>Ga0209161_10003496_pt1 | contig 12667 bp, 14 predicted proteins | sample GraSoiAngelo_155_FD_186169 | JGI IMG/M metagenome (GOLD analysis project Ga0209161, IMG submission 186169) | Grasslands soil microbial communities from the Angelo Coastal Reserve, California, USA - 14_1009_13_30cm (SPAdes) (version 2) | ecosystem: Environmental > Terrestrial > Soil > Grasslands...
GGAAACCTTCCCTGTCCCGGCGAGCTTCAGCAGGTGCCCTTGGGCAGTCGCCCAGGCTATTCGAAGCTCCGAGGCTATCTCATCCGGGGTAGCTGGGCCCTCCTCTAGGAGGCCGAGTATCCTATCGTCCAGCTCCGATGCCACTTTCAGGCCCATGGTGTGATATATCGTGCTATCCAAATAAAGGTCTACTCTTATGACAAATTCTCATTACTATCGGTAACCAGCCGTGTGCTGCCTAATCTATCAGTGTAGTAGGCGTTGATGGTGGATCCGAATACGCTCGCAATCCTTAGGGTTCCAGCGTAGTAGTCGGCTAAAGTTCCGCTCGGTGTCTGCCAGCGAGACCCGTAGTGGTACAAACCTGTTGTTTGGCTGACAGGTTTGCCTGTGAGCATGTAGGTCCGATCGTTCTCTAGGCGTCTCTAGAACAGTCTTGATCTCTTACCAGATGGTTTCGATTCCTTCGAGATCCGAAATCTCTTGGTCGTCGGTCACTATCCCCTTTGAACCCAACTGCCGGTGGGTTGCAACAATCATCCGGTCGTGAAGTTCCGGGAGCACAATGCTCGCCACATCCCTCCATCCGTTCAGGTTCAGATCCTCAAGTCTCAGGCTTCCCCTACTCTCTACTACGTCGTAGAACACTGAAAGCTTTTCCATCGGTATCCTAACGCCGAAGACCTCCTTTCCCTTGAGAAGAGTGTAGAGGGTCTCACCTTGAGTAATGGAGGGACGATAAGCTCTGCTCTCCCATCTTCCGCCTTCTGAAATACTCTATCGGCTCTGGAAGGAAGCCGGTCGGCGAGATATCCTAGGACAGCGACGGTGTCGACGGTGTACCGTTCATTCTCCTTCAACACGCCACTCTCTTCTGACTTTGCCTATGAAAGTGGAGGCTTTCTTCAAGTCAACTTCCTCTCGCAAGAGTCCCCGGAGACTTCGTATGGAATCCATTCTATGCTTCAACAGTATCCCTTCGTTCGCAGGAACCATCAGAACCTCGTCACCCTCCTTCAAACCAAACCTATCCCTCAAGTCCTTCGGGATCGTTACTTGGCCTTTAGAGGTCATCTTCGACTGGTAAGACAATGACTCCAACCGCCTTACTGATTGTAAGACCACACCCGACTAAGAGGATTGCGCATGGAGGAAACAGGCCAGATGCGTTAGCTCCGACGCCAATTCATGCCAAAGACGGACAACCCAAATGTCGTGTCGATCACGATGCGTTTGGCAGACAAAAACATCTCGTGCAAGAATTATGATTCTCCTCATGAATGATAGCTATTTCCGGTGAAAAACACGAGAAGAAATCATCTGGGCGCGTGGGGCAGAAAGGAGAGCTGTCTCCTCCAAAGGAGGTGCGGGAGGGGTCGTGCGCCGATTGGTGTATATATCCAGCGTCGTACACACTGGATGTTCTACTATGCCCATGATTGACGTGTATGCACCGGCAGACCTTTTCCCAGCCGGTTCTGACGGTCGACTTGGCAAGGAGCTCACCATGGCCGTTCTCCGCGCCGAGGGAGTGGCCACTCCTGGTCCCTTCCACCTGAACAACACCGCCGCTTTCATCCACCGAATGGACCCGCACGCGGTTCACACCGCAGCCACCGACTCCGCCCGCACCGTCCGCGTACAGGTCATCACGCCCCCAGCCGCGTTAACCCGCGAAGGCCAGAAACAACTCGTCAAAGAGATCACCGAGATTATTACCAGGATTTCCGGCGACCCGACCCAAGCCACTCGTACCTGGGTGATACTCACCGAGGCAGCAGAAGGAGGTTGGGGACTCTCAGGCACAGCCTTCGGACGCCAAGAGTTCGCGGCACTCGCCGCCAAAGCGGCCGCGGCGCGCCAAGTAAGCGAACAACTAGCCTAGGCTCTCTGCTAAAGGGCTCTTCAGTTCGGAAAGGCTTACAGTCTGCTAGTAGCCCTAGATTCAGGTGGAGGAGTCTTCTCTGCCACTTGCGCGGCCGATCCTTCTCTACGACAATGATTGTGGAATCTGCTCCCGGTTCGCCCATATCGCGGGACGAAGCTCCAAAGGCTGGATCGATACTGTGGGCTTATTCACAAGGCGCGGAATGAAAATCAAGTCTGACTTCTTCAGTCCGAGGGATCATCCTGACGACAATTTCTGGCTCCTGGTCGGCGACGTCGGGTATGGGGGAAGAAGCGGTCTACTCCCTCTGGCACGAGAGATTGTTAGAGGTCTAGTAATATGACCGAGAGAGAGGGAGAATCGTGCACTCGACCCAAGAACGCGGTAAGCAGAATACTCGGCACTCTTCGTCGGGGCAGAGTGGTTAGGCGAAAGCCACGAGGGGTCGCCGTTCAGCCATCTCGACAATAACCTTCTCCACCTTCATATGATGAATACGACGATGAACCGTCAACAACGTAAGACAGTCCACACAGACATGAACAGTACGATGATCAGCCTCCAACACAACAACCTCATCCTCAGGCCGAACCTCAAACCTAAAACCACAAGTCACAGCCAAAACAGATTCTCCTCGCCCCCCCGTTATGGTCTAAGCTTGCCCTTAAGCGTTGAAAACTAAAGACGAGCCCAAGGGAGAAGAAGAGATCGTTCAAGACATTCCTCAGGATACTACGAACCTCGTTTGGCAATAACTACTCAATTCAGACTAAGGGTCGACCAGTAAGAAGATTCCCGAGGCAAGACCCGACAGTGCTCCCATCAGAGGCTCATAGTAGCTCAAAACTGGGCTCCCACCCGCCGCGATCCATTTTCCTAGTGCCCTTAGTCTGTCGATCCGAGTCATTAGATAGAATTCATTCTTCTTCAAAGTCCGACGGGTCAAGCGGTCAAATGCTTTTCTCGTGGTCTCTCTGCCAACGCTTAGAGAGGCGGCGCCTGATTCAATAAAATGCGTGAAAGGTCGCTTAATCCTAGAAACTATCCATGATCTCTCAACAAGAAAGACCCACTCTTGAAATAGAGTATCAACGAGGAGGTTGTCCGCCGCTTCCCGAAGTCCTAGGTGCTCGACTAACGACCGTCTAAATTCCCCGTACTTGTCGTGAAAATCTCTCGTAATGTCAAATGGGACAAGGAGACTGCTATAACCCAAGACGAGGTCGCGAAGACGCTTGGCGTCCGTAATCCTGCTTCTCTGTGAGAAAAAGTCCAGCCATGCGCTTCCCCTGAGCTTGTCTCGAGACTCAACAAAGTCAAGAAAAGCCTTGGGGACAAACAACTCGTAACCCTCCTTGTCCTTAAGCACCATAGCCCTGTTAATTGTATCCTGAATCTTCCATCTCGCTACAAGAAGGGAGGGGTCGATCATCACCCTTGTCGGTGGACGTCCCTCATCGGAGTGCGATGTTGATGCACCGTTCATAGAAATGTCGCTCCCCGTGAGCATCTTTTGGATTTTCCTTCAATCTGAGGGACATCCAAACCCGGAACTTGGTTGACCAATCCGGTGCAAGCCTGTCTCTAGTGCGACAAGGCATCACTCCATCTCGTTAAGTGAGTGTAGAATTGTTCTTCAGCCCCGGTTCGGTCGACCGCTCGCATCTCTTCAACTACGATTTGGAAATCCCGCAATAGGATTGCAGTTCCATCGTGATCTATCATATCAAGTTCCTCAGCTCGCTTGTTCAGATAATGGATTGCCGCCTCTTCTATGCTAATGGAATCCCACGATCGATGGGTTGCATTTATTCCCGTGCAAACGTTACACGAACACAGGTGATGCGGCCGAAGCACCAAGAAATCTTGAATGCGGCCTGCGGGAATCTTAGTCCTTAGTCTAGGATGGTAGTAACGAACGAAAAATCCCCCGCCTTCAGCCAGGGGGTCCTTCGACTCCCCATAGCAGAGACTGTGAGAAACTCCCTTAAGCCCGCTTGTTCCTAAGAGATAAGAGAAGAGACCTCCAAACATATTGATCACAGGCTTGTCATGAGAGCTAAGCATTCTTATGAAATCTCGAAATCCTCTCAAAAGAGAGACCGGAGCTTCCGTTTCTCGGAAATCTGCGATCCAAACCATATAGCCATCGATCCCTGGAACGCTAAAGTGCTCTGCAATCCTTTCCAGTTCTGTAGGGAAACCTAACAACGACTTGTCGATGAAGATGACGGCATAGAGAGGATACTCCCCCTTCGAAGCTACCGCAATACGCAACGACTCACGGTTTACCGTGGCCCATGGATTGCCCGCGGTTGGCATGAGGAAGTAAGGAGCGACAAGTAGCTGAGGTCTTCGGCTTATTCCAGCACTCGGCCCTGAAACGAAGGACTCTATCTCATCAAAACTCTTAGCCACTGTCTCAATCCGAGACTTTTGGTACGACAGAGTAGCATTAACAAACCTCGAAAGGTTTGCAGTTGGGAGTCCGTCAGTGCTCACTAATTTCTCTGGACTCAAACTGGAAAACCCAGGCGCTAGCACCTCACTGAGCCCGTACGCTTGGGTGAGACTAGCCCACCATCTCTTATCAGTGAGATCTAGAGTCGAGGGTCCAAAAATGTAAGTTATGGGATCTATCACATAGGGTTTCGGAGAGCGATATAGAAAATTGGCAAATGCCTTCGGAAACGACTCAAGCACGTTTGCTGAAAGGAAAACACCGTCATACTTCTCTTCATTTCCTCTTAGGTAGTTCTTCTCGCGGGTGAGGTTCACCCTCACATACCAGTTTGGCCTAGGCATCTGACGCACCAAGCCGCTCCTTGCAAGTCTTGATCACAAAGTTCCTCTTCTCGGGTACAGTGTATTTAGAGGGAGCCCCTTCTATGAGGCATTTGACTTCCCCGTCTACTCCTAGTAGGCCAATGCCCGTATCTCTGAATAGGCTTGAATCAACTCGAGCCGCGCAGGTCTCGGGTAAAGCCACGTATGAAACATTGACAGCAAAGAGATTTCTGAATGCCTGTTTTAGCGCCGTTCTCCAATCAGAAACCTTGGCTTCAATCGCGATGATTCTCTCTTCGATCTCTAGCTGCTCGAGGACAATCATGTCAATCCTCTTGGTGCTCGTCGACCAGCTTCCCACCGGGACTTCCAAGAATTTTAGCGTGTGTTCAAACAAATTCGAACGCCATACTGCGTCAACCAACTGTCCTTCTCGCACGCTTCTAACCTCCCAGGAGACTCCTGAAATTGCGCTCTTTTTCTAGGAAACTCCCCTTCCTCACACGAAAACGTCCGTAGAAAAATCCGACTCCAAGAGCAGAGGCAGCGAATACTGTTGTCGCAATCAAGAGCAAGTCGGAAGAGAAGTACTCAAATCCTATGAGAGCAGCAATCAGAAAAAATACAGCCCCCGCCGCGCTGATAGCACCAGCACTGGACAACGATTCCATAGCAGAATGCGCCGACCTATTTACAAGCACCAATTGCTCAAGTCGAGCCCGTATGCGATTGAATTCCAATTGAGCCTCGGGTTGAGCAAAAAACTCGCTCTGATTCTGAAGAGGAAATTGCAAGGCTCGCTGAAACACAGACCAAATTCTCGGCGTCATGGAGAGTACCTGAAAGTCAGCAAAGAGCTCGTCCAACCTCTTCTCAAAGGATCCTGCATTTCTGGGATCCTGCAAAGAATCGAGTTGAGAAAACATCCTCCAAGCGAGACCTCCAAAACCAACACCTATTGTCCCAAGAAGGACGGTTGCAGTCGCATCCAAGTGGAACCCATTTTCTCAGCGGATCACTGACTTAACGGCATACTCTGGATACTTAGCATAGACGAACTGAAGCAATTGGCTCAGCGATACGGATCCGAACTTCGTTCTTAGTCGTTTGACATCTTCAACCCCAGTAGGCCTAGACTTGGGAAGAATCCTCTGCTTTACAAATTCGGAGCCTAAATCGGTTATGCGAAAGGTTTCATTCTCATTTTCACCGGACCGTTGAATCAGACCAGCATCTGACAGGAACTCTACTTCATCAAAAATTTCATCAGAAAAGGGACCGTAGCGGTCTGCCCGGAACTCGTAAGTCTCTCCCTCTGCGCCAAGCTGGCCCGTCTCTAGAATCTCCTTCTGGACTAAGAAAAGTAGCTTTGCGAGACGAGTTCTGCCTTGGATGGGATGTTCTATATCGACGTGCAACAATAACAGTAAGAGTTCGGACTTTGTTAGTCCAGATTCTCTCTTTCGCGACATCTAGATCCGCAAGTGCATGAGGTTGAGAAGATAAAATGATGCGCCGCCCTACTTAGATATCTCGGTGAGATCGAGAAAAGTATCCACGGAAAGGACCGATCCGCCTTGACACAGCCAATTTGATAGCATGGACTTGCAGAGTCCAATCACGCATTCGACTTCTTGCAATTGACTCCGGGACCATCTCCAGCATCAATCGAATCCTCCCTGGGCGCAAGATGTAGATTCGAATAATTTTCACGTGTCGATTGCGAACGGACCTACCTATATGAGACTGCGGTCAACAATCCACCATTGTAGCGAACATGAGAAAACTTGCCGTTAAAGGACCGTTTCGTAACGGATAAGAGAGACAGAATCACGATCATCGGTGGTGAATCATGGCTCAGTGTCCCCATCTAATTAACGGGAAATGCGGTGTAACTGGCAATTTCCTCGAACCGGAACGAATCCGAAAGATTTGCGACAAGGAGTGGAGCTGGAACAAGAACTATTTTCGTTGCGGATATTTCTTTGAAGAGCTTTGGAATCAACATGTCATTCTCGATCTTAGAACCGAGAATGCGAAGCAGAAGTTTTCAAATCTTGCGAGACTGAACTCCAAGGAAACGCTCGATCTGTTGAAGACTGCCTATGGCGGTCAGATAGAGCGATGTGAAAATTGCAAGCAGAATGTGCCTAAATTATGCCACTTTCACGAATTCTTGCTTCAAAAGACTGTATTCCTGCTGCAACAAGTTAATGGATTTTCGTCAGTCACTCCTATCAATTTTGGAATGCGGGAGCACGGCCCATACAGCGATGAATTAGGATCCCTTCTGACTCGGGAACAGGTCCTTGAAGGTTGGGTAGATGGCAAGGATGTCAGGATTACGAAACTACGGCCCGACGAGCGGGAAGTGACTACCAAATTGATCAGCATGTACAGCAGGCTTGGTTACGACGAACTGGAGATTTTTGCTTCTAGGGTCTTTTGGGAGGTTTCTGGTGCCCAGATAGTAGAGAGACCGGCAAAAGTAGAGCTTAGTCACCAAGTCGAACTACCAAGTCAGAAAGACGACCTGGCTGAGATTGTTACAAGTCACTGGCAGCCTCTTCAACCGAGCGTTGACCGAGTAATTACCGCTCTGTCAGAAAAATATTCCGATGTCGAAGTTTGGAGAGCTGAGATGCCGGTAATCCGAGATACATTGTCCGCTATCTCTAACAAGCTTGGCAACGATTTCGTCTTGCAAAAAGCACTAGGGCACGGAAGCTCTGGCATAACTGTCCTGGTCATCGATAATTCACTGAAGGATATTCGGGGCAACGGTCTTCCTGTCGTCCTCAAGCTGCCTCGCCCTAAGAATGGAAAGTTCAGCGTTACTAATCTTGAAATTGTATCTGACGAGATCGCAACACTATGTTCCTTAAATCACGAGAACATTGTAAGAGTTCTCAGAGCCAATCACTCAGTCGTGGGTTCGGTCCGTATTCCGTGGTATCTTATGGAATACATTGAGAACTGCCAAACTCTACAGGAGTTTGTGGACGATAAACCAAAAGCCGCTGACCTAGTGTCCGTTCTCTTGGATGTTTCAATGGGACTTACATATTTACATGGACAGAAAATCGTGCACTGCGACATAAAACCTGAGAATATTCTCGTGAAACGCTCAGGACCTTATCGCGGATACGTGGGGGACCTTGGTTATGCGCACTTAATTGCAGATGATCCCAGAGAGATTCTTGTACGGTTCACGCCACGAACTGCGCATCACTATCTAATTGAGAACATGATAAAAGAGTCCGATCCTGACGCTGCGACGGCCAAAATCCCTCGAAACAAGCTCACCACCGACCTTGATCGCTATGCACTTGGAAAGACATTGCTCCAAGTCTTAGATCATATAGAGGAGGCGGACATCTTGGACAACTTCCAGTTGAGATACTTCAAACAAATAATTCTTAAATTGCTGGGGGGACAACCTGAAACGAAAACCCTCATTCACGCGGTTCCGAAAAGCGTTATTCGGAGCATAACTTATCAAAGCACTCAACAACTTGTGAACGATTGGACGAGATTTGACGCTTGAAGCGAAGCTCGAGTCGATTGTTCCCGAACTAAATCCGTTTCACCCCAGAGTTGTGAATCTAGGCGCGGGGCAAACTCGCGCAGTAATTACTGATAGAATTCGGAGATTATTGGAGCATCCTGCTTTAGCGCGTTTAGGCAACATACGACAACTTGGGTTGATAACATTGGTGTATCCTGGTGCAACACACTCGCGTCTTGAACATGCTCTGGGAACATATGCACAGGTGGCAGAGTATATTCGCGCACTATACTACAACCGAACTGATCCGATATTCCGTTCGATTTTTGAACCTGAACACTTCAAAACCGTAATGCTTGCTGCCCTTTTGCACGACGTAGGATATTATCCGCTAGCTCATGATCTTGAGGACTGTTCCCATTGGCGCGATTCCAACATTCACCATGAAGAATACTCTGCGCGTATAATCGCTGAGCACCTTTCGCCTTTGATCAGAAGAGATTGGGATTTGGACGCCGCCCTAGTAATTGACCTGATAACTCCCTCTTCTAACGATTTCAGAACGAATATTCTCCGATCCATTATCAGTGGTCCTATCGATGCAGATAAGATGGATTACCTGCTCAGGGATGGAATGCATCTCGGCCTTCCTTATTGCAATGCGATCGACAAACAAATGTTTCTGAGAAATCTCACGGTGGTTTATGGTGAAGGCACGCCAGCCGGGATAGCGATTACCGATAAGGGCCGGGTGAGCGCTGACTCCATCGCATTTGCAAGATATGCAATGTTTACAGTCGCATACTGGCATCATGCAGTCAGGTCAATTAAAGCCATGCTGAGGTACGCCGTATCGCGAAGAGCAGCCAAATACAACAGGGAAGAACACTTTTCCTTCTTCAGTAACATATCAGAGGCAGGGACTCCGTCTCTGCCCCACAATCCTTCCGTCGGCGTTACTGACTTTCAACAGTTATCATGGATACATGACAAAGTCGACGATGTCGGCAAAGCGCTACTAAGGTCAATTCTAATACGCGAATTGTATAAGCGCATATTCGTCATAGACTCCAGCACTCGGGACACAGAACCATATCATAGTAAGTTGCGGAGTGGAGGCGCAGATTTTGTAGAGGAGTTCAGGACCAGAATCGATTCTGCGATCTGGGATAAGATTCCTAAATCAAACGTTACCAAACCGGATCCCCTGATCTTAGTTGACGTTCCGCGCATGGACTCGTCGGAGCCGTTGTATTATACAACTGAACAGAAAACGAACCTTCTTTCGGAAAGCTCGATTGTGTGGAAGGATCTCGCGGAAGGATTTTCGAAATCCATAGGAAAGGTGAGAATCTTTGCACATCCCCAATTTAGGGAGATTATCGCTAAGACTCTTAACAGAGACGACCTAATTGAATTGATTGGAGCCAACCTTGGTACGCCTGCAGGGCGTCAATAAGAAACTACGGAAAGACCCTTCGGGTACCTCGGTAGCAGTGTCAGACCCTAGAACGGATTTCGATCTAGGCAACGGCGACACCTAACTGGCCCTAGCACCCCTCAGTTAGCAAAGCCTTTCTGCAAGTTGGAGACGATCAATCCTCAGGTTGAGCAGCCAGGATCGTAGGAATAGAATCGACCGAATCCTCACGATTTGCCGAGAGAACAATTGGACTTATGACACGCCGGACATAGCCAGGAAGCTCTTCAATATTCTAAAGTCCACCGAATTTACGAGGGATACCATACGCGACTACACTAACACCATCGTTGATATTTTGGCTTGGGAGAAAAAACACCACAAACCATTCGAGTTGTCTCCAGTAAAAACGACGCAGAAGTCACAATTATTGAGATGGTCTCAGAAGCACTCGGCAAGCCAAGGGGAGGCAATCGTGAAAATCTGGACCTGAAGAAAACACTCGCCGTTTCTGACACACCCCTGTCCGCCTGGGTCCGATCGACCTTCTTTACATAGCTCGAATATCCTGACAATCTGGACCGCCTCTTTGGTTGGCAGCAGCCGGTGAAGCCTATTCTTTGCCTAGGCTCTCTAATAATTCACCGTATAGCCGGTCCCTTGTTTTGTCCGAGTAGCTCGCGTAGAATAATTCCAGAATCCTGTATCCTCTCTTCCGTAGTAGTGATCGTAGCTCTTCATCCTTCACCATCTGCGTAGTTCCAAGATGGACCCGGCCGTCGACAAACACTAGCAACGGTCTAGACTCTAGCGAGAAGTAGAAGTCTGCCGTGGTTACTGGAATTTCGACCTGTGTCTGATACCGAATCCTATCGGTTTGGAGTTTGGATGCTAGTTCTTGTTCCATTCGTGAGGGGTTGGCGTGTAGTCGTTCGCGCCAGTCGCTCCGCTGACTCGACATCTGCAGGGTTGAGCTATCTTTCGGCTATTGCTCAGACACGAGAACGAAACTACTGTTCAGTGGACCGCTAGCGAACTGCAGGGCCGATACTTGCCCCTTCGAGACGGACCTAAAGGGGTCCGCCACAAGAAGGGCAACTAAGAGTGCCTTGCTCTGCGTGAAAACCGCAGTAGGAGCACTTCACAAGAACGATCTTGACTTCTCTCACAATCTCTTTGACCTCTCTGACCATCTTGTGCTCCGCTTGGGCAACGTCGCGAACCAAAGTGGAAAGCCAATTGGCCATTCGGTGCGGTTCGTTGACTTCGAATTCGAATCGAGGTATGACGTTCGTTTGTGAGGTTCTAACGACTAGCTTCTTGAAAACGGATCCCTCCACTGCCACGGCCGTAATTACGCTAGCTGGGATGTTGATTGGGACCCGTTGAACTTTTGAGATAAAACCTGATGTGTAGGAAAACGCGAGTCGCTGACCGTCGAAAGCTAGTGTGCCTTTTGTGCCGTTATATTTTGCAGGTACCTGGAATGCTTGAGTTGGAGAGAGCATCTACACTTCCAACTGCCGTCCACAGGTGGGACACACGGGTTTCCTAGACAAGAATCCTCTCGATTTGGGTACGCACTGCTCGCAATACAACTTCCCGCAACCTGGGCAGCCGTATCCCCTGGGTTGAAGGAATCCTCCCAGATTCTTTCCACATAGAACGCAAATTCCCTTTGCCATTTGATTTCTCGCCTTCTAGAACATGTAAATTATCTAGCAAAATGAAGACTAATAGGGTTATCTTTTTGATGATTTTCCGTCAAAGTGGTTGGTTGTCCAAGTCTATTCCGAGATATCCGAAACCAGAAGATGCCCGGTCTTGAGGTACAAACGTAAGAGAGGGAGAGAAACTATTGCAAAGAGGACCCGGCTTTCAACTAGGCCCTCTCAGCAGGGTTCTCTGTTACCATTCACGGTTACCAGACCCATTACTTCCAGGAAATTGCCCAGTTGCAGTTGAGTCTCGCGGCGCAAACCGCGTGTTTGAGAAAGCTCTCAGCAAGAGGCGTTTGCATCTTTCAATCTATGTCCCATGATTGCAGATAGTAGAGGTCAACGACCTGATTCTGCCTAGGAATCGCCTTGAAAACGGCTTGGGGTCCATTACGATGTTAATGTAAGTTGAGACCAGTGAGCTGTAGTAGGGGAATGTTGATGGGTCCGTGTTAGGATCCGGTTAGCCGGCGACAGTCGAGAAAAATAAGGTATGCGTGCTAGTCTCGCGACGCAGAACCGCCTTTCTTTGCATCTAGCTGAGCGCTCGGCCGAAGGTTCTATCTGGATTAGCCTGGACACGCCCACGCTCGGTGACTGCGCAATTTAGAGGAGGGTTTCTGACCCGATCGTCCCGTTTGCGCCTATTGCGGGTCCCGTCGGGACATTCTCGTAGGTCTATTAGCCACATTGCTTGTAGGCTTGTCAACAGTACTGGCAAGCTGTCATAGACTGCGTACTTTTCCCTAGGACACCAACCTAAGACTCTGACTGTTTCTTGAATCATGGTGCAGTTAACTGGGCAGTGGACTATCTGATGCCAAGCGAGAACTTCAGAAATATCCCGGGAACGAAATCCCTGTTAGTGACGGGGTTTCCATCGTGGCCCGCGTGACGGGTCTTCGGGTTCATCTTTTACGAGACGACGAAATATCAGAAGCGTTAGAACACGCCAGACAACTAATCGCCTCAGAGAAGGTTCGACAGGGCTCCTACGATGCCAAGAACGAAGTCGTGAAGGCTTCGAAGGAGGCTTGGGCTGATCTGACTCCTTTGGCAAGGTCGCTTGTGGGCACACTATGGGCGGGGAAGACTGGTGTCGATCTGGTGGTCACAACTTTAGATCCTGTACAGACCAAGGAAAAGATTCTGTCTGTGATTGCCAATATTCTTGAACAGAAGAACCGATATCCATTGGGTCGGGGCGGCGGAATCTGCGAAGTCCTAGTCTCTCCGATTCTCGTCCCTGTACGATTGGATTGATGCTAGTATCTCCCGCTCTGTTGGTCTCCGCTTTCTCTTGTAGCGCCTGTCGACTTCATCAAAGAGTTCCTTCAGCTCCTCGC
>Ga0209161_10003500_pt1 | contig 12656 bp, 12 predicted proteins | sample GraSoiAngelo_155_FD_186169 | JGI IMG/M metagenome (GOLD analysis project Ga0209161, IMG submission 186169) | Grasslands soil microbial communities from the Angelo Coastal Reserve, California, USA - 14_1009_13_30cm (SPAdes) (version 2) | ecosystem: Environmental > Terrestrial > Soil > Grasslands...
CCGGCGCCACCAGCGCGACCACCAGAACGACGGAGAGAACGAGGGCTGCAATCCTCCGCATCTTCTGATCCCCCTGTCACGGATTTGGCCATCTCGGCGCCCGCTTGTCAAGCATTCGGGCCCTTGACACCCCCCGGGCAGCCAGTACCCTGCTTGCGCCATGTGGATGACCCAGGGACCACGATCTCCCCGCGCGGCGCTCGTCGCGCTCGGCGTCGCCGGCGTGCTGGCAGGCTGCGTCACGCTCACGCCCAAGCAGGAGGAGACGCTCGACGACGTCCGGCGCTTCGCCGACGCGACCGCGGCGGCCTACGACGTTCCGCGGATTCGCGTGAACGTCGAGCCGGGCACCAATCTCGGGATCGGCGGTCGCTATCGCCAGGGGAACTTCTACATCAACGTCGGCATGATCTACTCGCGCAACCTGAACTCGCTGGTGGCCCACGAGCTGGCGCACTACGTCCTCGGCCATGACGTGCCCGTGGCCGGCGCCTCGATGGCGCAGTTCCAGCTGGCCCAGGAGCTGCGCGAGCTCGACGCCAACGCCAAGGCGGTGGAGATCCTGATGCGCGTCAAGGGCATGAGCGAGAAGGACGCGGTGGGCACGGTGGTCGCGCACCTCCGCAGCGCCCAGCGCGCCGTGGAGCGCGGTGGGCCGATCGCGCCGGGCCACCGCACGCCCACCGCCGAGATCGCGGACCTGCTCGCGCGCTATCCGGGCAACACCCCCGACTGAGAGGAGCACCACGATGCCACGTCAGCTGAAGGTCGCCGCCGCCCAGATGGGCCCCAACCAGGACGGCACCCCGCGCGGGGTGATCGTCGAGCGCATGCTGGCGCTGCTCGAAGGGGCGATCCGCGAGGGATGCGAGCTGATCGTCTATCCCGAGATGGCGCTGACGACGTATTTCCCCAAGCGCATTCGTGAAGACTTCGACCAGTTCTTCGAGACCGAGGTGCCGCCGAAGGCCCTCGAGCCGCTGTTGCGCCGGGCGGCGGAAGCGCGCGTGGCCGTGCACGTGGGGTTCTGCGAGAAGGCCGACGGCCGGTACTTCAACACCGCGCTGCTGACCGACCGTGACGGCCGGCTCTGCGGGACGTTCCGCAAGATCCATCTGCCGGGCACGAAAGTCCCCGACGGCTACGCACAGGTGCACGAGCCCTACTACTTCGCCCACGGCGACACCGGCTACAAAGTGTTCGACGCGGCCGGCGCCCGGGTCGGCGTCGCGATCTGCCAGGACCGCCGGTATCCCGAGAGCTATCGCTCGCTGGCGCTCCAGGGCGCCGAGATCATCCTGATCGGCTACAACACGCCGATCTCGGCGCTGGCGCTCGATCTCAACGAGCTCTGCATGCGCGCCGGCGCCTACGCGAACCTGTGCTTCGTCGTCGGCGTCGCCAAGGCCGGCCTGGAAGACGGCGTCGAGCTGATCGCCGGCTCGTGCATCATCGACCCGCAGGGCCAGGTCCTCGCGCGGGCGGCGACGCACGGCGACGAGCTCGTGGTGGCGCGGGTCGACCTCGACCAGATGGCGCCCCTCCGGAAGCGCTGGAACTTCCTCGGGCGGCGCCAGCCCCAGCACTACGGGCTGCTCATGCAGCCCGTGACCGAGAAGGAGCCGAACCGATGAGCGCCTCCGTCGACGTCGTCGTCCGCGGCGGTCAGGTCGTGACGGCCACCGACATCGTCGACGCGGCGGTGGCGATCCGAGGCGACACGATCGTCGCGATCGCGCCGGAATCGGCGCTGCCGCCGGCCGGCCGCGTCATCGACGCCACCGGCAAGCTCGTGCTCCCCGGCCTCATCGACTGCCATCTTCATATCGGCCCCGAGTACGACGACTGGCGCACGGCGCCGCTGGCGGCGGCGCGCACCGGGCTCACCACGCTGCTGCCGTTCGTCGTCTACGACGAGGGCGAGACGCTGCCGCGCGCGATCACGCGGCTGCGCGACGAGGCCCAGGCCCTCTCGGTGCTGGACTTCGGCTTCCATTTCATCCTGAACCACGAGCCGTACATCCTCGAGGGCATCCCCGAAGCGTTCCGCATGGGCGTGTCGTCGATCAAGCTCTTCATGACGTACAAGAAGCGCGGCAAGCGCATGGTGTCCGACGAGTTCATCGCCAAGACGATGGAGCGTCTCGCCGCGCTCGGCGGCCTCTGCCAGCTCCACTGCGAGAACGGCGACGTCCTCTGCTACCTCGAGGACAAGGCGATCGCCGAGGGCCGCACGGCGCCGACCGATTTCCCGCCGACCTGTCCGGACTGGACCGAGGAGGAGGCGATCAACCGCGCGATCCTCATCGGCCGGCTCACCGGCTGTCCCGTCTACGTCGTGCACCTTTCGACGAAGCTCGGGCTCGAGCGGATCAAGCGCGCGCAGGCCGAGGGGCAGCGCGTCTGGTGCGAGACCTGCCCGCAATATCTCCTGCTCACCGACAAGGAGATGGAGCGCCTGGGGCCCTTCGCCAAGATCGGTCCGCCGCTCCGTCCGGCCGGCGGTCCCGATCGCGAGGCGCTGTGGGAGGGCTCGGTGAAAGGATTCATCGCCAACGTCGCGAGCGACCATTCACCGCGCGTCCCGGCGGCGAAGGAGCCGGGACGGAAGAACATCTTCGTCTATCCCGACGGCAAGCCGATCCCGTTCGGCGCGCCGTCGCTCGAGACGCTGGCGCCGCTGGCGTGGAGCGAGGGCGTGGCCAAGCGTGGCCTGCCGCCGACGTGGATGGCGCGGGTGATGGCCGAGAACCCGGCGCGCATCTTCGGGCTCTGGCCGCGCAAGGGCGTGATCCGGCCCGGCGCCGACGCCGACCTGACGATCTGGGACCCGACGCCGGAGTGGACGATCCAGCAGTCGCAGCACCTCGGCATCGCCGGCTTCACGCCGTACGAGGGCTGGCGGGTGCGCGGCAAGCCGTGGATGACGCTCGTGCGCGGCCAGGTCATGCTCACCCCGTCGGGCGAGCTCGAGCAGAAGCCGGGCTACGGCCGCTATCTGCCTCGTCGCGGCCCGACGCCACCGCTCGCCGGCGCCGTCGGATGAACGGGCCACCGGCGGTGAAGGCGTGGGTCGGTGTTCCGCTGTTGCTGGCGGTCGTCTGGTCGCCCGGCGCCGCGCGAGCGGTGTGCACTCCGTCGCCGCTCGGGCGGGACGCGCCGACAGCGATGATCCTCTCGGGGGGCGGCGCCAAGGGCGCGTACGAGGCTGGGGCGGTCGCGTTGTTCGCCGAGCGCGGGCTCTCGATCCAGCTCGTCGCGGGCTCGTCGGCGGGCGCCCTGAACGCCACCATGGTCGCCGCCGGGCGCGCCGACCACCTCGAAACGATGTGGCGCGGGCTCAGACGAGAGCATGTCTACTCGCATCGCGCGTCCGTCTTCTTCGCCGGCCTGCTGCCAGGGTGGCTCACGCTCCTGGCGCTCGACGGCGCCACCGCGCTCCTGGATCCGCAGCCGTTGCGCGAGCTGATCACGGCGTCGCTCGATCTCGAGCGCATCCGCAGCTCGCCCATCCGTCTCCTGGTGACCGCGACGGACCTCGCCCGGCGAGAGCAGCGCGTCTTCGACAACCGCACGGTGACGGTGGACGCCCTCATGGGCGCGGCGGCGATCCCCGGCGCGTTTCCCGCGGTCGCGGTCGACGGAACGCTCCTTGTCGACGGAGGCCTCACCGCCCGCGCGCCCATCCTCGAGGCGCTCGAGACGGCGACGGTCAAGCGTGCGGTGGTCGTGATGGGCTATGCGCCGGACGAGCGGGGCGCCCCGCCCACGACCATCCGCCGAACCCTCGAGGAAGCGTTCGAGACCGCGTTGCTCTACCAGATCCGCCGCGACGTCGAGCTGGCCCGACTCAAGCACCCGACCGTCGACGTACAGCTCCTCACGCCGTCAGCGGCGCTCCGGCTCCGGCCCCTGGAGTTCGATCCGGACTCCGTCGCGCGCGTCCTCGAGATGGGACGCGCCGACGCGCACGCGTGCCTTCAAGCCTGGGAGAGCTGATGGCTCAGGCGTTCTTCGGCGGCCAGGTGATGCCGAGCGCGTCGATGCGCCGCAGTCGGTCCTGGCCGAGCGCGGTGTCGTACACGTCCGCGAGCCCTTCCGGCGTCCAGCCCTCCTGGCTGGTGATCGCGCGGATCGGCGCCGGGTGCGAAAAGAGCGAGATCTGGTTGCCCCGGACGTGGAGGATCTGCCCGGTCACGTGGGCGGCGCGGTCGCTGGCCAGGAACGCGACGACCGGCGCGATCGCCTCGGGCGGCGCCGCCGCCTGCGCGCGGCGGGTGCCCGGGAGCCGCTCGGTCATCCGCGTCTCGGCCGTCGGCGAGATGCAGTTCACGGTGACGCCGTACTTGGCCATCGCGAGCGCGGTGGAGCGCGTGAGTCCCACGATGCCTTCCTTGGCCGCCGAGTAGTTCGGCTGACCGGCGCTGCCCTCGAGCCCGGCGGTCGACGTGAACGTGACGATCCGCCCGTACTTCTTCTCGCGCATGTGCTTGGTGGCCGGGCGCATGACCGTGAAGTGGCCCTTGAGGTGCACGGCCACCACCGAGTCCCACTCCTCCTCGCTCATGTTGAAGATCATGCGCTCCTTGAGGATTCCGGCGCAGCAGACGACGATGTGCAGGTCGCCGAAGGTCTTCAGCGCGGTGTCGACCATCGCCTGGCCGCCGGCCATCGTGGCCACGCTGTCGGCGTTCGCGACCGCCCGGCCGCCGCGCGCCTCGATCTCCTTCACGACGCCCAGCGCGCGCTCGCTCGACGGGTCGCGCCCGTCGACGGTCACGCCGTAGTCGTTGACGACGACGCTCGCGCCCGCCGCCGCCAGCCCCAGCGCCACGCCGCGTCCGATCCCGCTCCCCGATCCCGTCACGACCGCGACCTTCCCGTCTAGAAGACCCATGGCTCTCTGCCTCCAGATGGTTGTGCGTGCTGCCGAGAGACTACTCCACGCCGATGAGCTTGGCGAGCCGCTCGGGATCGGCACCGAGCGGCGCCGACGCGCCGTCGTAGACGATGCGGCCCTTGTCCATCACCACGGTGCGGGCCGAGAAGGCGAGCGCGACGCGGCTGTTCTGCTCGACGAGCACGATCGAGAGCGCGCCCTCGCCGCGCAGGCGCAGCAGCACCGACGTGAGCGCCTCGACGATCACCGGCGCCAGCCCCTCGGTGGGCTCGTCCATGAGCAGCACCGAGGGATTCGTCAGGAGCGCCCGCGCGATCGAGAGCATCTGCTGCTCGCCGCCCGAGAGCTGGTTGCCCATGTTCGAGAGCCGCGCCTTCAAGTTCGGGAACAGCTCGAACACCCGCTCCTGGGCCCACGCCCCTGGCCGCGCGCCGACCTCGAGATTTTCGCGGACGCTGAGCGACGGAAAGATCTCGCGCTCCTGGGGCACCCAGCCGACGCCCCGGCGCGCGCGCCGAAAGACCGGGACGCGCTGGAGGCTCGCGCCACCCAACGTCACCTCGCCGTGGTGCAGCGTGGTGTGGCCCATCACCGTGGCCAGGAGCGTGGTCTTGCCCACGCCGTTACGTCCGATCACGCTGACGCTCTCGCCGACTGCCAGCGTGAGGTTGACGTCCTCGAGCACCACGGTCTCGCCGTAGCCCGCCGAGACGTGCCGGAGCGCCAGCGCCTCAGCCACGGCGCGCCTGGCCGAGATAGACCGCGCGGACGTCGGCGGCGGCGGCGATCTCCCGGGGGCTCCCGGTGGCGAAGACGGCGCCGCTCACCATCACGGTGATCCGCTCCGCGAATCGGAACACCAGGTCCATGTCGTGATCGATGATCAGCACCGCGATCTCGCGCGGCAGACCGTCGATCGCGTCGAGGATGATGTGGCTCTCGGCGCTCGGGACGCCGGCCGCCGGCTCGTCCAGCAGCAAGACCTCGGGCTTCAAGCCGAGCGCGATGGCGAGCTCGACGAGGCGCTGGCGGCCGTAGGGCAGCTCGGAGATCCGCCGCGCGGCGTCGCCCGACAGCTTCAGCGTCTCGAGCAGTCGCATCGACTCGTCGACCACGTCGCGGCGCCGGCCGGCCGGCCGGAACATCGACGGGGCGGCGCCGACGCGCTCGGCGACGGCGATGTAGACGTTCTCCAGCACCGAGAGGCGGCGGAACAGCCGGTTGATCTGGAACGTCCGCGCGATGCCGAGCTTCACCCGCTCGGCCTGCACCACCCCCGTGATGTCTCGCCCCTTCAGGAGGACCGCGCCGGTGGTTGGTCGAACGACGCCGGTCAAGAGGTTGACGAACGTCGTCTTGCCGGCGCCGTTCGGGCCGATCAGCGCGTGGCGCGCGCCGGCCTCGAGCCGAAAGTTGATGTCGCGCGCGGCGGCCAGCGCGCCGAAGTTGCGGTAGAGCGCGCGGGTCTCGAGCAGCGGCGGCGTGCTCACGACGCCGCGCGGTGCGCCGGGCGGCGCAGCGCCGCGGCGATACCCAGGATGCCGTTGCGCGCGAACAAGGCGATGACGACCAGCAGGAGCCCGAGCCCGAGCTGCCAGGCGGTCGGGTAGATCCTCGCCAGGAAGTGCGACAGCGAAATGTAGGCCAGGGCGCCGATGAAGGCGCCGTAGAGCCGACCGTGGCCGCCCAGCACCAGGATGATCAGCACGGTCGCCGCGCGATCGAGGCCGAGCGTGCCCAGGTTCACGTAGGCGTTGGCTTGCGCCCAGATGCCGCCCGCGACTCCGGCGATGGCCGCCGAGAGCGTGTAGCAGAGCACGAGCCGTCCGCGCACCGGCGCGCCGACCGCGTGCATGCGCAGCATGTTCTCGCGGATCCCGCGCAGGCTCTGGCCGAAGGGCGAATAGACCAGCATCCGCACGAACACGAAGCAGACGAACAGCACCGCGAGGACGTAGAGGTACTGCGTCGTCGGGTAGAGCGGGTTGAACTCGAACCGGCCGAACAGGGGGGCGATCGGCAGGCTGTCGAGGCCGTCGAAGCCGCCGGTGTAATCGTGGGCGAGGTTCGCAGCCTCCTCGAGCAGCGCCATCGTGCACAGCGTGAGCATGAGCAGCGTCAAGCCCTGGGTGCGCAGGAGCACCAGGCCGGAGCCGAAGCCGACCGCCGCCGCCACCAGCGCCGCCAGCGCGAGGCCCGTGATCGGCTCGTGCCAGATCCCTTGCTTGGCCAGGATGCCGACCGTGTAGGCGCCGGCACCGAAGAACGCGGCCTGGCCGAGCGTGACGATCCCGGCGTAGCCGAGCACGAGGTCGAGCGAGATCGCGAAGAGCACCGTGACCAGCAGCTCGGTGCCGAAGCCCAGGTGCTTCGGGAAGGCGAAGAAGAACCCGAGGGCGAGCAGCCACGGGATCGCTTCCCAGATCCGCAGCCGGTGGCGCTCGGCGAGCGCCCGCGCCGCCGGATGGTCCACTGGCTCCGTCATGTGGCCCTGGCGCCGAACAGCCCCTGCGGCCGCCACAGCAGCAGGAGGATCGTCAGCGCGTAGATGAACGCGGTGCCGCCTTGGGGCACGTACTTCTTGAGCGCGAAGTCGAGCACGCCGATCAGGAGCGCGGCGTAGAAGACGCCGGTCACGCGCCCGAGGCCGCCCACCGCGACCACGATCAGGAAGTAGACGAGGTACTTCAGCGCGTACTGCGGATCGAGGCCGAGGAACTCGGCGCCGAGCCCGCCGCCCAGCGCGGCCATGCCGCTCCCGAACGCGAAGGTGATCGTGAACAGGCGCGCGATGTTGATGCCGAGCGACTCGGCCATGCGCCGGTTGTCGACCGCGGCGCGGATCTGGGCGCCGAGCCGCGTGCGCTCGAAGCCGAGCCAGAGGGCGGCCACGATCACGATGCCGACCGCGATCAGCACCACGCTGTAGGCGCGGTACTGGAGGATCCCGAGGTCGAGCTGGCCGCGCAGGAACGGCGGCAGCGTCAGCGGCTGGTTCTCGGGCCCGACCAGCAGCGTGACCGACGCGATCATCATGAAGACCAGGCCGATCGTGAAGAGCACCTGGTCGAGCTCGTCGGCCCCGTAGAGCCGCGCGTAGAGAAACCGTTCCAGCACCGCACTGACCGCGGCCGTCAGCACGAAGCCGAAGACCAGGGCCGACACGAACCCGAAGCCCCAGTGCCGCATGGCCAGCGCGATCGCGTAGCCGCCCAGCATGGCGAAGCCGCCGTGGGCGAGGTTGACGAAGCCCATGAGGCCCATCGTGACCGACAGGCCGACCGACACGATGAACAGCACCATGCCGGCGGCCACGCCGCCCAGGAGCATGCTGGCGACGTCGACGCCGAAGGTCACGGGACGATCCTACTTGGGCGCGCAGGGCCCGATCTTCTGCTCCTTGCAGGCGTCCTTGACCCCGTCGATCTTGCCGATCACCTTCTGGAAGACGCGCCCGTCCTTCATCACCGCCTCGGACAGGTACTCGTTCATGACGATATCGCGGGTGACCGGATCGATCATGATGGGACCACGCGGGCTCGCGAATTTCCAACCCTTCAACGCCTCCAGCGCCTTCTCGGAGTCGACCTTCCCCTTGAGCGTCTGGACGACGTGGACGATCGCCGCCATGCCGTCGTAGCCGCCGACGGCCATGAAGTCGGGCGTCGTCGCGGCCCCGTACTCCTTCTTCCACGCCTCGACGAATCGCTTGTTCTCGGGATTGTCGAGGTCGGCGTGGTAGTGGTGCATCGTGATGAGGCCGACCGCCGCCGCGCCCATCGCCTGCAGCTTCGTGTCCTGGGTGATGTCGCCGGGGCCGATCAGCTTGATGCCGGCCTCCCGCATGCCGAGCGCGGCGTAGGTCTTGACCACCGCGGCCGCGTGATCGCCGGCCGGGACGAACACGAAGAAGACGTCCGGCTTCTTGTCCTTCGCACGCTGGAAGAACGGGGTGAAGTCGGGCACCGCGCCGGCGCCGCCCATCGGGATCTCGTCGACCACCTTGCCGCCGACGGCCTCGAAGCTCCGCTTGAACGCGGCGAGGCTGTCCTTGCCGGGCGGGAAGTCGGTGTAGCCGACCACCGCGGTCTTCGCGTTCAAGAGCTTGGCCGAGGCTTCGCCCATGGCGTAGCCGGCGTGCCACATGCTGAACGACGTGCGCACGTAGTAGGGCGACATGGTGGTGATGTGCGCCGTGCCCGCGTTCATGATCACCGCGAGCTTTTTGCCGGCGGTCACGATCGGCGCGGACGCGATCGCGTTCGGCGAGTAGATCCAGCCGGCGAGGACGTCGACGTTGTCCTGAGTCAGGAGCTCCTGCACGGCGATCTTGGCGTTGGCGCCCCCCGGATCCTTCACGTCGCGCTTGATCAGGGAGATCTTGTAGGGCTTCACCTTGTCGGCGTTGAGCTTCAGGTAGAGCTCCATTCCGCGGTCCACCAGCTGCGCGAACTCGGCGCCGATGCCGGTATACGGCAAGGCGACGCCGACCTTGACCTCTTGCGCCTGCGCCCAAGAGGTCGTGAGGGCGAGCGCGGCGAGGGCCGCGGTGATCATCCACTTGGTCATCAGAGTTCCTCCCCGGAGGGCTCGAATGGGGCGAATACTATGGCAAAAGCCCGAAACGGCGCAAGTTTCGGGACGAAGACGCCCCCTCGCATCCTGTGCGACAATGCGCCTGCTGGGCGGCGCTCACAATCACGTCAGGAGGACGACCGTGGCGAAGTTCAAGGTGGTGACTCCGAGCGGGGCGGGCTTTACGGTGCCGGGCGGGGGCTACAAGCTGGAGATGGAAGCCCTGGCGCCCCTCGATGCCGAGATCGTCGAGATCGCGGCCAAGAGCGACGACGACTTCGTCAAGCAAGCCCGCGACGCCGACGCGCTCTACGCGAAGGGCCGTCGCATCACCAAGCGCATCATCGACGGCCTCGAGCGGTGCAAGGTGATCGCGCTCGGCAGCGTCGGGGTCGATTCCGTCGACGTCGCCGCCGCCACCGCGCGCGGGATCCCGGTCACCAACGTCCCCGACACGTTCATCGAGGAAGTCGCCGACCACGCCATGATGCTGATCCTCGCGACGTACCGCCGGGTCACCACGATGGACCGGATGGTCCGCGAGGGCCGCTGGGCCGAAGGCCGGCCGCTGCTCTCGCAGTTCCCGCGCCTCATGGGTCAGACCCTCGGCTTCGTCGCCTTCGGGCACGTGGCCCGCGCGGTCGCCAAGCGCGCCGCGCCGTTCGGCGTGCACATGCTCGCCTACGACCCGTACGTCGAGGAGCTGGTGGTGAGCCAGCACGGCGTCGAGCCGGTGACCCTCACCGAGCTGCTGCAGCGCTCGGACATCGTCTCGATGCACGCTCCGGCGACGGACGCCGCCCACCACCTGCTGACCGAGCACCACTTCCGGCTGATGAAGCCGGAGGCGCTCTTCATCAGCACCGGCCGTGGTCCGACGACGGACGAGGCCGCGTTGATCAAGGCACTGAAGGAAGGCTGGATCGCGGCGGCCGGGCTGGACGTGTTCGAGCAGGAGCCGGTCGACCCGAACAATCCCCTGCTGAAGATGGACAACGTCATCCTCACCCCGCACGCCGCCTCGGCGTCGGCGCGCTTCGATCCGGTGCGCAAGCGGCGCGTCGGCGCGGAGCTCGCGCTGGTGCTGTCCGGCCGGTGGCCACGGAGCTGCGTGAACCCGTCGGTCCTCGAGAAGAGCTCGCTCTCGCGCTGGCAGCCCTACTCGATGGAGCGGGGGCCGGGCGCGTGAGGCGCGGCTATCAATAGGGAGGCTGGGCATGCCGCGAAAGCGAATCACGCTCAAGGATCCCAGCCGGTTCATCGACCCGGCGAATCTCACCTGGGAGCGCTACGTCGCGCTGCAGGCCCGCGAGCGCGAGCGCTACCTGGCCGAGCGCGCCACGATTCCGCAAGATTCGCTCGACTACAAGAACGTGAGCCCGCGTTACTTGCACAACGCCGTCGACCAGTTCGCCAACAACTACTACTCGGAGCTGTCGGCGACCCACTACGTCGCGACCGCGGCCGCCAACGCGCCCTTCGACGAGCTGAAGAAGAGCGCGCTGTTCCAGCTGGCGGACGAGCAGCGACACCTCGAGATGGACCGTGAAGTGTTCGAGCGGGCCCGCATCCCCGAGAGCGACTGGCTGGCCGCGTGGGAATCGCCCGGCACCACGTGCCGCTTCTTCCGCCACCTGCTCGAGCTCGAGGACAGCATCGAGATCCTCGTCAAGGGCAACTTCGTGGCCGAGGGCGCGGCCGGGCCCGGCACCTTCACGGTGCTGGCCGACGGCGCCGAGGCGCGCGGCGACGTGCTGTCGGCCGTCAATCACCGCGCGCGGATCCGTGACGAGACGCGCCACATCAGCTACGGGCGTGCGCTCGTCAAGGCGTTGATCGAGGACGATCCCTCGAACCTCGACACGATCCAGCAGTGGCAGGACGACAGCCTGCGCCTGTTCTCCGAAGTGGCGCGCGGCGGCGAGCGGCGCGAATGGTGGGAAGGTTTCCTCGCGTCGTACTACAAGATCGCGTTGCCGATGGGGCTGAAGCCGAGTCGGTTGTAACACATGGGGGGAGCGAGCTGGGAAATGAGCGGCGAGGTCAAGGCATTGGGGTGTGCAGAGATTTTCATACCAGCACCGTTCGTGCTTGACGGCGCTGACACTCCTACCTACGCTTGCGCTTGCGTATGAAGACGCGTTGGTTGTTCGTGGTCGTCCTCATCGGGCTACTCTGCCTCCTCAGTCCGATGGCCTTCGCGAGCCCACCGGATCCGAGCTGGCTCGGTGGCTTCTGGGACGACATGGACTTCGACGATGTCATTCTGGTTCTTACCGGATGCTGCCCGGCGGTCGCACCTGATCCGCCAATCTTCGACGCAACCGCACGTGCCATTGTCGTCGGTCGTGTCGCGGATAGCCCCGAAGACCCTGCTCCTGCCCCCTCGTCGTTCTCGAACGACACCCGCGCCCCTCCCGCCTCCTAGGCCCGCTCCAGCGACATAACCGCGGCTCGCCGCGGTGACTGACGCCAACGTATCGCGTGCGCCGTGATATCCGCGCACGCACGCGGGCCGCGGACCATTCGTCTCGGAGGTATATCGCGAGGCCATGCGGAAGGGAGAACTATCAGGCCTGACCGGGATCCGCTTTTACGCGGCATTCTTCGTCTATTTGCATCACATCGTGCTGATCCCGGGGATGACGGCATTGAGCGGCAGCAGTCTGTTGTTCAATGCGGGCGACGTCGGCGTGTCGTTCTTTTTCGTACTGAGCGGATTCATCCTGACCTACAACTACGCCGACGTATTTCGGGATGGCGTCTCCGGTGCCAACTACAAGCGGTTTGTCTGGGACCGACTCACGAAGATCTATCCCGTCCATTTCCTAACGTTCGTGTTGGTGCTGCCCATCGCGATCTTCAGCCCGCAGCTGCTCCTTGACTGGCGCGCTGTGCCCTTCCATCTATTTCTGCTGCAATGCTTCTGGCCGTCCGCGACACCAGCGTTTTCCGACTACTTGAACGTCCCGTCGTGGAGCATCAGCTGCGAGTGGTTCTTCTATCCTCTCGCCCCCTTGGCCATGTTCTTCGCGGTGGGGAACCGCCGCCGCTGGGTGCCGATGGTCGTGGCCTTGGGTTATGCGTGCGGCCTTGGGTTGTTCCTCTGGCACGGCCAATCCGATAGTGCCCGCCTCTATTTCGTTTCCCGCTTCGCTCCCTCGAGATTCGTGGAGTTTTT
>Ga0209161_10003510_pt1 | contig 12638 bp, 8 predicted proteins | sample GraSoiAngelo_155_FD_186169 | JGI IMG/M metagenome (GOLD analysis project Ga0209161, IMG submission 186169) | Grasslands soil microbial communities from the Angelo Coastal Reserve, California, USA - 14_1009_13_30cm (SPAdes) (version 2) | ecosystem: Environmental > Terrestrial > Soil > Grasslands ...
GAGCCGACGACGGGACTGCACTTCGCCGACATCGAGAAGCTGCTGGAGGTGCTCAACCGGCTGGTGGATACGGGCAACACCGTCGTGATCATCGAGCACAACCTCGACGTCATCAAGACCGCCGACTGGGTGATCGACCTCGGGCCCGAGGGCGGCGACGACGGCGGGCGCGTGGTGGCCACGGGCACGCCGGAGGCCCTCGCGCGCCACGGCGAAAAGTCCTACACCGGACAGTTCCTGAGCGCGGCCCTCGCGGGCACGCGCGCGGGGTAACGGGCCATGCGGCGCACGAAGATCGTATGCACCATCGGGCCGGCGTCCTCGACGGTCGCGCAGCTCGACCGCCTGGCCGCCGCCGGCATGGACGTCGCGCGCCTGAACTTCTCGCACGGCACACACGCCGAGCATGCGGAGGTCATCCAGCGCATCCGCGAGGCGGAGGCGCGCTGGAATCGGCCGGTGGCCATCCTTCAAGACCTGCAGGGTCCGAAGATCCGCCTCGGCACCTTCGGTGAGGGCGGGGGCCGCCGTGTCGATCTCGAGGCGGGCCGCCCGTTCACCCTGTGCCGCACACACTGTGTCGGCACCTCCGAGCGCGTGTTCGTCTCGCCGCCCGAGTACCTCGGGCGGGTGAAGGCCGGCGACGAGATCTGGATGGACGACGGCATGATCCAGCTGCGCGTCGACTCGATCACGCCGCAGGAAGTCCGCTGCGTGGTCGTGGCCGGCGGCCGCATCAGCGATCACAAGGGCATCTCGCTGCCGCACGTGGACCTGCCCGCCTCCTGCCTGACCGAGAAGGACGTCGAGGATCTCAGGTTCGGCATCGAGCATCGCGTGGACTTCGTGGCCGTGTCCTTCGTGCGCACGGTGGACGACATTCGCGAGGTGCGCAAGTTCCTCGCGGGGCAGGGCGCCGACATCCCGCTCGTGGCCAAGCTCGAGCGCCACGAGGTGCTCGACAACCTGCCCGCCGTGGTCGGCGCCGTCGACGCGGTGATGGTCGCCCGCGGCGATCTCGGCGTGGACGTCCCCCTCGAGGACGTGCCGCACATCCAGAAGGAGATCATCCGCCAGGCTCACGTGGCCAAGGTGCCCGTGATCGTGGCCACCCAGATGCTGGAGTCGATGGTCACCCACATGCGGCCCACGCGCGCCGAGGTGGCCGACGTCACCGCGGCGATCTTCGACGGCGCCGACGCCATCATGCTGTCCGCGGAGACGGCGTCGGGACGCTACCCGGCCGAGGCCGTCGAAGTCATGGCGCGCATCGCCGAGCGCGCCGAGCAGGCGGCGCTCGCGCAGGAGCCCGTGCGGCGCCGGCGCGAGCACCGCGCGCCGGTCGGGTTCCCCGAGGCGGTGTCGGACGCCGCCGCCAGCGCCGCGCGCGCGCTGGACGCGCGCGCCATTGTCGCCTTCACGCAGTCCGGATTCTCGGCGCGGCTGATCTCCCAGGAGCGGCCGGCCACACCGATCATCGCCTTCACGCCCTTCGCGGCCGTGCAGCGGCGGCTCGCCCTCACGTGGGGCGTCACCTCGCGGCTCATCCGCAAGGTGGAGACCACCGACGAGATGGTGGAGGAGATCGAGGCGACGCTGCTCGGCGACGGCACCGTGCGCGCCGACGACGTGCTCGTGATCATCTCCGGCGCGCCGATGTGGGTCACGGGCACCACCAACCTCGTCAAGCTCCACCGCGTCGGGGAACGCCGCTGACCGAGGACCACCGACGGACGCAGACGCTGCTGACCTCCATCGCCGAGGAGGCGGCGCGGCTGCTCGACGTGGACAACGCCGGCTTCCGGCTGCTCGAGGGCGACGACCTCGTGCTGGCCGGCTCCGCGGGCACGGCCCGCGAGACGATGCTGCAGGAGCGGATCAAGGCCGCGCAGAGCCTCACCGGCAAGGTGCTCGCGGCGGGGCACACGCTCGTGCTCGACGTCGAGGCGGTGACCGACGTTCCGGCCGCGGAGCTCGCGGCCATCCGGCGCCTCGGCTACACGACGTTCCTCGGTGTGCCGCTGAAGATCGGCGGGCGGGCCATCGGGGTGCTCACGTTCCGCGCGCGCCGGCCCTTCAGCGCGCGCGACCGGGAGCTGGCCGAGGCGTTCGCAGGGCAGGCGGTCATCGCCATCGAGCACGCGCGGCTCGTCCGCGAGGCCTCCGAGCAGGCCGACCGCATGCGCGCGCTGGCCGATCTCTCGCGCCTCTTCGCCGGCACCCTCGATCCCGACGTGGTGAGCGAGCGGATCGCCGACAGCGTGCGCAGGCTGTTCGCGTCCGTCTCGGCCGCGCTCTTCCGTGTGGAGCCGGCCACCGGCGGCCTCGTGCCCGTGGCCATGTCCACCGGGCGCGCGGCGCGGGTTCCGCCGGCGCCGGTGCTGCCGCGCGGCGTCGGCATCTCGGGCCTGGCCGCGGAGTCGCGGCGCGTGGTCGTCTCCGCCGACGTCTCCGCGGATCCGCGCATCGAGAAGACGGACGCGCTGCGAGAGTGGAATTCCGCCGTCGGCGACTACTCGGCCATCGCGGTGCCGCTGGTCGTGAACGACGTCGTGGTCGGCGTGCTCACCGTCAGCGGCGAGCGCGGCCGCCTCTTCGGCGAGGACGACGCGCGGCTGGCGCAGACCTTCGCCGACCAGGCGGCGCTCGCCCTCGCCAACGCGCGCCTCTACGCCGAGGCCACGCAGCGGCGCGCGGAGGCCGAGGAGCTGGCCCGGCTGGCGCGGACGCTCACCGAGTCGCTCGACGTGTCGGAGGTGGTGGAGCGCACGGTCGAGAGCGTGCTGCCGCTGTTTCGCGCGCAGTCCTCCGTGGTCCGGCTGCTGCAGCCCGACGGCTCCCTGGCCGCGCTGGCGCTGGGCGGGCGCACGCGCGAGCACTTCGAGCCCGGTCACGTGCTGCCGCCCGGCGTCGGCGTGCTCGGTCGCGCCGTGGTCGAGGGCCGGGCGGTCGCCACGCCGGACGCGCTCGCCGACGCGGCCACGCGCGTGTCCGACGACCTGCGCGCGAACTTCCGCGCCTCGGGCGACGTGGCCGTGCTGGCGGTGCCGATGCGTGCCAAGGGCGTGATCATCGGCGCCCTCGGCGTCGCCGACCGCCGCGGGCGCGTCTTCACCGACGGCGAGGCGGCGCTGCTGCAGGCCTTCGCCGATCAGGCCACCCTCGCGCTCGAGAACGCGCGCCTGTTCTCGATCGAGCGCTCGCGGCGGCAGCAGATCGCCGCCCTCGCCGACATCGAGCGCGAGCTGGCGGCGGTGCTGGACGCCGAGCGGCTGCCCGCGCTGATCGTCGAGCGCGCCACCGGCCTCTTCAAGGCAAGCGGCGCCCTGTGGACGCTGGCCGAGGATCACGCGCTGGTGCCGCGCGCCTGGACGGGCCAGGAGCTCGCGGGCGAACGGCTGGCCCCCGGCGAGGGCTTCGCGGGCCTGGCCATCAGCGAGCGCCGCGGCATCATCACCAACGACTACGCGCGCTCGCCGCACGCGACGGCGCGCTTCGTGGCCGCCGGCGTGCGCAGCCTCATCGTGCAGCCGCTCATCCTGCGCGACCGCCCCCTCGGCGTGCTGACGATGAGCCGCGCCGGCCACGAGGCCGCGCCCTTCGGCGTCGAGGACCTCGCGCTGCTCCAGAGCTTCGCCGCGCACGCGGCCACCGCCATCGAGAACGCGCGGCTGTACGCGCAGGCGACGCGCTACGCCGAGCGGCTGCGCGCGCTGGAGGAGGTCAACCGGCTCGTCTCCTCCTCGCTCAACCCCGACGAGGTCCTCGCCAACCTCGCCCGCGCGATCTCGCAGTTCTTCGACGCGCCCTACGTCAGCATCTGGGGGCTGGACGCCGCCACCGGCCGGCTGCGGCGCACGCTGACGCACGGCGACCCCGCGCTGGCCGCCGAGCTGCACGACACCCTGGCGCCGGGCGAGGGTGGGATCGGCTGGGTGGTCCAGCACCGCGAGCCGATCTTCTGGACGGAGGTGGCGCGCGACGCGCGGTCGGTGGACGCGCCGGCGCTGCTGCGCCGCGGGCTGGGGTGGGTGACGGCGTACCCGATCGCCGTCGGCGACCGCGTGCTCGGCGCGTTCGCGGTGCACCGCACCGCCTCGTGGCCGGTCACGCCGGAGACGGCGTCGCTCATGGGCTCGCTGGCCGCGCAGGCGGCGGTGGCGCTGGAGAACGCGCGCCTCTACTCCGAGACGACGCGACGGCTGACGGAGACGCGCGCGCTGCTCGAGGTGGCGGAGGTCCTGAACTCCACGCTCGACGCGCGGCAGCCCCTCAAGCGCCTGGCCATCAAGGTGGCGCAGGTCTGCGGCGTCGACCGCTGCTCGATCGAGCGCTGGGAGGGCAATCGCGGGGTCCCGCTCATGTCGCAGTTCGCCGACGGGCGCAGGATGCCGGCGATGTGGGACCGGTTCCTCAGCGTGACGAAGCGGCCGCTGCGCGAGGTGCCGGTCAACGCGCGCGTCATCGAGACGCGGCGGCCGGTGATCGTGGAGGACGCCGGCGACGCCTCGCTGACGCCGCCCGACTGGGTGGAGGCGTTCGGCCTCAAGTCCTACATGGTGGTGCCGATCGTGCGCCAGGACGAGGTCATCGGCGTGGTCATCCTCGACTACTGCGAGCGCGCGCGGCCGTTCGCGCCGTGGCAGGTGGACCTCGCTGTCGCCGTGGTCGGCCAGATCGGTCTCGCCCTCGAGAACACGCGGCTCTACGCGGAAGCGCGGGAGCGGCTGCGCGAGACGAGCACGCTGCTGGCGGTCGGGCGCGTGCTGTCGCGGCCGGACGCGGGCCGCGACGCGATGCGGCGGGTCGCCTCGGAGGTCGCGCGCGCGTTCGGCGCCGACATGGTGGGCGCCTACCTGCTCGACGAGCGCAAGGAGCGGCTCGTCGCCGTCGGCGGCTATCACGTGCCCAGGAACCTGTTGCCGTTCTTCCAGCAGCGGCCGCTCGTGCTCGACGACTTTCCGTGGCTCCTCGAAGGCTGGCGGCAAGGGCGCGCGGTGTGGAGCAGCGACGTGCCGAACGATCCGCGCTTCGATCGCGGCTGGGTCGAGAACCTGCCCGCGCACTCGGTGCTGTTCGTGCCCACCCTCGCGCGCGGCGAGCCGGTGGGCGGCCTCTTCCTCGTGTGGTGGCACACCGGGCGCGTGTTCGAGCCGGCCGAGATCCGGCTGGTGGAGGGCGTGGCCGCGCAGGTCGGCCTCGCCATGGAGAACGCCGACCTCGCGCGCCAGACGCAGGTGAAGCTCGCGGAGACGCAGACGCTGCTCTCGGTGAGCCGCGCGCTGTCCTCCACGCTCGACTTCCAGGCCCTGCTGCGCCATTTCCTCCGGGCGGTGGCCACCACGCTCGGCGCCGACTGCGTCGGCTCCTGGCTCGTGCAGGAAGACGGCGAGTGGCTGGAGCCCGTCGCGGGCTACCGCGTTCCGCCCGAGCGCCTGGCCGCCTTCCGCGAGTTCCGCGTGTCGCTGCTCAAGCACGCGTTCTACGCGCAGGCGGCGCGCACGCGGCGGCCGGTCTTCACGAGCGACGCGATGCACGACTCGCGGATCCCGGCGACCATCCGCGAGCAGGGGCCGCACCGCTCCCAGCTCTTCGTCCCCGTGGTCGTGAAGGACCGGATGATCGCGGCCTTCGCCGCCGTGTGGTGGGAGACGCCGCGCGAGTTCTCCGAGGACGAGATCGCGCTCATGGAGGCGATCGCCAACCAGGCGGGCGTCGCGCTGGAGAACGGGCGCCTGTTCGAGGAGAACCGCCAGCGGCTCGAGGAGCTCCTGGTGCTGCACGACCTCTCGCGCGCGGTCACCGGCCAGCTCGAGCGCGGCGCCGTCGTGGACGCCGTGCGCCGCCATATCGCCCGTGTGCTGGACGCGCGCAACCTCGTGGTGATCGTCCGCGACGCCGAGCGCGAGGACCTCGAGGTCGTGCTGCGCCTCACCGATGGCGCCGACGATGCACGGGAGCCGCGCCGCTATCCGCTCGGCGACATCGGGCTGATGTCCGTCGTCCTCGCCACCGGCCGGCCGGTGCGGACCGACGACTACGCGGCCGAGTGCGGGCGGCACGGCGTGGAGCCGATCCAGGGCGCCGCCGAGCGGCGGCACTGGCTCGGCGTGCCGATGACGGCCGGCGAGCAGGTGCTCGGCGTCATCGCGCTGCGCGGCGGGCTGCGGCCGTTCAGCGCGGCCGACGAGCGGCTGCTCCTCAACATCGCCCACCTGGCCGCGCTGGCGCTGCGCAGCGTGCGCCTCTTCGAGGAGCGTACGCGCGCCTACGGCGAGCTGGCGGCCGCGCAGGACCAGCTCGTGCGCACCGAAAAGCTGCGCGCGCTCGGCGAGATGGCCTCCGGCGTCGCGCATGACTTCAACAATCTGCTCGCCTCCGTGCTGGGCCGGGCTCAGCTGCTGATCCGCCGCGTGCAGGATCCGCAGCAGCTGCAGTGGCTGCGCGTCATCGAGCGCTCGGCCCTCGACGGCGCGCAGACGGTGCGCCGGCTCCAGGAATTCACGCGCATCCGGCGCGACCAGCCCATGGTGCCGCTGGACGTGACGCAGATGGTGCGCGATGCCCTCGACATCACGCAGTCGCGCTGGCGCGAGGAGCCGGTGAGCCGCGGCGTCGCGATCGAGGTGCGGACCGAGCTGGCGGCGGTGCCGCCGATCCTGGGCGACGCCGCCGAGCTGCGCGAGGCGCTGACCAACCTGATCCTCAACGCCGTCGACGCCATGCCCACCGGCGGCACTCTGGGCCTCGTCACCACCGCCGGCGACGACCACGTGGAGATCGCCGTGTCGGACACCGGCGTGGGCATCCCGCCCGCCGTGCGCGAGAAGATCTTCGACCCGTTCTTCACGACCAAGGGGCCGCAGGGGACGGGCCTCGGGCTGTCGCTGACGTACGGCATCGTGGTGCGGCACGGCGGCTTCGTCACCGTCGACAGCGAGGAGGGCCGCGGCTCGACCTTCCGCCTGTCGTTTCCGTCGGCGGCCACCGTCGAGCCACCGACGGCGGCGAGCATGCAGGCCGACGCCGCGCCCGCGCGCACGCTGCGCTGCCTCATCGTCGACGACGAGGAGGCGGTGCGCACGGTGCTCGGCGACGTCGTCGAGTCCGCCGGCCACCACGCCACGATGGTCGGCGGCGGGGCGGAGGCGATCGAGCGCTTCCGCGCCGAGGCCTTCGACGTGGTGCTGACCGACCTCGCCATGCCGCGCGTCTCCGGCTGGCAGGTCGCGCGCGCCGTGAAGCAGATCGCGCCGCGTGTGCCCGTCGTCATCGTCACCGGGTTCGGCGTGGAGCTCACACCCGAGGAGCGCCGCACGCATGGCGTGGACCACATGCTCGTGAAGCCGCTGCAGATCCAGGAGATCCTCGATGCCCTGGCCGAGGTGGCGCGCAACACCGCGCCGCCGGCCCGACCGGAGGACAAGCGATGGCCTTCCAGCACCTGATCGTCGAGCGCGCCGCCCAGGTCGCCACCGTCACCCTGAACCGGCCCGACGCCTACAACGCGCTGAACCTCGGGCTCGGGCGCGAGCTGTTCACGGCCTCGATCGAGCTCGACGAGGACCCCGAGGTGCGCTGCGTCGTCGTGACCGGCAGCGGCAAGTCGTTCTGCGCAGGCGGCGACGTGCGCGACTTCGCCGACAACCTGCCGCGCGTCGGCGCGCTCATCAAGGAGCTGACGACGTACCTGCATGGCGCCATCTCGCGCTTCTGCCGCAGCGACAAGCCGGTGATCATGGCCGTCAACGGCATCGCCGCCGGCGGCGGCCTCAGCCTGGCGCTCTCCGGCGACCTCGTGCTGGCGACCGAGTCGGCGAAGCTGACGATGGCCTACTCGAAGATCGCGGCCACGCCCGACGGCTCGTCGTCGTACTTCCTGCCGCGCCTGGTGGGACTGCGGCGCGCCATGGAGCTCTACTTCACCAACCGCGTGCTCACCGCGCGCGAGGCGCTCGAGTGGGGCCTCATCACGCGCGTGGTGCCGGACGCCGAGTTCAAGGGCGCCGTCGAGACGCTCGCGCGCGAGCTGGCGCAGGGACCGTCGAAGGCCTTCGGCGCCGCCAAGCGGCTCTTCCACCAGTCGACCTGGGAGAGCCTCGAGACGCAGATGGAGCTGGAGGCGCAGGCCATCGCCAACTCGAGCCGCACGGAGGATTTCAAGGCCGGCGTCACCGCGTTCGCGAACAAGAAGACGCCGCCGCCCTTCCGGGGGCGCTGACCGCCACCGCGAACAGCCGATCGCCCGGCAGCGCGACGCGCGCGGCCGGCACCCGACGGATGCGCGTGAACCCCGCGCGTCGGAGTCGCCCCCGCAGCTCCGCCCACGTCCAGCAGCGCATGACGAATGCGTTCCGCGCGACGGTGCTCTGCCGCCGCGACGTGAGCCGGATCTCCTCGCGCAGCAGCAGGCGCCGGCGCGTGGGATCGAGCCGCGTGTCCGAGCGGAAGGACAGTCGGCCACGCGGGGTCCGGACCGTCCGCTCGGTCACGGGCTCGAGCCGTTTGCGCGCCGCCGTCGGGCGCCAGTCGCGGACGTCGAGCAGCAGCACGCCGCCAGGCGCGACCGCGCGCGCCAGCGTCGCGCAGACGGCGTCCCGCGCGCGATCGTCCAGCACGTCGTTCAGCACGCCGCGGCAAAGCGCGGCGGCGAACGGCGCCGCCGGGCGATACGTCGTGAGATCGGCGCGCACGAACACGGGTCCGGCGCCGACGGTCTTGGCGCGCGCGTCGGCGAGCAGCCGCACCGAGCGGTCCACGCCGACGACGCGGTAACCGAGCCGCGCCAGGGCGCGCGCGTAGTTGCCGGTGCCGCAGCCCGCGTCGAGGATCCGCGCGGGCGGCCGGACGCCGTGCGCGCGGAGCAGCGCCGCCAACCGGCGCACGCGCCCCGCGCTGGCGTCGCGCACCACGAGGTCGAACGCCCAGGCGAAGCGGTGGTAGAGCGGACGCTGCGGTGCCATCGCGCGTCGGGTATAGTGACATGCGATGAAGGCGCGCCTCTACACCCGCCCCGGCTGATCCTCCTGCGCCAAGACGAAGGAGCTGCTCTCGTCTTGGGGGGTCGAGTTCGACCCGATCGACGTCCAGGCCGACCCCGTCGCCCGCAAGGAGATGGAGCGTCTCGGCATCCCGCGGCCGCCCGGCGTCGCCCTCGGCGACCGCGTCGTGCACGGCTGGAACCCGGACGGCTACGCGGCGCTGCTGGGCGTGACCTACCGCCCGGCCAAACGCTTCTCGCCGGCCGAGCTGGCGTCGCGCCTGGACCGCGTGCTCGAGGCCGCGCAGAAGCTGACCGAGCGCTTCGACGCCACGCAGATGGAGCACGTACCGTCCGAGCGCAAGCGGACGCTGCGCGACCTGACGTTCCACGTGTTCCGCGTGGGGCTCTCGTTCGCCGACGCCGTGGACCGCGCCGCGCTGCCCGAGGAATGGTTCGAGGAGCACGCGCCGAGTGAGCTCGTCACGGGCGCCGACGTCGCGCGCTACGGCGCGCTGGTGCGCGCGCGGCTCACCGGCTGGTTCCAGGGCGCCGGCGGCGACGAATTCGCGCGCACGGTGCAGACCTACTACGGGCCGCAGGCCGCCGACGACCTGCTCGAGCGCACGACGTGGCACGCCGGCCAGCACCTGCGCCAGCTGTACGTGCTCGCGGAGCGTCTGGGCGTGACGCCGCCGGCGCCGCTGCCGATGGAGGCGCTGGCCGGGTTGCCGCTGCCTGAAGCGCTCTGGTAGGGCGCGCCGCCGGCGCGCCGTCGAGGGACTCGGCGGCCTAGAGAAGCATCAGCACCCCGGCAAGGTGGCGAATCTCGAAATCGGGCGGTGGCACGTCGGGGCGGCGTGACCGACCATCGCGGTTGAGCCAAACGACGCGTAGCCCCGCCGCCTTCGCGCCCTTGACGTCGTCCACCTCGCTGTCGCCGACGTACAGGACTTCGTGCGGTTGAAGCCCCAGTTGGTTCAGCGCGCTCTGGAACACACGCGGATGCGGCTTGTAGGCCCCCAGGGTCTCGGAGATCAGGATGAACTCCACGGGCAGCGTGAACCCCCAGGCGGCGAGGTGCTCCCGATCGGCATTCGAGACGACGCCGGCGCGGACGGGCCCAAGCGCGTTCAGCACCTCGAGCGTTTCCGGATAAAGCTCCACGTTCGTCGTCACCTGAAAAAAGAGATCGACGTACGGGGTCGCATCGGCGTCGATGCCGAAGCCGCGCAACAGCCTCGGGAGGATGCGGGCGTGAATGTCCCGGAGCGTCCGAAACGGCGTCTCTTGCGTCGCCTCGGAGTAGAGGCCGATCCACGTCCGCAAGACGTCCTCGACCGGGAGGGACAACCCGTGGTCGGCGACGATCTGCCGAGGGATCAGCATCAAGTCCTCGTTCCTCAGCAGCGTGCCGTACGCGTCGAAGAGCACCGCTTTGACCGGCGTCAGCCCCGAAGCGCTCTGGTAGGGCACGCGGTTCATGACGCGGGAAATGTATCTGGCCGCAGCGGTGCCGGCTCTAGTTGTCGTCCGTCTCCCACGCGGAGGCCAGCCGGTGGGCCAGCGTGCGGTGGCGCCGGAAGTAGAAGGCGAGCATCGCGGCGGCGGCGAGCACGTTGCCGACGAAGACCGTCCAGCCCGCCAGCTCGTCCATCACCCACGACGCCGCGATCAGGATGAGGCCGAAGAAGAAGATCTCGAACGAGGTGAACAGGATCACCAGCGTGAAGATCAGCATCGGCTGATGCTCGGCGCCCGCGATCAGGAACGCGCCGATGATGCCGAAGAGCACGAAGGCGGCGCCGTGGACCACGGTGTAGACGAGCACGGCGCTCATCGGCGTCTGCTGCCGCAGGAGCGCGGCGCCGAGCAGCCGGGGCGTGCGCAGCATCTCACCGTGGATCGCGTCGATCGCGAAGAACCAGAGCGCGACGACGGCGGCGCCGATGATCCCGGCCACCACGCCCTCGCCGAGCACGGCGCCCCACGCGCCGACCAGCGTGCGCGGCAGCGCGCGGTGCAGGCGGAAGAAGTACCAGAGCATGGCGACGGACGCCAGGAGATTTCCGATCAGCACCGACCACCACGTGAGCTCGCCCGTCTTCGACAGCCCGAAGACCTGCACCATCGCGAAGAAGAACGCCTCGAAGCAGGCGAACAGGATGATGAAGGCGACGAACAGCGCGGGCTCGCGCTCGCTCACCGCCATCAGGCTGGCCGCGATCACGCCGAAGGCGATGAACGCGAGGCCGTGCAGCACGGTGTAGCCGAGGATCGCTCCCAGCGCGGGCTCTGCCGGGGCGGGCGTGTCGGCGCCGTAGAACACGAAAGCGCCGAGCAGGCTGGGTGTGTGGAAGGGACGGCCACGCGCGAGGTCGTACACGAAGAACCACACGGCGACGACGGCCGCGCCGATCAGGCCGGCGACGATGCCTTCCCGCAACACCGAGCGTTGTTCGCTCGCCATGGCCGCTCTCGCGCGTATCGTAGCACCCGCGTGCTGTCTGTGCTGGCGAGGCGTCCGCCTCCGGCTGGCGCTGACCGAGCCAGCGGGCGCCGCCCGCCGTCAGATCGTGCGCGCGAGCCGGAACCCGTAGTCGGAGTAGCGCAGCGCCGGCGGTAGCGACGAGCGGTGGCCGGCGGCGCTCCACGGATCGGCATGCCGCCAGGCTCCGCCGCGGCTCACACGGCGCGTGCCCGTCGGCGGGCCGATCGGATTTGCGCCCGGGGAGCGCGCGTAGTAGTCGTCGGCGTACCAGTCGGCGCACCACTCGTGGCAGACGCCGGAGAGGTCGAAGAGCCCGAGCGGGTTGGGCGGCGTGGCGTGCACGCGCGGCGGCCGGGTGAAGCGCTGCGCCGGCGCGTCGCCGGGCCAGGGCAGCCGCCCGTTGTCGACACCGCCGCGCGCGGCCTTCTCCCACTCGGCTTCCGTGGGCAGCCGCGCGCCCGACCACGCCGCGAACGCGCGTGCCTCCTCCCACGAGACGCCGACGACCGGCTGGCGAGGATCGTCGAAGCCGGTCTGACCCCAGAAGGCGGGCGGGGGCACGCCGGTGGCGTCCAGATAAGGCGCGTACGCCGCATTGGTGACCGGCGTGACGGCGAGCGCGAACGCGTCGAGCCGTACGCGGTGCACGGGCCGCTCGCACGGCGCTCCGTCCGCGTCGCCCATCAGGAACTCGCCGCCGGCGACCTCCACGAAGTCCACGAGGATATAATGCGCCCCATGAATGTCGCGGAACGGATGGGACGGCTGGGGACCGAATCGGCCTTCGAGGTGCTCGCCCGCGCCAAGGCGCTGGAGCGGCAGGGCAAGCAGATCATCCACCTCGAGATCGGCGAGCCGGACTTCGACACGCCCGAGCACATCAGGGACGCGGCCAAGCGCGCGCTGGACGCGGGCGCGACGCACTACGGGCCGTCGGCCGGACTGCCGGAGCTGCGCGAGGCCATCGCGAAGCACATCACCGAGACGCGCGGCGTCGCCGTGTCCTCCGAGCAGGTGGTCGTCACGCCCGGCGCCAAGCCGATCATGTTCTTCACGATCATGACGCTGGCGGGCCCCGGCGACGAGGTCATCTATCCGAATCCGGGCTTCCCGATCTACGAGTCGGTCATCAATTTCGTGGGCGCGAAGGCGGTGCCGATCCCGCTG
>Ga0209161_10003512_pt1 | contig 12637 bp, 9 predicted proteins | sample GraSoiAngelo_155_FD_186169 | JGI IMG/M metagenome (GOLD analysis project Ga0209161, IMG submission 186169) | Grasslands soil microbial communities from the Angelo Coastal Reserve, California, USA - 14_1009_13_30cm (SPAdes) (version 2) | ecosystem: Environmental > Terrestrial > Soil > Grasslands ...
CTGGACCCGCTTCACCAGTCCCGGGCAAGACTCCATGAGCACGCCAATTTGCTGCAAATGAAGATGTCGATTTTTCGAAACAGAACATGAACGCTTCGGGAATTCCATTAAAGGAACCATCCGTTTCTGCCGCCGCGGCCGACGCGGAGCAGGTGGAACGCGCACTGATCGACGCCTCAACCCGCGTACCAGTTCTGATGTTTTACACGTCGGCGATGGCGTGGCTAATCATCGGCACGCTGCTGGCCGGATTTGTTTCGTTCAAACTGCACTCGCCGGACCTGTTTTCCGACATCAGTTTCCTGACCTGGGGCCGTGTGCGACCCGCGCACATGAACGTGATGGTTTACGGCTGGGCATCCATGGCCGGAATGGGTACCGCAATTTGGCTTATGGCACGACTGTGTCGGACCGTCCTTCGATATCCTCTTTTGCTCGTTGCAGGTGCAGGATTTTGGAATTTGGGCGTGCTGCTAGGCGTAGGCGGAATCCTCGTCGGCGACAGCACCGGTTATCAATGGCTGGAGTTTCCGCACTATGCCGCGATCGTTCTTTTCGTCGCTTACACCCTCGTTGTTTCTTGGGCGGTGCTGATGTTTCGCTTTCGGCGCGGCGAACAAATTTACATTACGCAATGGTATTTGCTGGGCGCGTTTCTCTGGTTTCCATGGCTCTACGCGGCTGGCCAGTTGATGCTCTTCGTCGTGCCGGTGCAGGGAGTGTTGCAAGCGGCGGTGGGCTGGTGGTACGCAAATAATCTCCTTTTTCTCTGGTTCGGTGCGATCGGGCTCGGCACGGCCTATTACATGATCCCCAAAGTGATTGGTCGCCCGGTTTACAGTTATCATTTGGCGACCATCGGCTTTTGGACCTACGCGCTTTTTTCGAGCTGGACCGGCATGCAGCGGCTCGTCGACGGACCTTTTCCGGCGTGGATGATCACGGCCAGCATCGCCGCGACTATCCTTACAATAATCCCCGTCGCCACTGTTGGCCTCAATCATCACATGACGATGCAGGGTTACTTCCCGCTGTTGCGCTACAGTCCAACACTGCGCTTCACCGTATTCGGCGCGATTTCTTACACCGTCTTTAGTGTGGTTGGCGTGCTCATTTCGCTCCGATCTGTAGCGCGCTACGTAAACTTCACGCAAGCGAGCATCGCTTATTCGCACCTCGGGCTTTACGCGTTTTTCACCATGGTCATTTTCGGCTCGATGTACTATATCGTGCCGCGACTGGTTGGGCGCGAATGGCGCTATGCGTCACTGATCAAATTGCATTTCTGGGCATCGGTCTATGGCATTGGGCTGATGACGCTCATGCTGCTTGCAGGCGGTTTCCTCCAAGGTGCGAACATGGAAAACCCCTCGCTAGCTTTCAGCGAGACTACGGAAACCGTGCTTCCCTATCTTCGCGGGCGCAGCCTTTCCGGCCTGTTGCTGACCGCTTCGCATTTTATCTTCGCCTATCATTTCGGGCTAATGCTTTTGGGATTGGGTCGAACATCGACCGTTCCGACATTCCTCAATCCGGTGGAGGCAGAGGGTTCTGAAGCACATTTATGAAAGGACTCGCCCCGCTTTTTCTCGGAATTTTCGGCACGTTCGCTTTCTCCTGGGTGGGATTGACGATGATCCCGAATTGGCAAATCGGACATCTCGATCCACAAATGGAAGAGGATGGCACCGATGTTTACCCCCAGCCGCAATCCGGAATGGTCGAACGCGGCTCGCGGGTTTATGCTGCGAACGGCTGCATCTATTGTCACAGCCAGCAAGTACGCGCCGATTACGCGGCCGACGACATCGAGCGCAAATGGGGCGACCGCCGGAGTGCACCGCGCGATTATATTTTTGAGCGGCCAATATTCCTCGGGAAAATGCGTATGGGCCAGGATCTTTCGAATATCGGTGCGCGCGCGCCGGCGGAACAGGAAAACGTTCCGCCCGCCGGAGCTGCAAGTCCTGCAGCTCAGGGAGGCGCCGCCGCTGCACCGCCTGCAGCGAGTGTTGCTCCCACTGGTGCAAATCCAAGTCCTCCAGCAAAAGCCGGTTCGCCACCGCCAGGCGGACCAGCTCCCAAAGCAACTACATCGCCTCCGCCAGCGGGCTCTCCTCCGGCAGGCGCCGGATCGCCAGCAGTGCATTCCGCTTCGCCAGCGCCAACTGCGTCAGCAGCTCCAAATCCGAAAGCACCGCCCGCTTCGCCATCTCCCTCAGCCGTGGCAAAGGCAAGTCCGGCCGCATCACCAAGCCCGCCAGCGGGTTCTCCTGGAACATCGCCAGGAGCTTCTCCAAGTTCGCCTCCGCCAAAGGCACCAGCTGGCCCGGCTCCAAAGGCGCCTCTCGCTTCGCCGTCTCCGTCAGCAATCGCAAATGCGAGTCCTGGAGGGACGACCTCTGTGTCGTCCGGGACGCCAGCAGCGGAAGCACGGCCAGTGCAGACGACCGGCGAACCGCCGATGTACTCCGCTGCGTGGCAGCATGTGCATCTTTATTCGCCGCGCAGGATCAACGTCGACTCGAACATGCCGTCTTATCGTTTTCTTTATCAAATGCGCCGGATCAGTGATGTGCCTTCGGATGACGCTTTAAAGTTTAGTGGCTCCGAAGCGCCGCCGGAAGGTTGGGAGATCGTCCCTACGTACGACGCGAAATGTCTCGTCGCCTATTTGATATCGCTCAATCAATCGCATCCTCTGAAAGAAGTCAGATCAGCCGCGCCGGCAGCATCGCCGCCAGCCGCGCCAGGAAAATGACAACGCAATGAACGAGGAAACTCCGAAATCGGCATCCTCCGTTGGTCAGGGAATGGATTACGGGGAACAAGCAGACGTACAGCAGGTGCACGCTGCCGTTCAGCGCGAGAAACGGGAGCCTCGCGTCGGCGCCGAACCACTCTCAATTTGGCTGATCGCAGTTTACGGGCTGGCAGTGTTTTTCGGCGGTGCCTATCTCGGTCGCTACTCCGGAAACTTTAGTGGTGAGGCGCTTGACCCGTACGGTGGCGAGCCACAGGCGATGAAAAAAGCTGCCGGACCCCAGGGCACACAACAGGTCTCGGAACTTTCGCCGCGCGACCGGGGCAAAAAGATTTTCTCGGCTAATTGTCAGACTTGTCATCAAGCCAACGGTCTCGGCGTCCCTGGCCAATATCCTCCACTGGCGGGCTCAGAGTTTACAACCGGCGGCTCACGTCGGCCGGCCATGATTGTCCTCAAAGGTCTGCAAGGCCCAGTCACGGTGAAAGGCCAGAAATTTGGCAGCGCGGTGATGCAGCCTTGGGACAAGACATTGACCGACCAAAAAATCGCCGATGTCCTCACGTATGAGCGGAGTGAGTGGGGGAACAGTGCGAGCGCGGTTACGGGCGAACAAATTGCCGCTTTGCGCAAAGAGCTGGCCAACCATCCAGAATCATTCACCGAGCCAGATCTGCAGGGAGTTCCGGCGGATGCTGAGCTTTCCGGCGGCGAAGCTGGGGCGCAGAAACCTGGCGAAGCCGCAAAGCCGGGCACGACTCCAGCACCGCCCGCTCCCCCGAAAACGTAGTTACGTGATCGCTTCCGCGATTAATTCGACCATGTGCTTCGGACGCGCGCTTGTTAGATCGCTAATCTGATGGCGGCAACTCGTCCCTGAGGCGACAACGACGTCCGGATGTTGTTTGTCGATCTTGTCGAGCAAATCCGCAGCGACTTGCACGGAGAGGTCGTATTTCTCGGCGAGCGCGCCAAACGCGCCGGCCATTCCGCAGCAACCGCTGTCGAGAACCGTGGCTTTTCGGCCCGGCAAGCGCTCCGCGAGTCTCCTCATAAACGCGGGATTCATGAGCGACTTGGCGTGACAATGCGGGTGGATTGCGACCGTGGCGGAACAGCGTTTGAATTGAAGCGCGTCCGGTTCTTGCGCGAGTAAATCATCGACAAATTTTTCAAATAGGAAGCACCGCTTCGCCACCTTTTCTGCGTTGTTGATCTTTAGCTCGCAATAATCTTCAACGAACATCGAGTAACATGATGGCTCGAGGAAAAGAATTGGCATCGAGCCGTCGATGCTATTTAAAAGATCGACATTGTGTTTTCCGACCTCTGCCGCGGCATCGAGATTTCCCTGACTGAACGCCGGCCGGCCGCAGCATCGTCGTTTTTTTGCGAGCGACACATCAAACCCGAGCGCTTCCAAAACCTTGACCGCAGCAATTCCGATGTGCGGCTCGTGATAACGCACGAATGTGTCGTCCCAAAGAATCACTTTGCCACGGTTGTAGCCGCGATTGTTGATCGCGGTGCCGGAGTCAGCGACCCCGGTTACAGAATGTCGCGCGAACCAACGATCGAACCGTTTACTCGTGTAACGTGGCAAAGAGCGTGTCGCTGAAAGCCCAATTGTTTTCTCCATCACTGCTCGAACCGGTTTAAGATCGACAATCGCATTTGCTACTTGCGGCAATGCGCAGCCGATACGGCCTAACAAATCGACATTGCTGAAAATTCGCTCGCGAAAAGGCAAGCCGTCGCGCCGGTGCCGCGCGTACATCAGCTCTGCTTTCAACAGCGCAAGGTTTACGTTCGACGGGCATTCCGGCGTGCATCCTTTGCAGGAGAGACAATTGCTTAGCGCGGCATCGAGCTCTTCGGATTTCAGATGATCGTGTCCGTTCACGCGCAGTTCGAGTGCTGCCCGGATGATGTTGGCGCGCCCCCGGGTGGACATGACTTCTTCGCCTGTTGCGATGAACGTCGGGCACATAATCGGGGTGTCCTTACGGCAACCGGCGCAGCCGTTGCATTGCTCGAGATTGCCGATGAACGAGTGGTCCTTGAACGCAAAGGCGAGCACCGGCTGAAATGGAAGCTGGAGCGGCCGTGTGAAATTCTCGCGCAAATGACTGTCGATTTTGTGCCGGCCATCGGCGAAAATTTTCCCCGGATTGAAGATATTTTTGGGATCGAAGGTTCGCTTAATTTCACGCATTACTCCGAGCAGCTCATCGCCTAATTGTTCGCGCATGTACTCTGTGCGGGCGATGCCGACACCATGCTCAGCCGAAAGCGAACCTTTGAATTGTCGCACCAGGGCGGAGGTTTGATCGGCCACCTGTCGAAATTTTTTCAAGTCAGACGCGCTGTGGAGGTCGAGCACCGGTCGCACGTGAAGCAATCCACTAGCAGCGTGACCGTAATAACTCGCCTCCAGCCCGAGCGGTTTCATGATCGATTGCAAGCCGCGCACGTAAGCTGGCAATTGTGCAGGGCGAACGGCAGCGTCTTCGATAAACGCCACTGGCTTGGCCGGACCGATGCAACCCGTCAAAAGCGAGAGGCCAGATTTGCGCACCGACCAGACCGAGTTCATCTGCGCAGGATCCGTGAGGATTTTCGTGCGTAACCCGAGCTTTTTCGTTTGCAAGATCGACAATCGCTCAGCCACATCGTCGTAGAACTCGACGATCAAAACCGATTCGCACGGCTTCGTTTCCAGTTCGAGCAAATCGCGCGCGGCTTGAAAGAGAAGCTGGCCCTTTGTTTGATCGAGCAAAGGGCGATCGATGTGTTCGATGGCGGCGGGTTTGAGATCGAGCAGCTCGACCGTGGCTTGCATCGCTTCGTCCACGGACGCAAAAAAGATCAGACCCAAACCTTTCTCGTGCGGCAGGGGCGAGATTTTTAGTTCGGCGGAAAAAATCGCAGCCAGCGTGCCTTCACTACCAGCGAGAATGTCCGCGAGATTGTTCGGCGCGCGCAGGAATCTCTCGATGCCATAGCCTGGCCAGCGTTTCAGCAATCCCGGCGGCCAGCGCTCAGCCATTTCCGCGCCCTTTGCGCGAACGAGATTATCGATCTGCTTTCGCTCGGCACCCAACGTGTCGTGCGCGCGGCCGATCTTCTCAATCCGTCCATCAGCCATCACGATCTCAAGTGAAATCACGTGATCGGCCGTCGTTCCATAGACCGGGACGCGAGCGCCGGACGAATTGTTGGCGATCATTCCGCCAAGCGTTGCGCGGGCGCTGGTGGCGACATCCGGCCCAAAACAAAATCCGCGCGGTTTTAAAAAATCGTTGAGCTGATCCAGCACAACGCCGGCGCCGACACACACGCTGCGTTTTTCGAGATCGAAATCATTGATCTGGCGGTTGTAACGCGAGAACTCGACAATCAACCCATCCCCAATTGCGTTCCCAACCAAGCTGGTGCCCGCGCCACGCGGTGTCACCGAAACGCCTGCATCGGCGGCAGCGTGAATGACTGCGCTCGCTTCCCGCGCACTGCGTGGAAAGGCAACAGCTGCCGGTTCGATCTGGTAAATCGAAGCGTCAGTCGCGTAAAGCTGTCGCGTCAGGTTATCAAACCGAACGTCACAGCCGGTTTGTTTGATTTTCCTTTCCTGGGCGGAAATCATTCCGATTACTTAACCTTAGCTCGCCGATGCGGATTAGAAAGTGCGGAGCCGCCGCTTGCTAGGTCGTGAAAAACTGCGGCCCAAAAACCTGCTTAGGTGACGCGTCGATCTGGCCTGCGCCTTACTGGCAATTGACTTCGCGCGCGCATTCTTCTAAACGACCAGGATTGGAATCACTGACCTTCTCGGGCCAATTCAAAAGCTGTAAAGGAGTTCGCATATGAAACACATTGTCTACGCCGCAATTCTCACCGTGGCTCTGTTATCGGTTGGACGACAGCAATCCGTAGCTCAAGGCGCGGATACTGCTGCGGAGCAGGAAGTCAGGCAGACGATCGAGAAGTATCGAACGGCATTGCTTCAAAAGGACGCAGCGACGCTGGAGCGAATCTGGGCCGATGATTACACGTTCACGAACGGCGCGGGAGAGATACACTCGAAAGCTGATCGTCTAGCCAACCTCAAATCCGGCGCGACCTCGCTCGACTCAATAAGCGAAGAGGAGGACATGAAGGTGCGGATCCACGGAAACGTGGCTGTGGCCAACAGCCGCGTAACCATCAAAGGTCAGTACAGCGGCAAACAAACAAGTGGCCAATACCGCACCATACATGTTTGGGTAAAAGGTGCGACAGGCTGGCAGTTGGTTGCCAACCAGCTAACTCCTGTGACGGCGAAGTAGTAATCGGCTAGCACTTACAGTTCGACGCGAATGAGTCGCGTCAGGTTGTCGAACCGGATGGATGCGATAAAGTTGCGCGAGTGAACCGCCTGTACTTCGGCGACAATTTCGAGTGGCTGCGCGACAAGCCGTGAACCCGAAGAACTTCTTCGCCGAGCTAAAGCGGCGCAACGTTTACAAAGTTGCGATCGCTTACGGTGTCGTCGCTTGGTTATTGATCCAAGTTGCGACGCAGGTCTTTCCGTTCTTCGAGATTCCGAACTGGGTCGTGCGGCTCGTCGTTCTCGTGATTATTATAGGATTTCCGATCGCGCTGATCGTCGCTTGGGCATTTGAACTGACGCCGCAAGGTTTAAAGCGCACCGAAGTGGCTGATGCAATGCCGACACGACCCTCGGTGCGTCGCGCCTGGATTTACGTCGTGATCATCGGCGGTGCGCTCGCACTCGGATTATTTTTTCTCGGGCGTTATACAGGTTTGAGGCGAAGCGAAGGCACCGCATCAGCAGAGAAATCGATCGCAGTGCTGCCATTTGACAATCTGAGCCGTGATCCGGACAACGCCTACTTCGCGGAGGGGATCCAAGACGAAATCCTGACGCGACTTGCAAAGATTGCGGATTTGAAGGTGATCTCGCGTACCTCAACCCAGCAATATCAGAGCAAGCCGGGGAATCTCTCCGAGATCGCCAAGCAACTGGGCGTCGCTCACATTGTAGAAGGCAGCGTGCAGAAAAGTGGCGACGCCGTGCGCGTAAACGTGCAGCTGATCGAGGCGGCCAACGATTCCCATCTTTGGGCCGATACCTTCGATCGCAAACTGACCGACATCTTTTCGGTCGAGAGTGAGGTGGCCAAAGCCATCGCCGACCAGTTGCGGGCGAAACTCACCGGCCGAGAAGAGCAAGTCATTGTCGCTAGGCCGACAGACAATCCTGATGCTCACGATGCCTACCTGCGTGGCCTGGCTTATAATCTGAAAACAGCAAACTCACCTGGCAACTCTCTTGGCGCACAGAAATATCTCAGAGAAGCGGTACGGTTGGACCCGGAGTTCGCCCTTAGTTGGGCGCTGCTGTCATACGTTGAAGCGCGCGGCTACCTCACACAGACTCTTCAACCAACGGTCGCCCTGCGTGAAGAGGCGCGGCAGGCAGCCGAAACCGCGCTCACTCTTCAGCCCAATCTCGGCGAGGCCGTACTGGCTAAGGGCCAATACCACTACGCCTGCCTAAAGGATTACGACACCGCGGTGCGTTACTTTGAGCAAGCACGTCAGTTTCTGCCGAATAGCAGCCGGATTCCTGAATCGCTGGCGTATGTCGCGCGGAGGCGAGGTCAGTGGGACCGGAGCGAGTCGTACTTCAACGAAGCCGAGCGGCTCGACCCGCGCAACGTTTTACTACTCACCCAGCGCGCGCAATCCTACAATGCACTCCGGCGCTTTCCGGAAGCTCTGCGCAAGCTTGATCAGATTCTCGACATTACGCCGGACGACCAGGGTACGGTCATCCTAAAGGCGGCTATCGCACAAGCTGAAGGCGACCTGCCACGGGCCTCGGCACTCCTCACTCCGCTCCACCCGAACGCCGACGACACCGCGGACTTGGAAACACAAGTTTACCAAACGATCCTAGAGCGCCAACCTGCGCAAATTATCCCTCGGCTAAAGGAAGTACTGGCCAAGCCTAATCCGGAGTTAGGTTACATCAACGGGGAACTGCGCTTTTGGTTAGGCTGGGCGCAGGAAGTTGACGGCGATCATGCCGCCGCCCAGCAAACCTGGCGACAGGCGCGCAGCGAACTGGAACCTTTCCTCAAAGAACAGCCGGAAAATTATCTCCTCATTGTAGATCTCGCGCTGACCAATATGGGCCTCGGTGACAAAGCCGCGTTGGCTCTGGTCGAAGGCGCCATCGCCGCGAATCCGATCGAGAAAGACGTGTTAACTGGCCCCCGGCTGGTCGACATCTTCGCCCGGGTGGTGGCGCGCATGGGGGAACCCGACCGCGCCATCGCCGCTCTACAGAAACTACTCTCGATACCATATGAAGGCCCACTGGCTTCAAACGTACCGCTCACTCCGGCGCTGGTCCGGCTCGACCCGATGTTCGATCCGCTCCGGAACGATCCGCGTTTCCAAAAACTCGTCGGCTTGCCCGCGTCGAAATAGAAAGGGGTCAGCTTCCGTCGAACCGGAATGACTCCCAAGGAACAAAACAAAGCGCTGGACGCGTGGGAAACCCCTGCGCGGCATTGGGACAAGCATCGAGTGCTGATCGCACAGATGTTCGCGCCATTAACGTCGGGCCTCAGAGACGACCCGAGTGACGTAATCTCGCAGCTATGCTCTCGACTATCGGCGGATGAATTGAGATTATTTTTCTGGCGCAACACTTCTCCTCCGGGAACCGACATGTCCGAGATCAACAAGCAGGCCGAGCTGGAGATCGCACATGTCCTGTTAATCGACGTGGTCGGTTACTCGAAGTTGCTGGTCAATGAGCAGATTGAGTTACTGCAAGATCTCAACCAAATCGTCCGAAGCAGCGAATGTTTTCAGGCCGCCGAAACAAAAGGTAAACTGATCCGGGTGCCGACCGGAGACGGGATGGCGCTCCTTTTCTTCCACAGTCCGGAAGAGCCGGTGCGATGTGCGCTCGAGATCAGCAGAACGTTGCAAGGGTATCCGCATATTCAGCTGCGGATGGGAGTGCACAGCGGCCCGGTGAATCAAGTCACCGATGTTAACGACAAGACGAACATCGCCGGACCGGGGCTCAACGTGGCGCAGCGCGTCATGGATTGCGGCGATGCCGGGCATATTCTTTTGTCCGGGCATATAGCGGAAGATTTGACCCAATACCGGCACTGGCAGCCGTACTTGCACGATCTCGGCGAGTGTCAGGTGAAGCACGGGCTGAGGCTGCACCTGGTTAATCTCTACAAAGACAATCTCGGCAACCCACATCTTCCGGACAAACTCAAGCGAAGAAGAAGATGGAAGCAGACGTCCGGTGTTAGCGTCCGTCCGGTCATTACGCCTCGTTGGCCCAAGTACGTGCTTACAGCTGTTTTGCTCGTTTCAGCTGTGGCTTTGGCGATCAGCTTTTCAGTCTTTTACCGACGCGGCTCACCGGCGGTTGCACGCTCCTCTTCGGGGAAAGCCGCCGACGTAGGACTTCCTATTGTGGAAAAGAGCATCGCCGTCTTACCCTTCGAAAATCGCAGCGAAGACAAAGCGAACGCCTACTTTGCCGAGGGTATCCAGGACGAGATTCTAACGCGCTTATCCAAGATAGCCGATCTGAAGGTGATCTCGCGTACCTCAACCCAGCAATATCAAAGCAAGCCGGGGAATCTCTCCGAGATCGCCAAGCAACTGGGCGTCGCTCACATTGTAGAAGGCAGCGTGCAGAAAAGTGGCGACGCCGTGCGCGTAAACGTGCGGCTAATCAAAGCAGCCAATGATTCCCATCTTTGGGCCGATACCTTCGATCGCAAACTGACCGATATCTTTTCGGTGGAAAGTGAGGTGGCCAAAGCTATCGCCGAGCAGTTGCGAGCGAAGCTTACCGGTCAGGAAGAGCAAGTCATCGCCGCTAAACCGACTGACAATCCTGAGGCCTACGATGCCTACCTGCGCGGCCTGGCTTATACACTGAAAACGCAAAACACGCCCGGCAACTACCTTGCCGGACAGAAATATCTCAAAGAAGCGGTGCGCTTAGATCCGAAGTTCGCCCTTGCCTGGGCGCTGCTGTCATACGTTGATGCCCGCGGCTACCGCACACTGAATCTTCAACCAACCGTCGCTCTGCGTGAAGAGGCGCAGCAGGCAGCCGAAACCGCGCTCACTCTTCAGCCTAATCTCGGCGAAGCCCTATTGGCCAAGGGCTATTACCACTACGCCTGCCTAAAGGATTACGACACCGCGATGCGTTACTATGAGCAAGCACGTCAGTTCCTCCCCAATAGCAGCCGGATTCTTGAGTCGCTGGCCTATGTCGCACGGAGGCGAGGCCAGTGGGACCGGAGCGAGAGTTACTTTAACGAAGCCGAGCAGCTTGACCCGCGCAACGTTAACCTGATCACCCAGCATGCTGTGCACTACCTTATGCTTCGTCGTTATCCTGAAGCGCTGCGCAAGTTCGACCAGGTCCTGGATATTACGCCAGGCGACATCGATGCCCTTGTGGAAAAGGCTGCTATTGCGCAAGCTGAGGGCGATCTGCCGCGTGCCTCGATGCTCCTTGCTCCGCTCCAACCAGCTGCCGGCGACCCCACCGCGTTGGAAACACAAGCTTATCAAGCGATCCTGGAGCGCCGTCCTGCACAAATTATCTCTCGGCTAAAGGAGATCCTGGCCAAGCCTGATCCATCGTTGGGTTACTTCAATGGCGAACTGCGCTTTTGGTTAGGCTGGGCGCAGGAAGTTGACGGCGACCACGCCGCCGCCCAGGGAAGTTGGCGCCAAGCACGCAGCGACCTGGAGTCCTTCCTCAAAGAACAGCCGGAAAATTATAGTCTCATCCAAATTCTCGCGCTGACCAACGTGGGCCTCGGTGATAAGGCCGCTGCGTTGGCTCTGGTCGAACGCGCCATCGCCGCGAATCCGATCGAGAAAGACGCAGCGGATGGTCCCCAGAAGATCGAAATCCTCGCCCGGGTGGCAGCGCGCATGGGGGAACCCGACCGCGCCATTGCCGCTTTACAGAAACTACTCTCGATACCGGGCCAGGGGGCGCTGGCTGTGAACGCGCCGCTCACTCCCGCCCTGCTCCGGCTCGATCCAATGTTCGATCCGCTCCGGAATGATCCGCGCTTCGAAAAACTCGTCGCCTTGCCCGCGCCGAAATAGAAACAGGTCAGCTTTCGCCGAACAAGAATGATTCCCGAGGAACAGAACAAAGCTCTGGACGCGTGGGAAACCTCTGCGCGGCATTGGGACAAGCATCGAGCGCTGATCGCACAGATGTTCGCACCATTAACGTCCGGTCTAGTCAAAGAAGCGCGGATCGGGATGGGCCAGAAGGTGCTCGATATCGGTGGCGGAAGCGGCGAGCCGTCGTTCACGATCTCAGGCATTGTCGGACCAACGGGATCAGTAATGTACACGGATCCTGTAGCCGGTATGGTCGAGACTGCTCAGGCTGAAGCAGGCAGGCGGGGCCTGACAAACATTCACTTCAAGCGATGCTCTGCCGATGCCCTGCCGTTTGCCGACCGTACATTTGATGTAGCCGTAGGCAGGTTATCAGCAATGTTTTTCGTCGATCCCGTCACTGCGGTGCGGGAGGCGCTGAGAGTGATTCTTGAAGATGGATATGTCTCGTTTGCCGTCTGGGGTCGAAAGGAAGCTAATCCTTTCTTTTCGACTATCACAGAGGTGATAGACCGATTTGTGGAGGTTCCTCCACTGGATCCCGATGCTCCAGATGCCTTCCGCTTTGCCGTTCCCGGTAAGCTGGCTGGAATCCTGGAAAATGATGGCGCTAAAAATGTGATTGAACGCCAGCTGAATTTTCAGATCGAAGCGGCGATCTCA
>Ga0209161_10003517_pt1 | contig 12631 bp, 14 predicted proteins | sample GraSoiAngelo_155_FD_186169 | JGI IMG/M metagenome (GOLD analysis project Ga0209161, IMG submission 186169) | Grasslands soil microbial communities from the Angelo Coastal Reserve, California, USA - 14_1009_13_30cm (SPAdes) (version 2) | ecosystem: Environmental > Terrestrial > Soil > Grasslands...
TGCACCACGACGTCGACCACGACGACAACGACCACCACTACTTCGACCACCACCACGACGCCGGCGATGACTAGCACGATTACATCGACCACGACGACCTCGACGTCGATCACCACCACGACTAGCACGACCACAACGAGCATCACGACCACCACCAGCCTGCCGCAGGCGGTGAGCTTCACCCAGAACGTCGCGCCGATCCTCGCCGCCAACTGCACCTTCCTCGGCTGCCACGCGCCCCCGTTCCTCGCGCAGGGGATGGACCTGAGCAGCGCCGCCTCGGCCTATGCCGTCCTGACGACCAGACTCGGCACGGAGGTGCCGTGCATCGGCACCCCGCTCGTCGTCCCTGGATCGCCGGACGCGAGCGTGCTGGTGATGAAGCTGACCAGCACCACGTGCGGGTTCAGCCAGATGCCGCTCGGCGGGCAGCCGTTGTCGGCGACCGACATCACGACGATCCGCGACTGGATCGCGGAAGGCGCGCCCAACAACTGAGGGCCGTCCCGCTCAGAGCGTCCCCACCTACACGCGGTACAGCGATCGTAGGAACGTTTCGACCGTCGCCCGGAGGACCGGCGCATTGAGCACCGCACATTGTCCGGCGCAGTCCGTCGCGAACTTCGCGATCGCCGCGTCGTACTTCTCCTTCGCACCCGTCCCGGTCGTCGGGGCGGACTCGCACAGCTCTTCGTCGAAGGGCTTTCCCTCCAAGGCCGAGCTCGCAGCCTTCACGTGACACTTGATGACGGCCTGCATGTACTTCGTCAGCGCTTTCGCGACCCCGTCCTCGCACTTGCCGACGGCTGCCGTGGGCGGGATGCAGCCGACGTCATCTCCGCCGAAGGGGTCACCGGGGGCAGCGATGGCGGCCTGGCGCACGGCCACGACAACGAACGTGAGCAGCAGCGTCGCCTTCCATCGGATGAGCCGCGTCGCGTATCGCGCCGGGGACCTCGACGTCCCGACCCACCAGCCCAGCCTTACGCCAAGCGACCGACAAGCCGCACTCAACCGGCTGGCGCCAGCGCCATCACGCGTGATCCGAATCGTTGCCATGGTTGCCCTCCCGAACGTAGACGCCGAGCACGCACCCGGCGGGCGCGTGTGTGGTCAAAATGAGCTACGGAGGGCTGTCTAGCAGCGAAGAGGCGAGGCGGACGTGGAGAGCGGCGCCGAGGCCGACATCGGGGCCGCGCGTGAAGTGCGTCGAGCGGCAGCCGGCAGGCGGAAGAAACGATGGCCGGTCGTCGCGGGCGGCGTCACGGCTGCACATGCCGCGAAAAGCGTGAGCTGCTCGATGCCGACCGGATCCTGGTTATCTTGTGGCGCACTGCCGTCGTTCGCATCGTGTTCGGATGAGGACGCCGAGGTCGCGCTCGCCGTGAGGCGGCGAGCGCCGAGGCCGTCGACGAGCACCGGAAGCAAGAGGGCGAGCAGGACATACACCCCGTGCCGCATCCGACGTGCGCTCATGGCCGCGACGGTTTACAGACTTCTTGGAAGGGCTGTCAACCAGAAATGTCCGGGTCCTACCGTCACACCACACTGTCGATGATCCATCAGAGAAGTTCCCGGTACAGACGGTGGCGTGGAAAACCCGCTGGACGCGAACGTGCCTCCGGGCGCTCGGCATCCGGGTGCGCGGAATCTACACGACGAAGGACACGTTCGTCACGACCGCGCTGCGGTCCGGCGTCAAGATCGCCTGGTTGGAGCAGCAGACGGGCGTCGCCTACGCGACCCTCAAGCGCCACTACGGGAAGTGGATGCCACGAGAGGGCGAGAGCGAGTTGCGTCGGTTCCACAGTGCGAGGAGGGGGACTTGAACCCCCACGGGTGTTTAGCCCACTAGCCCCTCAAACTAGCGCGTCTGCCAATTCCGCCATCCTCGCACAAAGGGGGACCATCGCTCCTAACAGAGGCCCCCCGACCTGTCGAGCCGATCGGCCGCCTACTGCTGACTGGCGGGCGGCGCTTCCGGCGGCGCCTCGGCCGGTGCCTCCGCTGCCGGAGGTGGCGGCGACGGCTCGCCTGCCGCGCCGGGCGCCGGCGGCGGTGCGGGCTGTCCAGCCGGAGCGGGTAAGCGGTGCACGAGCGTCGAGCTCGGGTTCCGGCTCGAGCCGTACGTCAGGATGAGCGACGTCAGCATGAAGGCGATCGCGGTCCCGGCCGTGAGCTTCGTCAGGAAGTTGCCGGCGCCACCCGACCCGAACAGCGTCTGGCTGCCGCCGCCGAAGACGGCGCCCATGTCGGCGCCCTTGCCGGTCTGGAGCAAGACGACGACGATCAGAAACAGGCACGCGAACACGTGGATCGCGGGGACCACGTAGCTATAGATGATACCGATCATCCTTCCTTCTCCTCGTAGCGAACGATTCGGGTGAACTCGGCCGCGTCGAGACTCGCGCCGCCGACGAGCGCGCCGTCGATGTCGGGCTCGGCCATGAGGGCGTCGATATTAGCGGCTTTCACGCTGCCGCCATAGAGGATGCGGACACGCCCGGCGGTCGTATCCGATGCGAGACCGACCAGCTGCCGACGGATGGCATGGTGCACTTCCTGCGCCTGGCCCGGGGTCGCGGTGACGCCGGTGCCGATCGCCCACACGGGCTCGTAGGCGATCACGCAGCGGGCGATCTGCGCCGACGACGCGCCGGCGAGACCGCTCGCCACCTGTCGCTCGATCACCGCCGCCGTCGCATCGGCGTCGCGCTCGGCCAGCGTCTCGCCCACGCAGACGATCGGGACGAGCTCGGCGGCGAGGGCCGCGTGCAGGCGCCGGTTCACGGTCTCGTCCGTCTCGCCGAAGTGCTGGCGGCGCTCCGAATGTCCGATGATGACGTAGGTGCAGCCGGCCTCGCTGAGCATCGCGGTGGCGATCTCGCCCGTGTACGCGCCCTTCGGCTCCCAATGGACGTTCTGTGCGCCGAGACGGATCTGCGTGCCCGCGATCGCGCGGCCGACGCATTCGAGCGCCGTGAACGGCGGGGCGACGACGACCTCACGGCCCGGTACGCGCCCGATCGTCTCCGCGAGCTTCTGCGCCAGCGCCACGGCCTCCTGCCGCGTCCCGTGCATCTTCCAGTTGCCGGCGAGGAGCGGCGTGCGGCTCATGTGAGGGGCTCCGTCGCAGGCTCGTCGAGCGCGCGGATGCCGGGCAGCTCGCGGCCCTCGAGGAACTCGAGCGACGCGCCGCCGCCCGTCGACACGTGCGTGACCGCGGTGAGCGCGCCGGCATGCGCCAGTGCCGCGATCGAGTCGCCGCCGCCGACCACCGTGGTGCCGCGCGAGGCGGCGAGCGCGCGCGCCACCGCCAGCGTGCCGCGCGCGAAGGCTTCGACCTCGAAGATCCCCATTGGCCCGTTCCACAGCACGGTCCGCGCGCGGCCGATCTCCGCGCAGAACGCCTCGGCGGTCCGCGGGCCGATGTCGACGCCGAGGAGGTCGGCGGGGAAGTCGTCGGCGGACACGACGGCGGTCCGGGCGGCGGCCTCGGGACGGTCCGCCGCGAGGTGATCGACGGGCAGCAGCACGCGCACCCCCTTCGCGGCGGCGCGCTCGAGCGCGTCGTGCGCGACGCCGATCTTGTCCTCCTCGACGCGCGAGCGGCCGACCGGCTTGCCGGTGGCGCGGAGGAACGTGTACGCCATCGCGCCGCCGATGCAGAAGGTGTCGACGCGACCGAGGAGGTTCTCGATGACGCCGATCTTGTCCGATACCTTGGCGCCGCCGAGGACGGCGACGAACGGCGACTCGGGCGCGCGGAGGAGGCGCGCCAGGAACTCGATCTCGCGGAGGAGGAGGAAGCCCGCCGCCTTCTCGCGGAAGTGCTTCGCCATGCCCGCGGTCGAGGCGTGCGCGCGGTGGGCGGCGCCGAACGCGTCGTTCACGTAGACGTCCGCCAGACGCGCGAGCGCCCGGGCGAAGCCCGCGTCGTTCGCTTCCTCCTCGGGGTGGAAGCGGAGGTTCTCGAGGAGGACCGGGCCGTCGGCCCCGCGGACGAGCCGCTCCGTCGCGTCGCCGACGCAGTCGGGCGCGAGCGCGACGCGCCGGTCGAGCACCTGTCCCAGATACTCGCCGACGGGCGCGAGCGACAGCTCGGGGCGCGGCTTGCCCTTCGGGCGCCCTAGGTGCGACGCGATCACGGGCCGGCCGCCGTGGTCGAGCACGAAACGGATGGTTGGCAGAGTGGCGTCGATCCGGGTGGGGTCGGCGATGCGGCCGTCGGCGAGCGGGACATTCAAGTCGGCGCGGATGAAGACGCGCTTGCCCCGGACGTCCAGGTCCGCGACCGACCGCACGTCCCGGCTGCCTTCAAGCGAGGCTGCGTCCGACGAGCGACGCCACGTCCCGCATCCGCATCGAGAAACCCCACTCGTTGTCGTACCAGGACAGCACCTTGCAGAACGTCTTGTCGAGCACCCGCGTGAGCTTGCTGTCGAAGATCGACGAGTAGGGCATGCCGTTGAAGTCCGCCGACACGAGCGGCTCCTCGCAGTAGTGGAGGATGCCCTTCAGCTTGCCGCCCGCGGCCTCCCGCATCGCCGCGTTGACCGCGTCCTCCGTGGCGGGCTTCTCGAGCTCGGCCGTGAGGTCGACGAGCGAGACGTTGGGTGTGGGAACCCGCACCGCCATGCCGTCGAGCTTGCCGTTGAGCGCGGGGATGACGAGGCCGATAGCGCGCGCGGCGCCCGTGCTGGTGGGAATCATGGAGAGCGCGGCGGCGCGGGCGCGGCGCAGGTCCTCGTGCGGCAGGTCGAGGATGCGCTGGTCGTTGGTGTAGGAGTGGACGGTGGTCATGAGGCCGCGGCGGATGCCGAAGGTCTCGTGCAGCACCTTGGCGATGGGCGCGAGACAGTTCGTGGTGCACGAGGCGTTCGAGACGATGTCGTGCTTCCGCGGGTCGTACGCGTCGTGGTTGACGCCGCAGCAGATCGTGAAGTCCGCGTCCTTGGACGGCGCGGAGATGATGACCTTCTTTGCGCCGGCCTCGAGGTGTTTGGCCGCCTTGGCGCGGTCCGTGAAGAGTCCGCTGCACTCGAGCACCAGCTCCACGCCGAGCGATTTCCACGGCAGCTTGCCGGGATCGCGCTCGGCGAGCACCCGGATCATTCTCGTGCCGACCGCGATGCGGTCGTCCTCGGCACGGACCTGCTCGCGCAGCGCTCCGTGGACCGAATCGTGCTTCAGGAGATGCGCGAGCGTCTTCGCATCGGTGATGTCGTTGACGGCGACGAAGTCGAGCGCCTCGTCACCGAGGCAGGCGCGCAGGACGTTGCGGCCGATGCGCCCGAACCCGTTGATGCCGACGCGGATCTTGGCCATGAAGCCACCACCTCCTCGGAAATCCATTTCACTTCACTCTCCAGCGGTCAAGCAAAGGAGCGTACCAGCACCGCGGGTTTGACTGCCTCTGGACCGTGGAGTACCGTCGCGCGGTCGGTGGGGGGCGGGGCCGCTGGTAGGGCACACCTGACACGATGATTCCTGAGTTCTCGACCAGCGTCGCCTTTGCGGGCGGTGTGCTGGCCCAGCTCGCCGAGACGTTGCCCGGTCGGCAGGACACCGTGTTGGACATGGTGGTCGGCTCGGGACCGGTCGTGCGCGCGGTCCTGCTCATCCTGCTCGCGTTCTCCGTCGGCTGCTGGGGGATCACGCTCGCCAAATCGGTCGAGATGCGGCGCGCGCGGCGCCAGTCGGAGCGCTTCATCGACATTTTCTGGGACGCGAAGAACCTTCCCACGATCCAGACGGCGAGCATGGACCTGAAGGAGAGCCCCGTCGCGCAGGTATTCCGGGCGGGGTATCAGGAGCTGCAGCGGCTCACGAAGGGCAAGCGGGGCAACCCCGGCAGCGATGAGGAGGCAATCGAGTTCGGCGGCGTCGAGACGGTGCAGCGTGCGATGCACCGCGCGCGGACGCAGGAGGTCACGCGGCTCGAGCGGGGGCTCACGTTCCTCGCCACCACCGCGAGCACGGCGCCGTTCATCGGTCTCTTCGGCACGGTCTGGGGGATCATGACGGCGTTCCGCGGCCTCTCCACCACCACGTCGTCGAGTATCCAGGCCGTCGCGCCGGGCATCGCCGAGGCGTTGATCGCCACCGCCGTCGGGCTCGCGGCCGCGATCCCCGCCGTCGTCATGTACAACCGGTTCTCGCGCCAGCTGCGCGTGCTGACCGCGGAGATGGATACGTTCGGCTCCGAATTTTTGAACATCGCCGAGCGTCATTTCCTCAAGTAGCCATGGCTTTCGACCAGACATCCCCCGGCACCGACGCGATCTCGCAGATCAACGTCACGCCGCTCGTCGACGTGATGCTGGTGCTGCTGATCATCTTCATGGTGACGGCGCCGATCCTCCAGCAGGGCGTTTCGGTCGACCTGCCCAAGGTGGCGGCGGGACCGCTCAGCGGTCACGAAGAGCAGCTCGTCGTGAACGTCGCCAAGGGCGGGCAGGTCTTCCTGAACGACACGCCGATGACTGCCGACGCCCTGACCGACAAGCTGCGTGCGATCGCGGTCGCGCGTCCCGATCGCCAGCTGTACGTCCGGGCCGACCAGACGGTGCCCTACGGACAGGTGATGCGCGTCATGGGAGCCGTGCACGATGCGGGTCTCGCGCGGGTCGGGCTCGTGACCGAGCCGCCGCCGCCCGATCGGCGGCGGTAGGGCCGTGCCGCCCCCCCGTCCGCTCCGGCTCGCGCCCGAGTGGGACCCTCGCTACACGCGCATGGTCGCAGTGTCGGCCGCCGCGCACATGCTGGTGGTCGCGGCGGTCATTCTGGTTGCACCGTACGCGCGGCTGAGACCCGTGCCGATGACGGCGTACACGGTCGACCTCACCGACTCGCGCGTCCTGGGCGGCCGCCTGCCGCCGGGTCCGCTGACCGGCGAGCTCGGCGGCTTGCAGAAGACGCCCGCGCCGGAGCCGAAGGGGCAACCCGAAGCCGCCGCGAAGCCGCCCGAGCCGCCGGCCGCGCCGCCGAAGCCCCCGGAGCCGGAGCCGCTGCCGAAGGCTGCGGAGCCACAACCGCCACCGAAGCCGCAAGAGGAAAAGCAAGAGCCAAAGGTAGAGGAGCAGGTCGCGAAGGCGGAGCCACCGCCCGTGACCCGAGAAACCGCCGGAGCCGAAGCCGGAACCCAAGCCCGAGCCGAAGCCGGAGCCGAAGCCGCCAAAGGCAGCCGCCCCGTCTCGTCGGCCGGAAACGCCGGCGCCCAAGGCAGAGGCGAAGCCGGCCTCGCCCGCAGCGGCGACGAAGCCGGGCGATGCGCGCGGCAAGGCCGGAAACCCGGCAGGTCGCGAGGACGCGCCGGCGCGCGACGCCTATGCCGCCTCGGCCGAGCGCTGGAAATCGCGCGGCGGCGGTCTCGCCGGCAGCGACACGGGCTCGGGGCCGGTCGGCGCCGGTGGCGAGGGCAAGGGCGGCGGCGGTCAGCTCGTCGGGCTCGACTTCCTCGCCTATCGCCAGGCGGTCATCACCACGATCAAGGGGCAGTGGACCAACGTCTTCGCGCGGCCCGGGCTGGTCGCCAAGGTGCGGTTCGAGATCGCGCCGGACGGAGGCGTGAGCGACGTGCGGCTCGAGCAGAGCTCGGGGAACTCGGCCTACGACCTGTCGACCATCCGCGCCGTGCAGCACTCGAACCCGCTCCCGCCGCCGCCGGCGCACTATGCCAATGACTTTCGCGAGTTCCTGATCGAGTTTCACTCCGAAGAGACGGGAGGGCAGGGCGCCGGATGAGAACGTTCCTCGTGGGTGTGGTTCTGGTGGCGCTGGCGGCACGAGACGCGCGCGCGGTCGTGACGGGCGCGATCTTCGGACCGGGCAGCGAGTCGTTTCCGATCGCCGTGGTGCCGCCGAAAGACCTCGGCGGCGACCCCGGCGGCGCGCTCGGCGCCCGCTTCGCCAAGGCGCTGACGCGCGACCTCGATCTCTCGGGTTACTTCCGGCTGGTTGACCCGAAGACGTTCGTCGAGAGCGAGACGTCGGGCATCACGGCGGGCGAGATCGACTTCGTCGGCTGGAGCGCCATCGGCGCGCAGGCGCTCGTGAAGGGCGGCATCAGCGCCTCGGGCAGCGGCATCGCGCTCGAGGTGCGGCTGTTCGACGTGCCGGGGCGGCGCGACGTCCCGCAGGCGAGCAAGCGCTTCAGCGGCGGTCGCGACGACGTCCCGCGCATGGCGCATCGGATGGCCGACGCCATCCTGGAATTCCTGACTAGCGAGCGCGGTCCGTTCGACTCGAAGATCGCGATGGTGAGCACGCGGAGTGGCCGGCTGAAGGACGTCTACACCTGGACGTTCGACCAGGACGACCCGGTGCGCGTCACCGACGAGCGCTCGCTGGTGATCGCGCCGCGCTGGCGGCCGGACGCGCGCGCGCTCGTGTTCGCGTCGTATCGCGAGCACTTCCCGCGGCTCTTCCAGGTCGACGTCGGCTCCCGCCAGACCGCGCGCCTCGTGCCCGGTCCGGGGGTCGTGCTCGACGGCGCCTGGTCGCCGGACGGGACGCGGCTCCTCGTCACGCGCGAGGAGGGCGGCAACTCCGACATCTATCTTCTCGACCGCAGCGGCCAGGTTGTGCAGCGGCTCACCGACCACTGGGCGATCGACGTGTCGCCGGCGTGGGCGCCCGACGGCCGGCGCTTCGCCTTCTGCTCGGCCCGCACGGGCTCACCGCAGATCTACGTGATGAACGTCGACGGGTCAGAGGTCGTCCGCGTGTCGCACACGGGTAGCTACAACACGTCGCCGGCGTGGTCGCCCAAGGGCGATCACATCGCGTACACCACCCGCGGCGGCGGCGGATTCCAGGTGGTCGTGACGACGCCCGACGGCGGCAACGCGCAGACCATCAGCTCCGCCGGCAGCAACGAGGACCCGTCGTGGGCGCCGGACGGGCGCTACCTCGTGTTCTCGTCGACGCGCGCCGGCGGCCATCATCTCTTTCTCGCCGATCGCGACGGCAGGACGCAGAAACAATTGACCCGCGGCGCGGGTGATGATACGTCGCCCGCGTGGTCGGCGCGGCTCGAATGAGCCCGCAGCGGAAGGCGTGGAGGGAGGGGATGGTGAGGGGCTCATGGACTTGGTGTCTGGCCCTGGCCCTCCTGCTCGTCGTTCCGCTCGGCGGCGCGTGCAAGAAGAAGGGGCTGCGGCCCGGCGAGGGCGCCGCGGGCGGCGCCGGCGGTGGGATCGGTGAGGAAGGCCTCGGCGGATCGAGCCTCGAGCGCGCCAAGCGTGGGCTCGGCCCCGAGGAGAACGGCATCCTCAAGGACGTCCACTTCGGCTTCGACCGCTACGATCTCGACAGCGAAGGGCGCGACATCCTCGGCCGCAACGTCGAGTGGCTCCGGCAGAACCCGCGCGCCAAGGTGGAGCTCGAGGGTCACTGCGACAGCCGCGGTACCATCGAGTACAACCTGGCACTCGGCGCCAAGCGCGCCAAGACGGTGAAGGACTACCTGGTGACGCAGGGGATCGCCGCCGACCGCGTCTCGACCATCAGCTACGGCAAGGAGCTGCCACTCTGCCACGACGAGAACGAGACCTGCTGGGCGCGCAACCGGCGGGTGCACGCCGTCGTCCTCGGTCCGTGACGCGCCGTCTGCGTCACTGGAGTCTCGTTCTGCTGCCGGCGCTCGCCGGCTGCGCGACGCACGCGGACTTCGTGCAGCAGGACCGCCAGCTGCGCGCGCTCGTTCAGGAGAACCGCCGGCAGCTGGAGCAGGTGCAGCGCGAGGTCGAGCGGCTCCGCGGCGACCTCGAGGAAGGCGGCCACAAGCACGGCCCCGGGGGCGATGACCGGCTGAGCGCGCTCGAGCAACGGATCGCCGCGCTCGAGCACGGCGGGACGCCGCCGCCGTCGGCGCCGGAGACGCCGCCTGCCGTCTCGCCGCCGCCGACCACCCCGCCGCCCGCCGTCGCCGCCAAGCCGCCCCCTGCCGCCACGGAAGACGACGAATGGCGGCGCGAGATCACGCGCGAGCAGTCCGCTGCAGGCACGGTCAACGTGCCCGAGCGCGCGGACTATCTCGCCGTTCTCGACGTGCTTGCGCGGAAGGACTGCGCGCGTGCCGTCCCGCAGCTGAACAGCTTCGCGACGAATCACCGCGACTCGCCGCTCGCCGACAACGCCCTCTACTGGGCGGCGCGTTGCTACGCCGTCACCGGAAAGCAAAACGAGGCGATCTCGAAATTCTACGACGTCACGCTGAAGTATCCGAAGGGCGACCGGGCGGCGGCCGCGCTGTGGGCTCAGGGGAACCTCTTCCTGGAGATGGGCGACACGCCGGACGCTCGCATCAATTTCTCGAAGCTGATCCGCGATTACCCCACCTCCGACGAGGCTCCCCGCGCGCGCCAGAAGCTCATGGAGCTTGAGCATTAATTAACTCAGCGAGGGGCTCCGCCCCTCGCCCCGTCGGGCGAAGCCCGACGGGTCCTCACTCCCCGCTCGCTTCGCTCGGCCGCGCGCGCGGCGCGCGCGGAGATTCGATGTCGAGTCGATTTCCCAGGCACCCTCCAACTTTGAACGGGGTGCGGCGGGCGGTATAGAAGAGGCGTCGATGCGCGTTCTCCGGCATCTGAGCCGGGTGGCTCAGCCGATCCCGCGCGTCGTGCTCACGCTCGGCAACTTCGACGGGGTTCACGTCGGCCATCAGGCGATTCTCCGACGGGCCGTCGAGCAGGCACGGGCGCGGGGCGCGCGTGCGGTGGCGCTCACCTTCGAGCCGCATCCGATCGCGGTGCTGGCGCCCGATCGCGCGCCGCCCATCGTGCAGCCGCTGCACGACCGCCTCGCGATGCTGCGTGCGCTCGGCCTCGACGTCTGCGTCGTGCAGCGGTTCACGCGGGCCTTCGCCGGGCTCACGCCCGAGGAGTTCGTCGACGACTTCGTCCGCCGTCACCTGGAGCTCGTGCACGTGGTCGTCGGCTACAACGTGAGGTTCGGCCGCAATCGCGCCGGGACGGTCGACACGCTCCGCGCGCTCGGCGCGCGGCTGGGATTCGGCGTCGACGTTGTCGGTCCGGTCGAGGCGGACGGGCAGCACGTCAGCAGCTCGCTCGTGCGCGAAGTGGTGCAGAGTGGCGACGTGCGACAGGCCCGTCGCCTGCTCGGCCGTCCCTACGCGCTCCGCGGCCGCGTCGTCGTCGGCGATCGGCGCGGGCGCACGCTCGGCTTTCCGACCGCGAACCTCCATCCGCGGCCCCGGCTCCTCCTGCCGCCCGACGGCGTGTATGCGGTCTCGGCGGCGATCGACGGGCGGCACGTCCCGGGCGTGCTGAACATCGGCGTCCGCCCGACGTTCGGCGGCGCGCGGCGGACAGTCGAGGTGCATCTGCTGGATTTCAGCGGCGATCTCTACCGCCGCTGGCTCGTCGTCGAGTTCGTCGAGCGGCTGCGCGGCGAGTGCGCCTTTTCCGGCCCCGAGGCGCTCAAAGCCGCGATCGCCGCCGACGTGGCGCGCGCGCGGCACGTCCTCGCGGCCGAGCCGACGTTGGCTGCCGCCGGGCGGTGAGCGTGGCGCGCGTCGTCCTCGTCGTGCCGGCGGACGCTACGGGCCGGCGGCTCGACCGGGTGGTCGCAGCGGCACGCGGCGTCGGCACGCGGTCGCAGGCCAAGCAGCTGATCGACGCGGGCTGCGTGCGAGTGGACGGCGCCGTCTGCAAGGCGTCGCACGCGGTGCGTGCGGGCGAGCGCGTCGAGATCGACGCGCGCGAGCCCGAGCCGCTCGCGATCGAGCCCGAGGCGCTGCCCCTCGTGATCCTCCACGAGGACGCGGATCTGCTTGCGATCGACAAGCCCGCGGGGATGGTCGTGCATCCGGCGCCCGGCGCGCGGCGCGGGACGGTCGTGCACGCGCTCGCGCATCGCCTGGGCGCGTTGCCGACAACCGGCGCGGCGGAGCGTCCCGGGATCGTGCACCGGCTCGATCGCGACACGTCGGGCGTCCTCCTCGTGGCGCGCACGTGGGCGGCGCTCGAGGGGCTCGCGCGTCAGTTCCGCGAGCGGTCGATCGAGAAGCGGTACGTGGCGATCGTTCACGGCCGCGTCGCGCGCGCGCGCGGGACGATCGACCGGCCGATCGGACGGCACCCGCGCGAGCGGAAACGGATGAGCGTCCGGAGCCGCCGCCCACGCGCGGCCGTCACCGACTTCGAGGTGCTCGAGCGGCTCCCGGATGCGACGCTGCTCCGCCTCCGCCCGCACACGGGTCGGACGCACCAGCTGCGCGTGCATCTCGCCGCGCTCGGCCACCCGATCGTCGGCGACCGCGTCTACGGTGGGCGCCGCGGGCGGGGCGGAAGGGTGCCCGGCCTCGCGGACTTCCCGCGCCAGGCGCTGCACGCCGAGGAGATCCGCTTCCGCCATCCCACCACCGGGCAGCCGCTCGGCGTGCGGGCGCCGCTGCCCTCGGACCTCATGGGTCTCCTCACACGACTCCGCCAAGTCGCCGGGAGCGCGGCGGAAACACCCCGTTCTGCTTGACAGTCCTGGGTCGATTGCATAGGGTGCCCAAAGCCGCCACCACCCGGGATTGTCCCCCGAAGAGGAACCGTTCTCTTCTCTCCCGTCCGATACAATCGCCGGCGCTGCATGAGCCGGCGCGATCCCAAAGCCG
>Ga0209161_10003521_pt1 | contig 12628 bp, 9 predicted proteins | sample GraSoiAngelo_155_FD_186169 | JGI IMG/M metagenome (GOLD analysis project Ga0209161, IMG submission 186169) | Grasslands soil microbial communities from the Angelo Coastal Reserve, California, USA - 14_1009_13_30cm (SPAdes) (version 2) | ecosystem: Environmental > Terrestrial > Soil > Grasslands ...
TACATTGAGCTTCGCGATCGCCGATGGAATTACTCCTTCGAACGAAGGTCGCGGCTACGTTCTTCGGCGCATTTTGCGCCGTGCCGTGAGATACGGCCGCATGCTGGGATTTCACGAACCGTTCTTCTTCAAGCTCGTCGATGTTGTCGCGCAAATGATGGGCGATGTTTTTCCAGAAATCTGCGCCAAACAGAAACAAATCACGGAAATGATCGAGCGCGAAGAGGAAGCTTTCAATAAGACGCTCGATAAGGGCATAGAAGAATTTAATGAAATGATGACCCTCCTTGAAAAAGATGTCCCGAAGGTGGCGCCTCTCGGTGGATGGGTAATCATGCCAGGCCGATTCGCATTCAAACTCTACGACACATACGGATTTCCATTTGATTTGACTGAATTAATGGCCCGCGAACGGGGATTTACAGTTGATAAAGCCGGCTTCGAAAAATTGATGACGGAGCAACGTGAACGCGCGCGCAAAGCGCAAAAGAAAGCAACAATCACGGTCCAGCATATCGTGGATTTTCCGACGAAATTTGTCGGATACAAGACGCTAGAGACAGACGCGAAGCTGTTCAAAATTGTTGAGAAAGCTGGGGGAATTGGCGGCGGCGACAAGTGGGCGATTGTCGATGTGTCGCCGTTTTACGCCGAAAGCGGCGGTCAGGTTGGAGACACTGGCGAATTGAGGTTCATCAAAGACGGCAAAGTCGTTCGGGTCGTTAACACGCTAAAGGAAAACGACACTTTCTATCTGAAACTCGCTGATGGCGCAGGTTTCGACTGGTCGCCGGAAGCGCCGCTGCACCTTCGCGTGGATGCGCCCCGTCGCCACGCGATACAGGGTCATCATACCGTGACACATTTGTTGCACTGGGCGTTGCACGAAATCGTGTCGCGCGATGCGGCCCAAAAGGGAAGTTACGTTGGGCCGGATAAACTCACGTTCGACTTCTTGAGCGCAGCGCTCACGTCGGAGCAAAAGCGCGATGTGGAAAAATTGGTGAACGAAAAAATCTCCGAGAACGCCCCGGTTTCGTGGACTGAAATTCCGTACGCTGAGGCGAGAAAGCGCGAAGACATCCAGCAATTCTTTGGAGAGAAATACGGTGATCTCGTTCGCGTCGTGCAAGTCGGCGGTGAGCCGACAAAACTGAATGGTTATTCGATGGAGCTTTGCGGCGGAACGCACGTAAGATCGACAAGCGAGATCGGCGCGTTCCGGATTGTGAGGGAGGAAGCGATTGCGGCGGGAACCCGGCGAATAGAAGCCGTTGCCGGCGACGCGGCGCGCGTGTGGGCGGGCGAGGAAGCAGCGCGCCAGCAGGAAAAATTCGAAATGTTATCGCGCAAAAAATCGGACCTCGCGCCGCTTCCGGTCTTCACGGACACCGTGCAAACAGACGAGATGCTCAAACAAATCGACGCGCGCGCGGCGCATCTGGAAAAGTTGGATGTCGATGTTCGTGAGTGGGAAAAGAAACACGCGAAGGAGGCGTCGGCCAATTTGCGCAGCCGCGCAGCGCAAATCGCGAACGGTCTGGCGTTAACCAAAGTCGGCCAAAAAATCTGCGTGGCGAGCGTGCCTGATGCCGACGCTAAATTGTTGCAAGCGGTTGCCGACGCCTTGAAGCAAAAGTTTGATGGCCCGATCGTTCTTGCCGGCGCGAAGGATAACAATGTTGCCCTCTTGGCCGTTGTTCCGAAATCGCTGACTTCGAAATTTCAGGCAAACAAAATTATTCAACAGATCGCGCCGATCGTTGGTGGCAAAGGCGGCGGGCGTCCGGAAAGCGCTCAAGGCGGAGGGACTGACCGAGGAAAGATCGACAATCTGATTGCTGAGGCCAGGCGCCTGCTCAGCGGAATTCTTTAGGGCAGCGCGACTGTGATGAAGAAAGTTGCTGCCAAGGCAACTGCAAGAACAAACAGATAAATAAAACCGCCAGTGAAAAACTTGAGCGTGCTGATGAACCAACTTTGTCGGTAGACGCGACGGATCGATAGGAAAATTTGAACAACGAACGCGATCCAGAGGAGTGCGATCATCCACCCCGCGAACGTTCCTGGGATCGCCCGGTTCAGGCCGATTGTCGCGAGCACAATCAGCATGATCCCGGTGTACGCGAAAGTGTGGATATGGAGCGCATAAATCAGGTGGTCGATGTAAAAAATGTGGCGGCGCACGTAGAGAACCTTCAGAACGAATGCGAAAAGCGGAATGCAGCAAAGCATCATGTAAGGCAGATTGCTGAAGAGCGTGCTGAGGAAGAGCCCGAATTTCGTTCCGTGCTCGCCGAATTTTTCCTTGGCCCGCGCCTCAATCCACTTCTCGAACGGGGTGGATGGCTTCGTATCCGCATCAAAAAGCACGAAGGGTCGATCTGTCACCGGCCCGAAAGTTTGTTTTGGTGGCGCGGTCGTAGCGGCCGGAGCTGAGGACGTGGCAGGAACAGCGGACGCGGCAGGAGAGGGCGACGCTGCGGGAAGCGGAGGAGGCGAAGGTTCGCGTAACAATCTCTCCAATTTCGCGCGTGCCTCGGGTGGCAAATCCTCATTCTTCAGATCGGCTTCGATTTCGGCCCGGTCTTTTGGGCCAAGATTGCTCGTATCCACACGGAGCCCTCGTGCTCCGTAATTCACGGCAAAGAAAAATAAAATGCTGGCCAGCAGGTAGAGACGAAGCGGATGGAGATAACGAACACGTTTGCCGGCGAGGAACTCGTTGGTCAGCCGCCACGGCTTGACGATGAGGAGACCGATAGTGGCAAAAAATTTCGAATCCCAATTCAAAAACGAATCGAGAACATCGACAATCACGTGTCGAAACGACCGGCGATAATCGATTGCCGCCTGCCCGCATTGCGCGCAATGCGGCCCCGCTAGCTTGGCGCCGCAATTTTCACAATGCGTAAATGGCAAAGCTTCTCGATCTTTGCCACGCCCGAACCATCGCCGGCGCGCAGTTCTCTCGACCGCGGAAATGGCAGTGTCACCAAGGATAATTTTTGCCGGTTCGTCGGCCATGAGGGCCGAGATTACGAAATGGCGTGCAGCGCGTCTATCGGAGAAAGAACAAGCCGGCCGTCCCGATCGTCCCGATTGCAATCATCAGAAGATCGTCGCTGATGAAGTAGGGATAAACCATCAAGGCAATGCCGAGGAGCATCGGCCTCCAGAGATTCATTCGCTTTCCGTAGATGAAAGCGACGAAGCCGATCGAGCCAAAGACAAAACCGCCGATCAAATTTGCCGCGCTCAGATTCAGCATGGCCGATAAACGAGCTATTTGCGGGCCAAGATCGATATCGGAAACTTGTGGTTGACCGCCAGTCCTGTGGGGTGACACGATTCTTTAAAGGAAACGATGGCACTTCAACTTTTTCGAAAGAAAAGCCCGGACCACTTAATTGCCGAAGCCGCCGCGCCCGAGCGTCAGATGAAAGGCGCTCTCGGCCCGTTTGCTCTCACCTGCATTGGCATCGGCGCGATCATCGGGACTGGAATTTTCGCGCTGGCGGGAACGGCCGCGGCTGGCGAGCAATTGGCGGCCTCGATTTGGAAGACGCCGATACTGAATTTCATCCAATCATGGATGAGCCATGCACCACTTGTCTTTGGCCGGCCCGGCGCCGGTCCGGCGGTGATGCTTTCCTTTGTGGTCGCCGGCGTCGCGTGCGGGTTCGCCGCTCTTTGCTATGCCGAACTCGCATCAATGATTCCGGTCTCGGGTTCTGCTTACACCTACTCTTACGCGACGCTCGGTGAGCTCATCGCCTGGATCATTGGCTGGGACCTCATCCTCGAATACGCCGTCGGCAACATGGCCGTAGCGGTCGGCTGGTCGGGTTATTTCGTCAGGCTATTCGGGAGTCTCTTTGGATTAAGATTTCCGGTCTGGGCAGTGAACGATTATGCAACTGCGAAGACGATTGTCTCGCAAGGCGGTGAATCGTTGTCGAACTATTCCTCGGCCACGATTCCCACAATTGCCGGCTATCCGATCGCTCTCAATCTTCCGGCACTGCTGATTGTCGCTGCCGTGACGGCGCTTTTGATCTACGGAATCCGTGAGAGCGCGCGAACAAACAATACTATCGTCATCACTAAACTCGCGGTGGTCGTTTTCGTGATCTCGTTCGGCGCGTTCATGATTCACCCGACCAATTGGCATCCGTTTGTTCCGACCGGTATCGGCGGAGTCATGAGCGGCGCCGCGATCGTGTTCTTCGCTTTCATCGGCTTCGACGCCGTTTCCACGACCGCCGAGGAAACAAAAAATCCGCAGCGCGACATGCCGATCGGGATCATTGCCAGCCTGATTATTTGTACAGTGCTCTACGTTTTGATGGCGGCCGTCATTACCGGCGTGCGCACGTACACAACTTATTTTGGCGATCCAGCAGCGGTCGCGACCGCGTTCGCTGGTTATCCTTGGGCGCAGGCGCTCATTAGCGCGGGTGCGCTCGCAGGGATCACTTCAGTCCTTCTCGTGTTCCAGCTTGGCCAGCCGCGCATTTTCATGGCGATGGCGCGCGATGGTTTGCTTCCGCAATATTTCGCAAAAATTCATCCGAAGTTTAGGACGCCGCACATTACAACGATCTGGACCGGCATTTTCGTCGGCGGTATTGCTGCCGTAGTTGATATCGGTTCGCTTGCCGACCTGACCAATATCGGGACGCTCTTCGCGTTCATTCTCGTTTGCCTCGGTGTTGTTATCTTGCGACGAACGGACGCGAACCGGCCCCGTCCGTTCCGCGTTCCGATGAGCCCTGTGTTTCCAATTCTCGGCGTGATCTTTTGCTTTCTCCTGATGCTGAGTCTGCCGCTCGAGACCTGGATCCGTTTCTTTGCCTGGCTCGTGATCGGTCTCGCGATTTATTTCCTTTACGGGGTCACTCACAGCAAGCTGCGCGGCGGTGTCGACACCGGAATCACTGAAGACCAGCCACCGCCGCTGATTAAGACGTAAAATCGCCGGCCTCGAGCGCGACGCTACGCCGCCTCCTGGGTGTGGCAGGCTTTGTCGTCTTTCTCCAGCCACTCGAACAATGTCGTCTTGGCCGGGTCGAGTCCGAGCGGTTTTAATTGCTCAACAAACCATTCGCGGCGCTCCGGATCGTTGTACGGATTAGTGGCGGTGACTTCGTCGCCCCAGCGCTTTATTTCATCCGGCGTTTTCTTTTGGCCGCTGCGATTGAGCCAGTCGACCATTTCCTGATCGCTCGCGCCGTTTTCGATTTGCGCTTTGAAATCATCGCCCTTCACGCCCTTAAAACCAAAGAGCATGTTATCGAGCGGACAATCGAAATGGTATTCGCCAATATTGCCGGCAACGAGGGCGCGGCATTTGTCGAGCGTGCGCCCAAGAATTGCGTAACCGCCAACGCGGATGCGTGGACTGCGCGGTGCTTCCTTTATCAGATCTTTCCCTATCACCTTCGTATTCATATTTCACGCTAGCGGCAAAGGAAACTGCTGCAACCGGGCAGTGGCACTCGTTGCCGATTTGGCAGGCGGAGCGCCTGTCCTACAATTGCCTGGTGAAAACAGCTGTCGCGGTGCTTTTCGCTTGGGTCGCAAGCTTGCACGGAGAATCGCCCAGCATTTTGCCGCCACCCGCAGGAAAACTTTATCATGGGTTTTATTGGGGCGGAGTCGGCACCGACACGCACGATCCGACCGAGCACGACGTCACGCCGGCAGATGTGACGCGGTACGAGCAGGCGATCGGCGCAAAAACAGCATGGGTTTATTTTTCTAATAACTGGTTTGAATCGCGAAAATTTCCAATCGAGATGTGCACTTGGATCCGCGATCTCGGCAAGATTCCGTACGTCCGATTGATGTTGCGGTCCGACGTGGATCAACGTCACGGCGAGAAAAGGTTTTCGCTCCAGAAAATCATCACCGGCGAATTCGATGTCGATCTTCGCGCGTGGGCGCGCGATGCCAAAGCGTTTGGCTCCCCGATTTTAGTGGAGTGGGGAACCGAACCGAACGGGAATTGGTTTAGTTGGAACGGCAAATGGAATGGCGGCGCGGGCGAGGGTCCGAAGCGTTACATCGCGGCTTACCGGCACATCGTCGATCTTATGCGCGCGGAAAGCGCGAACAATCTGACCTGGATCTGGCACGTGAACTGGCTCGACGAGCCGGAACGGAAATCGAACGCCCTCGAAAATTATTTTCCGGGCGAGAATTATTGCGATTGGGTGGCGCTAAGCGTTTACGGACCGACGACGCCGCTGACGCGCGACGGCACGGAAAGTTTTGAATTCAAAATGCGCGAAGCGTATCCGCGTCTGACGAAGCTCGCGCCGGGAAAACCGGCCATCATCGCCGAATTCGGATGCGATCTGCACAATCGCAATGTCGATGTCGTGCGCTGGACGCGGACATCTCTCGAAGATCTTTTTTCAAATCGCTGGCCGGCGATCGTCGGTTTCTGCTGGTGGAACGAGGGCTGGCAAAACGACGACCATAAAAAACACGACACCGACATGGTCATTTTGCACGATCTCGATCTTACCCGCGTCTTCCACGATGAATTCACCCAGCACGCCGACAAAATTCAGGAGGCGCCGGTGATTTCAAAGTAAACCGTTCTGTCATTCCGACCGAAGTGGAGGAATCTCTTACTATTTCTGTTTCATAGGAGCAGCTATTCTGAAATATCTAGAGATGTCTCGACCTCGCTCGACATGACAGATTAGCGGCAGATATTTCGATATGGTCAACATCTCGATCAAATATACCGGCGATCTCCATTGCGACGCGACCCACGGACCTTCGCACGCGAAGGTGGCGACTGACGCGCCGACGGATAATAAAGGCAAAGGCGAAGCATTCTCACCGACAGATCTGGTCGCGACTGCGCTTGGCACCTGTATCAGCACGACCATGGGACTAAAGGCCGAAAAGCTCGGCGTGAGTCTGAAAGGCATGACGGTTGACGTGAAAAAGGAAATGTCTAAGGACGCGCCGCGCCGGATCGTCGCGCTTCCTTCAGAAGTTCACATTCCGTTGCCGGGAAATTCGCCGCACCGCGAGGTCCTGGAGCAAACGGCCCTCAATTGTCCGGTGCACAAGAGTCTGCCGCCGGAAATCAATCGTCCGACGAAATTTTTCTGGGAAGGCTGAGTCCGAGCCGGACTGGCAGTTGGTTCGGGACGAACCGACCGATCATTTTTCAGCTGGATACAACCACTCGACGTAGTCCGCCACGCCGCGTTCGAGCGAGAACTGCGGTTGATAACCGAACGCGCTACGGACCTTGTCCAAGTCCGCTTCAGTGAAGTTTTGGTAATGCGCGTGCGGGTTTTCGATGTAATCGGGCTGGAATTTTGTGCCGAGGCATTTGTTGAGCACATCGACGAGTTCGTTGAACGAGCGCGCCTGACCGGAACCGAGGTTGTAAATTCCACTCTCCTTCGCTTCGAGCGCGAGAATGCTTCCTTCTACGACGTCTTTCACATAAACGAAATCGCGCTTCTGGTCGCCCTGTTTGAAAATGCGCGGCCGCTGGCCCGCCTTCATCTGCTGGGCGAGATGATAAACCATGCTCGCCGGCACGCCTTTGTGAGCTTCGCGCGGGCCGTAAACGTTGAAGTAACGCAGCCCAATGATGATCCAGGCTGGGTTCTCCTTCGCCTCACGCATCGCGACGTTATCCATGATCGTCTTGGAAAACGCATAGACGTTCGCCGGCGCAGCGCCGTTTGATTCGACACTGGCCGCGGTAGCCGGACCATAGGTTGACGCCGATGACGCGTAAACGATCCGAGTGTTGCTTGGCCGCGCAAAATTGAGGAGCCGCCGAAAACTTTCGACGTTGTCGTGCACCTGCACGAATTGATCGTGCAAGGTCGTGTCGGTGATCGAGGCCAAATGGAAAATGGCATCGAACTTTTGGTCGCCGAACTGTTCGCGCCAATCGAGTGTCGCCAGATTTTGGGCGACAAAATCGCCGCGGTAACCGCGCAAATTCTTGAAATCGCCCGAACGGAAATCATCGATCACCGTCAGGCGCGCTTCCGGAAATTTTTCCTGCAACGCGAGGGTGAGATTGGAGCCGATGAAGCCGGCTCCACCGGTGATAAGAAGATTAGGAGAGGATGCGGGCACAAAGACTAGGTGCGAGATAAATAAATCTTGAGCGCGGAAGCGCAAGCGGGTAGTTGTCGATCTAGTTCTTTGCGAGCTTGAAAAAGTGGATCGGCGCGAGAAATCCCGTGCAAACCGGGAGCAGTTGCGCTGCTGTAACTGGATACGACTTCCCAAGGCCAATCCCCGAAAGCATTCGGGGGTGAAGGCGGGAAGAAGGTGCGTCCGGCGGGTGCCGGATGGTAAGCCAGGAGCCAGAATATTCGACCGCTCCACCTCATTCGCCAGCGTGACGCTGGACCCAGTTTTGAACGATTTGGGTTCGGTTATCGCTGCAAACCGATTCCGGAATCCGCCAGTCCGGCTCGGGCCGCGAAAAAACTTCTTCGCAAAAAGAAGAATGAGAGCTGGGCGATGCGCTCTCCGCGACAGCGGAGGACAAACAAGTCCGACTCTCGAGTTGGAGGAAACTTGTTATGCGATATCGCCCAGTATGTTTTGTGTTAGTGAGTTTGATGAGCGCGGCATTTTCAGTCCGCGCTCAGGACGCCGTAAGATCGACATCGGCCGATGGCGAGCAGTTGCCGGAGGCCGAACCGGTCGTTGTTTCGGCGACGCGTTTCGACATTCCGCTCGATCAATCGCCTGCCAGCGTAAGCGTGATCGAGGCGGAAGAGATCGAGCAAAAGCAGATCGAGCGCGTGAGCGACGCTCTCCGTGAAGTTCCGGGATTATCTATCGTGCAAAGTGGCGCGCCCGGCCAGCTGACCTCGGTATTTACACGTGGACTGCGCAGTGCGCACACGCAGGTCCTGCTCGACGGGATCCCCGTCAATCAAGGCTTGCAAGGCGCGTTCAACTTCGCCGATCTGACGACCGACAACATCGACAGAATCGAAGTGGTGCGCGGGCCGCAGAGCACGATTTACGGACCGAGCGCCCTTGCCGGCGCGATCCAAATTTTTACTAAGCAAGGATGCGGGACGCCCGGCGTTACGTTTAGCGAGGAAGGCGGAACCTACGACACGTTTCGGGAATCGATCGCGAGTGACGGCAAGATCGACAACTTCGATTATTCGATCGGCGCGAGCCGGCTCGACACCGATAACGCGCGTCCGAACAATCAATATCGCAACACCGCCGCGATCGCGGATCTTGGTTTGTCGCTGACCGAACAACTCCGCGTCGGGAGCCTGTTCACCTATTCACTGAGCGACATCGGTCTTCCGAATACGATCTTTAATCCCAAGCCGCTCGACAATTTTTTGACCGAGCGCTGGCTGATCGGACCGCACGTCGATTGGAAGGCGACCGATTGGTGGGAACACAAATTGATTTTCGACTACGATCACGAGCGCCAACTCAACGATCCGAACCAGGACGGACCATTTGGCGTTGGACCGACCCGCGCGTTATTCAGACGGACGCAGCTCGATTATCAAAACGATTTGCGGCCGGCGTCGTGGCTGACGTTAACAAGCGGATTCTTCTATAGCCATCTCATCGCCGGACAAGAGCGGCCGTTTGTTTCGCAGCTATTTGGACCACAGCCGACTTTTGTAAGCGACGAGACGAAGGAGATTGCTGGATTTTTGCAGGCGACTTTGATGCCGGTCCACAATTTGATCTTTGTCGCCGGTGGACGAATCGATCATTTCAATCAGTTCGGCGATGTTTGGACGTATCGGATCGCAAATAGTTACAAGATCGACAAGACCGACACGACGCTGCATTCGAGCGTAGCAACGGGCTTCAGTCCGCCGAGCAGCCAGGACAAGATCTTTCGCTTTAATCCCGGAACGGGACCGCTCGAGCCGTTGCAGCCGGAAAAGGATTTCGGGTGGGACGTCGGATTCGAGCAACGGCTTTGGGAAAAGCGCGTAACGGTTGGCGCGACTTATTTTCATAACGATTTGTCAAACCTGATTGGATTCAGCGGACTCTTTGAAACGTTGAACCTCGGCGCGGCCGAAACGCAGGGTGTGGAAACGGAACTACGCGCGACGCCCATCACCGATCTCGATTTCCGAGCGAGCTACACTTATTTGGAAGCGGAGAAAACTTCGTCGGCTGACGTTGGCGCGCCGCAAGGGTCGCGCCTGCCGCGGCGACCGCGCAACGAGGTTTACGTTTCGGCATCCTATCTTTGGTGCAAGAAGCTACGAACGACAATCGAAGCGAAGTGGGTCAACGCGCGCGAAGAAATTAACCCAAATTTCTTTGGACCGAATCGTGATATTGAGGACTACAACTTCGTGAACTTCGCCGCCGAGTATGAGATCAGTCCGCACATGTCGATCTTCGGCCGGGTCGATAATCTCACCGGTGAACATTATGCGGAGGTGTTCGGCTTCCCTGCGCTTGGGACCGCGGCCTATGCCGGAATGAAAGTTCGGTTTTGAGCGTCGAAATATTGATGGTCACTTGTCATTCCGAGCGAAGTCGAGGAATGGAGCGAGTGGGACGAGCGACATGAACGGTTGCGCCGCGAGGGAAGCGGCGAGAGAGTCGGGAGACGAACGAGTTCAATCGATACTGTTTCAGAAATATTTAGAGATGTCTCGACTCCGCTCGACATGACAAAGAGATGATCCCGCTCACTTACGTGATCATTGGTTTGATTGTTGTAGGAGCTCTCGCCGCAATAATCTTTTTTGCGATCCAACGCCGAAGCACGCCCTCGGAGCTGCTTGCGAATGCGCGAACGGCTGAAGAAGAAATCATTCGGCGTCTCGAAATACTGGACCGGGGATTGCGTGACGAGTTTTCGCGGAATCGCGAAGAAGGCGCTTCGGCTGCGAAGAGCCAGCGCGAAGAATTAGGCAAATCGCTCGAAGGCGTCCGCGCGATTGTCGATCTTCGCTTGAAAGAATTGCAGCAGGACAACGCCAAGCAGATCGACAAGATGCGGGCGACGGTGGATGAAAAATTGCAGGGCACACTGGAGAAGCGCCTCGGCGAATCGTTCAAACTAGTGAGTGATCGTCTCGAACAAGTGCACAAAGGCCTCGGCGCAATGCAGCAGCTGGCCAGCGACGTTGGCGGCTTGCAGCGCGTCCTGACTAACGTGAAGACGCGCGGTGGCTGGAGTGAATGGCAGCTTGGCGTTTTGCTCGAAGAAATGCTGACGTCCGAGCAATTCGCCAAGAACATGAAAACACGGGACGATACCGATGAGCGTGTCGAGTTCGCGATTCGATTACCCGGTGACGATAACGGCGCGCCGGTCTGGCTGCCGATCGATGCGAAATTTCCGATGGAGCATTACGAGCGTTTGACTACAGCGCAGGAGAAAGGCGACGCGGTGGCGGTCGACGCCGCCATGAAGACTTTGGAGACACAGCTCAAGCGATGCGCAAAAGATATTTGCGAAAAATATATCAATCCGCCGAGGACGACTGACTTCGCGCTTTTGTTTTTACCAAGCGAAGGACTTTACGCGGAGGCGATTCGCCGCGTTGGCTTGGTGCAAAACGTCCAGCGCGATTGTCGGGTTACTTTTGTCGGACCAACGACGCTGGCGGCGTTGCTGAACAGTCTACAGATGGGATTTCGTACGCTCGCGATCCAGAAGCGATCGAGCGAAGTCTGGAGTTTACTCGCCGGAGTGAAAACTGAGTTCGGGAAATTTGGGGACGCATTGTCAGCAGTGAAAGACAAACTCGAGCAGGCCGCTCGGAAAATGGAAGATGTCGATATCCGATCCCGAGCGCTGACGAAAAAACTGCGCGACGTGGAAGAGCTGCCGAGCAACCCGCAGCCGTTGTTGAAGGATTTGTTAGGCGACTCAGACGAAGATTAGAGGACCTCGTCCCACTTCGATTTTTCCTTGAGCATCAGCTCGCGGAGCAGACGAATCGGCGGCATGCCATGATTGAGAAGCTCGTTGTGAAATTTCTGAGCGGAGAAATTCGCGCCCTCTTGTGCTTGGTAATCGTCGCGCAATTTCAGAATCTGCAATTTGCCGAGCGTGTAATTGAGATAGCCCGGATCGAACGTGCCGCGCATCGCCTCAGCCCGGGCCGGTTTTTCTTCGTAGTAACAGTTTTCCCGAAAAAACCTGGTCGCTTCCTCGACCGACATTTTCTGAGTGTGCATTCTGATCGCGACGCACAGGCGGCATAATCGCAGCATCGCTTCGTCCGCTTGCGCCAACCGATATTTTGCCGCCCGTTTGGCGTCGGCTTCGCTCGGATTTGCGACCGTCCCGTAGCCTTCATCGATCATCAGTTTTTCGCAGTAATGCGCCCAGCCTTCGATGAACGCGTAGCTGCCAAAAATCCTTTCCACCTTGCTGGCGGGCGAAGCATTCAAACGCAGGAACTGGACGTAATGCCCGGGATAAACCTCATGAATGGAAACAATGTCGACCGTGTAGAAGTTGAACGCGGTCAGCCATTCATCTTTTTGCAGCGGCGGCCAGTCGCTCTCTGGCGGCGTCACATAATAATAGGCTTCGGTCGCGCGCTTCTCGAATGCGCCCGGCGTGTCCATTGACGCAAAAGACGTCGCGCGGCGA
>Ga0209161_10003522_pt1 | contig 12626 bp, 6 predicted proteins | sample GraSoiAngelo_155_FD_186169 | JGI IMG/M metagenome (GOLD analysis project Ga0209161, IMG submission 186169) | Grasslands soil microbial communities from the Angelo Coastal Reserve, California, USA - 14_1009_13_30cm (SPAdes) (version 2) | ecosystem: Environmental > Terrestrial > Soil > Grasslands ...
CTCGACCCGGTCGGCGTCGTTCACCCAGCCGACCTCGGTGAACGTGCCGTCGCCGTCGTTGCGGAAGAGGCAGTTGCGCTCGCGGCCGTTGAGGCTGTGCTGCCCGATGTCCAGGAACGACCCGGTGCGCTGGTCCAGGCGTCGACCGACGCCCTCGAACATGTCCATTCACACGTCGTCGAGGATCGGCCCCGAGATGAAGCCGTTCACGGCGTAGAGGTCGAGGCGGCCGTCGTTGTCGTAGTCGAGGAACTCGGCCGACCAGCCCCACTGCGCGTCGCGCACGCCGGCCGCCTCGCTGATGTCGGTGAAGGTGCCGTCGCCGTTGTTGCGGTAGAGCGTGCTGCCGCGCGTGAGGCGATCGACGATGTCGTCCGAGCGGCGCCGGACCTCGTCGGTGAAGACGCCGAGCAGGCGGTAGAACCACGGGATGGGCGCGGGGAAGTCGGGATGGAAGAGCGCCCAGGCGGAGTTGGCGTGCATGTTGGACACGAAGAGGTCGAGGTTGCCGTCGCCGTCGACGTCGCCCCACGCGACCCCCATGCCGGCGCCGCCGTCGACGACGCCGGCCGCGGCCGCCCGCTCGCTGAAGGTGCCGTCGCGCTCGTTGTGGTAGAGGGCGTTCTGCCCGAACTCGTTGGCGACGTAGAGGTCGGGCCAGCCGTCGCCGTCGTAGTCGGCCCAGGCGGCGGCCATGCCCCAGCCGGTGCTGCCGACGCGCGCGTGCCGGGTGACGTCGGTGAAGGTGCCGTCGCCGTTGTTGCGGTAGAGCGTGCTGGGGACGCCGTTGGTGGCCGCGTAGTTGGGCCGCGGCGTGGTCGCCTCCTGGTCGCCCATGCGCACGACGTAGAGGTCGAGGAACCCGTCGCGGTCGTAGTCGGCGACCGCCGCCATGCTCCCCCAGCGCCCGGGCGGGATGCCCGCCGCGGCGCTCACGTCGACGAAGTGGCCGCCGCCCGTGTTGTGGAAGAGCCGGTCGCCGCCGCGCGCCGCGGCCACGAAGAGGTCGGGCCAGCCGTCGTTGTCGTAGTCGAAGAAGACGGCGCCGGTCGCGGTGGCGGGGTAGGGGTGGGGCAGGCCCGAGGCGGCGGTCACGTCGGTGAAGGTGCCGTCGCAGTGGTTGCGGTAGAGGACGGCGTCCGGGCTCCCGGCGAGGAACACGTCCTCGCAGCCGTCGCCGTCCACGTCGGCGATCGCGACACCGGAGCTGGCGCCGACGGGGTTCGCGGCCCCGCCGCCGAAGAGACGGAAGGGGGGCGAGCCGTCGCTGGTGTGCACGCTCGCGATGCCGGCCGCGTCGGTCACGCGCGCGAAGCGCGGCGTCCGGCGGGTGACCAGCGTCCGCGCCGTGACGTCCTCCCGCGTGATGCGCCAGCCGCCGTCGCGCTGGGCGACGCGCAGGGTCGCCGTCTGCTCGAGCGCCGCGCGCACGCCGTCGGCGCGCGTGCCGCGCACGATCAGGCGGACGCGAGCCGGGTAGCCGTCGGCGTCGGCCGCGCGCCAGGCCACGCGGTCGATACGCAGCTCGGCTTTCTCCATCGTGGTGAAGAGCGCCAGCAGGCGCTCGTAGCGGGTGCGAATCGGCTCCGGGCCGCGGTTGCCGTCCCAGCGGCGCGTCCCCTCCTCGCGCTCGGCATCGACGGCGTGGCCGCGGTCGAAGATGAGGCCGCCACCGGTCGGGGTTGCGTACAGCCCGAGCACGGCGTCCAGATCACGGCTCTTCAGAAACGACGGCAAGTGGCGGTGTAGCTCGGTGTTGAGCGGGTCGATGACGGTCCGGCGTGTCGTCTCCCAGTCGGCCGCCGCGGCGCGCGCGGCGAGCGTCACGAGGAGAAGCCCGAGCACGCCCCGCCTAACATCGGATCGCCGCCGCACGGTCGCCGGGCTCTAGCGGGCGGCGGGCGAGCTGTCAATTTGCACCGCCCGCGGCGTCCGTCGGGTCAGTCGGGGATGGGGCTCGGCCTTTCCTCGCACACATGAATCTGGCGCCGCGCCGATCGATTCCCGCGCGCCGCACAGAGAGGTTCTCGTCGCGGAGATCATGCAGAGCATGTGCCCGTCTCCCATGGCCTCGCGTCAGAGAGTGCGCAGTGTCGCAGCCAGGTGAGCGCGTTGCGACAGCGCAACCCTCACGCTGCAGCGTCTGACCGCGCGGCTGCCGCGCCCCGCGATTTTGCATTGCAGCGGAACCCGATCGTGCAAGGGCGCGACGCAGCGCTCTCCAACTAAAGGCTGACTAGCTTGGTTTCGTCGTGGCACGCTTCCTGCCTTTCCGCCGCCGATGCTTTGGTCCCGAGACTACGCAACTTCGACCCGTCCCGTCGTCTCGGCAGCCCGGGTCTTCCGGAGCACGGCGAGTGCGCAGGCGGCTGCCAGTCCTCACGCCGATGCGGTCGGCAAGGACTGGGTCCACCGGAGTGCAAGGCACCTCGAGTCTGACCACCCCACTGGCCTCATGGGCCTCAGAGGAGTTACAGATGACGCGACCTAGTGCGTGGCGCCTACCCCTTCTCGTTGCTGGCGTGGTCGCTCTCCTTTCGTTGAGAGCGACCGCGGCGCGCGCCGTTCAGGCGACGCTCACCAACGATACGTTCACGAAGTTCGGATCGAATGGGATCAACGGCGGCCAGGCACACCTTGCCCTGCAGGCGTCGTCTAATCCTCTCAAGACCTTCATCAAGTTCGATCTCTCGACGTTGCCGGTTGGGACGACGAGCAGCGAGGTGCAGGTGGCGACCCTCACGCTCTTCGTCGACCAGATCGGGGCTTCGGGATCATTCGACGTCGATCCCGTGCTCGGCCCATGGAACGAGGCTAGCCTCATGGGATCGACGGAGCCGGCGTTTGGCGGCCCGGTCGTTCCCCAGAACATGGCCGTGCCCATCGCCACTCTACGCGATTTCGTGACCGTCGATGTCACGCAGCTGGTCAAGGACTGGCTCGGGGACCCCACGATGCCGCTCCAGAACAACGGGATCGTCCTCGTGCCGCGCGGCCAGGTCGCGGCCCAGTTTAATAGCAAGGAGAACAACGATACTTCCCACTCGCCCAGCCTCGAGATCACGCTCGCGGCAAGCGGCGCGCCGGGCGCGACAGGCCCGACGGGCCCCAGCGGGCCGACCGGGTTCACTGGGCCGACAGGCCGAACGGGACCGACCGGCGCAACGGGGCCGACGGGCGCCACGGGCGCGAACGGCGCGACGGGCCCCACCGGTGCCACCGGGTCGACGGGGCCCATTGGTCCCACAGGTCCGAGCGGCGCCCAAGGCGCGTCCGGTCCGCAGGGAACCCAGGGATCGCAGGGGCCGACAGGGCCACAGGGGCCACAGGGTCCCGGCGGTGCCCAGGGGCCAACGGGAGCTCAGGGGGCAACCGGCGCAAGCGGGCCAGTGGGGGCTACGGGTCCCGAGGGCACGGCGTGCTGGGATCTGAATGGCGACGGCGAGTGCACCATCGATCTCACCAACGCCGCGCGCAACGAGGACAAGAACGGCGACGGGTCGTGCACGGTGGCGGACTGCACGGGTCCCGAGGGGGCGACGGGCGCCACGGGTGCGCAGGGCGCGCAGGGTGCGACGGGTCCGACCGGAGCGACCGGGGCAAAGGGCGACACGGGTGCTACGGGCACGACTGGTCCGAAGGGTGATACCGGATCGACAGGTGCGGTAGGGCCACCTGGAGCAAGGGGTGACACTGGAGCGACTGGCGCCCAGGGCGTGCAGGGGCCGACCGGGCCGACGGGTGTACAGGGTCCGACCGGGCCGACGGGCGCGGCGGGTGCGACCGGCGCCACGGGTACTCAGGGTCCGCAGGGTGCCACCGGCGCGACGGGCGCGACGGGCGCGCAGGGAGCGCAAGGGCCGCAGGGCGATCAGGGCTCGGTCGGGCCGCAAGGCGCGACGGGGCCGCAGGGTGAGCAGGGCGTGCCGGGAGCCACGGGTGCGCAGGGACCGACGGGGCCGACCGGGGCGACGGGCACACAGGGCACGGCGTGCTGGGATCTGAACGGGGACGGCGAGTGCACGATCGATCTCAGCAATCCCGAGCGGAACGAGGACAAGAACGGCGACGGGTCATGCACGGCGGCGGACTGCACAGGTGCCGAGGGGGCGACGGGGTCCACGGGTGCGCAGGGCCCGCAGGGTGCGACCGGTGCCCAGGGCACGCAGGGGCCGACCGGGCCGACGGGTGCGGCAGGACCGAGCGGTCCGACCGGCACGACGGGCGCGGCGGGGCCAACGGGACCAACGGGGAACACCGGAGCTACGGGCGCCGCGGGGCCGACGGGACCGACCGGGCCGCAGGGTCTGCAGGGTCTCCAGGGGCCGACGGGGCCGCAGGGCGACACCGGCCCGACTGGCTCCCAAGGGAGTTCATTCAAATGCTTCCTCGTAGACCCAGTCGCGCTCGCCAGCGGAGACGACAACTTCATCGCTCCGGTGTTCGTGAACAGCCCGTTGAGCGTGGTGGCAGCCCGGTACTGGCTGAGCACCGGCACGGCGACCGTCGCTGTGCGCGACTGCTCGAGCACGAATCCGAACGATACGAACTGCAACTCCAGCAACAACATCAGCGGGCTGGCGGGCGTATCAGTCACCAACACCGAGGGCACGACGACGTTGAGCACGCCGTACGCGCTGGCGGTAGGCCACAGCTTCAAGATCGCCGTCACCGCCGTCACGGGCACCCCGCGCAACATGTCATTCTGCGTTTATCTGCAGTGACGAGGCGGAGGGCAACGATGAGCAGGTGATACCATGAGCTCACACAGGACAGGCGGCCAGAGGCGTTCGCACCTTCCGCTCAACAGCCGCGTTTCCTCCCGCGTCGGCTCGGCGCGGGACGGCGCACCCGGCGCCGACGGCGGACAGGGCAGGCGGGGCCGCTTCCGTCATTTCGAATGCGGCGGGGATCGTTCCGACTCAAGAGCTGGGCGCATTTGGACCGAAGAGAGGAGAACGATGGCTCGCATCAGCCGCACGATCCTGCATTCGACTGAGGCGGCCCGTCGCGCCATGGCGACGCTGGCGCTGACGGTCCTGCTCGCTCTCGCGGCATCCGAGGCGCACGCCGGCATCGCGTTCGTCCAGAGCCTCGGGACGAACGCGAGCCAGTCTTCCGGAACGTCGATCGCCGTCACCCTAACGGCGGCCGTTGCGGCGGGGGACACCGTGATCGTGACCTTCGCGATGGACCCCGCGACCGGCACGGTCACGTGCGCCGACACGAAGGGGAACACCTACACCGCGGATGCTGACGTCACGAATGGCTCGGGAACGTCGGGCGTCCGGACGATCGTCTTCTCGGCGCCGGTCACCACCGCGCTGGTGAGCGGCAACACCATTACCGTGACTCACCCGACCGCCACGGCGAGGGCGCTGAGCGTGAACGAGTTCTCGGGCCTCGCCACCACGGCCGCGTTCGACAAGAAGGCCTCCGCCACGAACACCGTGGCCAACATGACGCCGTCCTCCGGCTCGACCGCCACCATCTCGCAGCCTGTCGAGCTGCTCATCGGCGCCATCGGTGTCGAGGGGAAAAGCAGCGACACGTTCACCGCGGGCTCGGGTTATACGGCGCTCTCGAGCACCGGCTCGGGCCAATCGGGCTCCGACGGGACCATCTACATCACCATCGATCCGGAGTACCGCATCGTTTCGACGGCACAGGGCTACACCGCCAACGGCACCCTCGGGACCTCCCGCCTCTGGGCAGCCGCCATCGCCACCTACAAGGCGCCCACCTGTGGCAACGGGCTGGTCGACGCCGGCGAGGACTGCGACGTCGCCCTTGGCGGCGCCTGCTGCGACGCAACCTGCCACTTCCTGCCGAGCAGCGCGGTGTGCCGGGCGGCAGTGGCCGGCGGCTGCGACGTGGCCGAGACCTGCACGGGCTCGAGCGACGCCTGCCCGGCCGATGGCTTCCAGCCGAGCAGCACGGTGTGCCGGGCGTCGGCCGGTTCCTGCGACGTGGCCGAGACCTGCAGCGGCTCGACCGCAACCTGCCCCACCGACGCGTTCTCGCCCTCCGGCACGGTGTGCCGCCCCGCATTGAACGAGTGCGATAACCAGGAGACCTGCTCCGGGACGAGCGCCACCTGTCCGGCGGACACGGTCAAGTCGGCGGGGACGGCGTGCAGCGACGACGGTCACGTGTGCACGAGCGACGTCTGCAACGGCACGGTCGGCGCACCCGCGTGCACCCATCCCGCCAAGGCGAGCGGGACGGCGTGCCCAGACGACGGCAACGTGTGCACCCGCGACGTCTGCGATGGAACCAGTCTCGACTGCACACATCCGGCGGGAAACGCGGGGACGGTGTGCCGTGCGGCAGTGGCTGGCGGCTGCGACATCGCGGAGACCTGCACGGGGACGTCCACGACCTGCCCGGCTGACGCTGTGCAGCTCGCCGGCACCGTGTGCCGTGCGGCAGTGGCCGGCGGCTGCGACATCGCGGAGACCTGCAACGGCACGAGCAACTCCTGCCCGGCCGACGTCTTCCAGCCGAGCGGCACGGTGTGCCGGGCGTCAGCCGGCCCCTGTGACGTGGCCGAGACCTGCACCGGCTCGAGCGCAACCTGCCCCACCAACGCGTTCTTGCCCTCCGGCACGGTGTGCCGCCCCGCATTGAACGAGTGCGACAATCAGGAGACCTGCTCCGGGACGAGCGCCACCTGTCCGGCCGACACGGTCAAGTCGGCGGGGACGGCGTGCAGCGACGACGGCCACGTGTGCACGAGCGACGTCTGCAACGGCACGGTCGGCGCGCCCGCGTGCACCCATCCCGCCAAGGCGAGCGGGACGGCGTGCCCAGACGACGGCAACGTGTGCACACGTGACGTATGCGATGGAACCAGTCTGGACTGCACACATCCGGCGGGGAACGCGGGGACGGTGTGCCGCGCCGCGGCGGGCGTGTGCGACGTGGCGGAGACCTGCACGGGCACGAGCGCGACCTGTCCCGCAGACGCCTTTGTCTCCAGTAGCGTGGTCTGCCGCGCCGCCGTAGCCGGCGGGTGTGACATCGCCGAGAACTGCCCGGGCAACGGGCCTAACTGTCCAGCGGATGTCGTACAGCCCAACGGGACGGTGTGCCGTGCGGCGGCGGGCGAATGCGACCTGGCCGAGACGTGCAACGGGACCAGCAACACATGCCCCGCCGATGCGAAGAAGACGAGCGGCACGGCGTGCACCGACGATGGCAACGCGTGCACGTCCGACACGTGTGATGGCACCAGCAACCTCTGCCAGCATCCGGCCGGCAATCCGCTAGGCACCTGTCTTACGCAAACGCAAAGCGCTGCAGGCACGTGCGCAAATGCCACGGGGATCGGCACGGTGGCATGGACGAATCCTTCCAGAGCGCAGACCAGTAATGACAGCTATGCGACCGCGCCGTTCTCGAGCAGCGGTGACGCATCCAACTACCTGAAGTGCACCAATTTCGGCTTCTCCGTTCCCACGAACAGCACGATCCAGGGCATCAAGGTAGAATGGGAATACTCGAATACCAGCGGCGGCACCATTCAGGACAACGCCTCCCGGATCGTGAAGGGAGGAACGATCGGTACGACGGACAAGTCGACGGCCACTGCTTGGCCGGGCACGGATACCTTCGTGGCGTACGGCAGCTCGGCAGATCTGTGGAGCGATTCTTGGACGCCGTCCGACATCAACTCCTCCGGCTTTGGTGCGGCGCTTTCGGCGTCGCAGAACTCAGGTGGAAGCCGAACCGCATCAGTAGACTCGGTCCGGATCACGGTCTCCTACGTAACCTGTGGTAACGGTGCGGTCGATGCTGGCGAGCAGTGTGACGACGGTGCGGCGAACGGCACCGCCGGCTCGTGCTGCGCTGCCAATTGCACGTTCAAGACGAGCGGTACGGCGTGCACCGACGACGGCAACCCGTGCACGACCGACACCTGTAGCGGCAGCAGCAATCTCTGCCAGCATGCGCCCGGCAATGCGGGCACCGTGTGTCGCGCCGCCGCGGACGTGTGCGACGTAGCCGAAACGTGCACGGGGAGCAGCGCCACCTGCCCGCCAGACGGCGTGCGGCCCAACACCTTCGTCTGTCGCGCCGGATCGGGCGATATATGTGATCCGAGCGAGACCTGCGATGGGACGAGCAAGAGCTGTCCCGCGGATGTCGTCGCATCGAGCGGGACGGTGTGCCGGGGAGCGACGGGCGAGTGCGACCTGGCCGAGACGTGCAGCGGCGTGGCGGGTCAGCCGTGCCCGTCCGATGCGAAGAAGGCGAGCGGGACCGCGTGTACCGACGACGGCAACCCCTGCACCCTCGATAGGTGCGACGGCAGCAACGCTGCCTGTCAGCACCCGGCCGGCAATGCCGGCGCGATCTGCCGCGCCTCGGCGGGCGTCTGCGATCCGGCCGAGACCTGTACGGGCACCAGCACGACCTGTCCCGCAGATGCCAAGAGCCCTGCGGGCACCGTGTGTGGACCCTCGGGCGTCTGCGACGTGGCCCCGACCTGCGACGGGACGAGCAACAGCTGCCCCGCCGGCACCGCCACGACGCTCGGTGCGGCGCCCGCCAGCTCCAAGTTCCACACCTCAGTGACGCTCACGGCGACGGTGACGAAGTGTGACAGCACGGCAGTGACCGAGGGCAGCGTCAGCTTCATCGACGGTGGCACCTGCTCGAGCCCGGGGACCACCCTCGCGGGACCGACCGCGGTGAACGGCGGCGGCCAAACCAGCTTGACCACGAGCAGTCTCAGCGTCGGGACGCACACCATCACAGCCTGCTACTCCGACACCCCCGCGAACTTTGGCGCCAGCAGCGGCAGCGCCACCGAAACGGTGTCGGCGCGTATTCGGATCATCTAGCAGGATGCGGAAAAGCGCGCTGTGAACACGAGAATCTCTCCGCGTGACGCTCGCAAGGGTCCTCCAATCAGGCCGGGTGTGCGGCTCGGCCCTTTCCTCGGCGGCGTCCCGCCGACGGCGGCCGCGGCCGCGGTGGCGTGTCTGACGGAGCAACCCCACGGTCTTCATCGCTTGCGGAACCGCTGGCTCACCCCGTAGCCTGCGTGGCGCGTGGTCCGCGCGTCGAGCGCTCTGATGTCCTTCTGGGCCACGTGTGGCGTCACGTGGAGGGTGCGCAGGCACTTGACGAAGTCGCGATCGTCGTAGTGCTTGTCCGCGCCGAGCGTGGCGCGACGGCGCCCAGGAATATCCTTCGCCATCGCCCACGCGGCCTCCCATTCCGCCCGCCCCGTGGCGCGGGTGAGGCGGCTGTTCACCACGAGCCCGTGCCGATGCTCGATCAGCACGTGGCCGAGGTAGCTGAGCTTCGCCTCGTGCCCCTGGAGCAGCGACGCCCGCAGCAGCTTCTCTGGGCGCTTCTCGGAGTCCATCGACATACGCGCCATACGCGCCCCAACGTTTGCTGATGGCTCGAGTGAAGTGTGAGGGCCGCCTCGCCCGGGGTGCTGCGGGCGCGAATCTCTCGCCCCATGCGCGCCATCGCCTCATATCTCGCCGCGAGTGCCGCCGGTGCCGGCGCCCGCGCTTGACTCGCGCGCGCCCTCCGACCTACAGCTCGACCGCGCGTGACGCACTCCCCGGTCGAGTCGGTGGCGGGCGCGGCGAGCGACGGCCTGGTCGCGGCGCTCGACGCCACCGTCGCCCGCGCGCGGGGGAGCGCCCTCTACCGCGAGCGCCTGGCGGGTGTCCGCATCCGCAGCCTGGCCGACCTGCGCGCGCTGCCGCTCACCACGCGCGCCGATCTCCAGGCGGCGGGGACACACGGCACGCGCGCCCTCCCGCTCGCGGAGGTCTGCCACTACGGCGAGTCGTCGGGCACGAGCGGCGCCAGCAACTCGACCTGGCTCACGGCCGAGGACTTCCGGCGCGACGCGGACGCGATCCGGGCCGCGCACCCCGACGTATTCGCGCCCGGGCGCGTCATCCTGAACCGCTTCCCGTTCATGGCCGCGCCCGCGCACCTGATCCAGCTGGTCGCGCAACGCGGCGGCGGGGTCGCCATCCCGGCCGGCAACATCAACTGGGATGTCCCGTTCCCGCGCGCGCTCGAGCTCGCGCGCCGCACGGGGGCGCACGTGCTGGCCGGGCTGCCGCTCGAGCCGGTCGTGCTGGGCGAGCTCGCGCGGGCGCAGGGCATCGACCCGGCCCGCGTCGGCCTCGACACGCTCTTCCTGGGCGGCGCGCCCGTGCCGCCCGCCTTCCAGCGCTGCCTGGCGCGCGTGTGGGGCGCGCGCGTCATCGAGCTCTACGGCTCGACCGAGACCATGCTCCTCGGCACCTCGTGCTCCGCGGGCACGCTCCATCCCGAGACCGCGCTCGCCTGCTGCGAGGTGCTGCCGCTCGACGGCAGCGACGAAGGGCGGCTCGTGGTCACCACCATCGGCGTGGAGGGAAGCCCGCTCGTGCGCTTCGACACCGGCGACGTAGTGCGCGTCACGAGCGCGTGCGCGTGCGGCGACCCGCGGCCGGGGCTCGTCGTCCTCGGGCGCGCGCCCGACGCGGTCGAGATCGCGGGTCGCCGGCTCTATCCCTACGATCTCATCGACGCCGCGGCCGGCGCGGCGGACGTGCTCGACAGCTCGGTCTTCTTCATCGTCATCCTCCCGGGTCGCGTGCTGGTCCGCATCGAGACGCGGGCGAGCGGGGCCGGTGATGCCACCGCGGCGCTCCGCGCCCGGCTGCCCGGCGTGCCCGTCGAGGTGGAGCCGGTCGAGCCCGGTATGCTGCTCGACGTCGAGATGCTGTCGCGCAGCCCGCACGTCTACAAGCCGGTCGTGCTCGCCGACTGGCGCCGCCCGGGGCGGCGCATCCTGACCGTCGGCGAGGGCATGATCGAGTGGCCACGGCCGACCTGGGCCGAGGGGCGGCGCTGGCTTCGCCGCACGCTCCGCACGGCGGCGCGCCGGCGGCGGCTCGGCCGCGATCTGGCCCGGGGTGCGGACGGCTGATATAGGAGTCCGATGCAGCGCTTCCGCGTGGAGGCCGCGGCGGTGGCAGTGGCGCGGGCGCGGGCCGCGGCCCTGGGCGCGTCGGCGAGCGCGGCGGAGCTGGCGACACGCGCGGGCGCGGGCGCCACGCTCATCGACGAGGAGCTGGCGGCGCTCCTCCTCTCGCCCCAGGTCTCGACCGAGGCGCTCCTCGCCATCGCCGCGGCGCGGCGGCCGGCGGGACGCCCCCACCTCGAGACCTTCTCGCCGCTCTACTTGACCAACGAGTGCGACGCCGCGTGCCTGATGTGCGGCATGCGGCGCACCAACGACGAGCTGGTACGCGAGACGGCGGACGCCGCCACCGCCGAGGCGCAGCTCGACATCCTCCATCGCCGCGGGCTGCGGGCGGTGGCGCTGCTCACCGGCGAGTACCACCACGGCCCGTACCGGCGGACGATGATCGCGCGCACCGCCGAAGCGCTGCGCGCCGCGCTCGCACGCGGTTTCACGCACGTCCTCGTCAACATCGGGGCGCTCGACGCGCCCGAGTACGAGACGCTGCTCGCCGGCGTGCCGCGCCGACGCGACGGGCGCGTCGTCCCGCGCGTCACCATGTGCACCTTCCAGGAGACCTACAGCCCGGCGGCCTACGCGCGCTTCATGGGGACCGACGCGGAAAACCCGCGCAGCGACTTCGCGCGTCGGCTCACGAACTTCGACCGCGCCTGCGAGGCGGGGATGTGGGTCGCGAACCCGGGCGTGCTGCTCGGCTTGAATCCCGACGTCGCCTACGAGCTGCTCGCGCTGGTGGCGCACGTGCGTCACCTCCGCCGGCGCGGCATGGAGGTGTACGTGAGCCTGCCGCGGCTCCGCAAGGCGTCGGGCACGCCCTACGCCGCGGGCGTGAGCGACGACCTCCTCTGCCGCCTGGTCGCCGTGCTCTCGCTGGGCCTGCCGGAGGCGAAGGTCGTCATCTCGACGCGCGAGCCGCCCGCGATGCAGCGCCGGCTCCTGCCGGTGATCGGGGTCCTCACGCCGGGCTCGCCCGGGGTCGCGCCCTACACCGAGACGGGGGCGCGTTTCGAGTTCGAGGCGAGCCAGTTCGAGGTGCTCGACCACCGGCCGATCGAGGCGATCCTGGGGGAGATCCTCGCCGCCGGCGCCACCATCGACTGCTACGAGCCGGCCCGCGGGGCCTGAGGCGGCCGTGCGCACGGCCGTCATCCTGGGGACGAACTTCCTCGTCGGCGCGGCGGCGCTCGCCTGGGTGCTCGTCCGGCACGGGGTGCCTGCCCTGGAGCTGCTCGCGAGCGGGCCCCGGCTGGGGCTCCTGGCGCTCTTCCCGCTCGTGGTTGCGGCGAGCTTCACGGCCTACGCGTGGCGCTGGAAGGTCCTGCTCGCGGGCCTGGGCGCGCGGCCTCGCCTCGCCGCGCTGGTCGGCTACCGCGCCGCGGGCCAGAGCCTCTCCTCGCTCATCCCGAGCGGCAAGCTGGGCGGCGAGCCGCTGCGCACGCTGCTCCTCGCGCGCGGCGGCGTCGGCGGTGCGCCGGCGATCGCCGCCGTCGCCGTCGACCGGACGCTCGAGATGGGGGCCGCGGCGGCCTTCGCGTGCGCCTACGCGCTCGTGCTCCTCCGCCGCGGCGTGCCGGCGCTCGAGGGGGCGCTCGTCACCGTCTCGCTCGGCGCC
>Ga0209161_10003525_pt1 | contig 12620 bp, 10 predicted proteins | sample GraSoiAngelo_155_FD_186169 | JGI IMG/M metagenome (GOLD analysis project Ga0209161, IMG submission 186169) | Grasslands soil microbial communities from the Angelo Coastal Reserve, California, USA - 14_1009_13_30cm (SPAdes) (version 2) | ecosystem: Environmental > Terrestrial > Soil > Grasslands...
AAGTCTGTTGGTAAGAGCAGGAGATAGCGTGTGAACTACGTGCAAAAATTGGCGAAGTCGTGATGGCGACTTCGACGGCCCTGGCGGTGCAAGGAGCTGTCCTGATCGACGGGACTGGCCGCCCGCCGATGCAAGACGCCACAGTCGTGGTTGAGGGCGAGCGGCTGACCGCCGTAGGTCCCGCGGCGACCACGCCTGCCCCGCCCGGTGCCCAGACCATCGACGGGCGCGGCAAGTTCTTGATACCCGGCCTGGTCGACATGCACGTGCACGTCTACACGCGCGACAAGTGGCACCCTGAGCTCTTCCTCGCCGCGGGAGTCACGACCGTGCTCGACCTCGGTGGACAGCTCTCCGACCTCACGGCCTACCGCGGCGCCGTCGCGTCGGGCGCGCGACCCGGGCCGCGCATCCTCTTCACCGGGCCGATGCTCGAGGAAGGCGAGGTCTATCCGGGCTTCGCGGGATTCTGCCGGCACGTCGACGCCGATCGCATCGAGACCGAGGTCGACGCGCTGGCCGACGCCGGGGTCGACGGGATCAAGCTCTACGTCACGACGCGGCCCGAAACGGCGCGACGCGCCTGCGCTCGCGCGCACGCTCGCGGCTTGCCGGTCTTCATGCACCAGCACGCCACCTGGGGCGCGGAAGCCGCGCTGGCCGGCGTCGACTCCGTGGAGCACCTCAACGTCTTCGGTCAGCTGGCGCCGGCGGCGCTCAGGATGGCCGAGCCCGGGAAGCTCACGCCGTTCGAGTACGGCGGCTGGCTCTGGCGCTGGTTCGGCGACCTCGATCCGCGCGCCGACCACGTGCGCAGGCTCTACGACGCGCTGATCGGCGCCGCCACGGCCCTCGACCCGACGCTGGTGCTCTACGCCGCGCGGCCCGGCGCGCTCGGCGACGACGTCGGGGATACGTCGATGGACGATCCGGAGCGCACGCGGCTCCTGCCGCTGCTGCCGTCGCCGGTGTCCAAGGAGCTCGTCGGTCGGTGGGCCGAGCGTCGAACGGCCGCGCGCGGCGCAGCCGAAGTCACCCGGGGCAAGACCCGTCGCGCGTGGGACAACATGCTCGAGGTCGTGGGCGGCTTCCATCGCGCGGGCGGCGTGGTGCTCGCGGGGACCGACTGCCCGAACGTGGCGATCGTCTCAGGCTACTCGTTGCATCGCGAGCTCGAGCTTCTGGTGCGCGCGGGGCTCTCGCCGATGGAGGCGATCATGGCGGCCACGCGGCGCCCGGCCGAGCGGCTGGGCCAGCGCGACGTCCTCGGCACGATCACGCCCGGGCGCTCCGCCGATCTGCTCGTGCTCGCGGCCGACCCTCTGGCGGACATCCGCAACGTCCGCCGCATCGAACGGGTGATCGCGCGGGGCGTTGCGCACACCCCGGAGGCGCTGCTCGCGGGGCTGCCGAAGAGCTGAGGGCGTTGCCCTCAGCTGGCGTGGGTGAGCGGCTGCTGCGCCGAGCGGTGATCCGCCCAGTAGCGGCACGTCTGGGCGTGTGCGACGACGACCTCCATCAAATCCGTTCCGCAGCGCGGGCACGGGAGCGCGCCCGGCTCGACGTGCGAGATCCAGCCGAGCCGATACGTGTCCTGGCACTTCTGGCAGGGCACCACGTGGTTGTTGCAGCACAGGAACAGGATCGCCTTCACGTCGAGGTCGCGGAAATCGACGTGCCCCGACGCGCGCGGCACCGCGATCCAGCGATCGACCTTCAGCTCGGCGTCCGCGCCGATCCGGCGCCGGCGCTCGTTCTGACGTCGTTCCGGACCATGACCGTTCGCGTTCGATTGAACGCGGCGGTCGGCGCGCCGGCGATCGACGATTATCTTCACGCTCGCATCGTCCGCGAACGTCTGGCTCAGCGAACGACACGCATCCGGTTCGGTTTTCGGAACGACGATGAGGAGCGAGTGCCCGTCAGCCTTCATAGCTGATCCTCCCTCAAATCGAGGCACTCAGCTTACTCCCAAGCCTCGCGAACCCGCATCGAGATTCTTCGCTCGAACGCGGGTCCGGACGCGCCAGGATGGCACGCCAGGACAATGACAGAAGTTGTCACGCGAGCGGCCAGTTGTCACGGCGCTCCACCCGGGCGCGCCGGCTAAGTCCCGTCCGCATGGCGTTTGTCGAGCCTCGCCGCCGCCAAAGCGTCGGCTCTCCAGGCGTTCTTTCCCTGGCAGATGGGTTGCACTTCAACACGGTGGCGACAAAAAGGCCCCGTGTCGCGCGGGAGGAGATTGTCTGTCGATGTCCAAGGTGATGGTGGTCGACGACGCCTATTCCGAGCTCCAGGTGATGGAGACGATCCTGCGCTCGGCCGGTCACGACGTCGTGACGTACCTCGACGGCGACCAGCTCGAGGAGAAGATCGTCAAGGAACGCCCGGACGTCGTGCTGCTGGACATCGTCATGCCCAAGCGCAACGGCTTCGAGGTGCTGCGCGCCCTGCGCAAGGACGAGCGCACCCGGCAAACGCGCGTGATCGTGGTCAGCTCGAAGAACCAAGAGAGCGATCGCGTGTGGGGCCTACGGCAGGGTGCCGACGAGTATCTGCCCAAGCCGTTCACGCCCGACCAGCTGCTGACGGCCGTGCGGAGGTTCGCGCGGTGACGACGAACCTGCTCGACACCCCGGCGGCGATCCGCGCGTGCGTGTTCACGCTCGCCGGGATGCCATTCGCGATCGACGTCACCCAGGTCAGGGAAGTGGCGATCTTCGACGAGTGGACGGTGATGCCCTTGGCCCCGCCCAACGTCCTCGGCGTGGCCAACCTGCGCGGGGACGTCCTGGCGATCGTGGACGCCCGGCCGCTGCTCGGGCTGCCGTCGCCGCGCGCCGGGCGCCGGCAGTGGACGCTCGTCGTCGCGGCCGAGGGACTGGAAGCTGCCCTCGTCATCGACGGCGTCGCCCGCCTCGAGGCCTTCACCGGCGTCGTGCCGCTCGACGATCCGAGCGCGCCGCACGCCCCCTGGACGCAGGGCGTCCTCACCGGCGGGGAGGGGCGGGTGCCACTGCTCGGTTCGGCGAAGCTCCTGCGGGCGTTGAGAGAGGAGCGAAGACGATGAAGCGGCGGAGCGTGCTCAAGATCCTGTCCGGGGCGGTGGCCGGCGGCGTCCTGGGCCGCGAGCCCGCGCGCGCGTGGGCGCAGCTGCCCCCACGAAGCGTCGTCGAGCCGCGGATGGCGAGCGCGCCGGGCGTCACACCGAAGGACATCAAGGTCGGCATGAGCGCGGCCTTCAAGGGCCCGTCCGCCGGGCTCGGCACCGAGCTCTATCGCGGCGCCAGCGCGTACTACGCCGAGGTGAATCAGCGCGGCGGCGTCCACGGCCGGACGATCTCGGTGGCCGCGCTGGACGACGGCTACGAGCCGACGCCCTGCATCAAGAACACGATCACGCTCGTGGAGCGCGAGCAGGTCTTCTTCCTCTCGAACTACGTCGGCACGCCGACGCTCACGCGCGCGCTGCCGGTGATCAAGCGCTACGCCGACCGGCAGGTGATCCTGGTCGGGAACTTCACCGGCGCCCAGCCCCAGCGCGAGGATCCGTACGTCGAGCAGGTGTTCAACATCCGCGCCTCGTACCGCCAGGAAATGATGGCGCTGGTCGACCGCTTCTGGCAGGCGGGTGCCCGAAAGTTCGGCGTCTACTACCAGATCGACGCTTACGGCCGCAGCGGCACCGACGGCGTCGCGCGCGGGCTGGCCCAGCGCGGCGCGCGCATCGTCGCCGAGGCTACGTACGTGCGCAGCACGGCCAAGTTCGAGGACGACGTCAGCCCGGCGGTGCAGGCGCTCCGCCACGCCGGGGTCGACGCGGTGCTGTGCACGGGCGCCTATCAGGGCTGCGGCGCGTTCGTCCGGACCGCGCGCGACCTGGGCTGGACCGTCCCCATCTCCAACGTCTCGTTCGTGGGCTCCGAGGCGATGCTGGGTCTCCTGCTCAAGCACGGCAAGACCGCCGGCCGCGACTACACGCAGGCGCTCGTCAACTCGCAGGTGGTGCCGAGCTACGACGACCTGAGCCTGCCCGGCGTCGTCGAGTACCGCGCGCTGATGGATCGGTACAAGCCCGTGGTGCCGGAGTCGCTGCGCGACGCCAAGTACGCGCCCGAGCACCTCAGCTTTCGCAGCCTCGAGGGCTTCGTGAACGCCAAGGTGATCGTGGAGGGCCTGCGGCGCGCCGGCCCCAACCCGACGCGCGCCAGCTTCCGGCACGCGCTCGAGTCGCTGCGCGGCTTCGACCTCGGGATCGGCGCGCCGCTCACCTTCGGGCCGGAGCGTCACCAGGGATTGGACAGCGTGTATTTCACCGGTGTCGTCAACGGACGGTGGGTCCCCGTCACTGACTGGGCCGCCGCGATGAAGGCATGAACGGATCACGCACGTTCCGCATCGGCCTGCTCGCGAAGATCGTTCTTTTCATGACCGCGGTGCTCGTGCCGCTGGCCGCGATCACGTGGTGGATCTCCGTCCAGCGCATGACGGCGAACCTGACCGACGAGTTCACGTCCAAGGGTACGGCGATCGCGAAGAGTCTGGCCAGCTCCGGCGTGGATCTCCTGCTGACGCGCGACGCCTCGACCGTGCAGGCGATCATCGACCAGTTCGCGGCGATCAACGGCGTCAAGTACGTGATGGTGTACGACCCGCAGGCGAACCTGGTCGCCCACACGTTCTCGCCGCTGGTGCCGCCGGGCATCGTGGAGCGCAACGCCGTGCCCGGTGAGGCCGCGCAGCAGGTCCGGGACATCTCGTATCCCGATCCGGTCACCGGTGCCGTCCAGAACATCATCGACATCGGCGTCCCGGTGCTGGCGGGCCAGCTCGGAACGGTGCGCGTGGGGATGGACCGCGCGATCATCGCGGCGGCGGCGACCCGAGCCGGCGAATACCTGTTATTGGCCTTCGGCGGCGCCGCGCTGCTGGCGATCGGCGCCGGCGCGCTCTTCGCCCGTCGGATCATCCGGCCGGTGGGCCAGCTCGTCCAGGTGGCCGAGCGCGTCGGCCAGGGCGATCTGTCGAAGCTGGTGCCCGTCCACTCGCGCGACGAGATCGGGCAGCTCGCGATGACGTTCAACGAGTCGATCGTGCGCCTCCGCTCGCTCGTGCAGACCGAGGCCGAGCGGGACGAGGAGCGGCGCAAGCACGAGGACCTGCAACGCAACATCACCCGGTTCCTCGACGTCGCCACCGAGATCTCGCAGGGCGACCTGACCCGGCGCGGCGAGGTCACCTCGGACGTCCTCGGCAGCGTCGTCGACGCCATCAACGTGATGGTCGGCGAGCTGGCGACGATCATCGACGACGTCCGCGACGCCGCGCAACAAGTCCTGGCCAACGCCAACGAGATGATCGACGCCATGGAGCAGACGGCCGGCGGCGCCCAGACCCAGTCGCGCGAGGCGGTCTCGGTCTCCAACGCCATGGAGACGCTGACGCGCTCGATGCGGCGGGTGGCCGAGGACGCCGAGGCGTCGTCGTCGTCGGCGCGCCGCGCCTTCGACGCCGCGACGAAGGGCGAGCAGGCGGTGCGGGCGAGCCTCACCGGCATGCAGCGCATCCGCGGCGAGGTGCAGCGGATCTCGCGGAAGGTCAAGAGCCTCGCCGACCGCTCGCTCGAGATCTCGGAGATCGTGAACACCATCGAGGACATCGCGTCGCAGACCCACTTGCTGGCGCTGAACGCCGCCATCGAGGCGGCCGGCGCCGGGGAGTCCGGCCTGCGCTTCGCGGTCGTGGCCGAGGAAGTGCGCAAGCTCGCCGAGCGCTCCGGCAAGGCCGCCAAGGACATCGTGGTGCTCATCAAGGCGGTCCAGTCCGAGACCCAGCAGGCGGTCGTGGCGATGGAAGAGGGCACGAAGGAAGTGGAGGCGGGCTACAAGGTCACCGTCGAGGCCGGCGACAGCCTCCACCAGATCGGCGAGATCTCGCAGAAGTCCTCGGCGCTGGCGTGGGACATCTCGCAGGCGACGCAGGAGCAGGTGCGCGGCGTCGAGGGCGGCGCGGTCGCCGTCCAGTCCATCGCGGGCGTCGCCGTTCAGACCGAGAAGGCCGTGCTCGAGACGCGCAAGACCATGGACCAGCTCGTCCGCGTGGCCGAGGCGCTGATGGCGAGCCTCTCGCGATTCAAGCTGGCCACCTGAGGCCGGACGGGAGCGTAGCGTGAGCGACGGCACCGATCAGCAATTCTTACAGAGCGTCTTCCTGATGGAGGCGTGGGACACCCTCGCCTCGATCGAGGACGGCCTCGCTGCGCTCATGCGCTCCCCGGAAGCGACGGCCAGCGTCGCGGAGATGCGCCTGGTGACGCACCGGCTGCGCGGCTCGGCGGCGCTCAACGGGCTGCCACACCTGGCGGCCCTCGCCGCGACCATGGAGGAGACCGTCGAGCACCTGGCCGCCGCGCGGCCGGGCACCGGTGGCCGCGACGTCGAGGCGCTCTGCGCGATGGCGGTCGTGCTCAAGGCCGCGCTCGACACCATCGGCACCACCGGCGCCGAGGATGGGGAGGCGATCGCCACGGCGCTCGCGCGCCACGCGCCCTCGTCCGCGCAGATGGCCGCCACCGAGACGGGGCGCAAGCTCGCCGAGCTCGACACCTTCTTCAGCGAGCGGATGGACGTGCTCGAGTACTTCGTGCCGGAGGCCGTCGAGCACCTGGAGTCGATGGCGCAGTCGCTGCTGGGCCTCGAGCGCGACGGCTCGACCGACTCGGCGATCGCGACGCTGTTCCGCGCCGTCCACACGCTCAAGGGGGCGGCCTACACCGTCGGTTGCGGGATGATCGGCGATCTCGCCCATCGCATCGAGGACATGCTCGGCGACGTGCGCGACGGCCACCGGACCTTCACCCGGACGGCCATCGAGACGGTGTTCGCGGGCATGGACGCCCTGCGGCTGCTGGTGCGCAGCGCGGAAGACCCGGTCGAAGGGCGCGGGGCCGCGTACGATCGCGCGCTCGCGCTGCTCGTCGCGCTGCCGGCGCTCGAGGCCGAAGCCACCGGCGAGCCGGCGCCCGAGGTGGCGCGCGAGCTCGCGACGCGCGTCACCGGGCTCGGCGAATCGACGGTCGTCGCGCATCGCGCGGAAGCGGCGCGCCCGATCCGTCCGAGCATCCGGGTGAACCTCGACCGGCTCGACTCGCTGATGAGCCTGGTGGGCGAGCTGGTGATCGCGCGGAGCCGGCTGGAGCGCCACCTGGTGCAGCTCGAGCAGGCCGGCGATCTCTTGTCGTTCACGCAGTCGCGGATGACCCAGACCGTCGCCGAGTTCGAGTCCAAGTACGCGAGCCGCCAGGTTCCCGCCGCGGAAGAGGCGGCCCGGCCGGGGGACGGCGCGGCGGTGCCGCTGGGCGACGTGTTCGCCGAGCTGGAGTTCGACCGGTACGACGACTTCAATCTCTTGGCCCGCCGGGTCGGCGAGATCTCCAGCGACCTGACCGAGATCCAGCTCCAGCTGAACGGGCTCGTGCGCGTGGTGCGCGACGACGCGGGGAGCGTGCAGCGGCTCAGCGGCGAGCTGCGCGGCCACGTCACGCGCGCCCGCCTGGTGCCCATCGGCCGCCTCTTCGCGCGCTTCGCGCGCCAGGTCCGCGAGGGCGCGCGGTCGGCCGGCAAGACTGTCGTGCTCGAGGTCCGCGGCGAGACGGTCGAGATGGACACCGCGATCGTGCAGCAGATGGTCGGCCCGCTCCTGCACCTGGTGCGCAACGCGATCAACCACGGCATCGAGACCGAAGAGGAGCGGCGCCGGCTCGGGAAGTCGAGCCACGCCACCATCCACCTCGGGGCCGCCCACACCGGCGGATCGATCTACCTCGAGGTCGTGGACGACGGTCGCGGGATCGACATCGAGGCGGTCGCCGAGGCCGCGCTGCGCGCGGGCTTCATAACGCCGGAGTCGCTCGCGCGGCTCGGCGAGCGCGAGGTCCTCGATCTGATCTTCCTCCCCGGCCTCACCACGGCCCCGGCGGTGACGGCGGAGGCGGGCCGCGGCGTCGGCATGGACGTCGTGCGCACGAACGTGAGCCGATTGGGGGGCGAGATCGAGGTGCAGACCGCGATGGGCCGGGGCACCCGCTTCCGTATCAAGCTGCCACTCACGATCGCCATCTCCGACGTGCTCAAGGTGCGCGTGGGCTCCGAGGTGCTGGCGGTGCCGGTGTCCGCGGTGCGGTCGATGGTCCAGGTGAGCCCCGACGAGATCCGCTCGGTGGGCGGCGTCGAGACGGTCGAGGTCGAGGGCCAGGACGTGGATCTCGTCTGGCTGGACCGCCTGCTGGGCCTCGGCAGCCGTCTGCCGGGCGCCCTCGTGTCGATCGTGGTGTTGCGCACCGGACGGAAGCTGCTGGCGGCGGCGGTGGACGAGCTGCTCGCCAGGGAAGAGATCGTCGTGAAGGGGCTCGGCCCCTTCCTGCAGGGGTTCGGGCCGTTCTCGGGCGCCAGCGTCGTCGGCGACGGCGGGGTCATGCTGCTGCTCGATCCGCTGTCGCTTCTGGAGATGAGCGCCGTCGCCGCCCTGGAGCCCGAGCCCGCGATCGAGTCGGGCGGCCGCCACGCCCTCGCGGGCCCGACGTCCGACGACCGGCCGTGCGTGCTGCTCGTCGACGACTCCGTCAGCGTCCGGAAGTTCGTGGGGGGGATGCTCGAGCGCGCGGGATTCCGCGTGGCCGCCGCCCGGGACGGCGCCGACGCGTTGGAGCAGCTCGCGGAGCTGCCCGTGAGCGTCGTGGTCACCGATCTGGAGATGCCGCGCGTCAACGGCTACGAGCTGATTCGCGACCTCAGCCGCGAGCCAGCCACGCGCGATCTGCCGATCGTGGTGCTCACCACGCGGGCGGGCGCCAAGCACGTGAGCCTCGCGCGGGAGCTGGGCGTCGAGCACTACGTGGCCAAGCCGGTCGACGAGGCGTCCTTCGTCCAGCTCATCGGCTCGCTGGCGGGGACGGCGCCCGCTCGGGTGGCGTGAGGCCGCGATGCCACGCCTGCTGTTGATCGATCCCGACCGCGACGGTCTCGACGCTCTGCACGCGGCGCTGCGCCGCGCCGGCTTCGACGACGTCGCGACCGTGACCAGCGGAGCGTTCGCGCTGACCACGCTGGAGCGCAACCGCCCCGACGTGATCGTGAGCCGTGCCGGCGTGCCGGACATCGACGGGTACGAGCTGTGCGCGATCGTCCGCAACGATCCGTCGATGACGGGCGTGCTGTTCCTCTTGCTCGAAGGCCCGGGCGATCACGCCCCGGAACCCCGGCACGAGGACAAGCCGGACCAGGTGCTCGCCGGCGACCTGCCGCTGGCCACGATCGTGTCCGCGATCGCCGTGTTGTTGCAGGGCGACAACGCGACCGAAGCCGATGAGGCCCAGGTCGAGCTCGCGCAGAGCCCCACCGCGGAGGTCGCGCCGGCGGCGCCGGCGGAAGAGCCCGCGCCGCCCGGCGCCTTCGAACTGATGAAGCTGGCCGAGGCCATGCAGGAGATCGTGGTGGGCCAGAAGACGGGCCACCTGGTCCTCACGCTGCGCTCCGGGCGCGGGGTCATCGTCTTCGAGCGCGGCAAGGTCGTGCACGCCGAGTTCTTCGGGCTCATCGGCGAGACGGCCTTCGCGGCGCTCCTGGTCGCGGCGCACGGAGAGGCTCAGGGGACCTTCGCCTTCGAAGCGCTCACGGCGCTGCCGGCGAACGCGATGCGAACGATCAACCGCGATCTCAAGCAGCTTCTGATGAGCGCTGCCATCGGGATCGACGAGGGCCGCACGGGCGCGGCCGTGGCTCCGTCTCGGAGGAGGGTCTGATGGCCAAAGTGCTCGTGGTGGACGACAGCCTGAGCGTCAGGAAGGTCGTCGAGAAGGCGCTCGAGGGTCGCGGTATGCAAGTGCTGTCGGCCGCGTCCGGCGCCGAAGCGCTCGAGCGGATCGAGCGCGAGCGGCCCGACGTGGTGATCTGCGACGTGATCTTGCCCGACAAGGACGGCTATCAGATCTGCCAGTTCGTACGGAAGCACCCGTCGATCAGCGCGACGCCGGTGCTGCTCATCTCCGGCGTCGACAACGGCACGGTGCAGGCGCGGGCCGCCGAGGTGAAATCCGACGAGGTGATGTTCAAGCCGTTCGGTGTCGACGAGCTCGTGCGGAAGATCGAGGGCCTCCTGACCGCCGCCGCGCCAGCGCCGCCGATGGTGGCGCCGCCGCCACCGACCACGTCCGACGCGAGCGATCGGGCGACGCTCGGCGAAGGCCTGAAGCGGCGACTCGAGGAGCTGACCGGCACGCCCGGCGTCCGCTTCGCCGTGCTCGCCGATCGTGAGGGATTCATCATCGAGACAGCCGGTGAGCTGACGCCCGGCGCCGACGAGGTCGCCGGGGCGCTCGCGTCCTGTCTCGCGGAGGCCTCCAACGGTATCGGTCGCGAGCTCGGCCAGGGCCAGCTGCTCGGCACGATCCTCGAGTACGAGAGCGGTACGCTCCTGCTCCACGCCGTCTCGCCCTCGGCGCTGCTGGCCGTCCTGCTGAGCGATCCCGCCGCGCTCGGCAAGGTTCGCTACTACGTCAGGAAGGCCGTCCCGGAGCTCGCGCGGACCCTCTGATGCCCCCACGGCGCGTCGCGAAGGTCACGTCGGCCACGTGGCTCGGGCTCTTGCTGAGCCTCGAGCTCTACGCCTGCGCCATGCTGGCGCTTCGCAGCTTCGCGGCGACGCCGCTGCTGCCGTCGTGGCCGTCGCTGGTGATCCCGCCGCTCGTGGTTCCGCCGATCGTGTACGTGGTGGTGGGGCTCCTGGGCCTGCGCCCGCTCTCGCGGTCTCGTCGCATCGTCGCGGTCGGGGCGATGTGCATGCTCCACGCCGTGCTCATCCTGGCGACGGCCGCGCTCTACGCAGGCCCGGACTTCACGGAGTACGACACGGCGCTCGCGGTGGCGCTCTGGGGCTCGCCGGCGGTGACGCTGCTCCAGCTCATGGCCGTGCTCCTGGTGTCGGCACGCCTCCATCCCTTGCTCCAGGTCCGCCGGCGCGCCCCGCGCGTCGAGACGCGCGTGGCGCCGCTGCTGCGCCATCCGGCGGAGATGACGCTTCGGCGGCCATTAGCCTCCGAGCGCCTCGAGGCGGCATGGGCGGACTCGGCGAAAGCGGCGGCGCGCGTGACTGCGTCGGCGTCGCTCCCGGTGCCGCCGGCTCCTCAGCCGTCGCCGTCGGACGCGGCGGTCGAACCCGCGACGCCCGCGTTCGTGCTCTCGCCGTTCAACGCTTCGGAAAGGATGATTCGCGTTCCATTCGGCCGGGTGGCCGACCAGCTCCCGGTCGAGATGTTCGTGCGGGCGCGTGAGGGACTGAGCAACACGCTGCGCCCCGGCGTCTCCCTGCTCATCCCGCTGCGTCTGGTCGTGCCGCAGCTCAGCGAGGGACGCGTGCGGGTGCGCTGGGAGGAGATCGCCGACCAGTTCCCGCACGAGGAGCTCGCGCTGCCGCACGCGGAGATCGCGCGGCGGCTTCCGCACGGCTCGCTGCTGCTCCCGCTCGACGAGGTCGTGCCGCAGGTCCCGGCCGAGATCCTCGAGCGTGTGTCGCCGCCCGCCGATCTCGACGACATCGAGGACCTCCTGCCGCCGCCTGCGGTCGACGCGCCGGAGGCCCCGCCGCGGCCGGCACCCGAGCCGTCGATGACGGCGCCGGCGCCCCACGCGCTCACCGGCGAGGCGCGCCGCGTCGCCGCCATGCTCGCGCCGCTCATGAGCGGGCTCGAGGTCGGCGAGCGGCGCGACGCCGGCACGACACTCGTCACCGTGGTGGCGCCGCCGCTCCGTGAGGAGTCGATCGTCCGCGCGGCGCTGCGCGTCCGGCCGTTTCTCGCCGACCCGCGGCTCTCCGCGCCGGCGGCTCAGGCGACGCTCGTGGGGAGGGAAGCGACGATCGTGCTGACGCCGTTCGGGTCATCGGACGTCGACGGCGCCTTGCTGGTGGCGGCGGTCGCCTCCCGCTCGTCGCTGGCGTGGCTCGAGCGCCTCTCGCGAAGCGCGGTCGGCGATGCGCGGACGACCGAGCGCAGCGAGACCCATTCGGGACGCAACGGTCGCACGGCCCGGAAGCCGGGGTTGCACGTCGCGCGCGTGCCTTCGCCCGTGCGCGAGCTGGCGGACTCGCTGACGGCCTTCGGCCCGGTGGCGCCGACCGTGCTGCGGGACGGCGAGGGATCGCTGAGCGCCTGCCTCTTCCTGCCGCCCTCCGTGGAGGCCGTGCCGCTGGCCGAGCTCGCGCGCGACCTCTACGCCGCGCTGGATGGAGCCGAGATCGGGCCGGTGACCTCGGTGACGCTGCGCCTCGGCGAGCATCGCATCGTCCTGCGCACCATCACCGGCACGTCGGTGCCGCCCACGATGCTGGTCGGCGGCGGGCCCATCGATCGGCCGGGGCTGGCGCGAATCGAGCTGGAGCGCGCGGCGGAGCGGCTCGGCGCGCTCGCGGAGGCCTAGAGCCGCGTCTTGATCTGCTCGATTGCCTCGGCGGTCTGCTCCTTCGAGCCGAACGCCGTCAGGCGGAAGTAGCCCTCGCCGCTCGGCCCGAAGCCGGAGCCGGGCGCCCCGACCACGTGGGCCTCGGCGAGGATCCGGTCGAAGAAATCC
>Ga0209161_10003533_pt1 | contig 12594 bp, 7 predicted proteins | sample GraSoiAngelo_155_FD_186169 | JGI IMG/M metagenome (GOLD analysis project Ga0209161, IMG submission 186169) | Grasslands soil microbial communities from the Angelo Coastal Reserve, California, USA - 14_1009_13_30cm (SPAdes) (version 2) | ecosystem: Environmental > Terrestrial > Soil > Grasslands ...
ACACCTGTCGGGCCGGCGCCTGCGTGGGCACGAATCCGGTCACGTGCACGGCCTCCGACCAGTGCCACACCGCCGGCACCTGCAACCCCGCGACGGGCACCTGCAGCAATCCCGCCAAGCCCGACGGCGCCTCCTGCAACGACGGCAACGCCTGCACGCGGACCGATACCTGTCAGAGCGCGCGCTGCGTAGGCACGGACCCGGTCGTGTGCACGGCCTCCGACCAGTGCCACACCGCCGGCACCTGCAATTCCGCGACCGGAACCTGCAGCAATCCCGCCAAGGCCGATGGCGCGCCGTGCAACGACGCCAACGCCTGCACGCAGACCGACGTCTGCGCGCTCGGCACCTGCGTGGGCACGGACCCGGTCGTGTGCACGGCCTCCGATCAGTGCCATGCCGCGGGCACCTGCAACCCCGCGACGGGCACCTGCAGCAATCCCGCCAAGCCCGACGGCGCCTCCTGCAACGACGGCAACGCCTGCACGCAGACCGACACCTGTCAGAGCGCGAGCTGCGTGGGCTCTGAGCCCGTCGTCTGCACGGCGCTGAACCAGTGTCACACCGCCGGGACGTGCGACCCCGCGACGGGGATGTGCAGCAATCCCACCCGGCAGGACGGGACCTCCTGCGACGACGGCGACGGCTGCACCGTCGGCGATCGATGCCTCGGCGGCACATGCACGGGCGTGCCGCGCTCGTGTGACGATGGCGTCGCGTGTACGGACGACAGCTGCGTCGCCGGCGAATGCCGGCACGAGCCGCTCGACGGGCATTGCGACACCGGCGAGTGCTTCCTCGCGCAGTGCACGCCGGGCACCCCGGGGGCCGACGCCGCGGGCTGCACGAGGGTGCCGGTCGGTGAGGGCGACACCTGCACGAGCGACGACTTCGCGTGCACCGAGGACGTGTGCACGGCGGGCGCCTGCCGCCACACGCCTCGCGACATCCAGTGCGCGACGGGAGAGGCCTGCCTGCCCGCGGTCTGCGATCCGACCGGCGCCGGGGCCGACCCGGCCGGCTGCGTGGCGCTCCCGGAGCGCGCGAACGGCGCCGAGTGCGTCGAGGACGGCGACCCGTGTACGGACGACAGCTGCCTGGCAGGGGCCTGTCGGCACGCCCCGGTGGCCAACAAGGCCGCCTGCGACCCCGTCCGGCCCGTCTACGAGCGCGCGCTCGCGCTCGCCGCCGACGCGCGCGACCTCTCGGCCCTCGCCACGGGGGCGCTGGGAGCGGCCGCGACGGACACGTCCGGGTCGCCAGGTGACACGCTTGCGGCCAGCGTGGCGGAGGTCACGTCCACGCTCGAGCGGGTCGCCCGCATTCTCGCCGGCAAGAGGGACGCACCGGCGGAAACCGTGTGGGCCCTGACCGTCGCGATCCACCCCGGGGTGACCGCGCCCTCGGGTTTCCCGAACCCCGCCCTGGAGCGTGCCCGGGCTTCCCTCGAGCAGCTGCGGCACACACCGGCGGAGGAGCAGAGCGTCATCCACGACCTCGCCCTGGCGCAGCACCGGGCCTTGCTGACCCCCGATACCGCCCGGGATCTCCGCCACCGCGGGCGTAGCTTGCTCCGCGGCACGAAAGGCCTTAAGCGGAGCCTGCAGCGGCTCAAGAAGGTCTCCCAGTCCTTCACACGCTAGCGCGGCAGTCGCCGCGCTCGGCCATGACAAGGGGGTGCGGCGTGAAGAGCACCGCGGGTCTGGTTGGTGTGGCAGCCCTCCTCGGGCTGGCCGCCTCGAGCGTCGAGGCGCGCTCGTTGCGCGATCAGCTGGCGGGGGCGTCGCAGACGGTCGGAGTGGCGAGCGGCTCGGCCTTCGATGCGCTCGCGGACGTGATCGCCGACACGGCGGTCCGGTCGGTCCCGGTGGTGTCCGCCTCGGCGGGATTCACCTACCACTTCAATCCCCAGCTGGAGGTCTTCGAGCGCACCTCCGAGACGCTCGGCCCGATCTTCCTCGAGCGGCCCGACACGCTCGGCCGGTCGAAGATCAACATCAACGTGAGCTTCCAGTACGTGCAGTTCGACGCCTTCGACGGCACGAGCCTCCGCCGCCTCGAGGCACCCGACCCGATCATCACGCGCGTGACGGGCGCGGGCGGGGCGCTCCTCGGCTTCACGGCCAACCGGCTCCAGTACCGGCTGCGCATCCAGGACTACGTGACCGCGGTCAGCGTCACCTACGGCGTGCTCGACGCGCTCGATGCGAACCTGCTGATCCCGCTCATCCAGACCAACTTCGCCGCCGGCGTCACATCCCAGCAGGAGTTCACCGCCGGCCCCGACGGCACCTTCACGCCGTCCGCCGGCCCGCCCCGTACGGGGAGCACCAAGGGCGACACCTTCGGCGTCGGCGACCTGCTCCTGCGCCTCAAGTATCAGCTACCGCAGCAGGGCGGTCTCAAGTCGGCCGCCGGCCTCCAGCTCCGGCTGCCGAGCGGCCGGGAGGAGGACTTCCAGGGCATCGGGAGCTTCGAGGCCTCGCCCTCGTTCTTCGCCTCCACGGTGGTGTGGTCACGGGTGGAGCCGTACGTCAACGGCGCCATCGACCTGCTGGCGGACGACGTCGGCCGCAGCCAGGCGCGCTACGGTGTCGGCTTCGACGTGGACGCGACACGGCGCCTCGGGCTCGCGTTCGCCTTCCTCGGCCGCAGCGAGTTCGAGCGCAGCGCACCGGCGGGAGAGACCGATTTCCTCCACCTCGTGAGCGGGAGGCCGGCGCTGCGACCTCTGCTCGGCATCGATTTCGCGCGCAACGACTTCTTCGACTTCTCGTTCGGAGCACGCACGGTCGTCTGGCGGGACATCATGGTGTTCGCGAACGGCATCTACGCGCTCAACGATGCCGGGCTGCGCAACGACACGATCATCCCGACGGTGGGGGTCGAGGGAACCTTCTGACCAACCGGGCACCGTACCTCGAGTTCTTCGGGCTGAACGAGGCGCCGTTCCCGGCGACGGCGGATCCGAGCCGGACCTTCCCGGCGCTGTCGTTCGACAGCGCCCGCGCGGCGCTGGTGGAGGGGATCACCGAGCGGCGCGGACTGCTCTGCCTCGTGGGCGAGGCGGGCACCGGCAAGACCCTGCTGCTGCGCACGCTCCTCGAGGCCCCACCGCCGGGCGTCCGGCCGGTCATGCTGCTGCAGCCGGGCATCGAGTTCGAGGCCCTGGTCGAGTTCCTCGCCCTGCAGCTCGGCCGGCCGGCCGAGTCGGCGGCGAGCGGAGGGCTGGACGGTCTGCGGGCGGCGCTCGCGGCCGAGGCCGAGGCGGGCCGCAACGTGGTCCTGCTCGTCGAGGAAGCGCAGGCGCTGCCGTCGAGCACGCTCGCTGCCCTGCCCGAGCTGATCCTCCCGCTCACCGGCTCGGGCCGGAGCGCCATGCAGGTGCTGCTGGCGGGGCAGCCACCGCTCCTGGCCGCGCTCAAGGCGGCGGGGCTCCGCACCCGCGTCCCGATCATCGCACGCCTCGAGCCGCTCGCCCCGAGCGACGTCGCGGTCTACGTCCACGGCCGGCTCGCGCACATCGGCGCGCCGCGGAAGCTCTTCACGCCCGGCGCCGTGGCGAGGATCGCCCGGCTGACCGAGGGGGTACCGCGGCGCGTGAACATGATCGCCGACGCGAGCCTGACGGTGGCCTGGAGGGCCGGGGCGCGCCCGATCACCGAGGAGCACGTGAACGCCGCCTGGGAGAGCTACGCCCAGCTCGAGGCGACGCCCGCTCCGGGAGCCCTGCTCGAGGAGCCGGTGGCATCGCCGGTGCCGGCGAGCGCGCCCCCGCCGGTCCGCGAGGCCCTGTTCCCTCCGCCGACCCGGGCCACGACCCCCCGCCGACACCGCCCCGCCTGGGCGCTCGTCTTCCCCGCCGGCGCGCTGGCCGCGGTGCTCCTCGCGGTCGTCGTCGCGCGCACGCCTTCGTGGTGGCATTGGGGCGCAAAACGACCGCCGTCGCCGCTCGCAACGGCGACGCCCGAGGCCCAGCGGGTCGCGGCCGCGCCGCCCGCGCGCGAGCCGCTGCCGACGCCGGGCGAGGCGCTCGACGCCGTCGACGCCTTCCGGCGGGCCTACGAGGCGAAGGACACCGCGGCGGTCGAGGGGCTCCTGGCCCTCGATGCGACGCAGGGCGGAACGGCCCGCCTCGCGGCGATCGCGCCCGACGTGCGGGCTCTCGACCGGCTCGAGGACGTCGCCTACCTGCAGCCCGCGGCGCAGGTGGAGGCGCGCGGCCCGGCCATGGAGGTGCGCACCTCGTTCGAGATCCGCTACCGCGACCGGGCGGGCCGCACGGGTGCGCTGCGCGGCACGGCCGTGTGGCGGGTCGCACGCCGGGAGGGGGCGCCACGCATCGTCGGCCTGTCGCGCGCGTTGGCGCCGGGCTCCGTGCTCCCGGGCGAGCTCGCGGTCGCGAAGCCCTGAGGGCGAGGGGACACTCGGGACCCGTGACCGCGGCGCGGGGAGGCGGGGGCACCGTCTCCGCTTCGATTCGGCGCCGGCCAACGGGCCCCGTCGGCCGTCTCGTTCGGACGCCTCATAGGCGCTCCGACGGCGCCCCCGCCTCCCCGCCGTGCTATCCGGCCCGCGCACATGCTAGCTAGCTGGCGTGAGCATCCGTAGCACGAGGTTGCCTCGGGCATGCTCACGCTGGCCCCCGCTCGTACGCCTCGCGGGCGAGCGGCAGAGCGTCCTCCACGATCGGCCGCACCAGGCCATCGGATCACCTCACCTCCGCGAGCTGGCCGGCGCCCGTCGCACACGTGCCGGGACGATCTCCTTGTACCCGAAAGCTGAATGTTGGTATCTCCCTCCCGTTGACGAGAACTGACGAGGTGAGGCGATGAAGCCCAAGTCTCAGAAGCTCGATCTCGAGGCCGCTGCGCGGCTCGTCCGGCCGCGCGACTCGCTGCTCTGCGGCTTCGTCGCGGGCCAGCCGGTGGGCTTCCTCGAGGCGCTCGGCGCCCGCACCGATCTCGAGGACGTCGTGCTCTACACGGGGCTGCTGACCCAGCCGTTCGCGCTCCTCGAGAACCCCGGGGTGCGGGTGGTGAGCGGGTTCTTCGGACCGATCGAGCGGATGGCGCGCGCCGCGGGTGGGCGGGTCAGCTATCTGCCCGCCGACTTCAGCGGCCTCGAGCGCCGGGCGCTCCGCATGAAGCCGCGCGTGGCCCTCGCCGTCACCTCGCCCCCCGATCGCGAGGGCTGGCTCAGCTTCGGCGTGCAGGCCGGCGCCAGCTACCGGCCGTTCCTCGAGGCGGCGCGCGATCCCGCGCGGCTGGCCATCGCCGAGGTGAATCCGCGGATGCCCCGCATCGACGGCGTCCCCGCGCTCGGCCGGAACCGCGTACACCTCTCGGAGGTCGACGCATGGGTCGAGCACGAGACCGAGCTGGTGACGCTCCCCGAAGAGCCGCCGTCGCCGGAGGAGCTCGCGATCGCCCGCCGGGTGTGCGACCTGATCCCGCCCGAGGCGATCCTCCAGTTCGGGATCGGCGCCATTCCCGACGAGATCGCGCGCATCCTCGCCGAGCGGCCGGCGGGCGGCTTCGGCATCCACACCGAGATGATCGCGGACGGCGTGATGCGGCTGCACCAGGCGGGCAAGGTGACGAACCGCAAGCCGCTCTACGACGGCTTCACGGTGGCGACCTTCGCGCTCGGCAGCCAGGCGCTCTACCGCTGGCTCGACGGCAACCCGTCCGTCCGCATCCTCCCGGTGACGGACGTGAACGAGACGTCGGTGCTGCAGCAGCTCCCCCGCTTGACCAGCATCAACGGCGCGCTGTCGATCGACCTCGCGGGGCAGGTCGCCGCCGACTCGCTCGGCGGCCGGCAGTACTCCGGCACGGGCGGTCACGAGTCGTTCGTCAGCGGCGCCGCGGCCGCGCCCGAGGGGCGGAGCTTCCTCTGCCTCAAGTCGACGGCGAAGGTCGGCGGCACCCGCGTGTCGACCATCGTCGCCGCGTTCAGCGAAGGCACGCGCGTCACCACGCCGCGCCATCACGTGCAGTGGGTGGTCACCGAGCACGGCGCGGTCGATCTGTCCGTGCTGAGCGACGCGGAGCGACCGCGCGCGCTGATCGAGCTCGCGCATCCCGACTTTCGCGAGTCCCTACGGACCGCCGCATGGCCTCTCGGGGGAATCCAATGAGCGAACGAGCCAGTGATCGGATCGACGGCCCGAGTCCGCGCGAGGTCGTCGTGCGCGGAAGCGCCGCGGGGTTCGCGCAGGAGATCGTCGTCGGCGCGCACCGTCTGGCGGCCGACGAGCCGACCTCCGTGGGCGGGACCGACACGGGGCCCAACCCCTACGACCTCCTGCTTGCGAGCCTGGGCTCCTGCACCTCGATGACGGTCGCACTCTACGCGCGACGCAAGGGCTGGCCGCTCGAGGGCGTCACGGTCCGGCTGCGACATTCGAGGATCCACGCCGCCGACTGCGCGGAATGCGAGACCCGCGAGGGGATGATCGACCGGATCGAGCGCGACATCGAGCTCGCCGGAGCGCTGACGGACGAGCAACGAGCGCGGCTCCTCGAGATCGCCGACCGCTGCCCCGTGCACAGGACGCTGGTGTCGGAGATCGACATTCGCACGCGCCTCACCGGGTGAAGCGCTGATCTTCAAGCAGCCGTGTGACGAAGGCGTCGTCCGTGCCGCACGTCCCTCCCCGCCGTGTGCGGAGGCCGCTCGGCCGTGGGTGCTGGCCACGACGGTGCTCGGCTCGAGCCTCGCCTTCATCGACGGCACGGTCGTCAACGTGGCCCTGCCGGCGCTGCAGCGTGAGCTCGGGGCCACCGTCGCCGATGTCCAGTGGGTCGTCGAGGCGTATGCGCTCCTCCTCTCCGCGCTCCTGCTGGTCGGCGGCTCGCTGGGCGATCGGCTCGGACGGCGGCGCGTCTATGCGAGCGGGATCGTGCTCTTCGCCGCGGCGTCCGCGGCCTGCGGGCTGGCGCGCGGCGTACGGCAGCTGGTGATCGCGCGCGCGGTGCAGGGGATGGGCGCGGCGCTGCTCGTGCCGGGCAGCCTCGCCATCATCAGCGCGTCGTTCCCCACCGAGGAGCGCGGACGGGCCATCGGGACGTGGTCGGGCTCGAGCGCGATCACGACCGCCCTGGGGCCCGTGCTCGGCGGCTGGCTGATCGAGCACCTCTCGTGGCGCTGGGCGTTCTTCGTGAACCTCCCCGTCGCCGCGGCCGTGCTCGGGCTGCTCTTCTGGCGGGTCCCGGAGAGCCGAGATCCGGAGGCGGCCGGCCCGCTCGACTGGCTCGGTGCGGCGCTCGTGATCGCGGGCCTGGGCGGGATCGTGTACGCGCTCGTCGAGTCCTCGCGTCTGGGGTGGGGGCAGCCGTGGCTCGTGGGGGCCCTCGCCGGGGGAGGAGGCGCGCTGCTCGCGTTCGGCGCCGTCGAGGCACGGAGCCGCTCCCCGATGGTGCCCCTGGCGATCTTCCGATCGCGGAGCTTCACGGGCGCCAACCTCCTCACGCTGCTCCTCTACGGCGCGCTCGGAGGCGTCTTCTTCTTCCTGCCGCTCGACCTCATCCAGGCGCAGCGGTACTCCGCGACCGCGGCCGGCGCCGCCGGCCTGCCGTTCGTCCTCGTCCTCTTTCTGCTCTCGCGCTGGTCGGGCGGTCTGGTGGACCGCTTCGGCGCGCGGCTTCCCCTGGTCGTGGGGCCGGTGATCGCCGCCGGCGGCTACGCTCTCCTGGCGCTGCCGGGAATCGGCGGCAGGTACTGGGGCACGTTCTTCCCGGCCATGGTCGTGCTCGGGCTCGGCATGGGGGTGAGTGTCGCGCCGCTCACCACCACCGTGATGAACGCGGTCGACGTGCGCCACGCCGGCGTCGCCTCGGGCATCAACAATGCCGTGGCGCGCGCCGCAGGGCTGCTCGCGGTCGCCGTCCTGAGCGTGCTCGTCCTGCACGTGTTCAACCGCGAGCTGGACCGCCGGCTCTCCGCCTTGAGCCTGGCACCGGCCGTCGTGGCGGCGCTCGATGCCGAGCGGGTGAAGCTGGGCGGCGCCGAGGCTCCGCCGGATGCGGGCGCGTCGGACCGGGCCGCGATCCAGCGGGTCATCGCCGAAGCGTTCGTCACCGGCTTCCGGTGGATGGCGCTCGTCGCCGCGGGCCTCGCGCTCGCGAGCGCGCTCACCGCCTCGGTGATGATCGACGGGGGCCTCGGAACGGTGGTGGATTCAGCCTGGCGGGCCGGCTATGCAGGGGGCGGTCGAGATCGGCACCTGCGAGGAGCACCCAGCGATGCATGACGTCTCCGTGAAGAAGCCGCACCTCGCCGCGCATCGCGGCGCGGGCACGGCTGCGCCGGTGGAGTTGAACCGGACGTTACTCGACGTCTCGCGCTCCACCGCCTCGCACCGGGATCTCCCGAGCCTGCTCCGCGACCTCCGCCGAGTGCTCCGCGGGGTCGCCCGCTTCGACCGGCTGGCGCTCGTGCTGCACGACCCGGCGCGCGACGTCATGTGCCTGCACACCATCGCCACCGCCCATCCTGCCCTCAAGACGGTGGTCGAGCTGCCCCCCGCGGAGTCGCCCTCCGGCGTCGCGTGGCAGACCCAAGAGCCCGTCGTGGTCTCGAGCGTCGCCCGCGACCCGCGCTTTCCCCGCGTCGCGGAGATCCTGGCCGCCGAAGGGATGCGCTCGTTCTGCGTCCTTCCGCTCACCTCGTCGCTCCGCCGCCTCGGCGCGCTCGGCTTCGCCAGCGCGGAGGAGGACGCGTTCGCGGAGGCGGACGTCGAGCTCCTGCAGCAGGTCACCGGCCAGGTGGCGCTGGCGGTCGACAATACCCTCCATCACGAGGCCGCGCAGCACGCGCAGCAGGAGCTGGCGCGGGAACGGGACCGGCTGCGGCTGCTCCTCGAGGTGAACAACGCGCTCGTCTCCAACCTCGAGCCGCGCGCCCTGTTCAGCGCGATCGCGACGTGCCTGCGGCGGGTCGTCTCCCACGACTACACGAGCCTCGCGGTCTACGACGCCACGCGGAACGCGTTCGACATGTCGGCCATCGAGTTCGCCGGCAAGGGGTTCGTGAAGGAGCACATGTCCGTCCCCCTGGACGGGTCGCCCGCGGGCACCGCGTTCGCCGCGGGCAGGCCCGTGCGGCTCCAGCGAGCGGACCTCGAGGGGCTGTCCGCCGAGGTTGCGCGCCTGCTGCTCGCCGAGGGCATCCAGTCGATGTGCTGCGTCCCTCTGACGGTGCACGACCGGCGGCTCGGGACCCTCAACATCGGCCGGCTCGGCAGCGAGCCGTTCACCGCCGAGGATGCGGAGCTGCTGGCCGGGGTGGCGAACCAGGTGGCCTTCTCGGTCGAGAACGCGCTCGCCTTCCAGGAGATCGCCGAGCTCAAGGACAGGCTCGCCGCGGAGAAGGTCTACCTGGAGGACGAGCTCCGCACCGACTACAACTTCGAGGAGATCATCGGCGACTCGCCGGCGCTGAAGCGCGTGCTGCACCAGGTGGAGACGGTCGCGCCGACCGACTCGGCGGTGCTCGTCGGCGGCGAGACCGGCACCGGCAAGGAGTTGATCGCGCGAGCCATCCACGACCTGAGCCGGCGTCGCGAGCGGACGTTCGTCAAGATCAACTGCGCCGCCATCCCGACCGGCCTCCTCGAGAGCGAGCTGTTCGGCCACGAGCGGGGCGCCTTCACGGGCGCCATTGCCCAGCGGATCGGGCGCTTCGAGCTGGCGGACGGCGGGACGATCTTCCTCGACGAGGTCGGCGACATCCCGCTCGAGCTGCAGCCGAAGCTGCTGAGAGTGCTCCAGGAGCAGGAGTTCGAGCGCCTCGGCAGCACCCGCACGAAACGGGTCGACGTGCGGGTGGTGGCGGCAACGAACCGCAACCTCGAGGAGATGGTGGCGGCCGGGAGCTTCCGGAACGACCTCTACTACCGGTTGGACGTCTTCCCGATCACCCTCCCGCCGCTCCGCGAGCGCCCGGAGGACATCCCCCCTCTCGTCCGCTACTTCGCGCAGAAGTTCGCGCGCCGGATGAAGAAGCGCATCGACACCATCCCGGCGGACGCGATGGCGGCGCTGTGCCGCTACGCCTGGCCCGGGAACGTGCGCGAGCTCGAGAACGCCATCGAGCGCGCCGTCATCCTGACCAGCGGGTCCGCCCTTTGCGTGCCCGTGTCGGAGTTCCACACGCGCGCCGTCCCGGCGTCCGGCGGCACGCTGGAGGCAACGGAGCGCGAGGCCATCGTGCGCACGCTGCGCGAGGCCAACTGGGTGCTCGGGGGTCCGCACGGGGCCGCCGCGCGCCTGGGTCTCAAGCGCACGACCCTGCAGTCCCGGATGCACAAGCTCGGCATCCGCCGCGACGACGCATGAGTCGCTGCCGACATCTCGGCGCGTGACGACATGTCGGCATGGTCGCTGTGCATCGGCGGCGTGAGTCGGCTCTCCACCGCTCGATGTGACGGGTAGCATTGGGCGGTCCTACCGCCGTCGGCACTGGCACGGCAGTTGCGTCTCCATCGGCCCATGACACCCCTCCCCCGAGCGCCCTCCGCGAGTGTGAGGTATCCGGCGCTGATTCGTGGATCGCGCAACCTGATTGCCCGGTGGCGCCTGCGCCGGGTCGCGGCGCGGCGCATCCGAGAGATGCTCGCGGCTGCATCGCTCCCGCCGCTTCAGCGAGCGGCGGCGTGCTCGCGACGTGAGCCGAGGGGCTCCGGCACCGCGCGGCGAAGAGGGTAGAGACCATGCAGAGTCTCCTTCGCGCCCCCGCTCGTGCCGGACAGCGTGCTGCCTTCTCAGCTGGGCGACGGGCCCTTCGGCGGGGCGCGCCTCCAGCCCGAGAAGCGCCTGCAGCTCGCCGTCCTCGAGGACGCCGTCCTGACCTTCGAGCGCTGCGCCGGCGTCGATGGCGCAAGGTCCCGGCGCCTGCTCGCGGAAGTGGACGCCTGGTTCGCATCGGACGCCACCGACTGGCCCTTCGCGTTCGTCACCATCTGCCACACGCTCAACATCGACCCCGACTACATCCGCCGCGGGCTGCGACGCTCGCGCACGCGCCTGGAGGCGACCACGCAGCGAAAGCCGCCCCTTCGGCGCGACGCGAACGGGACGCGACACCAGGTGGTGCTCTACGTCACGGCGCCGAGGCGCATCGCCTGATCGGCCGAATCGGTCCCTGAAAGGCCCTGGCTGCAGCCGACGAGGAGGCTACTTCACGGGCGACAGCACCGGCAACCGGAGCCGGAATGGCGTCGAGGGGTCGACCGTGATGGTGATGGTGTGAGGAGCACGCGAGCCGACATACGCCTGGTCGGTCGCCGCCAACACGAGGCGCAGCCGGTGTCCGGCCGGGTAGCGGTGCACCACCCCGGGCAGGTTCAGGTGGACCGGCTGGCTCGGGTCGGCGATTCGGATGGGGGATACCAGGCGGTGGACCAGCAGCAGCGAGTCGTCCGGGGCGACGTCGTAGATCTTGCCGAAGAGGACGACCTCGGTGGCGGGCAACGAGCTGATCGATCCGGTGGCGCTCAGGCTGAAATCGAGGGTCGGGATGCCGACCGAATCGAGGTCCGCCGCCAGCGGGGTCGAGGTGAACGCGGCGAACGTCCCGGGAGGATCGCTCGGCGGGATCGAGCTGAAGGGCTCCGTCGACTGCACCGCGGATGTTTCCGAGTAGCTCGACGGCACTCCGTCCGGCGGGTTGACGAACGTCTGTGAGCCGGCCTCGATCTGGCGCGTCGAGGAAACCAGGCTGCCATCGCCGGAGAGGAACCAGCTCTGGGTCGTGCCCACGGGCCAACCGGAGGCGGAACCGTAGGCCGGCTGGGCCGAGCCGTTGGGGTCATACGCGACCCAGTCGCGGAAATACTCCACGCGAGGCCCGGTCGGTGCACCGGAGCGTTTGAGGTAGTGCGAATACCAGTTGAGCCAGAGCTGGTCGAGGTAGCCTCGCGACGGATCGGCTTCATTCACCTCTCCCGGCGCGGACGGACCGCTGTGTCCGCCGAACCCGAGCACCAGCTTCACCGGCGCGCCGTGGCTCACGAAGCCCCGGTAGTTGGCCACCGCCTCGGCGATGGTGAAGAGGGTGTCGGTCTCGCCCTGCACCAGCATGGTCGGCGGAAAGCGCTTCACGTTCGGGTTGGAGAAGAACTCGTACTGGGCCGACGCGTGGCGAAGGAAGGCGATCGTGTCCGGTGTGAGATATCCGGCAGCGAGCGACTCGGTGTTGATCACGCAGACTTCCGGGTCGAAGCCAGGACAAGCCGGGTTGGGCGGCAAGCCGCTCGTCCAGCCACTCGTCCCGGGGTTGAGGACGGGCTGGGCGTTGCCGTCCGCGTAGAACAGCTCGCTCCACTCGTACTTGCTCGCCCCGGGAGGAGAGCTCGTATAGATGAAGTTGCGGGCGTCGTTGTTGGGCGCGAGGGAGTAGCTCAAGTCGTTCCAGGTGATCAGGGGGATCATGGCGTCGATTCTGGAGTCGACCGAAGCCAGGGCGAACTGGAAGCCACCGCCGTAGGACCCACCCCAGGTGCCCACCCGCGGGTCATTGGGGCCGTCCTTGATCACGTCGCTACGAGCCGCGATCAGGTCGACCATGTGGGAGGCGGCCCTGCCGTCC
>Ga0209161_10003534_pt1 | contig 12593 bp, 15 predicted proteins | sample GraSoiAngelo_155_FD_186169 | JGI IMG/M metagenome (GOLD analysis project Ga0209161, IMG submission 186169) | Grasslands soil microbial communities from the Angelo Coastal Reserve, California, USA - 14_1009_13_30cm (SPAdes) (version 2) | ecosystem: Environmental > Terrestrial > Soil > Grasslands...
TCGCCGAGCGGCTCGTCGGCGGACACCGCGTAAACCAGGATCGGCAGGCTGTTGGTGGAGAAGGTCTGGACGGTGAAGCTGGTCGCCTGAGGCGGAAGCAAAGGCCGGATTCGTGACAGCGCCGAGTTGACATCCTGCACCGCGGACTTGAGGTCGGTGCCGTCCCGGAACAGCACGATGACCACCGACGAGCCTTGACTCGAGGTGGATTGAACGGTGTCGGCGCCGGTCACGCCCTGCATGGCGTTGACGACCGGCACGGAGACCTGGACGTCCACCACCCCGGGCGAAGCGCCGGGATATGGCGTGGCCACGATGACGGCGGGAATCGAGATATCCGGAAGGAGGTCCTGCTGGACCTGAGTGGCGGCGAAGATGCCGCCGCCGAAGAGAAGGGCCACCCCGAGTAAGACAACCATCCCGAGGCGCAGTGCTAGACGAGTCACGAAAGCCATGGCGTCAGCGACCTCTCAGGTTCTGGACCAGCATCAAGGAGAGGTGCCGGAGCTCGACCAGCTGGTCGGCCGTGAAGTCCTTCGCCACCGCCGCCTGCCGTGCTGTGGCGTCACGGCGAATTGTGTTGATCTTGGCCTTGCCGGCCGGCGTTATCTCGGCCAGCACGGACCTGCCATCCGCTGGATCGGCAATGCGCTTGACCAGGCCGTCCCGCTCGAGGACATCGACGATGTCAGTCATCGTCCTGGGGGCGACGCTGAGGCCTTCGGCCAGCGCTCCCAGTGGCAGCCTCCGCTTGGGACTGCGGTCCAGGCGGGTGAGCACCCGAGCCCGACTGTCGGAAAGGCCGTGGCGCTCGGCAAAGCGATCGCTGGCGTCGTGAATCAGTTTGGCCGCGAGCCTGAGCGCACCCAGCGCCTCGAGAACGTCTGCGGATCTGCTGCCGCCCATCTCGATGATGGCCCTGCGCATAGCGGCGTCGTAGAGGTAGCCCCTGCTGTCCTCGAGGACCTCACCATGCGTGATCGCGACTTGGGTTGGCATAGTGAGGTGCCTCACTATAGGGAGGGGGCAGCCAATTGAGCCTCGGTTAGCGGGACCGGGTGACGCCCGCAGCCGTGCCAACCCGTCCTAGGCTTGCAGCGATGGACAAAGCTGCTTTGCAAGAACTTTTCTCTTACACAGGCTGGGCGTGGAAACAGATCAAAGGGGCGATCCCAGACGACGAGACCCTTGGTGCGGCAGCTCCCGGGTCAGGGTGGCCCGACCTCCGCCACTGTCTCGCGCACATCATCCTCGCCTACGACCGCTGGAGCCCGGCAATCGTCGACCTCGACAGCAGGCCCATGCCGGACCTCCCTTCCGATGACTTCCTGACCTGGTCGCAGATCGACGGGCACCGGCGCCGCACACGCGACGCGCTCCAATCCCACCTCGAGGCATGGACCGATGCCGACCTCGGCAAGCAACACATGGTCGACATCGACGGGCGGCCCGTGCGGTACAGCCGGGGCGAGCTCATCACGCATCTGCTCCTCCACGAACGCGGCCACCATGGCGACGTGACAACGCTCTTCTGGCAGCTCGGTCTCGACTCCGAGACCCTGCTCGAATATCGATTCCACCTCGGCCGCCATCAAGAGACCGCAGCCCAGTGAGATTCCCACGATGAGGCGGCAGAGGGTGGGGATAACCTGGTCAACGTGGCGGAGGTTCTGCTGTTTCATCACGCACACGGACAGACCCCCGGATTCCTCGCGTTCGCCGACGACCTGCGAGCTGCCGGACATGTCGTTCATGCCCCCGACCTCTACGACGGCAAGACCTTCACCGACCTCGACCTGGGCGTCCTTTATGCGAAGGAGGTCGGCTTCGCGACGATTGGGGAGCGCGGTCGACTCGCCGCCGATGGCTTACCGAACGAGCTTGTCTATGCCGGATTCTCGCTCGGTGCGATGCCCGCGCAGGAGCTTGCCCAGACGCGCCCGCGCTGCAAGGGCGCCCTTTTGTTTTCCGCTGCTTTCCCGCTCTCCGAGTTCGGCGGCTCGTGGCCGCCGGGAGTTCCGCTTCAGATCCACATGATGGAAGACGACGAGTGGGTTGCGGAAGGCCTCCCTGCCGCGCGCGAGCTCGTTGCGACGATCGAGGGAGCCGAGTTGTTCCTCTACCCCGGCGACCGACACCTGTTCGCCGACAGCAGCCTGCCCGACTACGACGAAGGTGCCGCGACGCTGCTCAAAGAGCGGGTGCTCAAGTTCCTCGACAGCGTCGAGTAGCACACTGGTCCTCCCCATTTATGGGGCAATCAGTAGGCGCGGGCAGCGCGTCCTGGACCGGCTAGTCCGGCAGGTGGCGCGCAGCGCCGGAGGGGCAGCCTCAATCCACAGACTTCAAACCGATGTGGGTCGGAGCACCTCCAGCACCTCTTCGCCGTACTTGCTCAGCTTGGAATCTCCCACGCCGGGCACGCGCAGCAGCTCCGCGAGGCTGGCGGGTTGGGCGGCCGCGATCGCGTTGAGGGTCGAATCGTGGAAGACCACGTACGCGGGAACCCCGGTGGCGCGGGCGGTCTCTAGGCGCCAACGCTTGAGACGGTCGACCGTTTCCACCGGGCCCTCGGCGTATGTCTTGCCCCCGCGGCTCGGGCTCGGGCTCGGCGCCTCCGCCGGCAGCGTCAGCGCGGGCGGCGCCCCGCGCGCAATCACCTCGCGACCCCGCGCCGTGAGCTCGACGACCGGGTACTCTCCCGAGCTCTGGCGGGCGAGCCCCGCTGCGACGATCTCGGCGAGGAGCTGCCTGACCCGGCGATCGTTCCATGCCCTGAGAGAGCCGTGGAACGGAAGCTGCTCCACCCACGGTTGCCCAGCCGACCATCGACTCTGCCGGCCTCCGAGCACGGCCGCGACGTTGGCAAGTCCGACCCGCCCGCTGAAACGAGAGACCGCGGCCAGCCCGGCCATGACGGCGTCGACGGGCACCGGCTCCTCTGGCGGCCGCGCAGCGAGGCAGTTGTCGCAGGCGCTGCATCGCCGCGCCACACCCGTCTCACCGAAGTAATCCGTGATTCGGGCATGCCGGCACTCTCGCATCTCGGCGTAGCCCATCATCTGCGCCAGCCGCGCGTACGCATGCTCCTTCAGCGGAGATCCATCCTCGAGGCCTGACTGCTCGATGAAGAATGCCTGCAGATCGCGGTCCGAGGGACTGTAGAGGAGCGTGCACTCCGCCGGCTGCCCATCGCGCCCGGCGCGGCCCGCCTCCTGGTAGTACGCCTCCAGGCTGCCCGGGAGGTGGTAGTGGATGACGCGTCGGATGTCCGCAATGTCCACGCCCATGCCAAAAGCCGAAGTCGCCACCACGACCTTGACGCGTCCTTGGGTGAATTCCTCCTGGACCGCGCGGCGAAGCGCTGGGTTCTGCTGCCCGTGATAGCAGGCAGCGCCCATGTCAGCGGCCAGCTCCTCGGCTGCTTTGACAGTTCCCACATAGACCAGCGCGCGCTGCCCTGGGTTTGAAAGCAGGCGATGCAGCTCCTCGCGCTTGGCGCGATCGCCGCGACACCTGACCACCGAGAGCGTCAGGGTCGGCCGGTTGAATCCGGTGACCGAGATCAATGGATCCCTCAAATCAAGCGACCTTGCGATGTCCGCCAAAACCTGCGGCGTCGCGGTGGCCGTGAAGCCCGCCACCGGCGGCCGCCCACACGATTGGATTGCCGCGGCGAGAAGGCGGTAGTCAGGCCGGAAGTCATGTCCCCAGGTGGAGATGCAGTGCGCCTCGTCGACGACGACCCGACTCACGTGCAGCTCAGCCAGTCGCTCCATGAAATTTGGCCGCCCAAGTCTTTCGGGCGCCATGAACACCAGCCTGTATTCGCCCGCGATTGCCCGGCGCAGCCTGTCCGCCTGCTCGGGCCATTCCACCGACGAGTTGATGAACGTCGCCGGGACGCCCCGCGCGGTGAGCCGGTCGACCTGGTCCTTCATCAGCGCGATGAGCGGCGAGACCACCAGGGTCAACCCGCCGTCGACTACCGCGGGCACCCAGTAGCTGATGCTCTTCCCAGACCCGGTGGGCGCCACCGAGAGGACGTCGCGGCCGGCGCGCATGGCCTCGACGACGTCTGCCTGCCCGGGGCGAAAGGCCTCGAGTGCAAAGACCTCACGTAGCACTCGCTCTGCTTCGAAGATCACCTGTGGGAGTCTGACGGAATCCCAAAGCTGTGCCAGCGGTCTTTACAGCGCGGTTGGAATGCGGCGCGACTCAGCGCAAGCCAGACCTCAACCGAGCCCCATCGCGCACGGCTGACGCCTAACGCGCGGAATCCGACGACCCCAAGCGCACGGCTGACGCCAGACGTGCGGAAAAGAGGCTAGTTCGCGCCGGCCGCCGACGCGGCCAACGCCGCCGCCAGCGCGCACCCGGGGCGGTGGCCCCGACCCTCCGGCGGCGAGGAGCCGGCGCATTCGGGGCAGGCGCCGGTGGCGCCGACCGGCGTCAGGCCGGCCCATTGGTGCTTGTTCAGCAGGCGCCGGAGCTCGGCGATCTCGTTGCGAAGGCGGCTGATCTCGTCTTCCATGCAGTGAGCTTAACCATCCTCAAGCAGGCCGGCCGGCGGCCGACTCGCCTAAATTGGGGACACCCTTTTTGGAACTAAAGACTGAACGCCTGCTTCTGCGGCGGTGGCGCCCGAGCGACCGCGAGCCGTTCGCCCGGCTGAACGCCGACCCGGTCGTCATGCAGTACTTTGTGGGCACGCTCAGCCGCGAGGATTCGGACGAACTCGTCGACCAGATCGAGAAGCACTTCGAAGAACACGCCTTTGGCCTGTGGGCGATCGAGGTCCCGGGTGTGGCGCCGTTCGTGGGATTCGTCGGCCTGTCAGTGCCTAGCTTCGAAGCCCACTTCATGCCCGCGGTCGAGGTCGGCTGGCGCCTCGACCGGCCGCACTGGGGCCATGGTTACGCCACCGAAGCCGCGCGCGCGAGCCTGACGGACGGGTTCGACCGGGTAGGCCTGACCGAGATCGTCTCCTTCACGACTCCGATCAACCTGCCCTCGATTGCGGTCATGGAGCGCCTCGGCATGACCCGCGATCCGAACGATGATTTCGACCATCCCGGCGTGCCCAAAGGCCATCCCCTCCGCCGCCACGTGCTGTACCGGATCGCGGCGCCCTAGACGGCGCGCAGCTCGAACACCGGCCGGTGCTCGGCGGCCTGCGCGGGGTCGTTGAGAATCTCTTTCGCGCCGAGCACCGACAGCAACAGCCCTCCGATGCGCAGCCGTCGCACATAAGGTCCGATGACGTTGCGGAAGAATTCGGCTCGTTCCTCCAGGCTCAGCTCTCGGGCGATGACCCGCTCGCGATTGCGACCCACGGTCAGGGTTGCTTCACCCGCGGTCCGCAGGTTGCGGACCCAGTTGGTTTCGCCAAAAGTGCCGATCACCCATCGACCGCCGTCGAGCTCCACGAGGGCGATCGGAGTGGTCCGGGGGATTCCTGACTTCCTGCCCTGGACGGTGATGAGAGCGTTCGGTCCGAGCAGCGCGCCCACCTTGAGCACTCGGCGCGCGATCGGGTTGAAGAGCCGGACGAACGAGGGAGCCTTGACCGGACTTGCGATACTCATACAGTACCGAACCCATCAATCAGTTGCTTGATTCCATCTCCCCCCCCGCAGCAGGAGAGCTACCGCCCGCCGATGCCCAGCCAACGCTCCAGCTGACGCAGCGCCTGGTCCCCACGTGGGCTGTCTCGCAGCGGCGGAATGGTCAATGACGTCAAGACCGCGATCACCAGGGTCGCCACAGCATCGCTGTCCAGCTCCTCACGAAGATTTCCCTCACGGACGCCGCGCCGCAGCAGCCCCTTCATCGCCGACTGCCATGCATCGCGCGTCTGGTTGAAGATCTTCTCGATCGAGCGGTCGCGGGCGGAGCGAAGCGCCAGCTCGCCCATGACGATGCCAAGCTCGGGCTCGTCGGCCATCAGCTTGCGCACCGACCTGAGGTGATTGCGCAGCTGGGTGGACGGCGAGCCGTGTGGGGCGAGCGTGGAACGAAACCGTGCCATGGCGTGCTCGAGGACGCCCCCGATCAGTGCTTCCTTGGTGGGAAAGTAGTAATGGAGGGTGGCGATGTTGACGCCGACCGCATCCGCCACGTCTCGTGTGCGCAGCCCCTCGAAGCCATGCTCTGCGATCTGGTCGAAAGCAGCGGCAACCAGCTCCTGGCGCCGTTTTTCGCTCCTGCTGGTTTCCTCGCGGGCCGAAGCCAGGCTCATGCGGCCCTAATTAAACACTTGATTGAGAGGCGGTCTTGACGTAGCGGTCGTACTGAAGGCGGAAGAGCTCGATCACGTCGGCCGCGTCTTCTGGCCCGCTCATCCAGACGCTGACCCACCCGGTCTCGGGCAGGATGTGATGAGGCTGCGCGCGACCGCTGGCGATGACCTCGTCATGGATACGCCGGGGCAGCGGCATGTCCGCCAGTCGGTCCCCGTGGACGTGGCCCATCTCCTTCTTTCCATACCGATACTCGGTGCCGCCGAACCGGTGGCCTACGGCCGTGACACCGGGCCAGGCCGTCACCGCCTCTCGAATCAGCTCGCCCGCGTCCTTCATGCAGATGTAAACGCGCCGGAGGGCGCCGCTAATCCCGAACGGCGGTCCCCATGGTTTCGGCGGCCAGCATCTCGACGACCGCGCGCGTGTCGCCGCCCTCCTTCAGGACGCGCAGCTGGCGGTCGGCGCTGGTGCCCTCGGCCAGGATCGTGTCCACGTACTGGACCGCCTGCCGCGAGCCCAGGTCGTCGACCACGTCGTCGACGAACTCGACCAGCTCGATCGCGAGGTCGCGCATCGGCACCTCGGCCTGCTTGCCGAAATCGATGAGCCTTCCATCGAGCCCGTAGCGGATCGCCCTCCACTTGTTCTCGGCGATCAGCGCGGGCATGTACTTGCGAAAGCCCAGGTTTCTCTCGCGCAGCTTGAGGAGCTTGGCGCAGATGGCCTGCATCAGCGCCGCCAGGCAGATCGTCTCCTCGAGCCGAGTCGGCATGTCGCACACCCGAAACTCGAGCGTCGGGAACGCGGGATGGGCGCGCAGATCCCACCAGATCTTCTTTCCGTTGTCGATCGACCCGGTCTTGACCAGCAGCTCGACGTAGTTTTGATACTCATCGAACGAGCTCAGGTCCGGCGGAATGCCGGTGCGGGGAAAGTTCGACCAGATCACGCTCCGGTAGGACTTGAGGCCTGTGTTGCGTCCCATCCAGAACGGGCTCGAGGTGCTCAGCGCGAGGAGGTGGGGCAGGAAGTAGCGCGCCTCGTTCAGGGTCTCGATTCTCCGCTCGGGATCGGGTATCGCCACGTGCACATGGAGCCCGAAGATCACCAGCGTGCGGACGACGTCCTGCAGCTCCTCTTCGAGCATCTTGTAGCGCTCGTTGTCGGTGATCTGCTGCTCGTTCCAGCGCGAGAACGGATGGGTGCCCGCGCACGCGATGCGAAGGCCGGCAGGCCGGAGCAGGTCGGCAAGCGTCTGCCGCATCTCGCCGAGCTGCTGGCGCGCCTCGTCAACGTTCTCGCATATGGTCGTGCCAACCTCGACCACCGACTGCATCATCTCGCGCTTGACCTTGTCGCCCAGCCTGGGCGCGGCGGCCGCAAGCAAGGTGTCGATGTGCGAGTGAAGCTCTCCGGCGGCGTCGATGATCTGGTACTCCTCCTCGACTCCGATCGTGAGGAATCCGTCCCGGCTCATGCCGGTCCTTCTACCACGAAAGTCGGCACGACGCTGCCGGCGCCGGCGGTCACGTTGAGCAAGGCGGCGGCCGAGACGCGCGTCATGAACCCTCCGACGCGGCCGTTGAAGAGGTACGGGTCGAGGTCGACCGCCAGGTCGAGGTAGCGGAGGCCGTCGAGCGCGATCGGAAAAGGGACGCGCGGGATCTCCACCGCCTCCTGGACGACATAGCTCTGCGTGGTGGCCACGCCGATGGCCGCCTCCCACTCCGCCTGGTCGACCGTCCAGCCCAGGACCACGCCTTTGCCGCCGTACTCGTCGTTTGGCTTCAGCACGAGCGTCTCCCGGCGCCGGGCGATATCCTCCGCCAGCTCAGGGCGCACCTTCCGAGTCCACGGGATGTGGCGGCGGATGGCTGCCCGCTGCGCAGGCGTGTACAGCTTTTGGTACCGCTCGTCCGACAGCAGGGCGAGGCTCATCTTCTTGTGCAGCAGCTTGGCCCGAAAGCTGTTGACGACGCAGACGGCCCCCGCCAGGTATGCGTCGCGCAAGACCCTGGTCTCGTCGCCCCTGGCCAGCAGCTCGCTCGTCAGGACGCGCCGGTAGACCAGGTTCACGGGCGAACCCTGCGCGTACAGCCGGCCCCGGCGTAGCTCGAGCGAGCGGGGGTCGCAGATCACGGTCTTGACGCCGGCCCCCGCGAAAAAGGACTTGAACATCTCGAACTCCGGCGCCGTCGGAAGGCCTTCCCAATCGACGATGGCGATCACGGGCCGCGCCCCCTTGCCCCACTGCTTGAAGGCATGCAGCATCGCGCTCAGCTGCCGGCGGCGCGTGGGCAGAAACCTGCCCCGGAAACGCTTGCGGAACGCCTTCATCACCGGCAGGCTCGCGAAGATTGCCGCCAGGTTGTCGCTGTACGCCATGCCCGCGGGCGATTCGGCGTTGTACTCCACGAATCGCACCTCGTCGGCGAAGAAGCTGTCGAGGCGCACCGATGGCGAGGAGTAGGTGAACCCCGGTTCGGCCAGCGCAAGCCGCTCCTCCTCCGGCTCCAGGCCGAGCTCCAGGCGAAGCTCGTCATCTTTGAGCACTGCTTTTTCGAGCGCGGCCAACGCGCTATGGACGCCCTCGGCCGCGGATACCGCCCGCTCGTAGCGCCGGCGCGTCATCAGCTGGGGACGGATCGCCACGCAGAGTGGCCGCTCGCCGAACATCAAGCTTCTCTCCCGCTGCCCCGCCGCAAGCTGCTCCGCGCTCGCCGCCGCCAGGCGCTCGTCTTCGAGGAGCGCGTGGTAAGCGGCGACCGGGTCCTTCACGCCTGCACTGGATTCGGAGCCGGGGGTTTAGCGACGTAATTCCACCATCGGTGCTCGTTGCGCCATGGCGGCGACGCCTCGCCACGCGCGTAGGACAGCACCAGGTCCGACATCTTCTCGAGGACCCAGCGGAAGTTGTCCTCCTGGATCGAGAAGTTGTCGAAGTCCGGGGCAGGGTTGAGGAAGTCGATGGCGTAGAGGACCCCGTCCTTGACCGCGAACTCGACGGTGTCCATGTCGTAACCGAGCGCGTCGACCAGGGTTCGCGCGTCCTTTATTGCTTGATCCCGGAGCCTGCCCTCAACGGGTTGCGACGTCTGGTAGCGCTGCTCGAAGGGGGCGCGCGGGTTGTAGCGGATCGGCAGGATGTTCTCGCGCCCGACGCAGATGCAGCGCACGTAGTCGTCCCAGTCGATGAACTCCTGCAGGATCATCGTCTTCAGGCCGGTCTGGTCGTACGCCGTGATCAGCTCCTCCATCGACTGGACGATGAAGACGTCCTTCCAGCCGCCTCCCGTGTTGGGCTTGAGCACCGCGGGCAGGCCGGTGTAGCTGACGATGTGGTCCCAGTCGAGCGGGAACTGCAGGTTGCGCAACGACGACCTGTGGTCGATTTCGGGGATGTACTGCTTGTTGGGCAGCACGACGGTCTTGGGCACCGCCACGCCGAGCTTGCGCGCCAGGGTGCATTCGAAGAACTTCTCGTCCGCCTCCCACCAGAACGGGTCGTTGATGACCGTCGTGCCCATCAAGACCGCGCTCTTCAGGTGGGCGCGGTAATAGGGGACCTCGTGCGAGATGCGGTCGACGAGCACCGAGTGGTACGGGGCGTCGAGCTCCTCGGTGCCGCCGAGGACCGCCAGCTCGGCGGTTATGCCGTCGGTCGCGCCCTTCTGGTTGACCAGCTCGAGGAACGGCCCTGGAAACGTGTTCTCACGTCCCACCAGCAGCCCGATGACCTTCTTCTGAGCCATGTCCCCTCCGTCTCTTCAAATGTGCTCGGTGAGGTGGCGGTCAGCCGGCCAGGTACCGCCGCATCATGTCCTTCCAGTAGGGCCAATCGTGCGCCCATCCGGGCCAGATTTCGAGCCCTACGTCCACTCCCTTGTCCCGCAGGAGGGCGCCGAGCTTCCTCGAGTCGTCGACGTTCGGGTCGTCTTCGCCGGTCGCGATCACCTTGGGCTGCATGGCCCGCAGCGGCCCAAGGTACGCCTCGTCCGTCAGGCGGGGCAGGAAGGCGAAGAGGTTCGTGAAGTAGGCATTGTCGTCGTGGTAGCCGTCGAGCCAGCGCGCCGTGTCGTAGGCGCCGCTCAGAGCGATGAAGCCACCGATCCTGGTCGGATACCGGGCGGCCAGGAGCACCCCGTGCAGCGCGCCGAAGGAGGCGCCGCATGCCACCGGCGGGCCGGGGAGTCGCGGCAGGACCTCATCGGTGATGTATGCCTCGTACTGCATGTGGCGCCGAATCCGGTCTGCCGGCGAGCGATCCCTGGCGTACCACGACTCGCCGTCAACGCTGTCCACGCAGACCAGCTGGACCGCGCCCGATTCGATGAAGTCGCCGAGGGCCCCCACCATGCCGAAGTCCTCCCACTGGAAGAAGCGGCCCATGGACGTCGGGAAAACCAGCAGCGTCCGGCCGGCGTGGCCGAAGTGCAGGATCTCCATGTCACGGCCCAGGGAATGGCTGTATTCCTTGATGTAATCGCGCTGCATCTCAGTGGTGGTGGTGGTCGTGATGCTCATCGTGATCGTGAACCATCTCATGTCCGGCATGAGGCGTGCCGCCAGTCCTATCCATCGCCCGGAGCATCTCGAGGCCGCCGGTCTTGAGGAAGCGCCAGCCCAGCACCGCCGCCAGGACCAGCGCGCCCAAGTCGAGAAACGTCGTGTAGTTCCATGACGGCCTGGTCTGAAAGACGGCGATGAAATGATGGGCGGGCACCAGGCCGAGAAGCTGGAACAGGCCGCCGATGGCGAATCCCGCGACGACCATCGCGCCGTATGACGTGGCCAGCAGGTAGAGGCTCATGCGGCCGCCGTAGTACTTCCTGTAGATGTCGAGGATCGGAAGGATGATCAGGTCGGCGAAGATGAAGCTGATCACGCCGCCGAAGCTGATTCCGCCGTTCCACAGCACCACCGCGAGCGGGACGTTGCCCACCGAGCACACGAAGCTGAGGAGAGAGATGATCGGGCCGACGATGGGCCCCCACACCGCGCCGAGGGTAGGGTTTTGGCTCAGAAAAAGCGCCTGCCAGAAGCTGTTCGGCACCCAGGCGGCGAGCGCGCCGGCGATCAGGAATCCCAGCAGCAGGTCCTGCCAGAGGCTGGCCAGGTCCATGTAGAAGAGGTGGCTCACCGAGGTGAAGCCGCGCGCCGAGAACAGGCGCCGCAGGAATGGACCGCCGGCCACTGACATGTCCATCTCGCCGTGGCCCTCCATGCGGCCGTGCAGGCCCCGCTCGGCCTGGCGTCGCGCCTGCTCGACCAGGCTGGCGCGCAGCGTGTACTTGAAGACGACGGCGAGGATCGCAATCATCAGGAGGCCGCCGGCGAACTCCGCGGCAACGAACTGCCAGCCGAGCAGGACGAGCAGGACCAGGCCCAGCTCGAAGACAAGGTTGGTGCTGGCGAACTCGAAGAGGATCGCGTTGGCTAGCGTCGCGCCCTTGCGGAACAGGCTCCTGCCGACCGCAACCGCCGCATACGAGCAGCTCGAGCTGGCCGCGCCGAGAAGCGTGGCGAAGGCGACGCCGCGCAGGTCGTCGCGACCCAGGACCCTCACCACCGATTGCCGCGAGACGAGCGCTTGCACCACCGCGGAGATGAGAAAGCCGAGAGCCAGCGGCCACAGGACCTCCCACAACATGAAGAAGGCGGCCTGGAGCGCCTGTCCGATCGCCTCGAGGATGGCCAAGCTAGCCCCGGACGAGCCGCTCGACCGCGCCGTTCAGCTCTTTGACCTTGGCTCCGCCCCGGCCCGCGCGGATGGCCTCGGTGACGCAGTGCTCGGTGTGATCCGCAAGCAGCAGCAACGCGACGCTGTCGAGCGCCGCTTTCGCGGCTCCGACCTGGGTCAGAACATCGATGCAGTACCTGTCCGCCTCGACCATCTGCTCGATACCCCTGATCTGCCCTTCGACCCGACGAAGTCGCGCCTGGACCTGTTTCTTGTGAGCGGCGTATCCGGGCATGGGTGCGAATTATACCCCTAGGGGGTATTTGGGTGGGCGCGGATCGATTTATATATTCAACGAGTACAGGTGGCCATCCGAGTCCTCATCCTGTCGGTCCTTCTATTTTTCGTCGCCTTTGGCGCCCACGAGGTGATGCACCTGCTCGTGATCTACGCGGTCGGCGGGCAGGGCTCGATCATCGTGCGGCCGTGGCGGCTGGGACTCGTCGACTTCACGATCTACGCGCTGCACGCGCAGCCCAGCCAGCCGCTGGACGTGACCCGGCAGGCCATCGTGAATTTCTTCGGCCCCTTCCTGGCGGCCATTCCGCTGGCGGCCTTGTTGGTCTACGTCCGCGAGCCGATCGCGGTCGCCGCGCTCATCGCCAACG
>Ga0209161_10003535_pt1 | contig 12593 bp, 14 predicted proteins | sample GraSoiAngelo_155_FD_186169 | JGI IMG/M metagenome (GOLD analysis project Ga0209161, IMG submission 186169) | Grasslands soil microbial communities from the Angelo Coastal Reserve, California, USA - 14_1009_13_30cm (SPAdes) (version 2) | ecosystem: Environmental > Terrestrial > Soil > Grasslands...
CAGTGGCCCGAGAACGTTAGTGTGTACGCATTCGCCGATTGCGAAGACGATCGCAACGCCGGCGAGGAGACTGGTCGCAGCGAGCTCCGAGTGGATGAGCGTCGCTGGCAGCACCGCGAGCAGGCTGACCGCAAAAAGCGCGCTTGCCGCCGCGAAAGCGTGTGAGCGTCGCATCCGTGCCACTAGGCGCACCGCTGGGATCTGCGCGATGACGACGAAGGATGTATTGACGAGGACGATGATCCCGATCGCGGCAGGACCGAGCGGTGTGTGGGTCTTTGCAAATGGTGGCAGGATGTTGGAGAAGAACGTGTGGCCCACGACGACGAGCACGATGTTGGCTGCGATAACAGTGAGGAAGAGCCGATCTCGAGCGACGGCGCGAAAGCCGGTTCCGTTGGCGTCTGTCGCTGTGACGGTCTCGGCTCGAGGGCTCGGTACGGCAGCGAGCACGATCAGCGCGAATGCGGCGTAGGTGACGGCGTCGAACAAATAGAGCGTTTGGAACGAGCTGAGCCGCTGTGCGGACGCGACGATGAAGCCGGCGACGGTCGCGCCGGAGCCGATACCGAAGTTGCCCGAGACGCGGTTAAGCGCGAAGGCGGCCGTTCGCTGCTCGCGCTTGACCAACCTGATGGTCAATGTCCGGTTGGCCGTCCCTGCCGCGCCGATTCCGGCTCCGCTGACAATCGAGCAGGCAAAGGCCTGCCAGGGACTGTCTACGTAGGCGAAGCCGGCGTAGCCTAGGGCGCTCACCAGGAGTCCTGCGATCAAGATCGCTTTGGCGGAGTACCGGTCGAGCAGCCCTCCCGTCGGCGGGGCGGCGATTGCGGCCGTCCCCATGGTCGCCGCGAGAACCAGTCCGGCTATCGATGTTGAAAAGCCACGTATCTGGTGCAGATAGATGATCTCAAAGGGGAGAACGAGCCCGTAACCGAAGTAGTTGAGGGCGTTTCCCGCTTGAAGGATGAGCACGGGGCGAGGGAGCCCGGTGCGCCAACCCGCGATGAGGTGTGAGACGCGGCGGTTCATCCGCCTAAAGGCCTCGCCGCGGCGCGAAAGTCGTACGGGGCAGCCGGGTGACGTTCATGGCGCGCATACGCCTTCTTGAGTAGTCGCCAGGCGATCCGCAGCCCGTAAGCCGCCGGCACTATATCGCCGGCTCGATCCCATGCCCGAGGCCACAGCTCGGGCAGTTCCGCACCGGCGATCGCGGCCTTGCAGAGATTCATTGATCCTGGCACGAACCCTTCCAGCTCTTCGCTCACGCGGCGATCATTAAAAGCGCCGAAACGGGCCGGAATCGATTTGATTGGGGCCTCGCTCATCGAGTCTCCTCGACGACGGCCCAGGCCTCGATCTCGACTCGGGCACCGAACGGGAGCGCGGACGTCGCGAAGGCGGTCCGTGCCGGGAGCGAAGAGCCAAAGAACTCAGCGTAGGGACCATTGAGGGCTGACCAATCCGCGAGGTCAGCCAGGTACACATTGACTTTGATGACCTGCTCTCTCGTAACACCGGCGTCGGCGAGCACGTTGCTGAGGTTCTGGAGCGTCTGCTCGAGCTCGGGCCGGAAGCCGCCCTCGACCACCTTCCCGTCGTCGCCCAGGCCGATCTGACCGGACGTGGCGATCGTCTGTCCAATCCGACGCCATGGGCTGAAAGGTCCGACCGTCTTTGCCATGAATCGCTCCTCCTCTATTTCGTTTCGGGGTGCGGGACGAACGGCGCGACTCCTCGTCCGAAGGACCAGTTCTCTCGAAGCATCGGAAGTCGGTCACGACGAGGACGGGAGTCGCGGCGGCCGATCCACATCCCTCCGCCAAAGACTTGTCCCGCGATGACTGCGAGTCGCATGCGGACGGTTCAGCCGGCCAACTGCGCGGTCGGAGCCCGCTGGGCGAGCCCCTTGCCGAAGGAGACATTGGCGCGGCCGATCTCGGAGATCAGGACGAACACGTCGTCCTCACCCACCACGCCGGCCGCGACCAGATTGCGGTTGATCTCGGCGAGCAACGACTTCTTGACCTCATCGTCACGACCTTCCAGAAAAGTGATCTCAATGATCAGCAACTGGTCGGTGTAGGTCATGCCGAGATATCCGCTGGTATGACGGAAGCTCTCCCCGTCGTACTCGTTGAACACCTGATACCGGTCGGCATCGGGTACTTTGAGTGTGCTGATGAGAGCTGTCTGAATCGAGGCGGCGATTGATTCCTTCTCTTCGTCCGAGCGGCCCTTGAGCAGATTCACCTTTACGAGAGGCATGTTCGACTCCTTTCCTGTGTGGTAGTCCGTGATTCTTCACCGGTAGTATACATACCGATCGGTATACTCACGGCATTATCCTCGAGGGTCGACGACACGATCGAACGGGAGAGGCCTCTGCTTCGGGAGGCGCAACGTGCATGAGCTCGCGAGAGCCTCGGCGCCTCGTGGCAGTCTAGGTGATACCGACGGTCGTTTAGTACACCGATCGGTACGTATACTTCCGGCCATGACGGACCGCCCAAATGCGCACGACGCGCTCCTCGCGGCGACTAGCGAGCTGACATATGCGCGCGGCATCACGGGCACGGGAGTGGACGCGATCGCGGCGCGGGCGGGAGTGACGAAGCGGACCCTGTACCAGCACTTCGGCTCCAAGGATCGGCTCGTCGCCGAAGCGCTCAGCGGCCGAAGCCGACGCGCCCTACTTGGCCTCGAGACGAACGCGAGGCGCCGCGCCGAGGAGACCGGCGAGCTGGTGATCCTCGCACTCTTCGATGTGATCGAGAACGCGCTCCACACCAAAACGAAGTCCGGATGCGCGTTCATCAACGCATCGCTCGAGATCAACCGCCCGGGCCATGCTGTTCGTGAGGCCGCGCTGGCGCATCTGCGCGCTCGGGAGGGACTCATTCAGCAACTCCTCTCCGAGGCGGGCGTGGAAGACGCCGAGCTGGCCGCCCAGGTGACGGTGCTCGTTGACGGTGCGTACGCCGTTGGTGGGTCTCGCCGGGATCCGGCCGCGGCGCGTCATGCGAAAGCTGCGGCGGCTGCCCTGCTCGCGAGCCGAGCTGTCTCCTAATTACCAACGAGCGCGATCGCGTCCCGTGCGCTCGCGAGATCGCCGGCGACCAGTTCCCCCACCGCGACCAGTTCCCTCTTGCAGGATCTTTCAAGACGGCCGAGGCCAACCCCTCCTAGCGTCTGTGGCGTGAGTCGACGGTATTGCGGCAAGGTATACCCGGGGCAGCGGATGTAGGGCTGGCTCGGTGGGGATTAATCAGGACTTTGCCCTGAAAGCATTCGTTGACCTGTCCACGCCGCTGGTGGCCGATGCCTGCATCCGGAGTGGCCTCCCGTTGCGGGCCGCGCCGCCTGGCATCGGCGCGGTCGCCCGTGGGCAGCGGATCGCGGGCCACGCGCTGCCGGCGAGGCACTACGGCAGCGTGGACGTGTTCTTGGAGGCGTTCGGCCAGGCTCAATGGGGGGACGTGCTGGTCATCGACAACGGCAGGCGGTTGGACGAGGCGTGCATCGGCGATTTGGCGGTGCTGGAGGCCAGGGCGGCCGGGTTGGCGGGCGTTGTGGTCTGGGGATTGCACCGTGACACCCCGGAGTTGCTTGAAATCGCCTTGCCGGTGTTCAGCTACGGCAGTTGCCCGCTCGGCCCGGTGCGACTAGACAAGCCGGAGTCCGAGGTGCTGACCACGGCACAGTTCGGGCCCCACCTGGTAAGTGGCGACGACATCGTTTTCGGCGACGACGACGGGGTCTTGTTCGTGGCGGCTGAGCGTGTCGAAGAAGTGCTTGCCGTGGCGCACCAAATCTGGCAGACCGAACGCGAACAGGCGCGCAAAATCCAGGCAGGTGAGACGCTGCGCCAGCAGACGGCTTTCGACGACTACTTGACGCGGCGCGCCACCGATCCCTCCTACACCTTCAGACAGCACCTTCGGCGGATCCGCGGTGCCATAGAAGAGTGAGGGAGTCCTCGCCCCGAGGCGGCAATGCATCAAGCAGTTCCCGCCGGCTTACCTGATGGCCGCTCAAGCCGGCCGGGCGTACGTGACCGTGTGGTGGGACAGAACTCGGCCGTCCTCACCGCGGCATTCGGCTACGCCGTAGACGAGCCGCCGCCCAAAGCGCAGCACCCGCGCCTCGCAGGTCACCGTCTCCTGCCGCCCGGCAGCCAGGAATGCGCTATTGAGGTTGGCGGTTACCGCCATCACTTCGGCCGCGCGGGTCATCACGGCGACCCACATCGCGGTGTCGGCTGCAGCTACGAATACCGGCCCGGCCAACACGTCGCCGGGCCGATCCCAGCGTGGGTTGTAGGGCACCTCTAGACGGCAGTACCCATGCGCAACTTCGAGCACCCGGTACTCCCAGATTGCGGAGAACGGTCGCTCATCGAGCTGCCGTTGGGCTTGAGCGCGGTCGATCACCGGCAGCTCACCGCCGCATGGTCAGGGCGATCGAGCCGTGCGACAGGCTCGGAAGACACCTTGCTCGCGAGGGTCGCCAGCTCAGCAGGTTGTCGAGACGAGATGGAGCAAGAGCCTATCAGTGAACCACAGCCAACGCAGTCCCCCCCACAAGCGCCATGGCGAGTGTGACGTTAACGATGCGCGCTCGACGTGGTTCCCGCAGTAGCGGCGTTATCGATGCGCCTGCCACAAGCCAGGTGCCGCAGATGACCACGATCGTGGTGGTCAGCACGCCGATCTTGTAGGCAGCGTCTGACGTCGCCGCATCAGCGAGATGGGTACTTGCGAAGACTGCGGCGATCGCGACCCATGCCTTCGGGTTAGCGATGCCGAGAACTAGTCCGCCGCCGACCGAGACAGCGCGCGAAGCCCCCGCCAATTCTGTAAGCGGAGGCGCAGTCGCGATGTGATAGGCGAGCCAGAGGATATAGGCCGCCGAGATCCAGATCAGGATGGAGCCGATCCCAGGGACCGCAAGGAGTGTGGCCGTTATTCCGGCCGCGACCGCAAGGAGGACGATCGTCGTGCCGACGGTGATCCCGAAGAGGTACGGGCAGGAGCGGCGTACGCCATAGGCCGCGCCTGCAGCGACCAGGCTGATCGTCGCGGGGCCGGGGCTGCCCATGATCGCCAGCGAGATGAGCACGAGGGGCCCGACCGATCCCCAACGGATCCCCGCTACAAGCAGCTCGTCAGGCATCACACCCGCTATACCTTTGATCCATGGCGCAGACGCTAGGAGGCATCGGCGCCAGCCGTCTTGAACGATCCTGCGGCCGGCCCCCAGACTCGATCCGGTTCGGACCGACCGCGCATGGGATCGAGCGCGCAGAGGTCTATCTCTCCACCCATTTCTTCGAGCCGCACCGCCACGACACGTATGCGATCGGCATCACCGCCGCCGGGGTGCAGACGTTCCATTACCGCGGTTCGGGCCGTGTTTGCCTGCCCGGTCAGCTTCACGTGCTCCATCCCGACGAGGTGCACGACGGTGCTGCAGGAACGGACGAAGGCTTCGGCTACCGGATTCTTTACATCGCGACTGAGCTCGTGCGCGACGCGCTAGTTGGCCAAGGGCTGCCCTTCGTCGCGGATCCCGTCCAGAAGATGACACCTGTGGTCTCGCCGATTGCCTCCGTGCTGGCCGACATCGACGAGCCAATCGACGAGATCAGGGCCGCGGAGATAGCGGCGGCGGTCGCCGACAGCCTCGTGTCGCTCAGCAATCGCGCCAACCACCGAACATCCACGACCAATATCAGGGCAGTCGAACTCGTGCGCGACTTCCTGACCGCCCACGCACGCGAGCAGACCCCGGCCTCAGTCCTCGAAAACATCGCGGGAGCCGACCGCTTCACGATCGCTCGCCATTTCCGCTGCGCTTTCGGGACGAGCCCCGACCGCTACCGAACGCTGCGACGACTGGAGCTGGCCCGAGCTGCGATCGAGAAGGGAGAGCCGCTGGCGCAGGCGGCTGCCGAGGCCGGCTTCGCCGACCAGAGCCACATGACGCGCCAATTCAAGCGAACCTACGGCATGACGCCCGGCCGCTGGATCGCGCTTATGCCTCCCTTCGCTGCGCGAGGAAGAGCCGACGGCATCCTGGGCCGATGATGCTGTCATGCGAGGAAGGACCATGCAAAGGCCGTGCGACGATGGCACCCCAACCTGGGATCACATCGACATGGTTCTTTAGGGCGGCGCCAACAAGATTCGAAACGAATTACCCCACAGCTCATGCAGCCGATTCCGTGGACACGTCCGAGAGGTGACTGGCAAGGATGCCGATAGCCCTCCGGAAGTCGGATGCCTCACGGTCCAGACCCGAGCGTTCCCAAGACCAGCGCGATACTTGGATTTTCGAAGAGATGACGCACGGCCCCGTACCCGTGCCACCACTGGTACATCGGCTGCCTAATGGTGGCGCGCAGGTTCAAACGAGGGCTGGGAACCGCCTCGAAACGCGGCTGAGGGCGCCGAATCTTTCCAAATCTGTGACACATCCGTGACACGGTTGTGTCCTCCAGCGCCATCCGTAAATGCGTGCTTGACTCTGCTGAATTCATCATATGGTCGGGGGCCCGGGATTTGAACCCGGGGCCTCACGGTCCCAAACCGGCGTCATGTCGTGTCCTCTCGTGTCCTCTGGTGTCCGCGCGGTTCCTCCTGTACTCGAAATGGATCTTCTTCGGGTCCTCCCTGTTACCTCCTGTATCCACTGGGTTCCGCGAATGCGTGACACAGCTGTGACCTCCAACTTCTCGGAGACTGACCTCCAATCCTCCGGAGTGCCCAGTCCCGACTACTACGCGCGGAGGGCCGCGGTGGACTCGAACCATCTACCTCCGCGGTAACAGGCCCTGAGCGCTGCGCCCAGATCTCGCCCGATCTCAGAAACGCCGCGAGCGTCGCAGCCGGTGTTATGTGGTACGCGCCCGATCCCGCTTTTGAAGTGGCCGGTGCATGATGTGGCACGGGCACCACGCCCCCATTTGGGCGATCAGATTCGGGAGGGACAAATGGCTGAGATCAATAGAGGCCGCTGGACAGCACAGATTGAAGGGGACTTCGTCGTCTTCTTGATCGGCGCGCGCTTCGACTTCCTCCACCTCATCCGCTCAATCGGCGATCTCGGTGGTCGCCGAGGCATGAACCACATGCTCGACTACCTGTTGAAGCATCCGGAGAAGGGCTTGTTGGGTTACGAGATGGGTCTCAAGACCATCGTGCAGTACTGGCGGTCGTTCGATCATCTCGAAGCGTTCGCCAAGAACAAGGAAGATCCGCACCTGGACGCTTGGCGCAACTACTGGAGGAGGGTAGGCAAGTCCGATCGCACTGGCATCTGGCACGAGACCTACCTCGTCCATGCCGGTGAGTACGAAGCTGTCTACGGCAATATGCCGCCCCACGGGCTTGGCAAGGCAGGAGTGCTGGTTCCTGTTGCGGGGGACTCCAGCGCCCGCAATCGCATTCGTGTCAGCACTCGCGCTTGAAAAAGACCTCGTCAACGGCGCATATGGGCCCGATTGGTTGACCCCAAGGCGGGGCATGCGACCATCTGTGGCCGCATGGAACCCTTGTGATTAGTAGTGCGCCGCGGTGGACTCGAACCCTGAGGGGCACACAAATTCGTACGAGGTCAATCGACGACCCTAACCTGTGGCCGGCCGCGGGATCCGCCGGCCAGTTCGATCGGGACAAAGTACCCCGGAGGCCGGCGGGAAAGGTGCAATTCTCTCCGAAGCTCACGGTTCAACTCCCGGGCATTGCAGCGGGTCGACGAGTGAAGCGCCGATGCGGAGCTGAGTCAGCCCGCTCTGGCTGACGGAGTCTGTCCGGTTCGTGTGGCGCTACTGAGCAGGACGATGCTGACCGCAACAAACCAGACAACCACAGGCGTGGCGCCGACGATGATCGGCAGCAGCCCGATGGGTCCGTTGTTGCCGGTGCCCCCGAAGATGGTCAGTGCGGCAACCGCGTCGAGAGCGGCGGCGGTGGCGCTCAGCCAACCCACCCAGCGCGGCAGTATCCCAGCGCGGAGCACAGCGTACGCAGCGGTCCCAAACGCTATTGCGGCCGGAAGATAGAGGAACGTGAGCGCCATCCAGGCCCCCGCCCAGACAGCGCGGACGATCGTGGGATCGGTCCCGGACCCGCTTACAAATACTGCGGTCGCTTCGGCGGCGGAGCCGACGATCAGGATCGCGGCCGTTACCAATCCAGCCCCGAAGAAGAGAGCAGCCGCCCACTCCCAGTCTTCACCCGCACCTCGAATGACCGCACGGATGCCAGTGAACTGCATGAGTAGGACAACGGTGGCGACATTGGTCAGGAAGGCGTCGGCCATGAAGAGGCCACCGTTGGAGTTGATCCAGCTCGCGTAGTTGTTGGCATTTCCGAAGTCAGGCGGATTGCCCGCCACCAGGAAAAGAACGAGTGCCGCGACCTGAATGACCACATAGGCGAGTCCCAGGACACCCGTCCACCGACGCCAATCCCAAGGGTTCACGGTTCCTCCTTAAGAAATGCAACCAATAACGCGCAGCCAGTATGGACGCCGATGCCGTGCTGCCGATGGCCGGCGTGATTTTCGAACCCACATCTGCTCCGCCAGTACTTCCCCAAGGGCCAAGACCTCAGCCACTACGGGCCCGACTATCTCGCATTCGTATCAGCCCAGATGAACCGCCGCTGGGCTGGCTCCGGCCCAGTCAAGCCTTGCAACGTCTACTCTCTGACACGTCCCAGTCGGCCAATGTTGCGTCGACCGATTGAATCCGCCACTCAAAACTGGTCGGGGGCCCGGGATTTGAACCCGGGGCCTCACGGTCCCGAACTGTAGAGAGACTCGTCCAGAAGCGCGCGAAACGCTCGGATCCAGTCAGCCGCGGCCCCTGGTCACGTCCAGATTCGGGCTAATCTTCAGGCGGATTACTGCAGAAACTGCTACACGACCGGCTGCTTTCTGGCGTCCTCTGAGTGTGGGCCCACATCAACGAGCTGGCGCGACTTCGGCGTCTCCGTCGAGACGATCAAAAGCAACTGCTACACGGACTACTACACCACTGCCGCGTGATGTCAGCAACCCGTCCAGCAGCCTGCCGGCTCGGCCCGTTGCAGGTGGCTATGAGGGCCTTGAGGTCAGTGACAGCGGAATATGTAAGCGAAAGACTGATCGTCGGCCGCGAACCGGCCGCACTCTCTACTGATGCGGCGGGCGACGAACAGGAAATCGGTTACATCGGGCTCATGAGCTGGAAGTAGTTGTCGTCGGGATCGGCGAAGGTCGCGATCCAATAGCGCGACTCCTCTCCGACGTTGTATGGCTCGCGCACGACTTTGGCGCCTGCAGCCCTGAACTTCTCAAAGTCCCCCTTTACGTCCTCGCTCTCGATGTTGAGGATGAGCCGGCCTGGCGTCGGGTTCTTGCCCTTGACCTCGTCGTGGGGGCCGATCGTTATCCATCCGCTGCCGATCTGCCAGCCGTCATAGCCCCCCTCCGACATGGCGGGCTTGCCGAGGATCTTCGTGTAGTAATCGACGAGCCGCTTGGGATCCTCCGATCCGATCATGATGCTGTTGAAGTTCATCGCTACCTCCCGTTGGTCTCTAGTTGCGGCCGGCCGCGCGCCAGCCAGTAACCGGTGAGGAGGTCATCATGACTCACATCTCCACCACGACCGCGGCGGTCGGAACACAATGAACGCCCCCGCGTCAATCACCATCACGCCAGTCCGCGTTGCCGACCTGCTCGCCGAGGGCGAGCGGATGCCGGTCTACGTGTATGTCATCGACCATCCCGATGCGCGCGTGCTCGTCGACACCGGCATGACGGAGCTGCACCCGGCGGTGGCCGACCTCGAATCCCCGCCTCCGTCCCTTGAGCAAGCAGGACCTCGATCTCGCCGGCATCGACATCGTGGTCAACACACACCTGCACTTCGACCACTGCGGCGGCAACCACTCTTCGCCGGCAGGCCGATCTACGTCCAGGGTCGGGAGCTCGAGGACGCGCGCAGCGAGGACGACTACACCATTCGCGAGTGGGTCGACGCGCCCGGCGTGCAGTACGTGCCGGTCGACGGCGAGCTCGATCTGCTTCCTGGGCTCCGGCTCGTCCCCGCGCCGGGCCACACACGCGGCATGCAGGTGGTCGTTGTCGAGACTGGTGGGCGCCGGGTGGTTGTCGGCGGCGACGTGGCGGTTTGGTTCGGCGAGCTCGACGAGCCCCACACCGAAGGCCAGCTGCGGGTGCGCGCGCTCGACCCCGAGCTGGTCTGGCTCGCGCACGAGCACGAGCCGTGGCGACCCCGCACCGTCTAAGGGCCGCGATCAAACCCCAACTGCGCCCAGCTATCGGGAGCTTTCGATGACCGGCCTCGCCACGGATTACTACACGAAGTGCTACATGGGGCCGCCTTTGGGAACGCGATCGAGATCAATTGCGCACGGCTGAAAACCGTGAGGCCATCCGAATTCGGGCCAGGTTCGAGCCCGATCGGGGAAATTTGAGTTCAGTTGGTTGGTCGGGGGCCCGGGATTTGAACCCGGGGCCTCACGGTCCCGAACCGTGTTAGTGACGTGTCCTCCAGTATCCTCGCGGCTCCTCAAGTGTCCGCTCGTATTTGATTGCTGTCTGCTTCGTGTCCTTCCGGGTCCTCCCAGATCCTCCTGGTTCCGGGATTCTGTGCCCCGGCTGTGCCCCGGCAAAGGTCCAGAACGGCTTCGAGAATGGCCGAACTAGACGAAGGCCACTAGCCTCTCTGATAAGCGCTCCGCGATCAACATGATCGTCGGAAAGTGCGTAAACCCAGAGGGCACGTCCGGCATGAGCGACGCATCTACGACGCTTAGTCGCTCTGCGCCGTGAACGCGTCCCTCCGCGTCCACGACGGCTCACGCTCTAGGGAGCCAGAGACGCAGAAACGTTGGAGGTCGGGTCGAGCCATCACCTCGCAGGCATCGTCGATGCTCAAGCACTATTCGCGAAGTTATGGAAAAAATACGGCGGGGGCGTTAGGCAATCCCCGAGTCCTCACGGGTGAACGCGAATGATCGTCTTTCCCTTGATCCGCTCGGTCGGGTTGAAGGCGGCAACCGCATCGTCAAGGGCAGCCACATTGCCGATGTTAGTCCGCAGCCGACCATCCCGGACCCGCTGGACGAGCTCACTCAACTGGGCGCGATCGGGTACAACGACGAAGTCGATAGTCAAGCCGTCAGTAGGCCGCGCCTCGGTCGGGCCGGTAATGGTCACCAGCGTTCCTCCGGCGCGAATCATGCCCGCAGACCGCTTCGCGATGTCGCCGCCGAGGACATCGAAAACCAGATCGACCCCGCCGACATCTTCCAGGGCGTCGCTATCGAGGTCGACGAACTCCTGCGCGCCGAAGTCGAGAGCCGTCTGACGGCCGGCAGCGCGCCCGGTGCCGATGACGTACGCGCCGGCCTCACGTGCGAGCTGGGTCGCCATCGAACCGACTACGCCGGCCGCACCGTGCACAAGGACGCTCTGCCCCGCACGAAGGCGGCCGTGCTCGAACAGCCCTTGCCACGCGGTCAGGCCCGACATCACAAGGGCCGCGCCCAACGTGAAGTCAACATCGCCCGGCAGCGGTGCGAGGTTGCGTGCCTCGACGGCTACATACTCCGCCAGCGTGCCGTCGCGAGTCCAGTCCGTGAGGCCGAACACCCGCTGCCCCACCGACAGCCCCGTCGTTCCATAGCTGAGGGCGGTGACCACTCCGGCCAGCTCGTGGCCGGGGATCGAAGGCGTGCGGTCACGGCCTAGGCGGTCGATCCAGGTCGAGGGCCACGACAGCTCATTCCCGGTGAATCCCGACGCATGAACCTGAACAACGACATCGCCGTAGTTCGCGCCCGAGAGGCTGGCGAGCGACGCCCCCTGTGGCTCGGGCCGCTCCACTAACTTCATCCCGGCCGTTCCCGCAGCCTGATCCGTCACCACAATCGCCCTCATCGGTCACCTCCCCGTGTTGAGTTCGTGCCTGTAAGGTAGCCGATGATTTCCTGCGGCGACCAACCGTAGACGGTTAGTTCACTCTGCGGCCGACTCCCCGCATCGACGACCAGCGTCCCGGGCCGGCTGTCCTTGCCACGTGGGGCGCAGACCTCCACTTGTTCACGTACGACTGGGTGAACCGCTTCGTCGATAGAGGCAGCCGACCCATCGCCAAGTGAGCTCGGGGCCATCAGCGATAGTCACAACCATTCAGAAGTGCTCTCGTTCGGGCCGGCTTACTACATGGTTACTACATTCGGCGAGGCGGGCTCACGCTAGACGCAAAGATCGATGTCAGATTCGTATTCGACAAATGGTCGGGGGGCCGGGATTTGAACCCGGGGCCTCACGGTCCCGAACTCTGAGGACTCTCGTCCAGAAACCGCCGAAACGATCAATTTCTATTCGAGATTTCAGCCAATTGCCACAGCATCGTCCTGATTTGACCTGTTCTTCCGCCGAATTGCTACACGTACTACTACACGAGCCGGGGTCGCGATGCTCACTCCCGCCGAGCCTTGACGCCAGGTCCCCTCGTGTCCCGCGTCGGGCGCGGGTAGGTCTGTCCGCACTGCGGCGCGGAGCCTAATCAA
>Ga0209161_10003538_pt1 | contig 12587 bp, 13 predicted proteins | sample GraSoiAngelo_155_FD_186169 | JGI IMG/M metagenome (GOLD analysis project Ga0209161, IMG submission 186169) | Grasslands soil microbial communities from the Angelo Coastal Reserve, California, USA - 14_1009_13_30cm (SPAdes) (version 2) | ecosystem: Environmental > Terrestrial > Soil > Grasslands...
CGATCCGCGCTTCCGCTGGTACAGCGCGAAAAGCTGGAAGAAGATGTAGACGGTGAATGACCAGCCGAGATAGTTGGAGAATGGTACGCCAAAGTATCCTCCTCCGTCCCTCCATATCCAGGCGTGATTGATAGTGGAGGCTATCGGGTCGAGGCAGAAGTCCCATGCGACCATTACGAAGGATGCGACTAGCGGGACCGCGACCGAGATGAGGAGGGTGGACCCTTTGCGGACTTCGCTTACGAGGATGGTTGAGAAGACCCAGGCAATATAGCCGAACGAGATGTAGGATAGAGAGATGAAGAAGGGTACGAGAGCTATCTTGGGTCCCAGCGAGTCAGTGTAGTAGTAGTGGCCGAATGGAAAGCCGGTCAGGATGCTACTGTTTTCCAGGATGTTGCTGACGATTGCCGTGACGACCATGAAGACAGCAATAGTCTTCCATCCATACCGTCTCCCGCCATGGATCAACGCGAAGGGAAAAAGTAGGGGCGTGATGAAGCCCGGGATTATGCGGCTCCCGATCGCATACGCTATTACCAGTCCCCAGAGAACGCCGTCTGTCAGCCTCTGATTGCGCGTCGGAGCCAAGCAGGTCATGTCTGCTCGGATTCACCAGGCATGCTGGTGATATCCAACCCCGTGCTAACTTAAGCTATCCGACTAGTCCCGATATTTGCGAGAATTCTTTTGGAGAAAAGTCGTATCTGTGACTACAGTTTGGAAAAAGAGGGCTTGGCGGGTTGAGCCGCCGTTCTGTTAGAGTCAAATATACGGTTATCATTCCCAAATTGGACTCTATTCCCTAGAGCCATTAACGACTCAATTATCTAGGAACAGTCGGCGACCATTGAATACGCAAGAAAGTCGGCCGTTATGCGACCGACTATGCCCTCGAAACCGAGATATCCTGACACCGCAGAATCGGGCGAAACATACGACGTAGAACAGAGTTCCCTCCCGCGTCCCAAGAGACGAAGGTCGGCATCATCAATTAAGTTTACTCAGAACCTTGTCGGAGAAGAGTACAGCTAGCCGTTGCTCTGATTACCTTTCCTATGTCCTACTGATGCGGGACTTGGACTTGTCCGGGCACGCCTTCTCTGACGAAAAACGTAGAGATTCACAATAACCACATCAACCAACACGAGCAAGAGACCTTCACTTCCAAGTGCACCGAGCGGCAGGGAAATCACACCTTGAAAATACAAGAGGCCTGCCCACCCCCAGTAGGCCACAAACAGTGTGAAAGCTAACACGATTGCACCAATTCGGTCCGGCTTACGCATCAATGATAGGAATAGGAGACTTCAAGAAAAAGAGATTGCTGGGCCTTGGTTTCCTAAGCGCAGAGCTTGCTCAACACTCTGTTGGAGAGTACCCATATCTGGGGCAGGTTTGTCGAGGACGATAATCCTCTTTCGGGACGAAGGTCCTTCGCTAATGTTCTATGCCCGAGAGACTTGGCTCAATAGTTTGAGTACAATCTTTCTCTCTATGACATCGCTTAGATGATTAATCTCTGATTCCCAGTAGACAGACTCTGCTTCGTTCGACCTGATTTTCCCCTTCCAGTCCTTGATACGAAAATAGTGTATTCTCTGTCTCTCTCCATTCGACGCTGTATAATATCGGACTCGAATCGGCGCGGCCTTTTCGACTCGTATCCCTAGTTCCTCTCGCATCTCTCTCTTCAGAGCCCGATTCAGCGATTCGCCCACCTCTACGTGGCCCCCCGGGAGCAAAACTAGTCCTGGGTCAGCATCATCATCGACTCGTCGCTTTTCGACAAGAACTGAACAGTCGCTTATCAGAACCCCACTCACACACTCAGCGGCCCGTTTGCGCGGGACGCGCACTGAGACTCCACTCTTCATTTGACCTTTACCAGTTGCTCATGACTTTGTCTGAAAAGAGTCGTATCTGTTCGGGCAGGTTTCTTGTTGACCAGAGTCCTCCTTTGGGCGTGAAGGTTAGCATGAATTCTCGGCAGCGAGCTTTCCGATAGGCTTCGATCTGCTCGATGCAATCGTCCGGGGTCCCATGGATGACGGTGTTGTACGCGTCTGATTCTGGAATACCCGCGGCGATCTTCCGGATTGTCTCTCTCTGCTCCTTCGGATATGGAATCTTCTCCCAGATCCGGCCCGGATGGTTTGCGGAGGGATCAATCTTCCTCAACGCCTCAGGAATCAGGGCAAGGAAGTATCTGGCGGGACCCAGGACGTTCCGGTCTGCATCTGCACGATTCTTCGAGATGGAGGAGAGCGTGTAGTATGCAGAGCGGAACACACCGAAATCTCGACTCGCATTATGGGCTGACCCGATGATGGTATCAAGATCCATCTTGTATGTTGCAGGAGTGTGACAGTGCGGCATCCATCCGTCCGCCGCCTCCCCCGCGAGCCTCAGCATTCTGGGACCGAAGGCTGCCAGATAGATTGGCGGGACTGGCTGTTTCTCCTGGCCGGCTTGCAAGTATGCGTTGTTCAGGCTGAAGAATTGTCCCTTGTAGTTCTGTGGTTTCTCTATGCTAGAGTTCCACAGCTGCTGGATAATCTTCAGACCCTCTTCTAGACTACCGACGCGGTGTTCCGCAGAAAACCCGAAGGGTGTCTGGTTCATCGGATCGCCCGCGCCCAGTCCGAGGAAGAGCCGTTTTGGAAACTGGTTGGAGAGCGTTGCGAGGGTCTGGGCTATGATGGCCGGGTGTCTACGTACGAGGTCTGTTACTGCGATTCCGACTCTGATCTTTCGGGTGCCGGCAGCTATCGCGGCAAGAGTCGCGAAAGGCTCAGGCGCGGCTGCGGCTTCTGTCCCGTAGAGCAGATGGTCGTCAATGAGGACAGAGTCAAACCCGTACTTCTCGCAGAATTGGGCTCTCTTGATGATCTGCTGGAATGGCTCGTTGGCCGCTAGAAATATCCGGCATCCGAACTTGACTTTGCTCTTCACACTTCAGCCACTAGAGGTGTTCGGTTCACCAAAGTCATATCCAAGCGGGATTTAGTCGTGGTCAGTCATCTCATCTTCCCGCGTAAAGGGGGCTATCCCGAGATCCGTGCCGAAGAAGCTACGCTTGCGGGCTTGTTTTACTGGTAGGATTCCTCTAAGGATCTCGATTGTGCTCTGCTTTCTCGCCTGGTCGATAATCTTCCGCTTGCTCACTCTCGTGTTTTCGAGTATTGCCGTGATGTCGTCCCTGTCCTTCTGGCTCCTCTCTCTTGGTACGGTCGCTTTGATCATTCTGAGCTTTGCGAGGATCAACGACTCTGGAGATTGGAAGTAGGTCTTGACCCCCTGCACTGTCCCCCTCTTTCGCTCTATGGGACTCCTGACCAGGATCAGGTCTGCGGTGTGGGGTGAGAGCTTGTCTGTCACCGTTATGATATTGTATCCGGATTCTAGCTGTCGACGAATTTTCTGTATGTCCGCCTTTACGCCCGCTTCTTCTATTCCGCGGAAGAACCTGTATGTGTCTCGTGGGGAGATTTGGACTACAAAGTCGGCGTCGAGGGTTGTTCGCGGGATACCGTAGTAGCTTGCGGCTACGGCTCCAGTGATTGCGTATTTGGTCTTTTCATGGTTGAAGTGCTCGATGAGGGCTCTGACGAATTCTTGGAAACTGCGGGTCTTCAGTGGGTTCGACGTCCCGCCTGGAACCGTTTTCTCGCCTTCTCCAACAATCTCGAGGTTGAGATGTGCGGGTTCTGATTCTTGATGGACTCCAAGGTTATGCTGGCGATTGAGCTGGACAGTTCCAGGGCAATGCTGACGCGCTCCTCAGGACTCATTTTCAGGAACCGATTGTTCCGGCGAGACGGTGGCGCCCTGTACTCGATACCCCTCAGCTATTCTTCACCCTTCGGCAGGGAGGAATTAGGGGGTCCTGAATAAAGATGCGAGGTCAGAGGCTATGAACAGTCGGCATCCGAACCAGACTTTGCTCTTCACGCTTCAGCCAGCACGGTGATGGGCTCAGCCATCTCAACAATAACCTTCTCCACCTTCATATGATGAACACGACGATGAACCGTCAACAACGTAAGACAATCCACACAGACATGAACAGCATGATGATCAGCCTCCAACTCCACAACCTCATCCTCAGGCCGAACCTCAAACCTAAAACCACAGATCACAGCCAAACCAGAAACATCCCGGCCTCTCGTAAGGTTCTATCCTCCCCTTAAGCGTTGAAGACCCCATGCTAACCAACAGTCAAAACAATGGAAAGAGGTAGATCTAGACCAATTTTCGTTTCGGAAACTCTAGGCGAGAGAGTCCTGATCTTGCCCGAACTCATGGGAGGAGAGTCCGAAGATTATCGGGGTCGAACTAGCCCTTGAGGTCTTTCCAGATGAATCTCAATCGTCGAAACGTTCCTAGCGTCCTCACCCTCTCCGACGAGTTCGGTCCCCAGAGTCACGTGTTCAGAAAGGCCCCCTTTGAAGAAGCGCTTGTTAACCACTTCGGCAACGTCGACCGCAGTGCTGATCGCTCTTCCGCGGGCCCTGATAGTAAGTTCACGAGAGCCGGAGTTGAAATGCATCATGACCGCAACCGCGTAAGCCATGGTGGGCTTCTTTCCAATCAGAATTGTGTCTGCTGGAATGTCGGTTCCCTTCCCGCGTTCCGGGCGGAAAGGCTGCATCAGGAGTGACTCTCTCTTCAAGAGGTCCAGCCCGGGTTCTTTTGTTGGCAAATCAGAGAAGAAACGCTCTCCCTTCTCCGACAATCTGATGTTGAACTCGTCTAACGCTCCAGCCTTCGCCAAGCCCTCTAAACCACTCTCAATCCCAGTCGTACCCTCAAGCCAAGCTGAAATTACACGTTCGACCTCGCCTCGGGATAGCCCTGTAAGTTTGGAAATTTCATCAGCTGATTTCCCCTTGACGTATGCCTTCAAAATCTGTGGTTCTGCAGATGGCGTCTTTGATTCTCTCCTTTAGAGGCTGATCACGCAATCGGTTAAACACCGAGCAAATGTCGCGTCTACTAGATGAGATACAAGTCTCCTCCGAGTGTCATCATCGGGTTTTATCACCGACAATCGTTCCACAACCGTCGGTTCCTCCGACAGCCAATCTGTTGCTATTGCCTTGAACTCGGTGATGTTTAGAGGCGCTACAGCTTTCACCGCCCGGATGATTACTTCCTTAACCTCTTTTTTCTCAGAAAAATCGCATCCGTGCAAGTCAAGAAACGCCTTCTGCCGTTTGTTGAAGGAAACCTCAGCGAGCTTCTGTTTTTCTATTGGAATTTTGTCCAAAGATGGTCTAGAGTTTCCTAATTCTAATCAATAAATAAGCCATTCCAAAAGCTGCCATCGAAACCACTTCCAGCACGACAAGCAATTGTAACATCAGGCTAGATACTTCAAAGGCGAAACCGCGATCTAAGCCGAAAGGTACTGCAGAGTCGGACGCTGCCCAGTATGCGAGCATGGTGCCGATTGCTCCGATAGTTATTGACAATGCGGTGAAAATTGATAGAGTGAGATACGGAACCCAACGCTTCCCAAGGTTCGCTCGGGCAGATTCAAATCCTGCCAGGAATACCGCGAACAAGCCGAAAAGAATCGCAGTAACAGATATCAGCGATTGGAAGATCGTTTCGGCCGTAAGCGTCAAGCCCTTGACTCCCAAGAAACGAGTTCTGTTTTGAAGACGAATATATCAGCTAATCCGTCGGATCCATAGGCCAGGCAGTTTCGTTCTCGTGTCTGAGCAATAGCCGAAACGCAGCTCAACCCTACAGATGTCGAGTCAGCGCAGCAACTGGCGCGAACGACTACACGCCAACCCCTCACGAATGGAACAGGAACTAGCAATCAAACTACAAAACAACGGAATTCACTACCAGACTCAAGTAGAGATACCAGTAGCCACGGCAGATTTCTACTTCGCGCTTGAGTCTAGACCGTTGCTCGTGTTCGTCGACGGCCGGGTCCACCGTGGGACAGCGCAGTTGGCCAAAGACGAAGAGCTACGCTCCCTTCTACGAAAAAGGGGATACAAAATCCTAGAACTTCGTTATGACAGCTACTCAGACAAGAGGAGAGACCTGCTCTATGAGGAAATATTGGCTGCCATGGGTTAGAGTTGCAAAGGGTGGCGTTTGCTCGTGCTAGAGTGAGCCAATAGTTCCACGGTGGACAGTATTTCCACGATGGAAAATGCTATAAGCTGTGCGGAAAGACAGTGGTTTGAGCCGGGGTGACAGAATCAGGCGATGTAGCAGGGCTGGCGTCCTGTTGGGCCGTTCCTTTCGGCAGGCCCGATTCGGGTTCAAATCCCGACCCCGGCTCCAAGGTGACCTAATTCTGCAATCTGTAACATACGATACAGTCCTAAAAGCGTTGGGTTACGATGAAAGTGAGGCTCGAATCCTCTCACTTCTCCTTGATAACAAGGCCATGGCAGCTGATGCCCTAATTGCGGAATCGAAACTTTCCAGGGGCAAGGTGTACCAAGTTCTCAAAGATCTCGAAGGGAAAGGGAAAATTCGAAGCAGCAATGATAGGCCATCCAATTTTGCCTTAGCTGACCGTTTCGTTGTCGAGGTGAAAGATTCGGTTGGCAAGATGTATGAGACCATCAACACTCGATTGGCGAAGGTAAGACCGAAGGAGGATGGGGAGGTCGCAAGAGACGTTTGTTCAGCGTTTGAGTCGCTAGGGTACACTATTGCCGACATTCCTAGTGTCAATGAAGACATACTTCCGGAGGCATATAGCCCCCAAACTCTGTTCGACTACCTCGTTGAGGACGATTACCGTTTCTGCGTGACGATCATTGACAAGACGAAGTCGAAAATTGTTCATCGTTTGTCAGATGCCTCTGGAATGCTTTGGTTCAGCATGGCGGCTTCCGCGATTGGATGTGTGGACTATTTCATCTTCATCGGTAATTTCGAAGGAAACGATCGTCTCTATAATCTCTTGAAGGGAGGTACTTCCAAGCTCGACCGGACGATCCAAGTGACCGTGCCTATTTCTCCTCAGGAAGATTCTGAGCGGTTCTTTGGCATTGAAGGGCAAACTCCCATCATTGCAAAAACGACTGAAAACTTTCACGAGATTGTTGGTAAAGCAGTCGCCGACGTGAGGAATCAACGAAGACTTGTTCAGGAACAAGTGAACAAGGTCAATTCAACTCTTAACGATATCGAGAGAACAATCCTAGACGCGGAGGTCGCAACCAAGAATATTAGTACGCGACTTGGCAGAGACGCCTTTCCGCCACTGAAGGACTTTGAGGAAATCATTCACTTAGTCGAACGCATTCGAGAACCCATTCAGAGCATCGCTTACCGTGAAAAGAGGAGCCTCGACCTCGTAAAGCAGGACTATATGCGACTATCACTCGATATGAGTGATCGCATCTCAAGCTTCAACCGTAGGGTCTACCTCCCTCAAGTCGACACAGTCAGAAAGCTTGACGAGAAGCTGGCGAGAATCAACAGACAATTTCAAGCCATAGGATTTGAAATGAAATGTCTGGAACGCGAAGTTTTTCCAAGACTATACCAGTTGAGAGTCAGAAGTCGGAAACTCAGCCTTGTCAATCCATTCGTGTTCACAGTGCCCTACGAGCCCGGAAGATCATTTGCGATCGGCCAAAACAATCTCCGAGTTATGTTCAACGCTTTAGCGGAGCGAGTATCTGAGGGATTCGGCACCGAGTTCAGGTTTCTTGTTGGGAACGAAGGCTCTGGAAAATCTCATTGTTTGCATAACATTCTAAGTCCGATATTGAGGGAGAGAAGAATCATTCCAATAATTGTAGATTCGCCCCTCAAGCAAGACATCGTAGAGCTATTGTTGGACGGGATCCTAAACGCGACTGGGATTCCTCAGGAGCTTCAAGCTGAGATCCGATCGATCAAGACGCAAAGGAACTTCTCTTCTCTCAGAGACCTCATGGCAGTTATCGACCAATTAGTGACCACTTCAAAGGCTCATTCTTACAATGGGCTCGCTCTCATAATCGATGAGTTCGAGAATTCGCTACCTAGGGCATTGAATTGGCAGCCAGGGATCTTGATTGAGCCTTTGTCTCTCAGGCAACTGAAGGAGTTGCTGAGGATGGATACCCCTCATTTCGGCATAGTTGTCGCGAGTCGTTCTGGCTCATTTGAGAGCTTCAAGAATTCTCTTAGGATACAGAACATCTCAGAGTTCACAGTTGGACCTGATCCCTTCGATTCCGACGACATCGTGCAACTTGTACAACACCGGTACGACTTGTGGGGGATATCGCGGCCTGTTTTCTCGCAAGACGCATTAAATTCTGTTCAAAAGAGGGCGTCTGGCAATCCGAGAAATATCATAAAGTATCTGAGAGAACTCTATCGAGACGCGGACTACAAAGGCACAGATCAAGTCACTGCTGACATAGTGGATGCGATAGGACCAATCCCAATTTTCTCTGATTAGAGGGCAGATCATTGGGTCCGGTTGCGGAGAGTAATGAGGAAGTCAGGGAAACGGATCTACCATGTGATCTCTTTCTGTCGTACACCCGAGTGGACAAAGACTGGGTGCGGGATCTTGCCGCCCAGTTAGAGAGAGAATCCTTGCGGGGACGGCAGCTTAACGTCTTCTTCGACGAGTGGGAGATTCGACCCGGCGCCAACATTGTAGCAAGTCTCGAAAATGGGGTGTCAAAGGCTAGGTTTGTGGGCGTTGTACTCTCGCCGGAGATGTTGGCGGGGGAATGGCCAACATTGGAATGGACTATGGCAGTTTATGAAGATCCAAGTGGGAGAAAGGGCAAAGTCATTCCGATTCTCAAGCGAGACTGCGAAATCCCTCCTTCTTTGCGCGTTCGAAATGTCCTTGACTTTAGAACCCCGGAGAGACAAGAGCGGTCCTATGCGAAGCTCCTTGCGGTCCTAAGGAACGAGCCATTGCCTAGGGGACATACCTTCCAGGGAGTAGCCCCGATGCAAAGTCCACAGATTTTTGCGAAACCGCTCGAATTTGCAGATGAAGTCCAGGAAAGGATAGCTAGCAACATCTTTCCGATCGAGTCATTACCGAGATGGATATGGAGCGCTGAGACCGAGGCAAGGTCCTATGGTGAGGTATATCGCCATCTGAGGAAAATAATCGTGGCGGATACACTTCCCACATTCATTTTGCGCCAGAACCGAATCTACACTTTCTGCAACCTAGAAGATCGTGGCTCGCCCTTCGGGGGCTTGGTTTCACCGATCGCCACCATCCGTAAAGAAGACACCTATCTTTGGTCGGCGGAAGGGCCGGACCAGGACGGTCTGCTTGAGCTACTCAATCGTGCGCTGGTTAACAACAGTGAAAATCTAGGCTTGTACCACGATCGTCAACACAATAGGACTTATTTTCTAACCAATAATGGTGGTAATCGGATCGTAGAGTGGGATACCGGGACAAGAAGATCCCGGAGAACGGTGGTCAAGCGTTATCAAAAAGGACCTAATGGTGAGGTCTTCTGGGCTCATCTGTCCGTCGTTCTGAGATTCATACTCATCGAGTCACGAATATTTCTCCGGATGGAGCCAGGCTGGACCTTCACTCGCGATGGGGTCACTCCCCTGCCTCGGCGTGAGATGCAATCAATATCCACAAGGTGGATGTATGACGAGTACAATCCTTCAATCTTCTACCATCTCCGATTCTGGACCTACATCCTTTCACAGGCGAAACGGCAAATTGTCTTAGATGCAGGAGGGTCCTCGATTTGCATCGAACCAATGCCCGCGACAGCGTTGATGAAATTTGGTGTAGAAGGAGATCACTTCAGCTTTGACAAACTCTATGAGGTGGCCGAGGCAGAAACGCCGCCAGTTGATTACTTATTGACAAATTCTGACGAGCGGAGCATGGACGAGTTGCCCGCGGACCAGGAGCAGCAACAATGACATTGACCGTGGATTCACAGGCAAGGACGGGACTCGAGGAGTCTCTAAGGCTCGAGAGTTGGTATATCCCTGAGCCACTACTCGTATTCGGCGATGGGAAAACTTTCATCGACCCGAAGGTAGGCCTCACTCTGTACGGGCCTCTCAAGGCTACGGCAGCCAGAATCACCGCGCCCGCCTCGATTAAGGTTGGAGTTGTGGGAACTGGCGAAACAATTGCTTCGGCAAATCGATGGATTGACAGTATGAAGGACGACATAGTCAGAAGCGAGCCAAACTCAATCCAGAAGCCTTCATTTCCAGGATTCCGCCAAGCTTTTGGCTGTGAACTGGTCACTTCCGAAGACTACAACTTTACGATCCCGGCTGAAGCCATCCGCAATCTTCTGAGATTTCCAACGTTCGAAGACCGGGTCGAAGAGGCGGTTGACGTTTTTGTTCGAGGAATAGAGAATGTTTCAATTGGAAGTTTTAGGCCTGATGTCGTTATTTGTGCGCTTCCTGAGGAAGTTGTAAAATATTGTGTGGTTAAGAGAGGGAACTTCGGAGAAACGAAGGGTAGACTTCCACCGAACCTCGTTGAATTAGTCGGAAGACTACGGGACTTTAAGAAAGTAGGACAAGTGTTTCTAGATAACTTCGAGGAACATGCCGCTAAGATAATCGAGTCTGCCTTCCCTCAAACAACTAATTTTTGGCGTGGTTTGAAGGCACGCGCAATGCAGATTCCCATGCCCACTCAAATCATGTGGCCGCGGACTTTGGTGCAAACTGGACTTACTAGACAGGATGATTCTTCTATAGCTTGGAATGCGTCTGTGGGCTTGTACTACAAAGGGAGCGGTTTTCCTTGGACTATGACAAGAATGCAAGTTGGGACTTGCTTCGTGGGTGTTTCGTTTTTCAGGGATGCTAGGGATGTGGAGGGTCGAATGCGGACTGCCCTCGCCCAGATTTTTACTTATTCGGGAGAGGGTTTGGTATTACGGGGTCGGTCATTTGAGTGGAACACTGCTTTGGGTAGGTCCCCTCACTTAGGCGAAGATGGGGCTAAGGATCTAATTTCTGCTGCGATCAAATTATACAACGACAGAATGGGCTCCCTCCCTTCGAGGGTAGTCGTGCACAAAAGCTCAGAATATTGGGAAGAGGAAAAGAGGGGATTTTTCGACGCGCTCGCTCCCATTCCCCGACGCGATTTGGTCTGTTTTGGGGACAAACATATCAGGTTCTTCAGATTTGGCAAATATCCGCCACTTCGAGGTACGGCGATAAAACTTAGCCAACGGAACTATCTGCTTTACACTAGAGGCTATGTACCGTATCTGCAGACATATCCTGGGGCAAGAGCTCCATGGCCACTCGACGTCTCTCATGAAGGCGATAGTCCAGCAGATATGGTTCTGGCGGAGGTCTTGGCATTGTCCAAAATGAACTGGAATAGCGCTGAGTTCAGTCTCGCCGTGCCCATTACGCTTCTTTTTTCAGACCGCGTTGGTGAAGTCATGTCGCATGTTCCACTGGACAAGCAACCGCGTCAAGAATACCTCTATTACATGTGAATCGCCGGCAGATAGCGTCATGAAATGAGAAGCTAGTTCTGCATGGTGAAGTAGCCTCGCTGACCGTTCCATCTCTGGAATTGGATACAGGGACTATGCACGATTAGAAATAAGCCAAGGGAGGTTCACAGGTCATTTCGGGAACTGAATTAACTGAACTGAAGAAGCATGCTAGTATCCAAAGGACCCTTGGATCCCAGATTGCCAGTTGGGAGTCCAAACCTCCCACGGACCTACCACTGCTCTTGAAATTCTCACAATGGTGGTCCCGCAGAGACCAACTGGCCATTCTAGATAAGTCCCTTCAAGTGCTAGCAGGCACGCCAGCATTATCGAGCGTACTTCACGACCTTACTGGATACGACTATGCAAACTATTCTAGCGCCGTTACTACAATTGAGGCGGGCGCCTATTACAAAGAAAAGTTCGGCAACATCATCCTACACCCGCCTGGACCGGGCTTTAGAAAGCCTGACTTCAAAGTCTCAACAAAGGAAAATGAGGTCTACTTTGAGTGCAAGAGCCCCCAATTGTCCAACATTGAAAAACAGATTCAACAGATCATTTACAAAACCGTTGCCGAGATCCCTGACCTAAGCTCTAACATTTCCAGTATCGTGCTCGATTCTCTCGGATTGGGATCAAATAAAAAGAACCCGCAACTTCCACCAGATCGCGCAGGGGTGTATATTATCGACCTAAGATATTCCTTAGTCAAAACCCACTCTGATGTCGAAATGGCATTCTTACCTCCAAAGGGGATTTTCACGCTATCTGGTGCGAAACACATTTCCGCCGCAGTTTCAATCGAAAACGACTGGGCGAACAGGGAAGTTATTCGTAACACTCAAGGAGCATTTCCATTAGAGAAATCCATATTCTAACAGAAGTGTCGGGCTCAAAGCCCAAAGTCGTTGCGGATTTTGGAAAGAGTGATCTTTGTCAAGTGTTACCATTCACGGTTACCAGACCCGTTACCATCCAAGAAATCCCCGGTTCTCGGGTAGAAGAATCAGTTTCGGTAGAGATCGAAGAAGTCAAACCACGGGACTGGGCTGAGAACGTCTACCAACCCGACGTCGTCAACAGCTCGGAGAAGTTATACAAGAACCCGGGATA
>Ga0209161_10003542_pt1 | contig 12577 bp, 10 predicted proteins | sample GraSoiAngelo_155_FD_186169 | JGI IMG/M metagenome (GOLD analysis project Ga0209161, IMG submission 186169) | Grasslands soil microbial communities from the Angelo Coastal Reserve, California, USA - 14_1009_13_30cm (SPAdes) (version 2) | ecosystem: Environmental > Terrestrial > Soil > Grasslands...
CGCGCCGGTGCGCCACACCTGGTTCCAGGGGACCTCGTTCCCGAACACCACACGGCCGCGCATCGAGGGCCGGCTGTAGCGCACCGCCACGGTGACTCCGGCGACGCTCGCCCGCACCGAATCGGGCGGCGACAAGGTGCCGAGCGAGCGAGGGGCGAACGACTTCCCGAGCGCGTCGAAATCGAGGCCCTGCACCCGCTCGACGGTCACCTGCATCGTGCTGCCGACGCCGGAAAGACTCAGCACCGTGCCCTGGCCGTCCACCCGCGCTCGAAACGGACCAAGCGGGCCGAGCACGATCGTCATCGAGTCGCGTCCCTGGGGTGTGGCCGTCACCTCCCACAGTTCGTCCGTCCCGAGCGGCAGCATGGTGGCGGTGTAGCGGTCGGTGCCGGCGACGCGGGCCCGGCGCGTCACCTCTTCGACCAGGGCGTATGCCTGGCCGACGTATGGCAGCGCACCCGGGCCGGTCTTCACGCGCATGGTCGCCGTCGACTCGCCCCGCGGGACCGTCATCACCGCCGTGTCGCCCGAGAAGCTCGCGGTGGCCCGGCGCTCCAGCGGGCCGGGGCCCCCCGAGACGTTGTGGGTGATGAGCTCGAAGCGCTCGACCACGCCGCCGGGACCGAACGTCGCGGTGTAGAGGCGGTGCACGGTGCGGGGGCTCCGGACCACCTGCTCCCCCTCGAGCCGGTCGGCGGTCCGGGTGTATCGCTCGACCGCGAGCGTGTCGCGTCCCAGCCGGACGAGGAACTGTCCCGTCTGGGCCGCGAGGGCGGCCGGAAGCTGAAGCGCGAGCAAGACGATCAGGAGATTCGACGGTCTGGCGCTCATGGCTATTTCCTCGTGAAGGGGATCGAGACGCGCGTCGTCTCCCAATCGATCCGGATGACACCCCCGTTGCCCTGTGGAAGAATGGCGATCGTCAGCTGCTCCACCGGCCGCGGCAGCGACTCGGTGTTCGCGTCGACGCGCACGAAATCCGAGTCCGCCGCGTAGTCGGTGCCCCACAGCGGGGCTCGGGTCGGCAGCGTGCAGGCCTCACCCCCGCAGGGCGCCTTGGTCTGCTTATTGAGGATCAGCTTCCAGCCGGTGGAGGCCGGAAGGGTCCACAGGGTGTAGGCGCCCTTGAGGATCGTGGTCCCGCCCATCACGAGGTCGGCGGACGTCGTGAAGCGTGTGGCGAAGTTCCCGCCGGTGCGCCACACCGTATTCCATGGGACGATGTCGCCGAAGATCTTGCGGCCGCGCATGGCGGGGCGGCCGTAGTCGACGGCGATGTGGGCGCCGGCGACATCGACCCGCACCGAGTCAGGCGGCGAGAGTTGGCCGAGGGGTCGGTCCCCGAATGCCGCGGCGAAGGCATCGAGGTCGAGCGTCGGCACGCGGGTGACCACCACCTTCTGCGTCGTGAGCCGGCCGTCCGCTCCCAGGATGCGCCCGGCGGCATCGACCTTGAAGAGGGTAGGGGCGTCGCCCTCGAACGCGACGCCCATCGAGTCGCGCGCCGGGAACGTCACCGTGAGATCGAACGTGTTGGTGCCGCCGAAGCCGAGCACCGCGACCTTCACCGGCGACCCGCCGAGCGCGCGGGCTCGCAGCCCGGTCTGATCGTACAGCGCGTAGCAGAAATTGATGAAGGGCAGGACGCCCCGCCCGTCCGGGGTGGCCACGTGCGCCGTGGTCGTCTGGCCGTTGCGCGTCAGGTCCGCGAACGCCTCGTCCTTCGTGTAGCGCCCCACGGCGTGGATCGGCGAGACGGCGGACGCCACGACGGGCTTGTTGTCGAGCTCGATGTGGCTGATCAGGCCGTCGGCACCGAGGGTGGCGACGAAATGCCGGGAGATCACGGGCGCCCGGTCGCGCATGACCATGTCGTCCACCAATCGGTCGGCGGTGCGTGTGTAACGCTCCATGCCGATCGTGTCTTTGCCGAGCGTGATCACGAACGCTCCGCTGTCGGGCGCCTGCAGGGCGAGGGCGAGCAGGTACATCAGGAAATGCATGGAGATCTCCGAGTGGTCATTTCACTCGAATCGATTTGACTTCGTCGTTCTGCGCAATCTTGTTGACCACGTCCTGTCCCTTGGCGACCTGTCCGAAAACGGTGTGGACTCCGTCAAGGTGCGGCTGGGGAGCATGACAGATGAAGAACTGGCTGCCGCCGGTGTCCTTCCCGGCGTGGGCCATGGACAGCGTCCCCGCGACGTGCTTGTGGACGTTCTTCTGGGTCTCGCACTTGATGGTGTAGCCGGGCCCGCCGGTGCCGACGCGTCCCTTCCCGGTCTTCGAAATCGGGTCACCACCCTGAATCATGAAGTTCGGGATCACGCGGTGAAACTTGGTGCCGTCATAGAATCCCGAGTTCGCGAGTTTCTCGAAGTTGGCGACCGTGCCGGGCACTTCGTCGGCGAACAGCTCCACGTCGATTCTGCCCTTCGCGGTCTCGAAAACGGCCTGTTTGTTCGGCATCATCACTCCAGAGAGAGGTTTTCTTCCACCTGTGCCAGGGTCTTCATGCCCACAATCACGACCGACACCGCCTCGTTGTCCAGCACGAAGCGGAGCGCCAGTTGCGCCGGCGTCACTCCGGCCTGGCCGGCCAGGTCCTTCACGCGCTCCGCCACTGCCGTGAGCTGCGCCACATAGGGGCGCGGCATGCGGGCGCGAATGTCGCCTTTGTCCCATGTGCTGTCGCGGCCGTACTTCCCGGCGAGCAGCCCGTTGGCGAGCGGCTCGCGCGCGATCACACCCACGTTGGACGCGCGGGCCACGACGAAGAAGCGGTCTTCCGCCTCGCGCCGTACGAGGTTGTACACGATTTGGACCGTATCGGGTCGCGTCACTTCCACGGCGGCGAGTCCCTCCTCGGGGGGGTGGACCGACACGCCGTAGAACCGGATCTTGCCTTCCCGCTTCAGGTCCTCGAGCACCAGGTACGTGTCCGGGTCGGCGATCAGGCTGAGCGCGGGGTTGTGAAGCTGCAGCAGGTCGATGTAGTCCGTGGCGAGACGTCGCAGCGACTGCTCGACGGCAAATCGGACGTACTCGGGAGAAAAATCGGCATCGTGGGTCACGGGCAGCGGGACGTCCGGCGCGAGCTCGCCGACCGGTCGGCCGACCGCCTCGGCGATCCGGCCCAGGAGCAGGGGGTTCACGGCCCGATTGTAAAAATTGCCGCCGACCTTGGTGGCGACGAGCACGCGCTGACGGATTCCCGCCAGGGCCTCGCCCAGCAGCTGCTCCGAGTGCCCGTGCCCGTACACGTCCGCCGTATCGAAGAAGTTGCACCCCAGGTCGTAGGCGCGGCGCACGGCGCGCAGTGACTCGGCATCGTCGGTAGGACCGTAGGAGTTGCCGAACCGGTTGCCGCCGATGGCCCACGCGCCGAAGCCGATGGGGCTGACCGCGAGGCCGGTTCGGCCGAGCACTCGACGCCTCACCGCAACAGGTCCCCGAGCGCCTCGAGAGTCGTCACGGGCAGCGAGCAGGTGGTGCCGACGCACACGGTTGCGGCCGGCTGCTGCGCGGCCTTGCGTACCACCACCTTGCGGGGCCTGTAGGCCTGGAGGGCACGGAGATGCATCTCGCACGCCGGCCCCGGACCCCTGGCGCCCGACACCTCGACGCGCGTGACGGGGTTCAGGGCCCAATCGATGGCGCGCACGAGCGTCGCGCCGTACAAGGCGAGTTGCGACGCGGCACCGCCGAACGTCGCGAGCTGGCGATCGAGCAGGCGGCGCCACACGTTGTCGTCCGTGACCGCCCAGAGCCGGGCCAGGACGAGTGCGGCGACACCGTTCGCCGAGGGCGTCGGCGAGTCCTGCACCGGCTTGGCGGGCGTCGCGAGGTAGGCCGCACCGGAGCGATCGCGCGCCACGTCGAAAAACCCTCCCTGTGCGTCGTCCCAGTGGGCGCGACCACAGTAGCGCATCACGGCGATCGCGCGGGTGAGCCAGGCCTCGTCACCCGTGGCCTCCCAGGCGTCGAGAAACGCCGCCGCCGCGTCGACGTTGTCTTCCAGCAGCCCGCGCGGCTCGGCCCGCCCGATCACGTGGCCCATGCCGCGTCCCTCGTCCCACGCCTCCGCCCAGATCCGCTCGAGCACCTGGAGCGCGAGCGCGTTGCACTCCGGCCGATCGAGCACCGCTCCGGCATGCAGGAACGCGGCTGCCATCATGGCGTTCCAGTTCACGTACGGCGTGGTGTCGACGTAGGGCGCCGTGCGCTTGTCTCGGGCGGCTTTGAGTTTCCCTAGCGCCTCCTTTAGGACCGGCCATTCGTCGTCCCCTGCCGGATCACGCTTCCACCACAAGACGTTCTTGCGCGGGTTGTGGTGCATTTCGCCGGCCTCTTCCACATCGAACGTGCCACGTGCGACGCGGAATGCCTTCTCGGGCAACGCCTCCCGCAGCTCATCGAGCGTCCAGGTCCAATAGTCACCATCGTCGCCGAACCGCACGTCCGCGTCCTGCGACGTGAAGAAAGCGCCCTTGTCTCGGTCCGACAGCACCTCCAGGACCCAGCTCACGATGCCCTGGGCCACTTCCTTGAACAGCGGGTGTCCGAGCGCCGCGTAGCCGTCCAGATAGACGTGCAGCAGCTCCGAGTTGTCGTACGCCATTTTCTCGAAGTGGGGGACGATCCAGCGCTCGTCCACCGCATAGCGGTGAAAGCCGCCGCCCACGTGATCGCGGATCCCGCCTTTCGCCATCCCGGTGAGGGTCTTCTCCACCACCTCGCGCATCCAGTTTTCGCGCGTGTCGTGCCAGCGCGCGAGCAGAAATTGCACGGCCGCCGGATGCGGAAACTTGGGCGCGGTTCCGAATCCGCCGTAGCGGATGTCGAACAGGCGCGCCATCTCGCTCGCGGCGCGCTCCAGGGTCGCCGGCGCGACCTCGCCGCTCTTCGCCTCGTCGAGCGACTCGACCACGTGGCGGCGGATTGCCTTCGCATTCTCGGTTACTTTATCGCGCTGCTGGCGATAGATCCCCGCCACCTGGCTCAGCACGGACCGGAAGCCGGGCCGGCCGTAGTGGTTCTCCTCGGGCGGGAAGTAGGTACCGCCGAAGAAGACTTCGCCCTCGGGGGTGAGAAACGCCGTGAGGGGCCAACCGCCCTGGCCCGTGAGCGCTTGCACGGCGCGCTGGTAGCGCGTATCCACGTCGGGCCGCTCGTCGCGATCCACCTTGATGCACACGAAGTCGCGATTGAGAGTCTCGGCGACGCCCGGGTCCTCGTACGACTCGCCATCCATCACGTGACACCAGTGGCACCACACGGCGCCGATGTCCAGCAGGATGGGCTTATCCTCGGCGCGCGCCCGCGCGAACGCGGGCTCGCCCCACGGGTGCCAGTGCACCGGTTGGTGGGCGGCGGACTTCAGGTAGGCGGAAGGTTCGGAGGCGAGGAGGTTGGGCATCGCGCGAAATCTATCCACTAACCCCGGGCGCGAACCCGGGGGTCAACGGGAGTAGGTCTCATCCCCGGCCTTGCGCCCGGGGTCAGCTGTTCTGCTCTAGGTACTGCACCACCGTCCCGGTCACGAGCTCCGTCCCGATGACGAGGCTTTCCTCGTCGATGTCGAACGTCGGGCTGTGGTGCGGGGAGCCTTTCTTCCCGGGTGGCGCCGAGCCGACAAACGCGAAGGCGCCCGGGACTCTCGCGAGAAAGTACGACATGTCTTCTCCGCCCATGGTACGGACTCCGTCGAGCACCCGGTCGCGCCCCACGATGTCCTGTGCTACGCTGTTCATCAGCGCGGTCATCCGCTCGTCGTTGACCAGAGGCTTGGACAGCCGCCGGTATCGAACCTCGGCGTCGCCGCCGAATGCGCGCGCGATCCCGCGCGCCGTCTCCTCCACGAGCTGCGGTGCTTCGTCGTAGAACTTCCCGCCGAATGTTCGCACGGTGCCCCGCAGATCGGCGCGGCCCGGGATGACGTTGAACGCGTGGCCCGCATGCATCTGCGTGACCGAGACGACACCCTCCTCGAACGGATTGCGCCGGCGCGAGACGAGGCTCTGGAGCGCGGTGACGACGTGTGCCGCAATCAGCACGGGGTCGATCGCCTGATGCGGGGCGGCCGCGTGACCGCCGCGCCCCAGGATCGCGATCTCGAACTCGTCCACGGAGGCCATGACCGGGCCGGGCATGAGCGCGATAGTGCCCGCCGGAAGGTCATTCCAGAGATGGATGCCGAACGCCGCGTCCACCGTGGGGGCGTCCAGGACCCCATCCCGAATCATCGCCTCGGCACCGTTCGAGATCTCCTCGGCCGGCTGGAACGCGAGCTTCACGCTCCCCGGGAGGAACGCCGCGTGCAGCCGGCGCGCCACCTCGAGCCCGATCGCTACGTGCCCGTCGTGGCCACAGGCGTGCATCTTGCCCGCGTGCTGCGAGCGGTAGGGGACGTCGTTCGCTTCTTCGACCGGGAGCGCGTCCATGTCGGCGCGGATCAGCACGCAGCGGGCCTTGCCACCCGACGCGCCGTCCCGCAGGCCGACCACGCCCGTCTTGCCGACGCCGGTCCGCACCGTATAACCGAGCCGTTGGAGCCGCTCCGCCACCAACCCGCTGGTGCGCCGCTCCTCGAACCCCAGCTCGGGGTGTTGGTGCAGGTCGCGGCGCGTGGCGATCAAGCCCGAGCGGTCGATGGGGGGGAGAGTCATGAGTGGAGGTTGTACGACGCTACGTTATACGTCATAAGAGCTCTTACAACGTAGCGTCGTAACGTCGTATGACGGTTCATACCCGCGAGCTCGGGCACAGTCGGCTGATCACGCACACCTCGCATTTCGGCCGCCGCGCGATGCACACGCGACGCCCGTGCAGGATCAGCGTGTGCGAGAACCACGTCCACTTGTCGCGCGGCACGAGCGCCATCAAGTCGCGCTCGATCTTCACCGGGTCCTTCTCTGTCGTCAGACCGAGCAGCGTCGTGAGTCGCTGCACGTGGGTGTCGACCACGATCCCTTCGTTCTTGCCGAACCAGGTGCCGAGCACGACGTTCGCGGTTTTGCGGCCCACACCGGGGAGCTGGACCAGCTGCTCCATGGTGTCGGGTACCGTACCTCCATGGCGCTCGATCAGCGCTTGCGCCATCCCGATGATGGATTTGGTCTTGTTGCGGAAGAACCCCGTGCTGTGGATCTCCTGCTCCAGGACCTTCGGGTCGGTGCCGGCGTAGTCCCGCGCCGCGCGATACTTCGCGAACAACGCCGGGGTGACCAGGTTGACCCGCGCGTCGGTGGACTGCGCCGACAGGATGGTGGCGACCAGCAGCTCGAGCGCGCTCTTGTGGTGCAGCGCGCAGGTGGCGTCGGGATAGGCCTTCTCGAGACGGGCGATGATCTTGCGGACGCGCGCCCGCCGCTCGGCCTCCGTCTCGTGGCTCGAGCGCCTGCTCGGTGGGGCTTTTGTCTTCGTGGGCATCAGCCCGCCGCGACCAGCCGCGCCCGCGCGAACGCGAGAAACGCCTCGGCGTCGCGGGTGTTCAGGACCTGGTCGGGCTCGAGCCAGCCCTTGCGGGCGATCCCCAGGCCGACGGCGACGTTGGCCATGCCGCTCGTCGAATGGGCGTCCGCGCCGATCGAGCAGGTGACGCCCAGCTCGCGCGCCCGCCGCACCATGCGCCAATCGAGGTCGAGACGATGCGGATCCGCGTTCACCTCCACCGCGATGCCGCGCGCGGCGGCTTTGGCGAGCACCTGCTCCAGGTCGATCGCGTACGGCTCGCGCTGCAACAGCAGCCGGCCAGTCGGATGACCGAGGATCGCGAGATGGGGATCGTCCATGGCCGTGAGCACCCGCCGCGTCATCTCGGCCTCCGACATCCCGAAGCGCGAGTGGATCGAGCCGATCACGAAGTCGAACCGGTCGAGCACGTCGGGTCCGTAGTCGAGCGTGCCGTCTGCCAGGATGTCGGCTTCCACGCCCTTGAGGACGCGCACGCCGGAGACGCGGGCGTTCACCTGATCGATCTCGTGGTGCTGCTGGGCCACGTCCTCGGTCGCGAGCCCGCCTGCGTAAGGGGACGACTTGGAGTGATCGGTGATGCCTACCCACGCGTAGCCCGCGGCGCGGCACGCCGCCGCCCAGTCGGCGATCGTCACCGTGCCGTCCGAGTAGTTCGAGTGGCAGTGCAGCAAGCCGCGCAGATCACCCTGCTCGACCAGGAGCGGCAGCCCGCCGTTGGCGGCTGCCTCGAGCTCGCCGCTCCCCTCGCGCAGCTCGGGCGGCACCCACGCGTGGTCGAGGGCGCGATACACCGCTGGCTCGTCGACAAACGATGCGGAGAGTGACACACCCATGGCCCGGGCCCGCGTCTCGAGCGCCGCGACGTGGGCGGGGGAGCCCGTGGCCCGAATCCAGTCGAGCCCGAATCGCTCGGGCGTGGTGAGGAGGACGTCCACGACCGTGCCAGACGCGAAGCGCAGCGTCACGTTCCCGCCCCGACCCGCGATCTCGGTGACGCCGTAGGCCCGGCCCAGCCGTGGGACCAGCGTCTCGCGCGCGGCCTGCCCCTCGTGCACGGCGACCAGGTCCAGCGCTTCGATCACCTCGCAGCGGCGCCGCACGACGCCTGCGATCTCGACGCGCAGCAGGCCACTTCCCTCGAGGCCGGCGAGCGCGCTGCGCACCGCCTCGAGCTCGTCCTGTGCGTGGTGGAACAGGCGCGGGCCGCTCGCCTGGCGCAGGGATGCGATGCCGCGACGCACGCTCTCCGCGGTCTTGGCGCCGAAGCGCGGCAACGCCGCGAGACGTCCGTCGCCCGCGGCCGCCTCGAGCTCGGCGAGCGATTCGATCGCGAGCGACTCGTGGATGCGGCGAACCTTGGCGGCCCCGAGGCCGGGGATCCGCAGCATCTCCGCGAGGCCCGGCGACACCTGCTCCCGCAGCTCGTCGAGCGCGCTCGAGCGGCCCGTGGCGAGCAGCTCCGATCGGGCGGCGTGCCGCACCGCGCGGACGCGAGCCGCGTTTCCCCCTTGGAGCTCGAGGAACGCGGCGAGCTGGTCGAGGGTGCGGCGGACGGCTTGTTTGTCCATGCTGGGCGGAACGTAATCCCGTTCGCGGACCGATTCCAGCCACGGGGGATTCCGGCGATACTTACTGGATGAACGGCTACAACTTCACCGATCGTGTGCGCAGGGTACTCCAGCTGGCGCGGGAAGAGGCCGCGCGCCTGCACCACGAGTATGTGGGAACCGAGCACATCCTACTGGGCCTGATTCGGGAAGGTGAGGGTGTCGGCGTGGCCGTGCTGACAAACCTCAACGTCGACCTGGAAGAGATTTGCGGGAGGATCGACGAGACGGTCAAGCAAGGGAAGGCGGCTGCGCGGGCCGGGCCCGACCTCCCCTACACGTCCCGGGCGAAGAAGGTTCTCGAGTTCGCGATGGGCGAGGCGCGCCAGCTGAACCACCGGTACGTGGGGACCGAGCACCTCCTCCTCGGAGTCCTACGGGAAGAAAAGGGCATCGGGGCGCAGGTCCTGACAGACGCAGGCGTAACGCTGGAGACGGCACGCAGCGAGGTCTTGCGGGTGCTCGGCACCAAGGGTTCGGAGGCTTCGGACACAACGCCGCTCGTTCCACCGCCCGTCCCGTACACGCCCGACGCGCGGGGAAGCCTCCAACTCGCCTTACAAGAGGCGCACGACATGAAGGCGGCCGCTTTGGGACCGGAACTCCTGCTGCTCGGAGTGCTGCGCGTCATGCTCACCGCCCCGGCGGGGTCGGCGAGCGCGACCTTAGCCGCCCTTCTGAACGCCGCCGGTCTGACACCCGAACACGTGCGCGAAGTGATTGCGCGAGGCGATCACGGGTAGATCAGCCCCGCGGCAAGAACCCGCGCAGCACCCGCTCGAAGGCCTCCGTCGCCTCCACGTGCGGCGCATGCCCTGTGGCCAGCTCGATCACACCCGTCGAGAGCAGTGCCGCGGTCTCACGCGCCGCCTCGAGGGGCATGGGGTCGTAGATGCCGTGCAGCAGCAGGGCGCGGGGAGCGGTCCCGTTCGGGAAGGTCTGCCGGATCCGCGGGCGGAGATCGTAGGTCCCCAGACTCTCCCACACCGCCTGCCGAGTGCGCTCGGTGAGGCGAAACGGGGTCATTTCCCTCGCGCGGCTCGGGTCGCGAAAATAGCCGGCGACGGATAGCGCGAACGCGATGCGGCGATACTTTTCGGGATCGGTCCGGGAGAGGCCGGACGCCACGAGGTCGGCGCGGCTGCGCGCGATCCACGGCTGGGCCATGCGGGCCGCGAAGCGGCGCTCGAATTCGTCGCGCCACGCGGCCGTCACGGGCGCCGAGGAGACGAGCGCCAGTCGGGCGATGCGGTCGGGATGCTCGAGCGCGTACAGCAGGGCGAGCAACCCCCCCCACGAGTAGCCGATCAGCGTGAGGCGGTCGAGCTCCCAGTGCCCGCGCAGGGCCTCGAGGTCGACCACGTGCTCCCGCCAACCCACCGGGACGTCGCGCGGGACCGGTGACCGACCGCCGCCGCGCTGGTCGTAATAGAGGAGCGTGCGGCCGCCCTCGGCGAGGTGGTCGTACTGCGGGAGCAGGTAGTCGTGGTGTGCGCCGGGGCCGCCGTGCAGCACCACCACGGGCGGGCCATGCCCCACGCGTCGCGTGTAGAGGCGCACGCCGTTCAGCTCGACCGTCGTTTCCGTCGTCGTTTCTGGCATCGGGTCTCAACTTAAACAGTTCGCGAGGATGAAGCCGCTGCGCCTGCCCCCCGCCCGACTCGGGCTCGCCGACATCGCGATCCTCTGCCTGTTGGGCGGCGTGATCGCGATGGTGGTCTCGTTCGCGCACGAGTTCGAGGCCCCGTTCTCGCAGGCGGTGCGCATCGACCTGAGCCCGGCAGCGCTGCCCAGGTACACCCTGTATTCGCTGTCGCGTGGCGTCCTGGCGCTCTTGATCTCGTATCTCTTCGCCCTGGGGTTCGGGTGGGCGGCGGCGAAGTCGCCAGCCGCCGAGCGGCTCCTGCTGCCGCTGCTGGACATCCTCCAGAGCATTCCGGTGCTCGGCTTTCTCCCCGGGCTCGTGCTCGGTCTGATGTCGCTGTTCCCGACCCGCAACGTGGGGCTCGAGCTCGCGGCCATCCTGATGATCTTCACGGCGCAGGCGTGGAACCTCGCGCTCTCCTTCTACAACTCCCTCAAGGCGCTGCCACAGCCGCTGCGGGACGCGGGCAAGGTCGCGGGCTGGCCACCCGGCCGGACCTTTCGACAGCTCGAGGTGCCGGCTGCGGCGCAGGGTCTCGTGTGGAACGGGATGCTGTCCATGGCGGGCGGCTGGTTCTTCCTCATGGTGAATGAGGCGTTCCGTTTGGGAGATCGCGACTACCGCCTTCCCGGCATCGGGTCTTACATGAGCGTCGCCCTCGACCAGGGGAACGCGCACGCGATGGCGCTCGCGATCGCCGCCATGGTGGCCATGATCGTGTGCGTGGATCAGCTCCTGTGGCGGCCGCTGGTGGTGTGGGTCGAGAAATTCCGCTTGGACGAGAGCAGCGGCGGCGGGCCGGTCCCGTCGTCGTGGGTGCTGGACTTCCTGCGGCGCGCCCGCCTGCCGCGCCGCGCGGCCGTGCTGCAGCGGCGCGCGTATCGCCGGGCCCGCCGGGCGGCGCGGCCGTTCGAGCGCCCGTTCCGCGCCGTCGGTCCCGTCATCCTGCGCGGCCCGCGGTTGGCCTTCGAGCATCGGGTGGCGCGGAAGATCGGCGCCGGGCTCGCGATCGCGGCGGTCGCCGCCGCCGCCGCCCTGGGCGCCTGGCGTCTGTGGCTGCTGGTCGCGCAGCTGGGGTGGGCGGAGTGGGGTCAGCTGGTCTCGTCCGCCGTGCTCACGTTCGCACGGGTGATGGGGGCCGTGATCGTATCGACCGCGTGGGCCCTGCCCGCGGGGGTGGTGATCGGCCGCTCCCCGCGTCTCGCGCGCGCGCTGCAGCCCGTGATTCAGGTCGTGGCGTCGTTCCCTGCACCCATGCTGTTTCCGCTCGTGATCCTGCTGTTCCAGCGGATCGGCATCGGGCTGGGGCTCGGCGCGGTCGCGCTCATGGTGTTGGCGGGCCAGTGGTATATCCTGTTCAACGTGATCTCCGCCGTCGCCGCGATCCCCGAGCAGTTGAAGGACGCTGCGACGGTGTTTCGGCTCCCGCGTCGAGCGCGCTGGCGGTCCCTGTACCTGCCGGCCGCGTTTCCCGCGCTGGTGACCGGGTGGGTGACGGCCGCCGGGGGTGCGTGGAACGGCTCGATCGTCGCGGAATACATGCAGGTCGCCGGCCGGCTGCAGGTGACCAAGGGCCTGGGAAGTTTGATCAGCGACGCCACCGCCCACGCCAACTTCCCACTGCTCGCGGGGGGCATCGCGCTGATGAGCATGATCGTCGTCAGCTGGAACCGTTTGGTGTGGCGCTCCCTCATGGGTTGGGCGCAGACGCGCTTCGGGCTCGAGACATGACGCCCGGCACGGTGCTCCTCGAGGCGCAGCACGTGACGCAGCGCTTTCGGCTCCCGAACGGCCAGAACCTCGAGGCGCTGCGCGACGTGTCGCTCGCCGTGCGCGAGCACGAGGT
>Ga0209161_10003546_pt1 | contig 12560 bp, 9 predicted proteins | sample GraSoiAngelo_155_FD_186169 | JGI IMG/M metagenome (GOLD analysis project Ga0209161, IMG submission 186169) | Grasslands soil microbial communities from the Angelo Coastal Reserve, California, USA - 14_1009_13_30cm (SPAdes) (version 2) | ecosystem: Environmental > Terrestrial > Soil > Grasslands ...
TCCGCGGCCACCTTGGTGGCGGGCAGATGCGCCGCGACGCGCTCCTCGAACGGCTGCAGGATCACGAACATGCCGCCGACGTTCGAGATGTTGTTGCTGGTGAGGATGGAGTAACCCGGGAGGCGGATCGCGTGCTGCACGCCGGGAGTGGCACGCACCATCTCGTCGAGGCGCCCCATCACCTCCTCGGTGCGCTCGAGGCTCGCCCCGTCCGGCAGCTGCGCGTTCACGACCAGGTAGCCCTTGTCCTGCTCCGGGATGAACCCGACGGGCACGGTGCGGAACCCGAGCCAGGTGAGGACCATGAGCCCACCGTAGAGGAGGAGGATGACCCCCGTCGCACGCACGAGCCCGCTGACGATCCGGCCGTATCCCGCGGTCAGCCGCTCGAAGACCCGGTTGAACCCCTTGAAGAAGGCCAGCAGCGCGCGGTTCACGCGCTCGTTCAGCCGATATCCGCCGAAGCCGCCGACGGCGACGACCGCGAGCCGGACGGCCCACAATGCCGCGGCACTCCCGTGCGCCTCGTGACCGTGGCCGCCCGCCGACAGGCCGAACAGGTGCTGCACGCGGCCGGTGAGGAGGAAGTCGGCGAGCAGGGCACCCAGCAGCACGACCCCGGCGCGCGGCAGCGCCTCGTGGCGCTCCTCGCCGTGCGCGTGCGGCTTGATGAGGGTGACCGCGCGCGCCGGCGCCATCGTCATCGCGTTGATGGCCGAGATGATCGTCGAGGCCGCGATGGTGAGCGCGAACTGGCGGTAGAACTGGCCGCTGATGCCGGCGATGAACGCCGTCGGGATGAAGACGGAGCTCAGGACGAGCGTGATCGCGATCACCGGGCCGGTGATCTCGTCGAGCGCCTTGATGGTCGCCTCGCGCGGCGGAAGGCCCGTCGCCATCCAGCGCTCGACGTTCTCGACCACGACGATCGCGTCGTCGACGACGATGCCGATGGCGAGGACGAGCCCGAAGAGCGAGAGGTTGTTGAGCGAGAAACCGAGCATCGCCATGACGAAGAACGTCCCGATGAGCGAGACCGGGACGTCGATCATTGGCAGCAGCGTGGCGCGCCAGTCCTGCAGGAACACGAGGACGACGATGAAGACGAGGACGAACGCCTCGAACAGCGTCTTGTAGACCTCGTGGATCGACTCGTCGACGAAGACCGTCGTGTCGTAGACGATCTTGTACTCCATGCCCTCCGGGAACCGCGCCTTGAGGCGTTCCATCTCGGCGCGGACGCTCTCCGCCGTCGCGAGCGCGTTGGCACCGGGGAGCTGGAAGACCGCCATCGTGACAGATTCCTGGCCATCGAGGTAGCTGCCGACGTCGTAGTTCTTCGCCCCCAGCTCGACTCTGCCCACATCGACGAGGCGCGTGATGTCCCCGTGCTCGCCCGTCTTCACCACGATGTCGCCGAACTGCTCGGGGTCGAGCAGCCGGCCGAGCGTGTTGACCGTGTACTGGAAGTCTATGCCGGCGGGTGCCGGCGGCTGGCCGATGCGTCCGGCGGCGACCTGCACGTTCTGCTCCTGCAGCGCCTTCAGGACGTCGGCGGCGGTCATGTCGCGCGAGGCGAGCGCCGTCGGGTCGAGCCAGATGCGCATGCTGTAGTCGCGCGCGCCGAGGAAGCTGACGTCGCCCACACCGGGCAGCCGGGCGAGCGCGTCCTTCACCTGGATGGTGGCGTAGTTGCTCAGGTACAGCTGGTCATAGCGTCCGCTCGGCGAGAGCAGGTTCACGCACAGGAGGATCATCGGCGACTTCTTCTTCACCGTGACGCCCTGGCGCTTCACCTCGTCCGGCAGCTTCGCCTCGGCGATCGCGACCCGGTTCTGGGTGAGAACCTGCGCGAAGTCGAGGTTCGTCCCGACGCGGAACGTCACGTCGAGGTTCATCTGCCCGTCGTTCGTGCTCTTCGAGAGCATGTAGAGCATGTTCTCGACGCCGTTCACCTCCTGCTCGATCGGCGCGGCTACGGTGTCGGCGACGACCTTCGCGCTCGCGCCGGGATACGTCGCCGAGATGTTGACCGTCGGCGGCACGACCTCCGGGTACTGTGCGATCGGCAGCTTCTGCAGCGCCACGAGGCCGATGATCACGATGACGATCGAGAGGACGGTCGCGAAGATCGGCCGATCGACGAAGAAGCGAGCGAACATCAGCTCTTCCTTACGAGGGCGCCTCGGCGGGCGGCCCCGGGCGCATGCTGACTTTCTGCGGCGTCACGGGCCCGCCCGGTCGCGCGCGCTGGATCCCGTTCACGATCACCCATTCGCCGGGCGCGAGGCCGTCGGTCACGGCGCGGAGAGCGTTCTGGAGCGGGCCGAGCTTCACGGGTCGGTACTCGACCACGTTCTTGTCGTTCACGACCAGGACGTACTTCCTGTCCTGGTCGGTGCCGATGGCGCGGTCGGTCACCAGGACGCCGGGCCGGGGCTCGCTGATGGGGACTCGCACGCGCACGAACATCCCCGGCGCCAGCAGCCGGTCCGTATTCGGAAGCACCGCCCGCACGTGGATCGTCCCGGTCGAGGGGTCGATCTGGTTGTCGATGAAGTCGACGGTACCCCGGTAGGGGAAGTCGTTCTCCTCGGCGAGCGCGACGAAGACCGGCGCCTGGGCCGCGCGGATGTTCTCCGGGGTGACGGCGCCGTCGCGGGCGATGTTCGCCTTTCTGATGCGGACGAGCGCGCGCTCGTCCGTGTCGAAGTTCACGTGGACCGGGTCGAGGCTCACGACCGTCGTCAGCAGCGGCCCGCCGGACGCGCCCACGACCACGAGGTTCCCTTGCGTGATCTCCGCCCGGCTCACGCGGCCGGCTATCGGCGCCGTCACCCGCGTGAACTCGAGATCGAGCCGCGCGAGGTCGAGCTGCGCGAGCTTCGCCTTGAGCTCCCCCTCGGCTGCCCCCTTCTCGGCGACCGCACGCTCGAGCTCGCGGGCGCTGGCGGCGCCGGACGGGCGCAGCAATTGATTCCGGCCCACCTCGGACTCCGCCCGGGCGAGCTGCGCGCGCAGCCGGGCGACCTCGCCCTCGCCCCGCAGGACCGCGGCCTGGTACTCTCGCGGGTCGATCTCGAAGAGGAGATCGCCGGCGTTGACGAGCTGGCCGTCGGTGAAGGCGACCTTCGTGATGTACCCGGTCACCCGGGCTCGCACCTCGACGCTCTGGACGGCGCTGACACGACCGGTGAACTCGAGCGTCTCCTGGACGGGCTCCTCGACCGGCTGGCTGACCGAGACGTCGGGCGGTGGCGGGGCGACGACCTTCGGCTCGCGCCCGCATCCGGCGCCGACGGCCGCGAGTGCGACGAGCGACACCGCGAGAAACGGGGCGGAGGATGCCGCCCCTCGGTTGGCTACCACTGTGGCCTCCACCATCGCCAGCGCCACCAGCCCCGATCCTGCTCCGTCCCACTGCTGGCGGCCTGCGCGATGTTCCGTTGTTGCTCCTCCGCGATCAGGTCACCCCACCGCGTGCGGGAGCTCATCTGCTCGGCGCTTTCGGCCGAGATGACGCTGCCGCCCTGCCACGGCTCCCACCCGCCGCCGAGGCTCTTGTAGAGCGTCACGAGCGTCAGCGCTTCCTCGCCCTGGCTGGCCGCGAGCAGGTCCTCCTGCTGAACGAGAAGCTGCTGGGCGAGCAGCACCGTCGTGAAGTCGACGGCGCCCTCGGAGTACTGCCGCCCGACCAGGTCCACGACCTTCTGCGCGGCCGCGACGCTGTCGCGGAGCGACGCCGTGCGCAGGAGTGCGCCGCGATGCGCGGCGATCGCGCTCTCGACGTCCGCCTGGGCGCGGAGCACGGTGTTCGTGTAGTCGTTGACCAGGGCCTGATATTCCGCGTCCTGGACGCGCACGTTGTTGCTGATCCGCCCGTAGTTCAGGATCGCCCAGCTGAACGTCGGACCGCCGAACGCCTCGAAGCTGCGTCCCTCGAAGAACTTCGCGGCATCTTCCGAGTGGAGGTCGATGGCACCGACGAGGGACAGGTGAGGGTACAGGTCAGCCTTCGCGATCCCGATCTTCGCGCTCTGCGCGGCGAGGAGCCGCTCGTTGCGCCGGACGTCCGGCCGGCGGCGCAGCAGGTCGGCGGGAATTCCCATCGCAATCTCGGGGGGAGGCTTCGGGATCTCCGCCGGCCCCTCCCCCACGATGTCCTCGACCCGGCGCGGGGGGACGCCCAGGAGCGCCGAGAGCGTGCTCGCCTGCTCGTCGATCTGGGCCTCGAAGAACGGCATCTGCGCTTCCGTCGCGTGCAGGAGCGTCGCCGCCTGTGCGGGATCGACTTCGGTCACCGCGCCGTGCTGGGCGCGCAGCGTCGCGATGTTGAAGCTCGAGCGCTGCAGCTCGGCGTTGCGCCGCGCCACGTCGAGCTCCGCCTGCGCGGTGCGGATGCCGATGTAGTTCGTCGCGACCTCGGCGAGGAGGGACACGAGGACGTCGTCGTAGTCGGCATACGCGGCGAGCAGCTCGGCATCCGAGGACTCGATGCCGCGCCGGAACTTGCCCCACATGTCGAGCTCCCAGGCGACGTCGAGACCGGCGAGGAAGTCGTTGAAGTTCCGCTCCGGCGGCACGATGAGGAGGTTCTTGCTCGCGACGTTTCGGCTGTAGGACGCCACGGCGTTCTGGACCTGGGGGAAGAGCGTGCCGATCGCGATGCCTCGCCGTGCCTGGGCTCCCAGCACCCGAGCGCCAGCCGCCTGCAGCGAGGGGTTCTGCCGGTAGCCCTCGACGACCAGGTTCGTCAGGACGGGATCCCGGAACGTTTCCCACCACGGGCCGATCGGCTCCGACTCGGGCCCGATGCCGTTCGTGTCCCGCGCGATCCAGGCGTTCGCGACCGGCGCCGGCGGACGTCGATATTCGGGACCGACCATCATGCACCCCGACACGACGAGAAGCGCGAGAAGCGCGCCGCCCCGCGTTCCGGCACACCGCACCTCGTCCATTCCGGTCGCAAGACCGTGGGGCACCATCCAGTGTGCGAGCCGTCAGTCGAAGATGGGGTAGAGGAGGTGAACGCGGGACACGTCGCCCTCAGAGCCGTTCTCGTTCTCCTTCGATCCGTGGAGCCCCTCGGCGCCGATGGCGCGTCGCCTGCGGAGCCGCCGCACCCGAGGGTGAGGCGGGATCATCGCCGATCCGCCATACGCCGGAGCCAACGCGACGTCTTGCCATCACACGCCAGAAGATCCGGCGGCGGCGGCGGACCGAACGCGATCGACGGCTTTCGCCGGCCGTTGTCGTAGAATGGCAAGCCGGCCACGAATGCGGCTGCTATCGCAGCGCTCGCGTGGAAGTCGCCACTTACCCGCCCGTCAGACGGGTCTGTGCGTTTGCCGTCGCAGCCGGTGTGGCCTACGCCGCATGGAGCTACGAGAACGAGCTCAAGGTCCGGAAGCCGCCCGTCCTCGACGTACGCGCTCCGCGAGCGTCACGCAGCCACGGGCCGCCGGCGCGTGTCATCTGGGTGATGATCGACGGTCTGCGGCTCGATGCCTCCCGTGAGATGCCCGTCCTCAATCGGCTTCGTGCGGAAGGCGAAGACGTCTCTGCCCGGGCGGAGTTCCCGACCTACAGCGGACCGAATTTCGTCGCGCAGGCATCGGGCATCGAGCCTGCCGCCTCCGGCGTGCTGAGCAACGGATATCCGGGAGAGGTGGCGCTGGATTCGGTGTTTCGCCGCGCGAAGCTTGCCGGCCTTCGGACCGCGGTGCTCACGACCGACCGGGATCCCGGCCTGGACTGGACCTATGCCTCGTGGGTGGACGAGACGGTGATCGAAGACCCGGAGGTGCACCTGCCCCCCGCGCACTTGGTCTTCGTCCACATCGGGTATGTGGAATGCACGGACTGAATCGATCGGGCACCATGAGTGATGTCGCGCGTGGCGCCACCGGCGTGGTCGAATCGGGACGTCGACTCCTCCGGCTCGCCCCGAGCCGCCTGCTCTCGATCGCGAGTCGCCGAACTGGCCTCCGCGACTTCGGTGATCCGGCCTTCCGGGAGCCGCTCGACCGTCTCCTCGAGTCGCTCCGGCGTGAAGCCCACCTGAGCCTCGTCGGCCGCATCGCGGCCCGCCTGGAGGTGACGGGTCTCTTGACGAACCGGCTCTTGCTGGCGCGCGATCGGGAGCGACATCCGGGGATCGCGCGAGAGGGGATTCGGAGGCCACGGAGCGGCTCCACCTTCCTGCACGGCCTGCTGGCGCAGGATCCCGCCAGCCGGGTGCCGCTGCACTGGGAGCTGCGCTTTCCATCGCCACCCCCCGAGCGATCGACCCGCGACAGCGACCCGCGCATCGCGCGCGCCGCGCGTCACATCCGCTGGTTCTTCCGCCTCGCGCCGACGTTCCGGAACATCCACCCCGTCGGCGCGCGCATGCCCGAGGAGTGCGTCGTCATTCTGAGCCACGCGTTCCTGAGCTTCGAGTTCTCCTCGAACTGGTTCGTCCCCTCGTACCAGTCCTGGCTCGAGCAGCAGGACCTAGAGTCCGCCTATCGCTACCACCGGCGCTTCCTCCAGCATCTCCAGTGGAACGGCGCGGGCGACCGCTGGCTCCTGAAGGCGCCTCCTCACCTCCCGAGCCTGCGCGCGCTGTTCGCGGTCTATCCCGACGCGGACGTGATCGTGACGCACCGGGACCCGCTCGAGGTCGTCGCGTCGGTCGCGAGCCTGCACGTCGCCCTCCGTCGGACGTTCAGTCGCGCGGTCGATCCGCTCGCGGTCGGACCGGAGGTGTCCCGAATGCTCGCCGGCGACGTCCGGCGTGGTTTTGCGGCGCGCGACGACGGCTGCGCCCCGCCGGAGCGGTTCCTCGACGTCTGGTATGCGCAGCTGATGGACGATCCGCTCGCGGTGGTGCGGCGGATCTACCGGCACTTCGACCTTCGGCTGTCGACCGAGGTCGACACACGCATGCGGGCGTACCTGGCGACGAATTCCACGGACCGAAACGGCCTGCACGTCTATTCGCTCGCCCAGTTCGGACTCGACCCCGCGGTCGAGCGTGCGCGCTACCGCGAGTACTGGGACCGATACCGCACACCCTCGGGTCACTGACCCGTTCGCCATCGGATGGCGACCCCGGCCGTTCTGATCGCTCGACCGACGGTCGTCCTACGGAGGCCCTGCCGAGGCGCGATCTGGCAAGACAGGGAGGGCGAACTCGCGTATCGCTGGCCCGACCCGTAAGGACGCTCCCGACGAAAGTCCGGTTGGCCCCGGGTCGTGAGGCTCAATCTTCGAAGAGGAAAGGAGAACGAGCAATGCGAAGGGTGATTGGCCTGGTGAGTGCCTTTGCGTTGGGTCTCTGCCTGACGACGGCTCGGGCGGCAGAGACACCGGATGGAACGCTCCGGCTGAGCGGCGGGTCGGTGGCCGCTGGCGTGGGTGTGAGTTGGGGAGGTGGCACGCTCACCTACAAGGGCAAGGAGTACCCGATCGAGGTTAAAGGCCTCTCCGTGGGTGACGTGGGCGCGACGAAGATCGAAGCCTCCGGCAGCGTGTACCACCTATCGAAGCTGGAGGACTTCGACGGCAACTACACGGCCGTCGGTGCCGGACTGACCGCGGCCGGGGGAGCCGGTGCCGCCGCGATGAAGAACCAGAATGGCGTCACGGTCGAGCTGGTTTCGACCACACAGGGCGTCAAGGTCGCTGCGGGTGGCGCCGGCGTCTCCATGCGAATCAAGAAGTGAGCCCCATTCCATCGCGAGGGCCCGAGGCGACTCCGCCCGGGTCCTCTTAACCGCCGCGTCCGGCGGCTCGTCTTTCGCTGTCTGGCAGGAACCAAGACGCACCGAGGCGGAGTCGTCATCCCTGCCACGAGAAGCCGTGTCCAGCAGGGAAGCTCAGCGCAAACGAGGAGGAACGATGCGTAGGATTTGCATGAAGGCCAGTGTGGTCGCGGTCGCGATGTTGTACACATCCCTCGCCTTTGCCGAGAACAGCACCGAGCCGACCGTGAAGCTGAGCGGCGGGTCGACCGCGGTCGGTATCGGCGCGAACTGGGGCGAAGGCATCCTCACCTTCGAGGGATATGAGTACCCGTTCTCGGTCAGGGGACTGACGATCGGCGATGTGGGCGCCCATGGATTCACGGGGTCCGGACGCGTTCACAACCTCAAACGAGCCGAGGACTTCAACGGGAACTACACGGGGCTCGGCGTCGGGCTGACGATCGCCGGTGGCGGATCCGCCGTAACGATGCGAAATCAGAGCGGGGTGACGATCGACCTCCTCATGACCACTCGAGGCCTCAAGGTCGGGCTCGGAGGCGGCGGCATCAGCCTCGAGATTCCCGAGAGCGGGTTCGCGGCCGTTCGAGCCCAGAAAGCAGCCGAAGCGGCCGCGGTGCGTGCGGATGACGCCGCGCGCCGGATAGAGGCCGCCGCCGGGCGTGTCGAAGAAGCGGCCCAGCGCGCCGAAAGAGCGGCAGAGCAGGCGGAGCAAGCCGGAGCGCGACGCCGAGCGCGGATACACGTCGCCCGAAAGGCCTGAGACCGCAGAAGAGGGCAGCGCGAACCCTTTCCGCGTGCTCGACGACGAAACCCGTTACGCAGAGCGGTCAGCCGCGCTCGTTCGGACGTCTCGCACCGCCGAGAGCGGCGGTGTCTGCTCGTCGTGCGGATCGCCCTCGGATACCCACTCCACCAAGAGCGTGTACGCCACCGCCAGCACGACCGGCCCGATGAAGAGCCCGATCACGCCAAAGCTTACGAGGCCGCCGATGACACCCACGAAGATCAGCAAGAGCGGCAGGTCGGCCCCTCGCCTGATCAGCAGCGGTCGCAGGAAGTTGTCGAACGTGCCGCAGAAGACCGCCCAGACGAGGAACGCGGTACCCCATATCGCGCCGGTGCGCGCATAGACCCAGATCGTCGCAGGGATCAGGACCAGCCCCGGTCCCACTTGGGCAACCGAAAGCATGAACGCCAGCGCGGTGAGGATCGTCGCAAACGGCACGCCGGCGACGGCGAGGCCGATCCCGGTGAAGACGGACTGGAGGATGGCCGTGACGACGACCCCGAGCGCCACGGCCCGGATCGCCCGCGCGGCGAGATGCACCACCTCCTCGACCCGTGAGCCGGCCAGCCGCCGGGCAAACCTCTCCACACCCCGGCTGGCCGTCTCTCCGTTCGCGTACAGGATCGCGACGACGACGACCGTGAGCAAGAAGTGGATCAGCAGCAGGCCGAGGCTGCCGACCTGGCCGACGAACCAGAGGACGACCCCGCGAGACCGGGGCGGATATTTCTTCCGGGCCGGCGGCCGCCAGCCGTTGCCAGCGCGCCAAGAGCCGCGTACCGATCACCGGTAGCTCCGCGATCCACCCAGGCGGCTGGGGCAGGGTGAGCGTCGCCAATGACTCCGACCATGTCGAGATCTGCCTGGCGTTCTCCACGATCGCCGTAACACCGAAGTAGAACGGCACGAGCAGGACGAGCAGCAGCGCGATCGTCATGACGGCGACGGCGGAAGAACGTCTGCCGCCGAGGTGTGCCTGGACCCGCAGGAGCAGGGGCCATGTCGCGACGGCGATCGCGGTTCCCCAGGTCGTCGCCACCAGGAAAGGCCGCACGATGTAGAAGCTGCTGACGATGAGCGCGCCGAGTGCGAGCAGCTGGAAGATCGTCCGTGTGAGATCCTCGGGGCGGTTCGGTTGCATGCTGTCCGGCATCGCCCCGGTCATGCCCGCCGCTGGCCCGCACGGGCTTGCCAGATGACGCCACCCTGCGGGGAGCCGAATCAGGGGGACGAGAGCCTCGCGGACGAGGCCTGATACTCGACGACCGCTTGCTCCAGATTGAAGAACATCCGCTCACGCCCGAGGGTCTTGCCCAGGGCCGACCGCTGGACCATCGACAGCACTCCGGGAGTGAGGCCGACGAGCCAGAGAAGAACGCCGGCCGCACGCTGTCTCTTCTCCGCTTCCGTCAGCATCTTGAGCGCCGTGTACTCGAGATCGAACACGCCGGCGAGGTCGAGCGCCACGACCGTCGGCTTCGCCTCGGCGATCAGCGGCCTCATCTTCTCGCCGACGCGCTCCGCATTCGCGAAGAAGATCCGGCCCTCGGGGCGCAGCAAGAGGAGCCCGGGGAAGGTCTCGTCCTCGAGATGCTCCTGCGACCGAGGGCGGAAGACGTTGGTGCCCCGCTTGCGCCCGAGGACATGGACCGGCGGGTCGGCGACCTGGTGGGCGAGCGCGACGAGCGAGATCACGATCGCGACGAGAATCCCCTGCAGTGTCCCGAGCAGCAGCACGCCCACCAGCGCGGCCAGGGCCCATGCGAACTCCATCCGCCGTGCCCTGCGGATCGTGCGGAACTCCGCCGGCTTGATGAGACCGACCGAATACACCACGACGATGGCGGCGAGGGTGGCTTCGGGCATCAGCCCGATGAAAGGAGCGAGCAGCAGCATCGTCGCCAGCGTCGCGCCCGCCGTGACCAGCCCGGCCAGCTGTGAGCGCGCGCCGGCCAGCCGGTTCACCGCAGTCTGGGTGGTTCCGCCGCCGACCGGCATGGCCCCCAGGAATGCGCCTCCCACGTTCGCGAGGCCGGTCGCGAGCAGCTCCCGGTTCGCCCGCGGCGTGGGCTCGCCGCTCTGGGTGAAGGCACGCCCGGCAGCAATCGTTTCGGCAAAGCTCATCAGCGCAATGCCCAGGGCCGCCGGCCACAGGCGGACGATCGGCTGAAGCGAGGGGAGGGTGAGGGAGGGCAGTCCCGTCGGGACATGGCCGACCGCTCCGACTCCGTACGCCTGCAAGCCGAGCAGGCTCATGGCGGCGACGCCGATCGCGATCGCGACGAGCGGCGCCGGCGCTCGCGGCGCCGTGCGCTCGAGCGCGACGAGAATCCCCACCACGAGGGCACCCAGAGCCATCGTCGCCATCGAGGCATCCGTGATGCCTTGGGCGATGCCGAGCAGGTTATGGGAGAAGGAGCTTTTGGGAAAATGAATGCCCAGCAGCTTCGGGACCTGATCCACCACGATGACGAGTCCGATCCCCGCCTTGAATCCGATCAGCACCGGTTCGGAGATGAAGTTCGCCAGGAACCCCAGCCGCAGCACGCCCGCCAGCACGAGGATGAGGCCCACCAGCAGGGCCAGCGTCGCCGAAGCAGCGACGAGTGACGCCGCGTCTCCCGCGGGAGCGACCGCGCCGAGCGCCGCCGCCGTGAGCATGGCGAGCGTCGTCGTCGTGCTCACGCTGAGCGGCCGGGAGGTCCCGACCATCGCGTAGATCAGCATGGGCAGCAGGGCGGTGTAGAGCCCGACCTGCACCGGCAGTCCGGCGATGGTGGCGTACGCCATCGCCTTCGGAATCACCACTGCGGCCGCGGTGAGTCCGGCGACGACGTCGAGCTTCAGCCATTCGCGGCGATAAGCGCGGATCCAGTCCGGCACTGGGACGCGCACCGCGGTCGCCAGCTCCGCAAGCCTCAAAATGTCTCGGGGATGAACTTGTACGGGTAATCCGGTTCGCGGTAGCTGTGCGCCTTCTGCCGCTTCGGCAGCTTCACGCCGTCGCGCGCCACCTTTTTGTACGGAATCCTGCTCAGCAGGTGCGTGATGACGTTGAGACGGGCGCGCTTCTTGTCATCGGACTTCACCACGTACCACGGCGCCCACGCCGTGTCGGTCGCCTCGAACATCTCGTCCCGCGCCTGCGAATAGTCGTACCACCGGCTGTACGACTCGACGTCCATCGGCGAGAGCTTCCAGATCTTGCGCCCGTCCTCGATGCGCGCCTCGAGCCGGCGGGTCTGCTCCTCCATGCTCACCTCGAGCCAATACTTGAGCAGAATGACGCCGGATTCGATCACCATCTTCTCGAAGGCCGGCGTCAGCTGAAGAAAACGCTTCACCTCTTCCTCGGAACAAAAGCCCATGACACGCTCGACGCCCGCCCGGTTGTACCAACTGCGGTCCCAGATCACGACTTCGCCGGCCGCCGGCAGGTGCGGCAGATACCGCTGCATGTACATCTGGCTCTTCTCACGCTCGCTCGGGGCGGGGAGCGCCACCACACGAAAGGCTCGCGGACTCACCCGGTCCGTGATCGCCTTGATCGTGCCCCCCTTTCCGGCGCCGTCACGACCCTCGAAGACGATGCAGATCTTCACTCCCTTCTTCTTCACCCACTCCTGCACCTCGACGAGCTCGACGTGCAGCTTCGCGAGCCGCTTTTCGTATTCCTTGCGGGTCAACTTGCCCTTGCGTTCGTCCCCGCCCCTCTTCGTCTTCTTGGCGGTGTTGGCCATGGTGGTATCCCCTTTGGCTCACCCGCGGCGCCGCCTCTTGACGCGCAGCTGGGCCAGTGAGCGGGCGAGCGCGCCGTTGACGGTCGCGACTTCCGCATCGGAGATCTTGTCGCGCAGGCGGGCCGCGGCGCGCTGGCGCGCTTCTTCCGCCCTGGCTTCGTCGATGTCCTTGGCGGCGATGGCCATGTCCGTGACGATGGCGACGCGGCCCCCGGTGATCTCGACGAGTCCTTCGCCCACCGCCAGGAAATCGTCGTGACGATCCTTGCGCACCATGATCTC
>Ga0209161_10003553_pt1 | contig 12550 bp, 22 predicted proteins | sample GraSoiAngelo_155_FD_186169 | JGI IMG/M metagenome (GOLD analysis project Ga0209161, IMG submission 186169) | Grasslands soil microbial communities from the Angelo Coastal Reserve, California, USA - 14_1009_13_30cm (SPAdes) (version 2) | ecosystem: Environmental > Terrestrial > Soil > Grasslands...
GGACGGCGCGATCCTGGTGGTCAGCGCGGCCGACGGCCCGATGCCCCAGACCCGGGAGCACATCCTGCTGGCCCGCCAGGTCGAGGTGCCCCAGATCGTGGTCTTCCTCAACAAGGTGGACATGGTCGACGACGAGGAGCTCCTGGAGCTGGTCGAGCTCGAGGTCAGAGAGCTCCTGTCCAAGTACGGCTTCAAGGGCGAGGAGGTGCCGATCATCCGCGGCTCTGCCCTCAAGGCCCTTGAGTCCAAGTCCACCGACATCGCCGCGCCCGAGTTCAAGTGCATCTTCGAGCTCATGAACGCGGTCGACAGCTACATCCCGACCCCCGTGCGCGCCAAGGACAAGCCCTTCCTCATGCCGATCGAGGACGTCTTCGGCATCAAGGGGCGCGGCACCGTGGCCACCGGCCGGGTCGAGCGGGGCGTCGTCAAGGTGAGCGAAGAGGTCGAGATCGTGGGCATCCGCGAGCCCAAAAAGACCGTCGTCACCGGGGTCGAGATGTTCAGAAAGCTCCTGGATGCGGGCGAGGCCGGGGACAACGTCGGCCTGCTCCTTAGGGGTCTGGAGCGCGAGGACATCGAGCGCGGCCAGGTCATCGCCAAGCCCGGCAGCGTCAAGCCGCACACCCGCTTCCAGGCCGAGACCTACGTGCTCACCAAGGAGGAGGGCGGAAGACACACCCCCTTCTTCACCGGCTACCGGCCCCAGTTCTACGTGCGCACCACCGACGTCACCGGCGAGGTCAAGCTCAAAGAGGGCACCGAGATGGTCGTCCCCGGCGACAACACCTCCCTCGAGGTGACGTTGGGCACGCCCATCGCCCTGGAAGAGGGCCTGCGCTTTGCCATCCGCGAGGGTGGCCACACCGTGGGCGCGGGCGTTGTCACCAAGGTGCTGGCCTAACCGATGGCAAAGCAGCGCATCCGGATCCGTCTGAAGGCGTACGACCACAAGCTCATCGACCAGTCCGCCGCGCAGATCGTCGAGACGGCGCAGCGGACCGGGTCGACCGTCACGGGTCCGGTCCCGCTGCCCACGCGCATCGAGAAGTTCACGGTCATCCGGAGTCCTTTCATCTACAAAGACTCGCGCGAACAGTTCGAGATCCGCACGCACAAGCGGCTCATCGACATCAACGATCCCTCGCAGAAGACGGTCGACGCGCTGATGAGGCTCAACCTCCCGGCCGGCGTCGACATCGAGATCAAGCTCTAGAGGTCGGGAAGTGAGCGAAGAGACGACAGTCGAGGGGGGAAGCCCCCCTCAGACCCCCCAGACCGGGCCGACGCAGGCGCCGGCGATCACCAAGCCGGTGCTCATCGGCCGCAAGCTCGGGATGATCCAGCAGTTCCGCGAGGACGGCTCCGTCGTCGGCACGACGGTGATCGCCGCGGAGGCAAATGTCGTCACCCAGGTACGCACGAAAGAGCGCGACGGCTACAGCGCGATCCAGCTCGGCTTCGGCCGCCCGAAGAAAAAGCGTCTGTCCAAGGGCGCCCTCGGGCATCTCAAGCAGCTCCCGCCGCTCGAGCACCTGCGCGAGGTCCGGCTCGACGACGTCGCCGGGTTCGCGACCGGGCAGGAGATCGGTGTCGACCGCTTCGCGGCCGGCGACAAGGTGCACGTGAGCGGGGTCTCGAAGGGCAAAGGCTTCCAGGGCCCGGTCCACCTTCATCACTTCACGCGCGGCCCCAAGTCCCACGGCTCGGACCACCTGCGGCGGCAAGGCTCGGTCGGCTCCGGCACGACGCCCGGACGCGTGCTCAAGGGCCTGCGTATGGCGTCGCACCAGGGCGCCGACCGGGTGACCGTACGGAATCTCCAGATACTCAAGACGGACCCCTCGCGTGCGCTCCTCTTCATCGCGGGCGCGGTCCCCGGGGGGCGCAACGGCATCGTCATGGTGAGGAAGGCCTGATGGCCGAGAAGGACGCGAAGAAGAAGCCGGCGGCGAAGAAGGCCGCGCCCGCGAAGGCCGCGCCCGCGAAGGCCGGGGCGAGGCCCGCGGCGAAGCCGGCAGGCGTCGCGACGCCGCGCGCGAAGGCGCCGGCGAAGGCCGCAACGCCCGCTCGACCGGCGCGCCGGGCCGTCGCGCGCCCGGTGACGCGCGTCGTCAAGCGCGAGGAGGACCGTCGGGGAGCTCAGCCCCCCGGCCCGCGCGAACGTCAGGCGCCCCGTCCGAAGGCGGAGCCGCGTCCGCTGCCGACCGCGCCGGCCGGGCACGCCCCGCTCATCGCGCTGGACGGCAGCGCGAGCGGATCGGTGGAGCTCCCCGCCGCGATCGCCTCACCGGCGCGACGGCGCGGCGTCGTCGCACAAGCGATGCTCGCCGGCCTCGCGAACGCGCGTCAGGCGACCGCGGCGACGAAGAACCGCTCACGCGTCGCCGGCGGCGGCGCGAAGCCGTGGCGCCAGAAGGGGACGGGCCGAGCGCGGCAGGGCTCGACGCGCGCGCCGCACTGGCGGCACGGCGGGGTCGTCTTCGGACCGAACGGCAGGCGCTACGCGCAGCGGCTCCCCGGGAAGATGCGCCGCTCGGCGTTCGCTCAGGCGATGGGCGCGCGCGCCGCGGCGGGGCGCGTCCTCGTCGTCGAGGGCATCCGCTTCGCGGAGGAACGGCCGCGCACGCGCGAGGTCGCGGCGTGGCTCCAGGGGATCGGCGATCTCGGGAATGCGGTGCTGGTGACGGCCGATCACGACCAGAAGATCGGCGTCGCCGCAGCGAACCTGCACGAACGCCTGCAGCTGCGCACGCCGGGGTCGATCCGGCTCGCGGACGTGCTCGGCGCGGACACGCTCCTCGTCATGCGACCCGCGCTCGACGCGCTGGCGCGGCGCGCGACCGTGGAGGCGAGCGCATGAGTACCCGGGGCTCCGCGGTGCTTATCCGCCCGGTGATCACCGAGAAGTCGATGGCCGGGACGAACAACGGCCGCTACACCTTCGCGGTGGCGACGGACGCGACCAAGCGCGACATCGCCGATGCGGTCGCCGAGGCGTTCAAGGTCGACGTTGTCGCGGTCAACGTCCTCAAGGTGCACGGGAAGGCGCGCCGGCTCGGCCGCCGCATGGGGCAGCGGCCGGACTGGAAGAAGGCGATCGTCACGCTCGGGCCGGGCCAGCGCATCGAGAAGTACTTCGTGGAAGGGGTCTAGGACGTGCCGCTGAAGCAATACAAGGCCACGTCGCCGGTGCGGCGATTCCGGCAGTCCGCCTCCTTCGAGGAGCTCACGCGCGGGAAGGCGCCCGAGCGGAGTCTCCTCGAGCGCAAGCTGCGCAAGGCCGGCCGGAACGCGCAGGGGCGCGTCACGACGCGACACCGCGGTGGTGGCGAGAAGCGCGCCTACCGGATCGTCGACTTCAAACGCGACAAGGACGGGATCCCGGCGCGCGTGAAGGCGATCGAGTACGACCCGAATCGCTCGGCGCGGCTCGCGCTGGTCGTCTACCGGGACGGCGACAAGCGCTACATCCTCGCGCCGAACGATCTCAAGGTCGGCGACACGGTCGTCTCCGGCCCCGATGCCGAGGCGCGTGTGGGGAACTGCCTTCCGCTCGAGCACATTCCGACCGGTACCCAGATCCACGGCGTCGAATTGCAGCCGGGCCGCGGCGCGCAGCTCGTTCGCGCGGCGGGCGGGGCGGCGCAGCTCGTGGCGAAGGAAGGCGAGTACGCGCAGATCCGGCTGCCCTCGGGTGGCATCCGCGTCGTCCACGTGCGCTGCCGCGCCACCGTCGGGCAGCTCGGGAACATCGACCACGAGAACCGCAAGATCGGCGGGGCGGGCCACAAGCGGCGCATGGGCTGGCGCCCGCAGGTCCGTGGCGTCGTGATGTCGCCGCGCGACCACCCGCACGGCGGCGGCGAGGCCAAATCGCCCGTCGGCGGCATGGCCCAGACCCCCTGGGGCAAGCCCGCGATGGGCCTGAAGACGCGAAGGAACCCGCGGACCGACCGCTTCGTGACGGAGCGGCCGCGCAAGAGGAAGGCGAAATGAGCCGGTCCGTCAAGAAGGGGCCGTACGTCGAGGCCTCGCTCAAAGAAAAGATCGAGATGCTCAACAGCAAGAACGAGAAGAAGGTCGTGAAGACCTGGTCGCGTCCCTCGGTCGTGATCCCGGCGATGGTCGGGCACACGATCGCGGTGCACGACGGGCACCGTCACGTGCCGGTCTTCATCACCGAGAACATGGTCGGGCACCGGCTCGGCGAATTCGCGCCGACGCGCCTCTTCCGCGGGCACGGCCGCGCCGAGGCCGCGGCGGCCGCGACCGCGGCGACGACGGGTCCGGCGCCGGCGGCGAGCGCCGGCGCGCCCGAGCGCGCGACGACCGTGAAGGCGGGCGCCTGACGTGGAAGTGAAGGCGAGCGCGAAGTTCCTGCGGCTGTCGCCACGGAAGGCGAGGCTCGTGACCGACCTTATCACCGGCAAGACGGCCGAGGAGGCGATCGCGATCCTCGAGAACCTTCCGAAGTCGACCTCGCTCCCGCTCGGCCGCGTCGTGCGGTCGGCGATCGCGAACGCCGAGAACAACTTCAATCTCACCCTCGAGAGCCTGTACGTGAAGCGCGCGATCGCGAACGAGGGTCCGCGGATGAAGCGCGTCTGGATGCGTGGCCGCGGTCGCCGCGACATCAAGCTGCACCGGACCGCGCATCTCGTCGTTGTGCTGGATTCGAAGGAGGCCTAGTGGGACAGAAGACGCACCCGATCGGCTACCGCCTCGGGTTCACCAAGACCTGGAACGCCAAGTGGTACGCGAACCACAAGGCGTACCCCGTGCTCCTCAAGGAGGACGTCTCGATCCGCACCGCGATCCGCTCGCGCCTGCGCGACGCGGCGATCGCCCGCATCGAGATCGAGCGCTCCGCGAACCAGGTCACGGTCACGATCCAGACGGCGAAGCCCGGCGTCGTCATCGGCAAGGGCGGCGCGAAGGTCGAGGAGCTGCGTCAGGTCCTCGGGAAGATGACTGGGAAGATGGTCAAGGTCAACATCTTCGAGATCCGGCTGCCGGAGCTCGACGCGAACCTCATCGCCGAGAACGTGGCGCAACAGCTCGAGCGGCGCGTCTCGTTCCGCAAGGTGCTGAAGCAGACCGTCTCGCGCTCGATGAAAGCGGGCGCGAAAGGCGTGCGCGTTGCCGTCGCGGGCCGTCTCGGCGGCGCCGAGATGAGCCGGCGCGAGTGGGAGCGCGAGGGGCGCGTCCCGCTCCACACGCTTCGCGCGGACATCGAGTTCGGGCGCGCCATCGCGAAGACGACCTACGGGACGATCGGCGTGAAGGCCTGGGTGTACAAGGGCGACGTCGAGCCGTCGCCGCGTCAGGTCGCGCCGGCGGCCACGCCCGCGCGGGCAGGAGCCTAGGTGCTGCAGCCAAAGCGTCTCAAGCACCGGAAGTTCCACCGCGGCCGCATGAGCGGGGTCGCGCAATCCGGGAACACCATCACCAAAGGCGATTACGCGCTCATGGCGCTCGAGCCGTGCTGGATGACGGCGCGCCAGATCGAGGCCGCGCGGCGGGCGATCGTCCACCACTTCAAGCGCGGCGGCAAGGTGTGGATCAACGTCTTCCCGGACAAGCCGGTGACGAAGAAGCCGGCCGAGGTCCGGATGGGCTCGGGCAAAGGCTCGCCGGACCACTGGGTCTCGGTCGTGCGGCCTGGCCGGATCCTCTTCGAGGTGGGCGGCGTCGGGCAAGGCCTGGCGAAAGAAGCGCTCCGCCTGGCCGCCTACAAGCTGCCCATCAAGACGCGGTTCGTCTCGAGAGAGGAGGCCGTCACGACGGGTGAAGGAACTGCGGCGGCTGTCTGACGCCGAGCTGGCCGACCAGCTCCGGGGCGCGCGTGAAGAGCTCTTCGACGCGAAGTTCAAGTTCGCGACGCGGCAGCTCAAGAACTATCGCGGCATGCGCGCGACGCGCCAGAAGATCGCACGGCTCCTCACGGTGTCGCGCGAACGGGAAAGAGAAGCACGTGGCTGACAAGACGACCAAGTCCCAAGCGACGACCGGGAAGACCGAGAAGAAGACGGCGAAGACGACAGCGCCTCGCGCGAAGGCGGCGGCGAAGCCGGTCGCGTCCGCGCGCGCCGCGACGCGTGGCGTGACCGCACGACCGGTCGCGCCGGCGAAGGCGGCCGTCGCGGTGCGGCCCGTGTCGCGCCGGGCGGTGGCGCGCAAGCGCGCCGCACCGACCACGGAAGGCGCCACCGAGGCCCAGGTCGCGGCGTGGCGCCGTCTCCGGCGGAAGACCAAGGTCGGCGTGGTCGTCTCGGCGAAGCAGGCGAAGACCGTGATCGTGGAGGTGGGTCGCCTTCGCCAGCACCCGCTCTACAAAAAGGTCATCCGCATACGCAAGCGCTTCGCGGCGCACGACGAGATCGGCGAGGCCAAGGCGGGCGACCTCGTGCGCATCCAGGAGAGCCGCCCCTACAGCGCGACCAAGCGCTGGAAGATCGCGGAGGTCCTCTCCCGCGCGGGCGAGGCCGGCGCCGCCGCGCCGCGGGCCGCCGAGATCGAGAAGATGCTCGAGGAGGCCGAGGGCGTTACGGAGATCCTCGCGCCCGAGCGCGAAGAGAAGGAAGAGCGAGCGGAGGCCGAGGAAGGGCAGTGATCCGCCCCTACACCCGCGTCCGCTGTGCCGACAACACCGGAGCGCGAGAGCTCTCGGTCATCCGCGTGCTGCGCTCGTCGACGGGCACGACCGCCGAGATCGGCGACGTGTTCATCGCGGCGGTCAAGAACGCGATCCCGAACTCCGGCGTGAAGAAGGGCGAGGTCGTGCGGGCGGTCGTCGTGCGGCAGACCAAGGAATATCGCCGCAACGACGGAAGCTACATCCGCTTCGACGACAACGCGGCGGTGCTCCTCAACCCGCAGGGCCAGCCCCGCGGCACGCGTATCTTCGGCCCGGTCGCGAGAGAGCTGCGCGAGCGGAACTTCATGAAGATCGTCTCGCTCGCGCCGGAGGTGCTTTAATGGCCTCCGGTCTGCGGCTCCGCAAGGGCGACGAGGTCGTGGTGATCGCGGGCAAGGACCGCGGGAAGCGCGGCCGCGTCCAGGAAGTGCACCCGCGTGAGCGCACCGTGATCGTCGCGGGCGTGAACATCAGCAAGCGTCACACGAAGCCGAACCCGACGAAGAACCAGAAGGGCGGCATCGTGGAGCAGCCGCGACCGCTCTCGATCGGCAAGGTCATGGTCGTCTGTCCCCATTGCGGGCAGCCCACGCGCGTCGCCCACCGTATCGAGGACGCGGTGAAGGAGCGCGTGTGCAAGAACTGCGGTGAGGCGATCGTCGTCGAGGAGTCGACATGAAAGCCGGGCTGAAGGAGCGCTACGACAAGACGCTGAAGGACGAGCTGCGCAAGCAGTTCAACTACCCGAACATCATGCAGGTCCCGCGTGTCGAGAAGGTCATCCTGAATATCGGGATGGGCGAGGCGATCGGGAACGCGAAGGCGATGGACGCGGCCGCGCAGGACCTCGCGACGATCACCGGCCAGCGGCCGATCGTCACGAAGTCGCGCCGCGCCATCTCGAACTTCCGCCTGCGCGTCGGCATGCCGATCGGTCTCAAAGTGACGCTTCGCGGAGAGCGCATGTGGCACTTCCTCGAGAAGCTCGTGACGGTCGCGCTCCCGCGCATCCGCGACTTCCAGGGGGTGCCCGATCGCTCGTTCGACGGCCGAGGGAACTTCTCGCTCGGCCTCAAGGAGCAGCTCGTGTTCCCCGAGATCGACTACGACAAGATCGACCGCTTGCGCGGTCTCGAGGTCACGATCGTGACGACGGCGCGGACGGACGAGGAGGGCCGCGCGCTCCTGCGCGGACTCGGGATGCCGTTCCGGACCGTTACAGCGGAGAGGTAATAAGAAAGAAGAAGATGGCCAAGAAGAGCCTGATCCTGAAGTCACAGCGGACGCCAAAGCACAAGATCCAGGCCCACAACCGGTGCCAGGTGTGCGGGCGGCCGCGCGCCTTCATGCGGAAGTTCGGGCTCTGCCGCATCTGCTTCCGCGAGCGCGCCCTTACCGGCGAGCTCCCAGGCGTGACGAAATCGAGCTGGTGATGACGAACGAAGAGCAGCTGAGCGCGTTGAGCGAGGCCCCGCCGGAGCAGCGCGGCGAGCGGCCGGCGCCGCCGCGAAAGCCGGTCGCCCCGAAGAAGGCGCGGCCCAAAGGCGCCGGCGCGGCGAACGACCCCGTCGCGGACATGCTCACGCGCGTCCGCAACGCCGCGGGCGCGCGCCACGAGAACGTCACGGTGCCGGTCTCGCGGATGCGCGTCGAGATCGCGCGGATCCTCCGCGACGAGGGCTTCATCACCTCGTACGAGCAGCCGTCGCCGCGCGAGCTCGTGCTGCGGATGAAGTACGTGGGCAAGCTCCCCGCCGTCGCCGGGCTGCGCCGGATCAGCAAGCCGGGGCTCCGCGTCTACGCGCGCAAGAGCGAGATGCCGCGCGTGCTCGGCGGGCTCGGGATCGCGATCGTGTCGACATCCGCGGGCCTCATGAGCGGCCGCGACGCCGAGCGCAAGGGCCTCGGCGGCGAGGTCCTGGCATATGTCTGGTGATCAGCTGAGATGAGCCGCATCGGACGCCTGCCGGTCACGATCCCTTCGGGAGTCGACCTCAAGATCGACGGCCAGACCGTCACCGTGAAGGGGCCGAAGGGCCAGCTCGCGCGCACGTTCCATCCCGCAATCCGCATCGCGCGCGAGCCGGGGACCCCTGCCTCGTCAGGGGCCGAGACGCCTGGGAGCGTGAAGGTCACGCCCGGCGACGAGAGCACGAAGACGCGGGCCCTGCATGGGCTCACGCGGACGCTGATCGCGAACATGGTCGCGGGGGTGACCACGGGGTTCACCAAGGACCTCGAGATCAGCGGCACCGGCTACCGCGCGGTCCTCGCCGGGAAGAAGCTTCAGCTCGCGCTCGGCTTCTCTCATCCGATCGAGATCGACCCGCCCGCCGGTATCACGTTCACGGTTGAGACCCCGCAGAAGCTCAAGGTCTCGGGCGTGGACAAGGAGGTCGTCGGCGAGGTCGCCGCGAAGATCCGCGCGCTTCGCGTCCCCGACCCGTACAAGGCGAAGGGCGTGAAGTACGCCGGCGAGTACATCCGCCGCAAAGCGGGCAAGGCCGGCAAGGTCGGCGCGGCGAAGGCCTAGGGAATGCCCAAAGAGACCAGACGCGAGAGCCGTACCCGGCGTCACGAGCGCGTACGCGATCACATCCGCGGCAGCGCGGCGCGCCCGCGGCTCGCCGTGTTCCGCTCGCTCTCGCACATCTACGCGCAGCTCATCGACGACGAGGCCGGGAAGACGCTCGTCGCCGCGTCGAGCGGCGACGTCAAGGACGCGAAGGGCAGCAAGACCGAGCGGGCGAAGGCGGTCGGGACCACGCTCGGCGAGCGCGCGAAGGCCAAGGGGATCGCGGAGGCCGTCTTCGACCGCGGCGGCTACCGCTATCACGGACGAGTGAAGGCGCTGGGCGATGGGGCCCGCAGCGCCGGATTGAGGTTCTAGATGAGAACGAGCGAGAAGCGGCTTCGCCGCGACGAGCGAGTCAACCCGCCCGGGGCGTGTCTCCGGCGGAGCCGGAGATTGAGCTAATGGCCAGGATCGACGCGAACCGCCTCGAATTGACCGAGCGCGTGGTGCAGATCAACCGCGTGTCCAAGGTCGTCAAGGGCGGCCGGCGGTTCAGCTTCTCGGCGATCGTCGTGGTCGGCGACGGCCGCGGCCATGTGGGCGCCGGGCTCGGGAAGGCCGACGAGGTGCCCGAGGCGATCAAGAAGGGCGTCGAGGACGCGAAGAAGCACGTCCTCCTCGTGCCGCTCGTCGACCGGACGATCCCGCATCCGGTCACCGCCGACTTCGGCGCCGCCAAGGTGCTCCTGCGGCCGGCGTCGAAGGGCACCGGCGTCATCGCCGGCGGCTCGGTCCGCGCCGTCGTCGAATCCGCGGGCATCAGCGACATCCTCTCGAAGTCGCTCGGGAGCTCGAACCCGGTGAACGTCGTCAGGGCGACCGTGAAGGCGCTCTCGACGCTCCGGTCCGCGAACGAGGTGCGCCAGATGCGCGGCACGCACGTTGCGGAGGCGAGGGCGTGACGCCGCGCCTCGAGATCACGCAGGCGCGGAGCGCCATCGGCGAGAAGGAAGGCGCGCGCCGCACGCTCGGCGCGCTCGGCCTTCGGCGGACCGGGCAGACCGTGTCGCACGACGACTCGCCCACAGTCCGCGGAATGCTGCGCCGCGTCGCGCATCTCGTCGCGGTGAAGGAAGCCAAATGAGACAGCACGAGGTCCGGCCGCAGCGCGGATCGCGAAAGCCCACCCGCCGGCTCGGCCGCGGGACGGCGCAGGGACAGGGCAAGACCGCGGGCCGGGGGACGAAAGGCCAGCTCGCGCGGACCGGGCCGGGGCTGCCGGGATGGTTCGAGGGCGGTCAGACGCCGCTCCACATGCGCGTCCCGAAGCTGCGCGGCTTCAAGAACCGCTTTCGCAAGAGCTTCGTCGCGGTCAACGTTGGCCGGCTCGCCGGCTTCGCGGCCGACGGGAAGGTCTCCCCGGAGACGCTCGCCGCGAAGGGACTCATCGGCAAGGACGCGCGGATCAAGGTCCTCGGGGACGGAGATCTCAAGACCAAGCTCGAGGTCCACGCGCATGCCGTCTCCGCGACGGCACGCGAGAAGATCGAGTCAGCGGGTGGCGCCGTCGTGATCATCGGCGCCTAGGGAAGCTGGCCTATGGGCATGTTCACCGCGCTCATCGACGCGTTCCGGACGCCGGACCTACGCAACAAGATCCTGTTCACGCTCGGGATGCTCGTCGTGTTCCGCTTCCTCGCGCACGTTCCGCTCCCGGGCGTGAACCAGGACCAGCTGCAGGCCCTTATGCAGAACAACCAGCTGCTGAACCTGCTGGACCTCTTCTCCGGCGGCGGACTCGCGCGCTTCTCGGTCGTCGCGCTCGGGGTGAACCCCTACATCAACGCGTCGATCATCATGACGCTCCTCCAGCAGACGATCCCGGCGCTCGAGCGGCTCTCGAAAGAGGGTGAGTACGGACGCAACCGCATCAACCAGTACACCCGCATCCTCACCGTGCCGCTCGCGCTCCTCCAGGGCATCGGCGTCGCGGTATTCATGCAGCGCTCCGGCGTGCTGAACGCCTTCGGACCGGGGGACCTCGGGCTGACGCTGTCGATCCTCGGCTCGCTCACCGCGGGGACGCTCATCCTCATGTGGCTCGGCGAGCTCATCAGCGAGCGCGGGATCGGCAACGGGATCAGCTTCATCATCTTCGCCGGGATCGTCGGGCGGCTCCCGAACACGGTCCAGCAGACCCTCGAGGTGCAGCAGAATTACATCGCGCTCGCGTCGATCGCGATCATCAGCGTGCTCGTGATCGCGGCGATCATCTTCATCCAGGAGGGCCAGCGGCGGATCCCCGTCCAGTACGCGAAGCGCGTGCGCGGGACGCGGATGTACTCAGGCGGCTCGACGCACATCCCGCTTCGCGTGAACAGCGCCGGCGTCATCCCGATCATCTTCGCGATCTCGATCCTGCTCCTGCCGAGCCAGATCGCGCAGTACTTCACCTCGAGCGAGACCACGTGGATCAAGGACCTCTCGACGGCCGTGGTCTCGTTCTTCCAGAACCCGATCTTCTACAACTCGGTGTACTTCGTGCTCGTGGTGGCGTTCACGTTCTTCTACACGGCGTTCACGTTCATCCCGAACGACGTCGCCGACAACATCAAGCGCTACGGCGGCTTCATCCCCGGCATTCGTCCCGGTCGCCCGACCGCCGAGTTCCTCTCGCGCGTCGTCACCCGGATCACGATCGCGGGCGCGCTCTTCCTCGGCATCGTGGCGGTCATGCCGACGCTCATCGGCGACATCACGCAGGTGCAGACGCTCCGGCTCGGCGGCACGAGCATTCTCATCGTCGTCGGCGTCGTCGTGGAGACGATGAAGCAGCTCGAGGCGCAGCTCCTCCAGCGCAGCTACGAGGGGTTCATTCGCTAAGTGATCCGAGCGAGGAGTGCAGGGGCGGGGGCCCCTGTCAGCGAGGCGAAGCCGAGCGTGGCCGCGACGAGCGAGTCGACCAGCCCTGAGCGCGTCTCCGCGGCGGAGCCGCGAGATTGAGCAGGGGCGGTAGCGATCTTGTCATCATGGGTCCTCCCGGGGTTGGAAAGGGCACGCAGGCGAAGGCCCTTGTCGGCGGCAACGGCTGGGCGCACCTCTCGACGGGCGAGCTGTTCCGCGGGCTCGTCCAGGAGCAGAGCGACCTCGGCAGACGGGTGAAGGGCTACCTCGACGCCGGCGCGTACGTCCCCGACGACGTGACGGTCGCGATGGTGCGCGAGTGGCTGCGGAAGATCCCGCGCTCGACGCGTGTCGTCTTCGATGGCTTCCCGCGCACGGTGGCGCAGGCCGAGGCCCTCGATCGGCTGCTCGCCGAGTTCGGCCGCCGCGTCGGCGGCGTGGTCCTGCTCGACGCACCGCGCGACGAGCGCTTCGCGCGCCTGAGCGGCCGC
>Ga0209161_10003555_pt1 | contig 12545 bp, 11 predicted proteins | sample GraSoiAngelo_155_FD_186169 | JGI IMG/M metagenome (GOLD analysis project Ga0209161, IMG submission 186169) | Grasslands soil microbial communities from the Angelo Coastal Reserve, California, USA - 14_1009_13_30cm (SPAdes) (version 2) | ecosystem: Environmental > Terrestrial > Soil > Grasslands...
CCGTCGGGCGTCTCCGCGCGAAGACCGAGAAGGTCGGCCCAGAGATGCGCGCCTTTCGCCGCCCGCCGAGCTTCGGCGCGAGACACGCGCAGCGTCCGCCCGCGAATACGTTCCGCATCCGTGCGCATGCTGTGACCTTCGAAGCGCACGATCGGGACCTCGGTCGTGCCGCGCACCGAGGCGATGACAAGCTCCCCTACTCCGTCGCAGAAGAGCCGCGAGCCTTTACGGAATCGCTCGGCGACATCGGTGCGCGGCTGGACCTTCACCTCGCCTCGCACCCCGTGCGGAGCGCCCACGACCCCGACGATGGGATCCTCGGCGCTAATCGATCTCGAGGTTGACCTTTGTTCCATCGCGCGTTGCCATCACCTTGAGGAGCGCGCGGATTGCCTTGGCGATCCGCCCACCACGGCCGATCACCTTTCCGACGTCCGGCTCGGCGACCTGGAGGTGGAGCTTCGTGAAGTCTCCGTCGAGCTCCTCGGTGACCACCACAGCCGAGGGATCGTCGACAAGCGCCTGAGCGACGTGCTCGAGGAGCACGCGCATCCGTCCCGGCTGCGCCTGGGCACTCATCTAACGGATGCCGGAACCTCTCCCTCGGGGATGCCGCTCCGGATGAGCAGCGAGCGAGTCGTCGATGTGGGTCGCGCACCGTTCTTGAACCAGTGCCGGGCGCGCTCAGCGTCGACGACCAAGCGGGCCGGCTCGGCGAGCGGGTCGTAGTGACCGATCGATTCGATGAACTTGCCGTTTCGGGGCGCGCGCGAGTCCGCGATGACGACGCGGTACGTCGGCGCTTTTGTCTTACCTACGCGGCGCAGGCGGATGTGAACTGCCAACTCGGTCGGGATCCTCCTCATGAATCTGCCGTTGGTGGGGCCCCCAACTCTGGGGGCGAACACATCGATGATATGGCATCACACCCGCGGCAGTCCCGGCATGCCGGGCAAGCGGGGCAACCGCCCGCTCTTGGCCATCGACCCCATCTGCTTCATGAGCTTGCGCATTTCCGCGAACTGCTTTGTAAGCCGGTTCACATCCGACACCGTCGTCCCGGAGCCCGCCGCGATCCGGCGCCGCCGCGATCCGTTGATGAGCGCCGGATCGGCGCGCTCCGCCCTCGTCATCGACGAAATGATCGCCTCGATCTTGCGCATCTCGCGCTCGGCCTCGGGACCTTCGGGGAGCTGCTTCGCGATCCCGCCGAGCCCCGGGATCATTTTTAAGAGGTCGCCGAGCGGTCCCATTTTCTTGACCTGCTGGAGTTGCGAGTAGAAGTCGTCGAACGTGAACTGCGCTTCCAGGAACTTCTTCGCCTGCGCTTCGGCGGTCTTCGCGTCCATGTGCTCTTGCGCGCGCTCGACGAGGGTGAGGATGTCGCCCATGCCGAGGATCCGCTGCGCCAGCCGGTCGGGATGGAAGACCTCGATCGCGTCGAGCTTCTCGCCGGTGCCGATGAGCTTGACCGGAACGCCCGTCACGGCACGCACCGAGAGGGACGCGCCCCCGCGAGCGTCGCCGTCGGCTTTCGCCAGCACGAGCCCGGTGAGCGGGAGTCGCGCATGGAAAACCGTCGCGCTCTCCACCGCATCCTGGCCGGCCATCGCATCGACCACGAGGAGTGTTTCGTGCGGCTTCGCCGCGGCGACGACATCGGCGATCTCGGTCATCATCGCCTCGTCGATGTGAAGTCGGCCGGCGGTGTCGACGATCACCGTGTCGTGGCCCTCGGCGGCCGCACCGCTCGCGAGCGCGGCGACGTCGGTGGCGACGCGCTTGGCATCCACCGCTCGCACCGGCAGGCCGAGCTGCTTGCCGAGAGCGACGAGCTGATCGATCGCGGCAGGGCGGTCCACGTCCGCCGCGACGAGGAGCGGACGCCGACCCTGTTTGCGCAGCAGGTTCGCCAGCTTCGCGGCGGTCGTGGTCTTCCCCGATCCCTGAAGCCCTGCCAGGACGATGACCGTCGGCGGCCGGTCCGCGCGCGCGAGTGGTGTCGCGGCACCCCCGAGCATCTCGACGATGGCGTCGTGGACGATCTTCACGATCTGCTGCGCGCCGGTGATCGATTCGATGACGCGCTCGCCCGCCGCGCGCTCGCGTACCGTCGCGATGAGCTTTCGCACGACGTTGAGGTTCACGTCGGCCTCGAGGAGGGCGACGCGCACGTCGCGCAGCGCCTCGTCAAGATCGGCCTCGGTGACGCGGGGGCGTCCCCGAAGTCGGTCGAACGTGTTGGTCAGGCGGTCAGAGAGCTGCTCGAACACCACAGACGACTCTAGGGTCTCGCGCGCCGGACCCCTAGTTCATGCTGAGACGGACCGCCTCCACCGCGCGATCGCGGACATGGGCGTGCTCGACCCCGTCGTGCGCGTGCGTCACGCCGGACCCGCCGGTCTCGATCTGGCGAATGAACGCCTCGACAACGATGGGGTTGAGCTGGGTGCCCGCCACACGCCGCAGCTCGGCGACCGCCTCGTCGTGGCCGAGGGCCGACCGATACGGCCGGGTCGAGATCATGGCCTCGTAGGTATCGGCCACCGAGATGATCTGCGCCGCGAGCGGGATCTCGTCTGCCTTCAGTCCGTTCGGATAGCCCGTTCCGTCGTAATGCTCGTGATGCGCGAGCACGATCGGCCGGATCCGCTCGAGGTTCGGCACCTCGCCGATCAGGTTCGCGCCGATCACCGGGTGGGTCTTCATCTCGGCCCACTCTTCCGCCGTCAAGGCTGAGGGCTTTCTCAAAATATGCTCGGGTATGCCGATCTTTCCGATGTCGTGGAAGAGCGCGCCAAGGTTCACGGCAGCGATCTCGTCGGGACCGAGGCCGAGAGCCTTCGCGACCGCCAGCGCGTGCTGCATCGTGGCGGCGGAGTGACCCTGGGTCGTGTGATCCTTCGCGGCGAGCGACCCGAGAAGCGCGGCGATCACCGAAACGTGCGATGCCTCGAGGCGCTCGGAAGTCCGCTGCAGGCTCTCGTTCATGGAGACGAGCTCGCGGTTGCGCTCGCGAAGCTGCGTCGATTTCATGGTGTAGAGCTTGAACGAATACCACGCGATCCCGAGCGGCAGAACGAAGACGATGACCCCGATGAAGCCGAGCGACTGGTACGCGAGGGCGAGCGCAGCGCCGTTCACGGCAGTCGCGAGGTAGTTCACCGGCATCCACGCGAAGTTCTGCATCCAGACATCGACGAAGCGCGAGGTCGACGTGAGCGCTATCACCGCCGCGGTCAGCGCGCTGTTCGCGACGAAGTACACCGCCGCAGAGACAGCGACCGCGAGCATCGTCGGAACGAACGCTCCGGGCGGCACCATCCCGCCGACGAGCTGGTAGGTGCTCGACGCGAGGTAGGTCGCCAGCATCAGCTGCCCAAAGTTGAAGAGCACCTTCCGCGCGGGCTTGGGTTTCGGCGTGTACGCGTTGACGGCGACCACGACGATCGTGGCCCAGAGGGCGAGCGGCGTGCCGAACAGAACGTAGGCGGCGATCTTCACCGCGAATGCGACGGAGATCGCGCTCGATCGGAAGAGGACGACCGGATTGCGCTGGGCGATGCCGACGAGCACAAGGATGAAGACGAACATGACCGGATCGATCGCGCTGGTGCGGACGTTGATCGAGCTCGCGATCAATAGGAGCAGACCAAACGTGGCGATGAGTGCGATGTAGATCTTCGCGGCCTGCTGCTTCATCAGTCCAGTGCCCCCCATCCCTTACGAGCCTTGCCCGCCTTCAACTTGTCCTTCAGCGTCACGGTGTCCCAAGTGATGTCCTCCCACGTGATCCCTTCCCACGTCATGTCCTGCCAGCTGACGGCGGACCAGTTGAAGGACTCCCAGCTCAAGTTGTCCCAGGTGATGTCGTCCCACACCACGTTGGACCAATCGACAGCGGGCCAGGCAACGCCGTTCGAGTCGACGCCGCCGTTGAAGGCGAGGTCGCGCCAGAGGAGCGGCTGTCCGTACAGGTATGGGTACACGTCGCCGGCGAATCCGGCCGACACGGGCGCCGTCACAGCCGGGACGTTCTGGTCGGAATCAATGACCGCCGCCACCGCGCTGACGAGCCCGCTGCCCGTGGTGTCCGGTGACCCATACGCGAGCGCGGTCGCGGTGCTCATCAGGTGTTGCTTCACCTCTGCCGGGGTGAGCGTCGGAGTGCGCTCGAGCATGAGCGCGACGACGCCGGTCACGACCGGTGCCGCCATGGACGTACCCGACAGCCGGAAGTACGCGGGGACGAGCGGATCCAGACCGTAGACCACGCGATCGGGCAGCTCCTGATCGAGGGTGCTGCCAGGCGAGCGGAGACTCACGACCTTTCGGCCAGGAGCGACGACATCCGGCTTTGCGAGGCCGTCGATCGCGGTGGGGCCCTGCGAGGACCAGGACGCGATCGCATCGTCGCTGGTGGTCGCGGTCCCACTGTCGTCGATAGCGCCGACGGTGATCACATACGGATCGCTACCGGGCGACGTGATGCTCGAGTGCTTCGGACCGTCGTTACCGGCCGAGACGACGACCGTGATCCCCGCGAAAGTAAGGACCTCGACCGCCGCTGCGAGCGGGTCGCGGCTGTAGCTCACGGTCACCGGCGCGCCGGCCGACAGGTTGACGACGCGGATGTTGTAGGCCGAGCGATGCGCGAGGACCCACTGCATCCCGGCTATCAGCGTCGACACCGTCGTCGATCCGGTCGCCGTGATGACACGGACGTCGATGAGGTTCGCGCCGGGCGCGACCCCCGCGTACGCCCCACCGGAGGCGGTGCCGTCACCGGCGATGAGACCCGCCACGTGAGTGCCGTGCCCACCCGGGTCGGCGGCGGCGGCGAGGGTCGAGCCGCTTCCGCCGCTCGTGAGATCGACCGACGCGACGATCCGGCCGGCGAGGTCCGGATGCGGCGCGATGCCGCTGTCGAGGATCGCGACGCCGATGCCGCGACCGGTCACGCCGAGCTGCCGCCAGGCGTCCGGCGCCCCGACCTCGAGGATCCCGGGACTCGCGGCGAGCGCTGCGCCGCCCGTCGGGTCGAAAGAAGCCACCACCAGGTCGTCAGAGGCGATGTAGGCGACGTCCGAATCCTCGGCGAGATCCAGAATCTCGTGGCCGGCGAGTCTCGCGGACGTACCGCCGATGATGGAAAGCGCCCGGCCGGTCTTGCCGTTAGCGCGACCGACCGCCGCGGCGGCACGCTCGGCGCGGTGACCGTTCCCCGGCCTCGCGCCCGCCTGCACGATGACCGCGAAATCGTCTTTGGGATGGGCTCGCGCGAGGGCGAGTAATGCAGGACTGATCTTCGTCTCGGCACCGTGGGTTTTCGCTCCCGCCGGGGCCGCCTGCATCGCCGTCACGATGACGGCCACCAGACAGAACCCCGCCCAACGTGTGCCCACCCATCCCCGTCTGCTCACGCGACTCCCCCGACGCGGCTTCCCCGCCGCGTTTCACCCCGTTGGGTGATAGCAAGCGCGTTTGCGAACTGGACTTCAAGAGTTGAGACACCGACTGAACCCCGTCATACACACGATTGGTACGTCGGGTGTCGCGTTCTCACGCGCATGCTCCTGGACATGACGCTCCAAGGTTTTGCGGCGAGCGCCGACCTTGCGATCGCGATTTCGATCGCGGCACTGAGCGTCTCGGCCTTGCGCAGCGGACGACGACCGCGCCGCATGCGGTCGTGGCTCTTCTTCGCGCTCGCGTCGGTGACGCTCGTCGCGCACAGCGCTTTTGTTACCCAGGGCGAAGCGTTGGCGGACGCGGCGGCCCTGTTCGAGCTGCTCACGCTCGCGCTCTTCGCGATTGGCTTCGTGCTCCTCTATGGTGCCGACCGCGAACAGTTGCGGAGCATCGAGACACGCGCCGAGCTCGATCCGACGACCGGACTGCTGAACCGCCAAGCGTTCCGCGAGCTCGTGGCGAAGCGGCTCCGTCAGTCCCGGCGCGGCCCCTCGGCGGTCGCGGTGGTCGATCTGGACGGCTTCAAGGCGGTGAACGACTCGCGCGGCCATCCGGCCGGCGACGAGGTCCTCGGCCTAGTCGCCACCGCCATCCGCGCGAACCTCCGCGCCGACGATCTCGCCTCGCGGTACGGCGGCGACGAATTCGTCGTGTATCTCGCCGATTGCCCGGTCGAGAGCGCGCTCCGCATCATGGAGCGCATCCGCGCCGTCGTGGCGGCGGTGACCGCGGCGTCGGGCTCGACCGTCACCGCTTCCGTCGGACTGGCCCTTTCAGCCGATGGGACCGAGACCTTCGACGATCTCGTGGATACCGCGGACCGCGCGCTCCTCTCGGTGAAGCGGTCCGGGAAGGATCAGCTTCTCGTCGCGGAGACGGTCTAGAAAGCTAGGCGCCCGGCCTCGTTATCAGCGTGCGCAGCTCCGCCGGGGCGACCTCGGGCCCATAGAGATACCCCTGAACGATCTCGACGCCAAGCGCCGCGAGCGCTTCTTCCTGCGCGGTCGACTCGACGGAATCGGCGACGACGCGCGCACCGGTCGCTCGTGCCTTCGCGACGACCGCGGAGATCGCTTTCGCGTTCGCAACGTGATCGCGCGAGATCGGGAAGGGGATCTTGAGCGTGTCAAAGGTGAGCTGTGAGCTCGATTGCGCGACATTCGCGTATTCCTCCGACGCGAGTCGCACCCCAAGCGAGTGGATCTTCACAAGCGCTCTGGTCAAGTCGGGGTCCAGTGTCGATCCTCGCGGGCATTCGATCTCGATGGTCTTTGGATCGACACCGGTCTCCGCGAGCGCGTCGATCAGCTTCAGCGCATCCGGGCGGCGGAGCGTCTCGCTCCAAACGTTCGCGCCCACCACCGGCACGGGAATGCGTTCCGCGCGCCACTTCTTCGCCTGACGGCAGATCGCGCCGACGACCCAGCGATCGAACTCGACGTGGAGGCCGGCCTCCTCGACGACGCGGATGATCTCGCCGGGGCCGATCATGCCGTGGACGGGGTGCGGCCAGCGGACAAACGCCTCGACGCCCGCGAGCTTGCCGGTCTTGATGTGGACCTGCGGCTGGTAGTGAAGCGAGAGCGCGCCCCCGGCAAGGGCGTGCTTGAGGTCACCCGGTCGTAACCGAACGATCGCCAAGTCGGTCGAGTATGACCTCACGACGGCACGAGTAATAGGGCGTTCACGAACGCGGTCGGGTCCATCGGCACGAGGTCCTCCGGTTTCTCCCCGACCCCGAGGAGCTTGACCGGCAGCTTGAGCTCCTGCGCGATGGCGAAGACCGCGCCACCTTTCGCGGTGCCGTCGAGTTTGGTCACGACAAGGCCGGTCACAGCCGCGGTCGAGGTGAACTGGCGGGCCTGCTGGATCGCGTTCTGGCCGGCCGTGCCGTCGAGCACGAGCAGGACCTCGTCCGGCGCCCCCTCGCGAGCGCGGGCGGTCACGCGGACGATCTTCGCGAGCTCGTCCATGAGATGACTCTTCGTGTGGAGGCGACCGGCGGTGTCGGCGATGACGGTGGTGTTTCCGCGCGCCGCGGCCGCGCTGACCGCGTCGAAGACGACCGCCGCGGGATCGCCGTCGGGTTTGCCCGAGATGATCGGTACGTCGACTCGCTCGGCCCAACGCTCGAGCTGTTCGATGGCCGCGGCGCGGAACGTATCGGCAGCGGCGAGTAGCGGGCGCTCCCCCGAATCCTTGAGTCGCTTCGCGAGCTTCGCCGCGGTCGTCGTCTTTCCGCTGCCGTTGACCCCGACAACGAGGATGACCCGCGGCATCTGACCGTCGCCGCGGAGCCGGAGATCACCGCTTAGGGCAGCGACGAGCGTCTCGCGAACCGCGGCCAGCGCTTTCGGCACGGTCTTCAACTCGCCCGTCGTGAACAGATCGCGGAGCTGTGCCATGAGCGGATCCACCAGCGAGACGGACAGATCGGCGCGAAGAAGCGCCTCCTCGAGCGCATCGAGCCACTCGGCCGTGATCGGCTGCTCGCCACGACCGAAGAGGCGGGCGAAGAAACCGCCGCGCGTCTTTGCAAGGGCTTGGTCGATGCTCACTTCGGATGAAGGTAACCTGCGGTCGTGCAAGTCGGTCCGGTCGGCTTCGGGCTCCTCCCCATCGTCTTCATTCTGTTCACCTGGATCATCGGATTCCTGATCGGATTGCTCTTCATCGTCGTCGCGGCGCGATTCGCGACACGCGCCGTCTTGGACGAGATCGACAAGGACCGCCGCCGCCGGGGTCCGCTCTAGCCGGCGCGCTCCGCGTCGAGATCCGCGAGCCGCAGCGAGATCACCTTCGACACGCCGGCATCATCCATCGACACGCCGTAGAGCATGTCCGCGGCCTCGATCGTCCCGCGGTTGTGCGTGATCACCACGAACTGCGTGCGGTCGGTCAGCTCGCGAAGCGCCTGCGTGAAGCGGCCGACATTGCGTTCGTCGAGCGCCGCGTCCACCTCATCGAGCACGCAGAACGGGGCAGGGCGGACGCGAAGGATGGCAAGGAGCAACGCCGTCGCCGTGAGAGCCCGCTCGCCGCCGGAGAGCTGCGCGAGGCTGCCGATGCGCTTCCCGGGCGGGCGCGCGTAGATGTCTATGCCGGGCTCCTCCGGATCGTCGCTCGTTCGAAGCGATGCTTGACCGCCGTTGAAGAGCCGCTGGAAGAACACGCCGAACTCGCGGTCGACAGCCTGGAGCGTGGCGCTGAACTGCTCGGCGATGGTCGTCGCGAGATCGTCGGCGAGCGAGCGCAGGTCGGCCATCGCGCGTTCTAGGTCGGCCTTCTGCGTTGACAGGAATTCGTGACGTTGACCGATCTCGGCGAGCTCGGTGGCGGCGAGCGGGTTGACCGGTTCGAGCGCGATGAGCCGACGGCGGAGCCGCTGCAAAGCCGCGACCGTGCTTGTCTTCTCCTTTTCATCAGGCTCGTCGTCGAGCGCGATGCTTGCCGGATCCGGCAGCGGCTCGTCCTCCGGAAGGCCGAGCTCCGCGCGCACCTGCTCCTCAAGTAGTCGCAGGGCACCCGAGGCGCGCTCCTCCTCGACGGCGAGCTTGCCCCGCTCCCCGCGGAGCTCGGCGAGCCGCTCGCGCGCTTTGGCCAAACGTTGCTCGGACTCGCGCCGCGAGCCTTCCGCGGCGAGCGCGCGCTCCCGCGCCAGCTCGGCTGAACGCGCTGCCTCTTTCGCGTCGGCTGTCGCACGTCCGAGATCGTGCTGCGCCGTATCGAGCCGACCACGAGAGTCCCGCTCCTGCGCGATGAGCGCGCGAAGGCGCGTCTCCTCTTCGGCAATGCGCCGCTCCGTGGCGCTGACCTGCTCGCTGAGCGCGTCGCGCACTCGGACCGAGGCGCTGCGGCGCTCCTCCATCGTCGCCGACTGGAGGCGCGCTTCCTCGGCGCGCTTCGAAGCGGCGCTGTGCGCATCGACGGCCACCAGCTCGCCGCGCTCGGACGTCGCAAAGACGTCCGCCGCAGTATTTCGCGCTGCGGCAGCGACCTCGCCGTCGCGCGCCAGCTTTTCGCGACGCGTGAGGAGCTCGGCACGCTCGCGCTCGATCGCCCCGGCGCTCGCCTCCTGTGCGCGCACCAGATCGCGGACGTCCGCTTCGGCGGTCGCGAGCTTATCGGCGATGACCTCGGCGTCGCCCCGCGCGCTCTGCGCGGCGGCAAGCCTCTTGTCGGCCTCCTCGCGCCGGCGCTCGGCCTCGGCGCGTTGCGCGAGAACGTCGCGTTGCGCGCGCTCCGCCGTGATCAGCTCCTCGTGCAGCCGCGCAGCCATCGCGGCGAGCTGCGTGGTGGCATTGCGCTCGGCGCGCTGCCGTGGATCGACGATCCGCGCGAGGCCCGGCAGCACGAGCACACCGCTCGGCGCGATCACCGCGCCTGTACGGAGGGTCCCCGCCGCGGCGAGCGCGGTCGCGTCGTCCGGCGCGATGAAGATCGCGACGCCGTCCGCGACACGCCGGCAACCCTTTGGCGTGGGCGCGTCGAGGGACGCGCCACCTGCGATCGCGACCGCCCGGCCGAGAGCCGTCCGTACGACGTCGGGCGACGCGATGCGCTCATGCAGCCACGCGAATCCCTTTGGCAGCGCGGGCAGCTCGTCGGCGTCCTCGCGTGCCGCGAGCTCGGCGTCCGCGCGCTCTGCGGCTTCGCGAAGCGCCGCGGTTTGCCCGCGCACGAGCGCGAGGTCACCATCGATCCGCTGAAGGTCGTTGCGCGCCGCGCCCGCGCGCTCGGCGGCGCTCTCCGCGACACGTGCAGCTTCGGCGACTTTCTCGCGCGCACGCACGAGATCCGCAGCAATGCGGCTTCGTTCGCGCTCGCGTTGTGTCCTCTCTTTCGTGAGGCTCGCGGCGGTTGCCGCAAGCTCCTCGTCTCGCGCGAGGAGCGACCGTTCCTCGTCGCCCAGGCGAAGCTCGTCGCTCTCCCGCACGAGATGCGCGCGCTCCGTCTCGACGCGCGCCGCACGTGCCTCAGCCAGAGCTACCCGCGTTCGCGACGCTTCTTCCTCGGCGGTGCGCGCGCTGTCGGCCGATTCGCGCGCGCGACGCGCCGCGTCGGTGGCCTCTTCATCGACACGAGTGCGGCGCTCGCGGAGGGTCGCGAGCTCTGCCGGCAGCGCCACAAGCGTTGCGCCGCTCCGCTCGCGCTCCGCCCCGATCGCATCGAGGCTCGCTTCGAGCCCGGCGACTCGCTCGCGCGCCGACGCCTCGGTCGAGGCCGCATCCGCCGACGCGATACGCCGAAGCTCTTCTTCCTGTCGCGCGGCGCGCAGGTCTTCATCGGTTCCGGCCGTGGTCGACTCGCCCTCGGCCACGTAATCGGTCAGGCGCTCGATCTCTTTGTCCACGCCGCCGATCTTCGTTGCGAGATCGGCGCGCTGGTCGGCCGTCGTGCCGAACGAGGCCTTGTACCAGCGCAGCGCCCGGCGACGAAGCTCGTTGCGGATCGTCTCGTACTCATTCCACTTGCTGGCCTGATCGCGGAGCGCTTCCACACGGGGGCCGATCTCTCGCAGGATGTCGTTCACCCGGACAAGCTCGGCCTCCGCGGCCTTGAGACGATGCAACGCTTCCTCGCGCCGCAGCTGAAGCCGCCGTGTACCCGCGGCTTCTTCGATGACCGTGCGGCGATCGGCTGGACGCAGCGCGAGGATCTGGTCAACCAGACCTTGGCCGATCACGACGAACGGGTTGTCCGCGAGGTTCGCACCCGCGAGCAGATCCTGGAGATCGCGGAGGCGCACGCGCGATCGGTTCACGAGGTACTCCGCCTCGCCGTTGCGGAAGAGACGGCGGCCGACCTCGATCTCGGTGAAGTCGATGGGCAGTCGTCGCGACGAATTGTCGAGTTGCAGCAACGCTTCGGCGTGACTCAGCGCCTTGCGTGTTTCGCTTCCGCCGAAGATGAGCTCCTCGTTGCGTTTCGCGCGGAGCACGCGCGCGTTGTTCTCACCGAGGGCCCAACGAATGGCATCCGCGAAGTTCGATTTCCCCGAACCGTTCGGACCAATGATCGCGGTGATTCCCGGTGCGAATTCAAGATGTGTGGGATACACGAAGCTCTTGAATCCTGTCACGGTGAGCGACTTCAGCACAGCGTTTGTAACGCCGCCTTCGATCACCTTGAGCTCGTCGCTCATCGCGTCACCAGCTCCATGAGCTTCGCCGCAGCGGCCTCTTCCGCGGCGCGTTTTGAGGCACCGGTGCCCTGCGCAACGTTGCCGGCGACCTCAACTTCGACGACGAAGCCGCGCTTGTGCTCCGGACCGCTCACGTCGAGCGTGCGATAGAGCGGCAGCGGGTGATGCGCGGCCTGTGCCCATTCCTGCAGCAGGGTCTTGGGAGACTTTCGCGGCGAGCTCACGGTCTCGGCGATCGCATCGCCCATGGTTCGCTGAACGAGTGCGCTCGCGGCCGCGAGTCCGCTCTCGATGTAGCACGCGCCGACGACGGATTCGTAGAGGCTCGCCGCGAGTCCGGCGCGACTGCGGCCGCCGGTTTCCTCTTCGCCGCGTCCAAGACGCGCACGTTCGGGAAGGCCGAGTTGCCGACCCACTTCCGCGAGCGCGGCCGACGAGACGAGGGCAGCGCGAAGCGCCGTGAGCTCGCCCTCCGTCGCGTCGGGGAAACGTCGATAGAGCTCTTCACCGACGACGAGATCGACGACCGCATCGCCCAGGAACTCGAGCCGCTCGAAATCGGGCGCGTTCTGCTCCGGGTGCTCATGAAGATACGAGCTGTGCGTCAGCGCGTTCTCGAGCAGCGCCGGATCCGTGAAGCGATAGCCGCCGATCTCGATGTCGGTCACATCCTCCATAAGCGCAGAAAAGGCAGGGGCTCCGATGCCCCTGCCTCCCCTACGCGCGACGTTCGACGTAATTGTGCGCGCTAAGCGACGTGCTCCTCGATATATTCCTGCGCGTCGCCCACGGTCTTGATTTTTTCCGCCTCTTCGTCCGAGATCTCCATCCCGAACTCTTCCTCAAGACTCATGATGAGCTCGACCAGGTCGAGCGAGTCAGCGTTGAGATCGTCCACGAACGAGGCCTCAGGCTTTACGTCAACCTC
>Ga0209161_10003556_pt1 | contig 12542 bp, 11 predicted proteins | sample GraSoiAngelo_155_FD_186169 | JGI IMG/M metagenome (GOLD analysis project Ga0209161, IMG submission 186169) | Grasslands soil microbial communities from the Angelo Coastal Reserve, California, USA - 14_1009_13_30cm (SPAdes) (version 2) | ecosystem: Environmental > Terrestrial > Soil > Grasslands...
CGGCCATTTCAACCTTTACGTCGCAGAGATCGTTGGTGATCGCTTGAGCGCCTCGAAACGTTTGGTGCCAGAGCACACGAGCACCGTCTATCGCTACTACTACGCGCCCACCGACCACGCGATCAATCCTTCTTGGACGCCCGACGGTCAGCGCCTCTTGTTCGTGTCGAATCGGGAAGTGGCTTATGGAACCGGCGATATCTGGTCAGTGGCAGTGAACGCGCCCGAAGATCTGAAAAAGATCTTTAGCGAAGAAACGGCGTGGCGGGCGCAGCCCCAGGTCGCACCGGATGGCCGGCGTGTCTTATTCAGCAGTTATCACGGCCGCCAGTGGCAACAGCTCTGGCTGACGACCATGCAGGGTGCTGCGCCATTGCCATTGACTTTCGGTGAGTTCGATCGGACCCAGGCACGCTTTTCGCCGGATGGCAGTCGGATTGGCTACATCAGCAACGAAGAAGGCAATACCTCGCTCTGGGTCCAGGAGATCTTTGGCGGCGCGCGAACTCGCGTCAAGGCCACGCAACGGCATTACCTAAAAGAGGTTGGCCGCCTCCAGCTGAGTGTGCGTGACGAGCGCGGCAAAAGAGTGCCAGCGCGAGTGAGTGTTCTTGCTGCCGACGGGCGTGCTTATTCGCCCGACAATGCCTGGATGCATGCCGACGACGGCTTTGATCGCAGCCTTCAGGCGTTTGAAAACCACTACTTCCACTGCCCGGGTGAGTGTACTCTGATCCTACCGATTGGCGACGCGCGGTTGCAGGTCTCTCATGGCCTCGACTACGCGATCACGGAGCGAAACGTCGCCATCACGACAAAAGGCAAGACGACATCGATCTCGCTCGAGCCACTGCGCTTGCCGGCTCAATACGGCCACTTCGCCAGCGCCGACCTGCATGTCCACATGAATTATGGTGGGCACTATCACAACACTCCTCAGAATTTGATCGAACAGGCACGTGCCGAACATTTGGATGCCGTCTACGACCTGATCGTCAACAAGGAAGAGCGCGTTCCGGACGTAGCACAGTTCACTACAAAGCCGTTGCGTAAGGACAACGTGCTGCTTATGCAAGCACAGGAATTTCACAGCAGTTATTGGGGACATCTGGGCCTGCTGGACCTGGATGATCATTTCCTGACCCCGGATTTTTCCTCCTATCGGGAATCGGCCTTTTCCAGTCCATATCCGCACAATGGCGTGATCGCTGCCCTGGCTCACGCGCAGAAGGGTTTGGTCGGATACGCGCATCCATTCGATGGGCCGGTCAACCCCGACAAGGATCTCGAGCTCACTAATGCCTTGCCGGCCGATGTTGCCCTGGGCAACGCCGATTATTACGAACTGGTGGGTTTCTCCGATCACCGCGCCAGCGCCGACATTTGGTATCGCCTGCTCAATCTTGGTTTTCGTCTCCCAGCCGGCGCAGGGACCGATGCGATGGCGAACTACGCTTCGTTGCGCGGCCCGGTAGGTATGAATCGGGTATTCATCGGCATTATCGGAGAGGTCACGCCGGAAAAGCTACACTCAGGCCTGAAGGAGGGCCGGACCTTCGTGAGTAATGGCCCCTTGCTCGGTCTGGATTTGGACGGCAAGCATCCCGGTGATGAGATTGCGCTCGCCAAGGCAACGACACTGCCGTACCACGCATCCCTGCGTTCAATCGTGGCAATCGATCACTTCGAGGTGATCTTCAACGGTCGCGTGATCGCAAGTCATCGCCCTGATGGAGCACGCACACAGGCTGACGTGAATGGCAAGGTTGAGATTCCTGTCAGTGGTTGGCTAATCCTGCGCGCATGGAACGAGCACGCCGACCCGAAGGTGCAAGACATCTATCCCTATGCCAGCACCAGTCCGATCTACATAACGGTAGATCGGCAGGCGCCGCGCTCGCCGGAGGATGCGACCTATTTTGTTAGCTGGCTAGATCGCGTCATCGCCGGCGCCACCGCACGCAACGATTACAACAGCGCGCAGGAAAAGCAGAACACGCTGCAATACCTGAGCGCGGCGCGAACGGTGTTTCAGACGAAGCTTGCTAGCCGCGGGCAGCTAATCGATTGCCTGAAGTATTAATTAAAAATTTGTCGGCTTTTCCGCGATCCACCACTAACCTAAAATTTCCCGCAGCGCAGCGAGGACGAGAGCCACGTTGCGCACGGTCGAGCCGTGACCCATGAGGCCGATGCGCCAGGCTTTGCCCGCCATCACGCCGAGGCCTGCGCCGATCTCGATACCGTATTCATCGAGCAGACGCTTCCGCACAGCGGCATCATCCGCGCCGGCGGGAATGTTGATGCAGTTCAGTGTGTACAACGAATGTTTCGGGATATAACTCAAGCCCATCGCTTCCAGTCCGGCGCGTAATCGCTGGTGCATTTTTGCGTGGCGCGCGATGCGGTTGTCGAGCCCTTCCTCAAGGACGATGGCCAACGCCTCGCGCAGTGCGTAGGTCATGTTGATCGGCGCGGTATGATGGTAAACGCGCCCACCACCGGCGCCGGTATAGTATTTGCGCAGCATCGAGACATCGAGATACCACGACTGCGGTTTCGTTTTTCGCGCGTCCATTTTCGCAAGGGCGCGCCCGCCGAAGCTCACCGGCGCGAGGCCGGGCGGACAACTCAGGCATTTCTGCGTGCCGCTGTAGATCGCATCAATCTCCCAATCATCCACCCGCAATTCGTGGCCACCCAGGCTCGTGACCGCGTCCACCATGAGGAGCGCGTCCCGCGCGTGCGCCAGTTTTGCCAGTCCTTCGAGCGGCTGGTGCGCGCCGGTGCTGGTTTCTGCATGGACGATGCCGACGAGTTTGCTCTTCGGATGCTGCTCCAGCGCGGCGGCGATTTGCTCGTGAGAAAAAACATCGCCCCAGGGAACCTCGATAGCATGCACAGTCGCGCCGCAGCGTTCCATCACGTCCTTCATGCGTCCGCCGAAGACGCCGTTCACGCAGACAATGACCTCGTCGCCAGGCTCGATCAGGTTCACGGCGACACATTCCATTCCCGCCATGCCGGTACCGCTTACGGGAAAGGTCAGCGGATTTTTCGTCTGGAAAATCTGGCGCAGCATTTCGCAGGTCTCGTCGAGGATAGCCAGATACTGCGGATCGAGATGACCGAGAGTGGGCGCCGCGAGCGCGCGCAGCACGCGCGACGAAACAGGACTAGGGCCGGGACCAAGCAGGATGCGCTCGACGGGAAACTGGGTGTTCATGTGGAGTAGGAGTGGGCTCGCGTCATCCCTAAAGAGTGATTCGACCCGATGACAACTAGTTCAATAACCCAATTCCGCTTTTCTGGCTGCGGCGGTGGGCAGGGGATCCTTTTTCGTCTCAATGGCAGCCTGACCCGACTCTTGCACCCGTTTGGCCTCGGTCGCGTTTAATTCGATGTCCGATTGAAACTCGGGCGGGACGTCCGTTTCGGCGTAGATGGCGTGGACTGGACATTCATCCACGCAAGCCATGCAATCGATGCACTCCTGTGGGTGAATGAGAAGTTGATTTTCCACCTCATAAAAGCAGGCGACGGGGCACACCGTCACGCAGTCGGTGAACTTGCACCCCACACATTTACTGGTAACGACATGGGCCATAAACAAACTTATTTATTAGGCGTCGCGCTTTGTGCGCTGCGGCATTTGGGCAGAAAGTTTTCAAAAAGCTCACCCTGATGGCACGCGAGCGACTCCGCTTCCGCTGGTGTGAGCAGCCGTCCCGATTCCCGCGCGAGTGTCCGCGTAGATAAACCGTGACACGCGCCGGTTCGGCGATGAATTGGCCAGGCTTCGATCGTGAGCCCTAGTTCGTTAAAGGCGCGCTCCCACCCGATGACGTGAGTGGAGACCGTGTCCACGAGGGTGCGGTCAAGATCGAAGATCAACGCTCGCATGGTCGATCGACTGTGACAGCAGAGGCCATTCGGTTCAAATCGAGCTCCCAACCGCGGGCCACAACTAGGCGGGAACTCGAGTGTTCGTGAGCCTTCGGTCGGCGCGGTAAGGAAACACTTCGGGCAACTCGCCCGCCCGCAGTTTCTCCTGTATGCCGCGCCAATACGCCGCGCAAAAAAGATCGGCGTGCCGCTCAAACAGACTCGTGCGCGCCGAACCAGGCAAGCTTAGGAACTGAGGAAACTCTTCCGGGAAAATGTCGTTTTGCCGAACCGAGAACCAGGGTTCGGCCGCCATCTCCTGTTCGGGCGTGGTCGGCTGCGGCATATCGCGAAAATTGCAGTCGGTTAGGAAACAAAGTTCGTCGTAATCATAGAAGACAACGCGACCATGCCGCGTCACACCGAAATTTTTCGTCAGAATATCGCCTGGAAAAATATTTGATGCGGCGAGGTCTTTGATTGCCCGGCCATAATCGCGCGCCGCGGCTTCCACTGACGCCTTATCAGCTTCGAGGAAGAAGAGATTCAGAGGACGGATGCGACGTTCCACGTAAGCGTGAGCGATCACGACGTCGTCGCCTTCCAACCGCACAATTGAACCAGTATCGCGCAACAGCTCCTCAAGCAGCCCTGGGTCGAACCGATCGCGGGCGATGCGTAAATGCTCGAACTCATGCGCTTCCACCAGACGCCCAGCGCGATCGTGTTCGAAGACGAGCCGGTAACGCTGCATGACCTCCGCACGCGTGCTTTCCTTCGGATAATCGAAGTGGTCTCTAATGAGTTTGAAGACGACGTTATAGCTCGGAAGCGTAAACACAAGCATCACCATCCCGCGCACGCCTTCGGCCGCGACAAACCGGTCGTTCGAGGTACGCAAATGACGGACGAAATCTCGGTAGAACTCCGTCTTGCCATGCCGATGGTAGCCAACCGCGTTATAGAGATCGATCAAACGTTTCCGCGGCATGAGTTCACGCAAGCTGCGCACCAGTTCGTATGGACATTCCGTGTCGACGCGGAAATAGGCGCGGGTAAAAGAGAACAAAATCGCCAGGTCAGTCTCGCCGATAAGGATCGCGTCGAGATCAATTCCGGTTTCGTTTTCGTGCCGTAAGCACAACGCAATCGCGACCGGCGTCTTGTCCCCTTTATCGCGAAACGCCCGTCCAACTAGATAAGCACCTCGGCCGCGATAGAAGATGTTGCCAATCACTTCGAATCGCGGGGTCCCGTTTGCCGGCGTTTGCTGCTGGGATGCGCGGGAAGCCGCTTGAATACGTTCGCCCGCCAGTCGCGCGCTAGCATCAAGGTTGCACCAATGCTCCCCCGCGAAACCTGTCGCAGGGTCCGTTAGGCTCGCGATGAGCAGTTCGTGAATCAAAGCACCAGAATAGGTCCGACGATTATCCAGTGGCGTCGTCGGAGCCTCATCAAAATCGGTGTCGACGAACTCGATTGCCTGGTCAACACCTTCCGTCGCGAAAACGCGCCGGGTTAATGAGTTGAAAAAACTCTCCGCGATCTCGCGCTTCGGTGATTGTGCAATGAGCGATGAGTAGACTGCCTTCATTCCTGTCCAGACGCTGCGTTCGCTGAGGCGCGTGCCCATTATCTTTTTAAACTGCTCCGTCAGCGTCTCCATCTGTCGCGCATAAAGACGCAGCCGTTCCGCCGCATCTGCATAGGAACCCTGCCAGTCGCGTGCGAGAAAACGTTCACGTGCGCGGAGTGTAATTGCGCGAAACCGCTCCTCGTATTCCAGGAACGCGCGCCGGACCGTTTCTGCGCAAAGCGCCGCTAGTCGGCTGTCGGTCAGGTCCCCGCGTTCCGCCGAAATCGGGCTGCTCGTCAGCGACATGCGGGGCGACTTAGTGGAACTGGTCTTGTTCCGTCGAGCCGCGCAAAGCGGTGGTTGAAGATTTCCCGCCCGCGATGACCTGAGCCACTGCATCGAAGTAAGCGGTACCGACTTCGCGTTGATGTTTGGTCGCAGTGTAACCATCGCCCTCTGCCGCGAATTCCGCTTCCTGTAATTCGGAATACGCTGCCATGCCGCGCTCTTTGTAGCCGTGCGCGAGCCGAAACATGCTGTAGTTGAGCGCGTGGAAACCCGCGAGAGTGACGAACTGGAATTTGTATCCCATCGCGCCGAGCTCGCGCTGAAACTTTGCGATCGTGGCGCCATCGATCTTTTTTTTCCAGTTAAAGGACGGCGAACAGTTATAGGCCAGCAGCTTCTCGGGAAACTTCGCTTTCACTGCTTCGGCAAAACGTTTCGCTTCACTTAAGTTTGGCTCGCTCGTTTCACACCAGACCATGTCGGCATAAGCGGCATAGCTGATCCCACGCGCAATCGCCTGATCCAGCCCGGCACGCACACGATAAAATCCCTCAGCTGTTCGCTCCCCGGTCAGGAATTCGTGATCGCGTTCATCGACATCGTTGGTGAGCAACGCCGCCGCGTTCGCATCCGTGCGCGCGACAATGATGGTCGGCACATTGGAAACGTCGGCCGCAAACCGCGCTGCAATGAGATGGGTGATGGCTTGTTGCGTTGGGAGGAGTACCTTGCCGCCCATGTGTCCACATTTCTTTTCGCTCGCGAGCTGATCTTCGAAATGAACCCCGGCCGCGCCGGCTTCGATCATTGCCTTCGTTAATTCGAAAACATTTAGCGGACCACCGAAGCCAGCCTCCGCATCCGCGATGATCGGCGCGAACCAGTCGATATCAGTCTTTCCCTCGGCATAATGGATTTGATCGGCACGTTGGAGCGCCTGGTTGATCCGCTTCACCATCGCCGGGACGCTGTTCGCCGGATAAAGACTCTGGTCGGGATACATTTGTCCGGCGAGATTGGCGTCGGCGGCAACCTGCCAGCCGCTGAGATAGATCGCCTTCAGGCCGGCCTTTACTTGCTGGACAGCTTGATTACCGGTCAGCGCTCCAAGCGCCGAGACATAGTCTTCTGTGTGCAAAAGCCGCCAAAATTTCTCCGCCCCACGCCGGGCCAGAGTATATTCCATAACAACACTCCCTTGCAGCCGCTCGACATCCGCTAACGAATAGTTTCGCTTTATCCCCGCCCAACGTTCTCCATCGCTCCAGCCGTCTTTTTTATTCATGGCAATTTCTCGTAGCCCGGCAAAGTCAGAAATTCGACAAACGCTTCATCAGTCGTGATCTTGTCAAAAAGATCGCGCGCCTCTCCGTATCGCGCGGCGGCGAAACGTTTCTCTCCTAACTGCTCTTTGATCTTCTCTAACTCGTCGCCCAGAACCGCCCGGAATAATTCCTTCGTCACTTTACGGCCATCGCTCAACACACCACGCGGATGCCGAATCCACTGCCAAACCTGAGCTCGTGAAATTTCTGCGGTCGCCGCGTCTTCCATCAAATTAAAGATAGGTACGGCCCCGCTGCCTCCCAGCCAGGCCGCGAGGTATTGCACACCAACGCTGACGTTCGTGCGCAGGCCTTGCTCGGTGATCGGCTCGCTCGGACGAAAATCGAGCAAGTCCGCCGCCGTGACCTGAACGTCTGCTCGCTTCTTGTCGATTTGATTAGGTTGCGGCATCACGGCGTCGAATGCATCGAGCGCAAGTTGTACCATTCCCGGGTGAGCCACCCACGTCCCGTCGTGACCGTCGCGGGCTTCGCGTTCCTTGTCGGCCCGGACTTTGGCAAAGGCCTCTTCGTTCAGTTTCGCATCATTTTTGACTGGGATTTGCGCGGCCATTCCACCCATCGCGAAAATATTTCGCCGGTGACAGGTCTTGATGCAGAGGAGCGAGTATGAGCGCATAAAATGCGTCGTCATTGTGATCTGGGCACGATCGGCCAGGAGAAAATCGGGCTTGTTTCGAAACTTTTTGATGCACGAAAAAATGTAATCCCATCGGCCACAATTGAGACCAGCTGAGTGCTCGCGCAGTTCATAAAGAATCTCATCCATCTCGAACGCCGCTGGGATCGTTTCGATGAGAACAGTCGCGCGAATCGTCCCTTGCGGTATCCCGAGTTCGTCCTGCGCCATTTTGAACACGTCATTCCAAAGACGCGCTTCCAGATGGCTTTCCATCTTCGGCAAATAAAAATAGGGCCCGCTGCCACGTGCCATTAGCTCCGTTGCATTGTGAAAAAAATACAAACCGAAATCGAACAATGATCCCGAAACCGGCTTGCCATCTACGAGCATGTGCTTCTCCGGCAGATGCCAACCACGCGGACGGACCAGCAGCACCGCAACTTGTTCCCTTAATTGGTAGTTCTTTCCCTCCGGGCTGGTGAAACGGATCGAGCGCCGGATCGCATCCCTCAGATTGATCTGGCCCTCAACCATGTTCGCCCAAGTAGGCGAATTCGCGTCTTCGAAATCGGCCATGAAAATCTTTGCGCCGGAGTTGAGCGCGTTGATTACCATCTTGCGATCCGTCGGCCCGGTGATCTCGACCCGCCGATCGCGCAAATCCGCCGGAATCGGCGCGCATCTCCAGTCGCTCTCCCCGATCGATTTTGCTTCGGGCAAAAAATCAAGTGCTTCGCCACGGTCGAGCGCCGCTTGTCGATCCTGCCGGCGCTTCAGACATTCTTCCCGGCGATTGCCGAAAGCGCGTTGCAGCTTCGCAACGAAGGCGAGCGCTTCCGGGCTAACGATTTCAGGAAATGCCGGCGCAAGTTCGCCGCGCAGCTGGATGCCCGGTGGACTTGAGATCGTAGAACTGTTCATGGGCAATCATTCTAGCTGACAGCAGCAGGCACGCCACGTTCGTTCGCAATATTGCTGGGACCGGAGCGTGACCTCTCACTCTTTCACGGGCTTTACTTCGTCACTCCCGTAAAGGCGGCCGGATTGGCGCGTCACGCCGAAATCGTGACGGGATCGCCCTCCATCACCAACGCGAGCTGCATCGCGCCTTTGAACAGCAGATTTAGTGCATTCCCCCGTCCAGCCGGCACCATCAGTGGGCTTTCCTGCCGGATTTAATTCCCGGGGGAAGGCGGCGCAGCCGCCGGCGGGGCTTTCGGTGGTGCCGGCGTTGGTTTCTTCTTCGCGGCGGCTTCGGCCAGCTTGGCATCTACTTCAGCAGCCTCGATTGGATGAATGCTGTGATAGTAGGTGTTCGACTTGGACAGCTCGCCCTTCCGTTGCAGCAAGGCGTCGAAGCGTTCCCGCGTACTTAACTCAAATACTTTGTCCATCTTGATTGCTTCGAACGGGCAAACCTCGACGCAAATCTGGCAACTCATGCAAACCGAGATATCAATATCGAAGACCGCGGGATAAAATTGCGGCTTGCCCATGTAATCGGGCTTCTTGTCTTCGCTCTTAATTATATAGATGCACTGCGGCGGACATTCTTTCTCGCAGATCTTGCACGCCACACAGCGCAACCCCGCCTCCGCATCATTTGTGTCGTAGATCAGAAACGGAAAATTCCGATAGTTCTCCGGCAAAGGGCTACGCTCTTCCGGATACTGCACAGTAATCAAACGCTCTTTCTCGAAATAGCTGCCGAAAAAGTTGCGTGCAGTTACTGCCATTCCCTTAAGTATGCCCGTCCCGATCATCTCAAATTGCTAAATCCCTAAATCGTTAACTCGCTAAATGCTCAACGATCCACTTCCCCCATCACAATATCAACGCTACCCAAAATTACCATGACATCAGCGACGGTGTGACCGAGACAAAGATCTTCCAGGATGGTTAGATTGATAAAACTCGGGGGGCGGACCCGGTAACGATAGGGGTTCGGGCTACCGTCGCTTATTAAATAGAAGCCGAGCTCGCCTTTGGGTGCTTCGATCCGGCCGTAGGCTTCGCCGACGGGTGGTCTGAAGGCGCGAATCTTTACCTTCGGATTCATCACCGGGCCAGCGGGTATTTGTTCGAAAGCTTGCTTCAGGATCGAGATACTCTCGCGCATCTCCAGCGCCCGCATCATCAGGCGATCGTAGGTGTCGCCGTGTTCCCCTAACGGAATACGAAACTTGAACCTCGGATAAAACCCGTAGCCATCGACTTTGCGGATGTCGTAGTTTACTCCGCAGGCCCGCAACATCGGTCCGGTTATCCCTGCACTAATAGCAAGGTCTGCGGACAGTTTGCCGACCTCCTGCGTCCGCGCGATCAGGATCTCATTTCCTACAATCAGCATCTCGAATTCATCGAGAAATTTCGGAAAAGCATCGACAATCTTCTTTGCCCTCGCCAGCCAATCGGCGCTCGCATCGACTCGACAACCACCAAAGCGCATGTAGTCGCACATCATGCGCGAGCCCGAGAGCGACTCAAACAAATCGAGGATTTTCTCGCGCTCACGAAAGGCATACATCAGCGGCGTGCCCCAGGCGCCCATGTCGCTTAGCAGGAAGCCAAGAAGCGAAGCGTGATTCTGAAGCCGAGTTAGTTCGGCCAGGATAATGCGCAGGTATTCGGCTCGTTCGGGAACTTCGATGCCGGACAGTTTCTCGACACTGAGCGCGTAGGCCCAGTTATTTGTCATCGAGCAAAAGTAATCGAGCCGATCGGTGTAAGGCATGGAACCGAGGTAGCTTGTGTTTTCACCGATCTTTTCGTGGTTACGATGCAGGTAACCGAAGACAGGCTTTAGTTTGCGAACAATCTCGCCATCGAGCGCAACGTTCATGCGAAACACGCCGTGGGTCGAAGGATGCTGCGGCCCCATCGATACTTCCATTAACTCGCCTTCCAAACGCGACGTCATCCCGAGCGGAGCCGAGGGATCCCGTGGTGTCAGCTCAAGGGTTTCATCGTGGGATCCCTCGACTGCGCTGCGCTCCGCTCGGGATGACACTGTCATTCTTGCGCCGTGATATTCTCCGCGCCGTCTAATTGCGGCCGCGGGGCGTAATGCTGTTTTGCTTTCTCCAGCACATCGTCGTGCGGAGTCGGCTCGTATTCGTAATCGTCTGGTTCACGATAATCCTTCCGCATTGGGTAGTCTTTGAACTCATCCCACATCAGGATGCGCCGCATATCGGGGTGACCGTCGAAGCGAATGCCGTACAGATCGAAGATTTCTCGCTCTTGAAATTCTGCGCTGCGCCAAATGGGCGTCAGCGAGGGCAAAAGCGCGCCGGCTGCGCGATCGTTCGTCCTCGCCCGAATAATTACCGGCCCATGTTTGTGTTGAATTGAGTAAAGATGATAAACCGCTTCGAGATAACCTGAAATTGTCTCCTGCTGGGTTTCCTCCACTTCCTTTTCCGCTCCCTCTATAATCTTTTTCACCTTCACTTTTTTTGTCGCCACGCGATCAAGCCAATCGACACCGGTTGCGTTGGAGCAGAAATCCAAACGCAATGCCGGATCATCGCGCAGAAATTTCGCAATCTCGCGCGCATGCTCATTGTCAATTAAAAGCGACGATTGCTGCGATGGACTGGCGTTAGGGACGATGTCGATCTTCGCTCCCGCTACCGCTGATTCGATCCGTGATTTTATTTGCTCGAGCGATTCCATCATGTCGAACACAGGCTGAGAGTTCGTGTTCCTGTGCTCATTGGTTCCGCTCGATTTTCATTGGCTGAAAGACATCGGCATTCGCTGCCGGCTCCAAATCATGCGCGCCGAAAGCTGGCACCGGAAACTCACTTGGCTGATTCGGATCGAGATGTTCAGCTTTCCGGGGGCCGGTTAGTTTTTGTTCGTCAATTTTGCGCTGCAATTCCATGAACGCATGCAGCAATGCTTCCGGTCGAGGAGGGCAGCCTGGGATATAAACATCGACCGGGATGTAGCGGTCGATTCCTTTGAGAACGTTGTAGCCTTGTTTGAATGGCCCGCCGGAAATCGCGCACGCGCCCATTGAAATTACATATTTCGGATCAGGCATCTGGTTGTAGAGCCTGACGATTTGTGGCGCCATTTTTTTCGTGACCGTTCCGGCCACGATCATCAGGTCGGCCTGACGCGGCGATGGGCGGAAAACTTCGCCGCCGAACCTCGCGATGTCATAGCGCGACGCCGCCGTCGCGATCATTTCAATCGCGCAACAGGCCAGCCCAAATTGCAGTGGCCAGATCGAATTCTTCCGTCCCCAATTATAGAGCTCCTGCATCGAAGTGACCCAGATCCCCTGGCGTTGCAATTCGCTGCGCAGTCCCTCGTCGATGTCGCTCATCTGCCGTGAAAAGTTAAAAAGTTAAACGGTCAAATCCGCTATCTCTTTCCGTCTTAAGAATGTAACCCTTTTAATGTTTTTAACTACCGCCTTAGCGCGCCCAATTTAAACAACCTTTGCCCCACGCCCATACCAATCCTTCTAAAAGCAGTAGCAGGAAAACCAGGATCGCGACGAACGCACCGATTGGCAGACCCGTGAAGGCGACGGCAAACGGTACCAGGAAAACCGCTTCCACATCGAAGATCAAAAAAATGATGGCATAAAGATAATACTGCGAGCGGAATTGGATCTGCGCTTCGCCGATGGATTCGACGCCGCATTCATAAGTCGCGTTCTTTTCCGCGCCAGGCCTAGGTGGCTGGAAAAATCGCCGCCACATCCACGCCAAAATCAGCGGCATAATCGGAAATAGGAGTGCGACTCCGAGGAAAATGACGATGAATAAATACGAGTGCGGTGTCATTCGCGTAAAATCGCCAAGTC
>Ga0209161_10003562_pt1 | contig 12538 bp, 12 predicted proteins | sample GraSoiAngelo_155_FD_186169 | JGI IMG/M metagenome (GOLD analysis project Ga0209161, IMG submission 186169) | Grasslands soil microbial communities from the Angelo Coastal Reserve, California, USA - 14_1009_13_30cm (SPAdes) (version 2) | ecosystem: Environmental > Terrestrial > Soil > Grasslands...
AATAAACTCCCCAAGGCAGCGCGTGAGTATCTCTCGTTTATCGAAAAAGAAAGCGGCGCTCGCATCGGCATGGTTTCAACCGGACCGGGGCGCGACGAAACAATGTTTACGGATACGTTCGCCGAAGAGCTGAATTCCGTCACTGACGGCAAGAGCCGGGCGCAAAAGCGGAGCTAAAAGATGGTCGTGCTGGCGGTAACCTGGGTCGCTAAAACAGGACGTGAAGCGGAAGTTGCTGCGGTATTTTCGAAGCTGACGGAGGAATCGCGGAAAGAACCGGGCTGTGCGATGTACTTGGTACATCGCCATCGCACCGAGCCGCGCCGCTTTTTGATCTACGAACAGTACAAAGATGAGGCCGCGCTAGAAGCACACCGCTCCGCTGGAAGGACAGGTGTACGAGCCGCTGGGTTAGTCACCTGCAGTATTATCCGCGTAATCCGAGTTAATCCGCGGCGGAGAAGTTATTGCGCCAGCTCATATCCCGCGAAGAAGAAACTCAGCTCAAACCGGGCCGTATCATCCGCGTCAGAGCCGTGGATCGCATTGTGCTCAATGCTCGCGGCCCACTTCTTTCGGATGGTTCCTTCTTCAGCGTTCGCCGGGTTGGTCGCGCCCATCAGCTTTCGCAGGTCCGCAATGGCATTTTCTTTTTCGAGAGCGAGCACAACAATTGCGCCGCTCGACATGAAGTCCGTCAGTGAATTGAAGAATGACTTGTGGGCGTGCACCGCATAGAACTGCTCTGCTTGATGCTTAGTGATTTCGAGCATCTTCATGGCGAGAATGCGAAAGCCGTTCTTCTCGAATTGCTCGATAATGTCGCCGATCGCGTTTCGCCGCACGGCATCAGGTTTAACAATAGTCAAAGTTCGTTGCAATGTTTTCATAGATCAATCTTCAGATACTGCTTTTCTCTGCGTCCTTTGCGGATTTTCTTTGCGATCTCTGCGGTTAAGAGCTTTTGATTGCGAACATTCGCAAAGAACTCCCGCATCAGGCGCCGGCTTTCACTCCAATTGCTCCGGCTACAGTCTCTCCAATTTCAGCCGGAGACCCGCACACGCGAATGCCAGCTGCTTCCATCGCCTTTATTTTTTCCGATGCAGTCCCATGCCCGCCAGAGATAATTGCGCCCGCATGGCCCATACGGCGTCCCGGTGGCGCAGTCTGCCCGGCGATGAATCCAACCACGGGCTTCTTCATTCGGGTTTTCACAAATTCGGCCGCGGTTTCTTCCGCATTGCCGCCAATTTCGCCTATCATGATTACCGCTTCCGTCTCGGGATCGCGGTTGAACAAATCCAGAGCATCCACGAAGTTTGTCCCGATGATCGGATCTCCGCCGATCCCGATTGCGGTTGATTGCCCGATGCCCCGCGTCGTGAGCTGATAGACCGCCTCGTAAGTCAGCGTGCCGGAACGCGAAACAATCCCTACCGAACCTTCCTTATGAATGCGCCCCGGCATAATTCCGATTTTGCATTTCCCTGGTGAAATAATTCCCGGGCAGTTCGGCCCAATCAATCGGGCGCGCCGCGTCTGCAGGAATTCCCAGGCGCGGACCATATCGAGCGTTGGAATACCCTCTGTGATGCAGATAATCAATTCGATCTCCGCGTCGGCAGCTTCCATGATCGCATCGGCTGCAAACGGCGGAGGCACAAAGATCACCGAAGCATCGGCTCCGGTCTTGTCCACGGCTTCTTGTACGCTGTTGAAGACGGGCCAGCCTTCGTGCGTGGTGCCGCCCTTGCCGGGCGTTACGCCACCCACAATCTTGGTTCCATATTCCGCGCACCCCTTCGCGTGAAATGTGCCTTCACGTCCGGTGATGCCTTGCACGATGACCCGCGTCGATTTATCTACCAGAATGCTCATGCTGCACTCGCCGCCGCGACCACTTTCTCCGCCGCATCTTTCATGGTTTCCGCGACGATGAAGTTCAATCCCGACTGCTGCAATATCTCTCTTCCCTGCTCCACGTTCGTGCCTTCGAGCCGCAATACGACCGGAAGCTGAATGTGCGTTTTGTTGGCAGCCTCGACGACTCCCCGCGCCAATGTATCCACGCGGAGAATTCCGCCGAAAATATTAATCAGCACAGCTTTCACGCTCTTGTCGCTCAGCAGGATCTCAAATGCGTGCGTCACCTGCTCGGCATTCGCTCCGCCGCCAACATCGAGGAAATTCGCGGGCATGCCGCCCGCGTACTTAATAATGTCCATCGTCGCCATCGCCAAACCGGCGCCATTTACCATGCAGCCGACATTTCCATCCAACTTGATGTAATTGAGGCTGTACTTGGAGGCTTCCACTTCCAGCGGATCTTCTTCTGTGATGTCGCGCAGTTCCTTCAATTCGGGATGTCGGAACAGCGCGTTGTCGTCGAAGTTCATCTTCGCGTCAAGCGCAAACAACCGTCCATCGCTGCATGTAATAAAAGGATTGATCTCCATCAGCGACGAGTCGGTTTCCGCAAAGGCCTTGTAGAGTCCGCCCATAAACTGAACCGCTTGATTTATCTGCTGCTGCTTCAGTCCTAATTGAAATGCCAGCTTTCGGGCTTGAAATGCTTCGAGCCCCATGCCGGGAGCAATGTACTCCTTCAAAATCGCGTTCGGATTCTCCGCAGCAACCTGCTCGATCTCCATTCCACCGGCAACCGATGCCATGAAAACCGGCCTTGCCTCGGCTCGATCCACGACGATCCCGAGATAAAGTTCTCTTTCAATCGGGAGCGTCTCTTCAATCAGCAGGCGCCGCACCAGCCGGCCTTCCGGCCCAGTCTGATGGGTAACCAGCGTCATGCCCAGCATCTTCGAGGCAAGCTCGCCCGCCTCTTCCACCGACTTTGCGATCTTCACGCCGCCACCCTTGCCACGCCCGCCAGCATGAATCTGCGCCTTGACCACAACTCCGCTCGCGCCTGAGTCGAACAAATTTTTCGCAGCAGCAATCGCCTCATCGCGATCGTCGGCAATTTCGCCGCCGGGCACGGCCACACCAAATCTCTTCAGAATCGTTTTGGCCTGATACTCGTGAATTTTCATTGTGCTTCCCGAATTGGGGCAGGATCCGCTTGCGGCTGAAATGGCGCTGGCAGCAAACTCTAGATTTTATAGAAGCACTTTGAATCGGTAAAGCGGCGCGAAGGCGTTTCGCTCACTTTAATTCTTCTGCACTCGCTCCAGCTCTGCAGTAAGAGAGTCGACCGCGTGCTTCTCATACGCTTCCGCGTTTGGCCGAGAGAACACCGGCGTCACCAACTGAAGGTCTTTGCGGGCAGTCGCGTAGTCTTTTTTCTTAAACGCGATCTGCGCCTGCATCAGGGCCACGCCCGCGCCCCAATCAGCGTCGCCGGCGAGTTGTGTCACTGTAGGAATGTCAATTTGCTCAAGAAGCTTGCTGGCTTCATCCAATCTGCTGAGTCCGATCAGACAAGTCGCGAGCGTCGCCGCTACACCGCCTGTGAGTCCCGCTTTCGGCCCGAATGCCTTTGCTGAAGCCTCGTAAGCTTTGCGGGAATTCGCCTCGCCCTCGGCAAACTGGCCGGAGCGGCACATCGCTTGCGAAGCGTCCGATAAGGTTGCCACTGCATAAAACGAGAGCGGCCCCTGTTTCTTTACCGCGAGATCGTGGATCGCCATGTCGTCGCGGATTGCATCATTCCACATGCCCAATGCACCCTCGGACTGCGCGCGTGTGGTCAGGACCTGCATCGTGAGGTCGTGGTCCGGGCCTAGGTGCGTCACAAAGTCGGGATAGATGGCATTGGCTTCTCTTACCGCATCCGCATGCTTATTCTGGATCATGTAAGCCTGCGCCAGATTCAAGCGCACGCGTAAGACATTAGGATTGTCGGGCCCGCTCACCCGCACAAATGCCGGAATAAGCTCACGAAACGTTTGTTCCGCCTTGGCTCCTTCACCCAGGCGAATATACGAAAACCCTAAGCGTTGCTTAAAAGTCAGGCGTGCACTCTCATCAAAGGCCGGCAGCACTGCGGCTTTTTCGACCGCAGATTGAAAATTCTCCGCCGCAGCTTTGGCGTTATTATCAATCAAGGCCACCATTCCTCGCGCGGAGGCAAGCCACACCGGAACATCCGAGCGTGGGTGTGGCAACTTCGTGATCAGAGCTTCCTGTTGCGCAAGAATTGATTTGGCCAGCGGCTGCGAGTCCTTCTGGTAGCTCCGCGCCTCCGCGGTAGTGCGCTGCAGTTCTACGATGATTGCGTCCTGAGACAGCTCGCCATCAACCTCCCGAAATAACGCTGCCGCATGTTCATATTCACTGCGGGCGTCCGCATAATCGGTGCGGTTGTCGAGCGCGCGGGCGATGGTCTGGTGCAGCCGTGCCGCGACCAGGGGTTCATCTTTGAATTGATGATCAATCGAAGGCGACGCCTGCTTAATGGCGTCCGTTAACGACTCGCTTGCCTTACCGCTAAAAAATGGATTGCTGCGCCCCAACAGATCGTCAGAAAGAAACTGGTTGATTGAAGTCGCGATCGCAGTTTGCCGGCTGGCATGGTCGCGTTCGCGCGCCGCTCTTCTATATAAGGTGAAACTCACGCCCAATCCGGCAGCCAGCGTAATGACCGCAAGCACCACCCATGGCCGGCGTGCCCGGGCTTCTGCCAGTTTCCTTTCGGCGACCTGGGCGCGTAGCTTTGTCGCTTCGAGTTCATCGCGCCGCCCCCGTCGCTGATCGAGCGTCAAGAGGCGTTCGGCAAGGTCAGCAGCGCTGCTCAGCCGCTTGGCGGGATCGCCGGACGCCGCCTCCGCTACATCCTCGCGCAGCAGTGGATTTTGAATCTCCGCTTCCCAGCCGGCCGCAAGCGGCTTACGAAAATCACAAACCAGAAATTGATACAGCAGCACTCCCAGCGCGTACACATCCGAAGACGCGCTGGGCGACTGGCCGGCCAGCACCTCCGGCGCCAGATACATCAACGTGCCTGTAAGGGAGCCGGTCTCGGGCGACACGGTTTGAGTAAACCCGAGATTGGTGATCCCCAGAGCCTGCAACCGAGAAGGGTCGAACAACGACGCACTTCCAAAGTCCGCAACCTTGATCTGCCACCCGGCGCCTGCCTTCGCGGGCACAACCAGGATGTTGGCGGGCTTCAAGTCTTTGTGCAGCACGCCAATGCCGTGTGCCGACGCCACCGCCTTAGCCACGTCAGTCACCAACTGCAATCGAATGCCGAGTGGGAGCTTTGCCAGGCCGCCTTGTCGTTCGGCCCATTCCGCCAAGTTTGGACCCACATATTCGCTTTCCAGGAAAAACGGCGCGCTCTCGAAATTCCATTCAAGAACGCGAACAAATTCCGGCCGCTCGCCTAGTGATTCCCGCAAAAACCGTGAGATCGTAATTTCGCGCTTGAGCCCCTTCAGGCGAACACCGTCAGCAGCAAACTTGAACACCCTTTCCTCGCGCGTCTTGGGATTCTCGGCAATCCAAACTTCGCTTGACCCCGAGCGCTCCAGCGGACGCACAAGCAGCCACTGCTCTCTTCCCGGCACCGAATCGCCCGATCTGAATCCTAGTTCCGGGCCGGCAGGGGCAGCGACCGACTTGCAATAAACCGGCACCGCCAGCCGGTATCCCACGCGCGGAACCGTCACCACCGCCGGATGGTCTTCGTCCCCCATCGCCTTGCGCAGCTTCGAAACGGCGGTGGCGAGCGAGCCATCCACCACCATCACGTCGGGCCAGACCGACTCCAACAATTCCTCTTTGGTGACGACCTCCCCGGCATGAAGAAGAAGCTGAAGCAGAATCTCCAGCGGCTTCGATTCGAGCTCTACCGGCTTGCCTTTCGTGCGCAATTCACGGCGCAGTTCGTCAAATTCGTAGTCGGAGAAACGCCAAAGGCGTCCCGTGGTTTCTTCTACATCTACTGCAGGTTCCTTGTAATTCACGAAGTTAGCGCCTCTTTAGAGTTCTTAAGAATTCCGTCAGGACACGAAAGGGTGAATTAGTGCAGGCTAGTGCCCCATACGGCCTGCTTCGGATTGAGCAATTCTGCCACAAACCGAGAAGCAGGCATAGAGAAGGTTTTTTGGCGCGATTTTTGGAGGCACAGGCGTGTCGCGCAGGACAAGGAAGAGGTCTTGGAGGAACCATGACAAAGCGAGGCAAAATCTTACGCGACGCGAGCGCCGGGCCGGCCAGCATTATCAGTTCGCACTGGAAGGCATGTGGCGGTCAGAAGTTCCGCCAACTGCAGGAATGGCTGTGGAGATAGATTTCGCTGCCGACGCCAGCATTGTTGGAATCAGTCAGGTTTCTGATGCGCAGATCGCAAAAGAGCAGGCTGAGGCCGTCATGAAGGCAGCCCGGCAAAAGGGCGTAGTGCTGGCCTCCGCAGCAATCGCCAAGTTCGGTCTGCCGCTCTTGATCGCAACGGGGCTGATGATCATCGGCTGGTTGCTCCTCAACGCGGTTTCAGTGCAGACGCTGTTCGGCAAACTCAATTTGACCTTCTGGCAGGTGCTTGGCTTTCTGAACGCTGATAGCCCTTGGGAAAGTGTAATGTCCGGACGCGGTGGCCCCAGCGCCGGATTCTACGGCTTCCTTGCCATCGTGTCGCTCGCCGGTCCCTTCCTTCGTTATTTCTGGAAAGACACGCGCGCAGGTTTAGCGGGCGTGTTGCCGCTGGTCTTCATGTCGTTTGTCGGAATCATGATCCGCAGTAGCATGCACAGCGCCATGGGTGGAAATCTTGACGGTCCCTTGGGTGACGTGCAACGCCAGGCCCAGCAGGAAATGATGAGCGCCATCTCGCTCGGCTTCGGCACATATCTGTCACTGCTGGTGAGCCTGTACTTTGCCGCCGTCGCGGCCAAGCAGTTCTTGCTGGCGCGGGCCCTAGATACGGAAGTACACCAGAGATCGAATCAGGCAGCCGTCTGAATCTTTGTGTAGAGACGTAGCTTGCTACGTCTTGTAGATATTTGGCAGGACCTAGCAAGCTAGGTTTCTACCAACAGATTTGTGACTGCGTGCGTTCACGCGCGCGAGAACGAAATTCAAATCGGAGGATTAAAATGCGCCACTCGAATATCAGCAACGCTTCCCTGCTCTTGATCCTTACAGCTCTGGCCGCTCTCTCGAACCCAAGTTTTGCGCAGATACTAGGCGCATCAACGCCAACCACTCCAGCAGCTAACCAATCTGCACCAGCAACACAGGCTCAGCCAACCGGGGCACCGCAGATTTGCGGAAATCAGCCTCTCTGCTATGAGTCGGCGGACTTCGCTGCGACCATCACGCACTTTCGCACCAGCGTGGTGAACAATTATCACGTGATGGACGTCACCATGCGTTTCCAGAATAAGACCCAGCAGCAGCTCATTCTCGGCTACGTCGTGAGCTCGGGGGTTGCCACCGATGATCGTGGCAATCGCTCCATCGTTGGAGGGGCAAACGGCTATCACGGGATCGGCCTGGTAGCAGGCGGTAACTTTGATCCTAAGTTCGTAGTTCGGCCCGCAGGGTTCGGCGATGCGCAATTTGAGTTGGTTTTGCAGGGCTGGCCGCAAGTGATCGGCTTCACCTACGCCCTCGATCTGGCGGTTGCGGAAATCAATAGCTTCGAAGGCAATCAACACACCTTGGGCGAAGAGTATCCGATCCATTTTGACGGCCTGCAAAACGGAGCAGGCGCGGCATCGCCGATGTTCGCACGCGCTTCGGCTTTTGGCTCTGCCGGTAGCGCCATTTCGAATCCCGCGAGTGCGCTGTCGAATCCTTGCGCCACAGTAGGATCTCTCGGCCAAGGTGCCGGCCAGGCCGCTTCCACAGTCTCGAATGCGGCTACTGCAATCTCCAATCTTGGATCCATGTTCCACCACAAAAAGACGGCGAACCCTGGCCAGGCGACGAATGCAGTGGGATGCGATCCGAATGCCGCAGGAGTTCCCGCAACGGCGGCTGTGACCACGAATGGCGCTGGCGCGCCAACAACTCTAACAAATCCGTTGCAACAAGCGGCCTCAAGAACAGCTGTGCCGCAGGCGACAACCAATCCGGTTAATCCGTTGGCCAGTACGCCTGTGAAGTCGGTTCCTGCGACGGCTACAAGGACAACCCAGACAACTCCCGCCAGAAGTGCCGTTGCAAGCGCTGCCAATGCCCAGACGGCCGTGACGGCTCGTAGTGCGGCGACAGCCGCTCCGGTCAATGCGACAAAGCCGGCAGCTCCCGTTGCGCCGGTCAAGCCGAGCCCGGCAAAACCGGCAAAGCAACAAACGCAAGCGCAGAAGAATGCGCCTGCAAATGCGAATTCAAAGTGACTGTTTCTGTGCATGCTGTCCTCTGTGGCTACGCGTTGGCCCCTACCACAGAGGGCGCATCATCCATGAAAGATACGAAATGTGTTCCAACGCGAAGCGAGAGATGTACAATGGCTGACAATTTCGCGACAAGATCCGGCGGCGTAGCTCGCGCCAAACGCCGCTGCGATTGGGGGATTAAGATGTGCCACTCGTCTAGAAGAAGCACGCTGTCGTCGTCCGCCTGCCTGGCGGCAATGATTGGACTGATCACTCTCACCGCAAGCGCCCAGACTCCAAAGAAAGAAAGCGTCTGGGACAAGATCAAAAAGGCCGGACAGCAGGGGGCGGCGCAGGGTCAGCAGCCTCAGCAGCAGCCCCAGCCCGGCCAGCAACCGGCACAACGTCAGGACGGGCGAGGACGCCCGTCCCCCCAAAATCAATCCCAGGTCAACGACTCCGGCCCGTTCAAGCCGCCTGCGGGAACCAAGATCGAAGAAAAAATCATGGCGCCCATGCAGGAACGCGCGCAGTTTGAAGTCAGTCCGTATGGGGTTCACGTGGCCACTACCGAGAATGCTGGCAGCCGGGCAGTGGTGTATTACGACGGTGAGGTCGGCCCGAAATTCGACGAGATCATCACGCAGTCGACGGGGACGGGAACGCACGTTTCTTTTAGTCCGGATGGAGAGCATTACGCGTACTGTGCCCGCGCCGGTGATCAATATGTCGTAATGGTTGACGGCAAAGAACTGGCACGGAGTTCAGAAGCGAACTCGGGCCGCTTTGACGGCGAAAGCTGTCATCTCGGTTTTACGTCCAATAGCAAGCACGTGTTCTGGACCAGCAGGGTGCTGATAGACACCCAGCGCGGAAAGAACTTCACGCGTTTCTGGTTCGATGGAAAACCCAGCCCCACTGGAAGCGCCGGTGGAGTTTCCTTTAGCCCCGACGGTGATCACTACGCGTACATCCTGACGATCAGCGATCCATATCATCAAGACCGATATGCGCTTGTGATAGATGGAAAGCTCGCGCCATATCTGGCGGGCACTCCGCAATGGAGTGGCGACAGCAAGCACTTGTACACGCAGCAGCAGCAACACGTTGCAACGGAAAATGGCACTGTTACCGACCTGCTGTTGGACGGCAAGCCAATCGCTCGCGCCTTTAGCTTTCAACTCTACGTCGCTCCTGTCGGAGACATGACCGTTGCGATCGCGACCGGTGGATCCCGGTCCGCCCCCATGACTTTCCTGGCCGTGAATGGAAGGCGCGTTCCCGGTACTGAGATTGGTGCACCGGGAGGATTTGATCAAGTTGTCTTCAGTCCAGACGGCAAACATTACGCGGCACTGTGTCGACGCAATCAGACCAAGCTGCTTATCGTGGATGGCAAGAAGCAAACTGAATATCAGGAGATCCAGCATGTGAAGTTCACGACGGACTCCTCGAAGGTTGTGTATTCAGCAATGGCCAACAATAAGAGCTTCGTCGTGGTCGGAGACCAAGAGTCCGATGCCTACGCTTTTCAAAGCCTCGCCTCTGATCCTCTGCTCGCCCCCGTCGGCAATCGCGTGGGCGCCCTCGTTCAGGGGGAAAACAATTCCCAAATCTTATACATAGACGGCAAAACCATTCGACCCGGGCTCAAAGGCATATCGCAATTGCGGTTCACCTCCGACGGAACCCACTACGCCTATGTCGCGCTAGACTCCGGAAATGGCACTCGTCTGGTAGTGGACGGAGTGCCACAAGCAGCATCGAGCTTCGGACCGACAAATCTGGCGATCTACGCAAAATATAGCCTCAGCCCTGACAGCAAGCACGTCGCCCACTTTGGCTATCCGCCACAGACTACGGGAGACGACGAGCACGGCCTGTTTCTGGATGGCAAGTACACGCCGATCAATCATGGGATGAATACAAACTTCTTGACGTTCAACCCCGATAGCAAACATTTGGCATGGTTTCAAGCCGTACCCTCAACACTTCAATTCCGCATCGTGATCGATGGCAAGCCGGTTGCGCAAACCGAAGCCTTGAGCACGTTAGGAATCAATAATGGCGCTATTAAATGGTTTGAGTTTCAACCGGACGGGACATTATTTGTGCTCGGGCAGGATGACAATTCGCTGAAGCGGATCGCTATCACTCCGTCGTCGGAGACGAGTCTTGCGACGATGCTCGGCGGCAGCGCGCTCGCTGCCAATCATTAACGTTCCAAAAACTAGGAATGGAAAGGCGTCTGTGAAAGACAAATTTGCGGGATCGAAGATAGCGCTGGTTCTCACAGTTGGAGTGTTGACCTTAGCCGTTGCCTGCGGTGGCGGCGTGAAGGGCAACACTTACGTTGACAATGGCAACGTTGTCCAAATTGAATTCAAGTCGGGTGGCAAGGCCTACATGTCGATGGGGCCAATGACGAATACTTGCACTTACACCGAGAGCGGAAAGAATGTCACCCTCAATTGTGGTCCCGGGGAAACACTCGCGTTCACCGTGGATGACGATGGCGCGCTCAACGGGCCACCCGGCGGAATGGTGTCGAGACTGACGAAGAAAAAATAGTTGTCCCTCTTCGATTCCTAAGCAAGTTGTGATCTCCGCAGTCAGGCCACGTCAAGAGCGTTTAACCGCAAAGATCGCGAAGGACTCGCAAAGGTCGCAAAGAAGAGCTTAGCAATGTCCTGAGTTTTCAGAACTGCGGGTAACAGATTCTCGGTCCAGGAGGTATCGATGAAACGAAATCTCTTCGCGACTGCGGCGCTCGGGATGATTGCATCAGTCTCGGTTGGCGCGCAGCAGCCACCTCCTCTGCGGCTCAACGTGCCTTACAACTGTCCCGGGAACATGATCGTCGTGGTGAAGCACTGCGAAAAAAGAGGCGGGGCGGAAGTCTGTTCTCTCGTAAAAGGCGCTCCGAATGGGCCGATGGGTGATGAGATATCCATGCCCAAGGCGCAAGCCGCGGCGTTGGGATTGATGTGCACGACGCAGGGCGGTCCAGCGGCTCAGGGTGGGAACACACCGGCGGCGAGTTCCGACTATACCAATGACCTACCCTCGGTGGAGCGGGTGAAGGCGGAGATCAAAGGCTCGGATCCGACGGACGCGCTCGCGCGCCAAGTCGCGGTCTTCACCTATCTGGTGTCGTATATCGACCGCATCAAGTACAACCGCACCGTGGACGGCCCTTTCTCGCCCGGCGAGCAGAAAATGATGGGAGCCTATAGGCTAGCCGCCTACCAGATGTCGCAGGATTTCGCGAAGACTCATGCTCCGGCCGAAGCGGCGGCTTTCGAGCGCCTCCATGGCCAGTACGAGATGAACGGTGTTTTCTACAAGGACTGGTCCACAAGACTGATCGGCCCGCAATCTGCGGCTGCCTACAAAGGCGCGGAGGCCAGCCTGGCCGCCACCGGGCAAAAACACTCGGGACGCAAGGACTCTCAAACGATCCCACCGCCGTCGCCACGCGCCGTTGTCTCGAACTGGGCGGATCTTCCGCGGGTTGCGTGGGCAAAGGCTTTATGTCCGGCTTCAAGGATCTGATCGGTTTCACCCCAGAAGCTGAAGAAGAACTCACCGGACCAGGCAAAGCCGGCGTAGTCCTCAGCGGCCTTTATAAAAATCCCGCTACCGTCACTACCTTGGGCTTTGGGGAAAGCGGCGTTACAATCGGCGGCTGCGGCAAACTCGTCGACGACTCGCACGGTTACACCATCGACAAACGGCCAAGCTCGGCCCGGGTCACGGTCGATAATGAACCCAACCCCATCGTGCTGACGATGCGCCCTGACGGCGGTCTCACCGGTCCGGGATTGATCGACGTTAAAGGCCGCATCATCGTCGGCTATCACACCGTAACCTCCACGCTCATGATCAACGGCGTTCCCGCCACGCCCGACCAGTGCAACGGACCCTGCCAGACCTCCACCCGCGTCCCCGACTACGCGCCCGCCATGGGGCGCTGCAGCATCGGCTCGCTCGCCATGCCGCCGAGCCCCAAACCCGCTCCCGCCACTGCACAGCCTGCCAAGGACTCAGGCATAACCTCGTTGGTCACCGGGCTCGCCGACATGCTCTCTCCCGGGGGTGGCGCTCCCATCGGCGGGGGTGGCGGCCTGCGCATGACCGGCAAGTACAGCGACGGCAGGTTGCTGCTCGACTTCAGCGGAAACTCTCTCATCCTCGATTGCGGCCAGGCGCATGTTCGCCAGCCCTACGCTGTCGAGAATGCGCCCAACACA
>Ga0209161_10003563_pt1 | contig 12536 bp, 4 predicted proteins | sample GraSoiAngelo_155_FD_186169 | JGI IMG/M metagenome (GOLD analysis project Ga0209161, IMG submission 186169) | Grasslands soil microbial communities from the Angelo Coastal Reserve, California, USA - 14_1009_13_30cm (SPAdes) (version 2) | ecosystem: Environmental > Terrestrial > Soil > Grasslands ...
TCGGGCAGATCGATCTTCAAGTCGGTGTCGACGTACAGGAACTTGCCGCTCTGCCAGCCGGCACCCAGCACGGCGCCCACCGTCTGCAGCATCTGGTCCGGGGGCACGTCGCTGGCCAGAATCAGCTCCACATCGTACTGGCCGGGCGTCGGCAACGGGGGGTCGAGGCGGGGGAACACCTGCAAGCCCGGCACCTGCGACACCGCGTAGTACACCTGACCGTACATCTGCTCCGTGGTCCGCTTCCGTTCCTTCCAGTTTTTCGCGACCATCCCGCCAAACCCGCCCCAGTTGGCCGTCAGCGACCACATGAACTTGGCTTCGGGGAAGGAGGTGACGGCCTTCACCACCTGGAGCGACGCCTTGTTGGTCGCCTCGAGCGACGCGTCGGGCGAAGCCGCCATGAACAGGCTGATGTGGCTCTGGTCCTCGATGGGCGCCAACTCCCGCCGCGAGTTCTGATACAGCGGCACCGCCGCCAACATGACGAGCACGGCGGCCGCGACGATCGCCCAGCGCATCCCCAGCGCGCCGTCGAGCAGCCGCTCGTACCGCCGGCGCACCGATTCGAAGCCACGGTGCACCAGCTTCGAGAGCCGTCCTTCCCGGCCCTTCTCGTTCACGAAGCGCGAGCTCATCACGGGGGACAGTGTGACCGCCACCAGCCCCGAGACGACTACCGCTGCGGCGAGAGTGATCGCGAACTCCAGGAAGAGCGAGCCGGTGAGGCCGCCCTGGAATCCGATGGGCGTGTAGACCGCGGCGAGCGTGATCGTCATCGCGATGATGGGGCCGACCAGCTCGCGGGCGCCGACGAGCGCCGCCTGGATGCGCGTCTTCCCCTCGCGCACGTGTCGCTCGACGTTCTCCACCACGACGATCGCGTCGTCCACCACCAATCCCACCGACAGCACGATCGCGAGGATGGTGAGGAGGTTCAGGCTGAAGCCGAAGGCGTACATGACGATCGCGGCGCCCACCAGCGACACCGGCATTGCCACCAGCGGCACCAATGCGGTCCGGATCGACCCCATGAACAGGAATACCACGAGGCCGACGATCAGGATGGTCTCGACCAGGGTTTTCGAGATCTCCTGCAATGCGTCGGTCATGAACACCGTCGCGTCGTAGGCCATCTGCATATCGATGTCGCTCGGCAGCGTGGGCCGGATCCGGCCCATTTCAGCATGGAGCCGGTTGGCCACTTCGATCTCGTTGCTTCCGGGCAGCGGCCAGACGCCCATGTACACCGCTTCTTTGTCGCTGAACTTGGTGATGAAGTCGGCCTCCTCGGCGCCGAGCTCGACGCGGGCCACGTCGGACAGCCGCACGATCGCCCCGTTGCGCTCGGCCACGACCAGGTTCTTGAACTCGTCCGTCGTGCGGAGGTCGGTGTTGGCCAGGAGGTTGACCTGCACCAGGTCGCCCTTGGTCTGCCCCACCGCGGCGAGGTAGTTGTTGCGCTGCAGCGCCGCGTGCACGTCGCCCGGTGCCAGGTTGAGCGCGGCCAGGCGGTCGGGGTCGATCCAGATCCGCATGGCGATGGGCCGCCCGCCGACGACGTCTACCCGCTGCACCCCTGCCAGCGTCGAAAGCTGGGGCTGCATGTTGCGGGTGAGCCAGTCGGTGAGCGCCGGAATCTCGCGCGCCGAGGACGTGAAGCTCAGATAGAACGACGCATACGGCCGATCGGCGCGCTGTACCTCCACCACCGGTGGCTCGGCCTCGGCGGGCAGCTCGGAGCGCACCTGCTGCAGCCGCGCGGTGACCTCCGCCAGCGCCGCCGTGCTGTTGTGGTTCAGCTTCAGGTGCACCGTGATGGTCGAGACCCCGGCGCGGCTGGTGGATTCGACGTAATCGACGCCCGAGATGGCCGACACGGCACGCTCGATCGGCGTCGTGAGAAAGCCGCGGACGGTTTCGGCGCTGGCGCCGTAGTACACCGTCGTGATCAGCACCGACGAGCTCTGAATGCTCGGATACTGCTGCACCGGCAGCGTCGTGATCGCCCGCCACCCCACGAGCACGATCACCAGGTTGACGACGACCGCGAGGACCGGATGCTTGATGAACGTATCGGTAAAAGAGCGCATGAACGGTTTCCGATTAGCGAGTTGAGTCGGCCGCGACCAGCACAGCCTCGCGCAGCTTGAAGGACCCCGAGGTAGCGACCTGCTGACCCGGGGTGAGACCACTCAAAATCACGACTTCGTCGTCGAGCACCGGCCCGCTCTGCACCGGCTGCACGTGCGCGCGGCTCCGCCCGCTCGAGTCCGGGACCACCAGGAAGACGTGGTCACCGGCCGGCCCCTTGCGGAGGGCGCTCACCGGAATCGCCACGACCGTGGTCGAGGGTCCCGTGGGGACCTCGACGCGCACCGAGGCACCGGGCGCCGGGGCCTGGCTCTGGATCCGGGCCCGCACTAGTGCGTTGCGGGTTGCCGGGTCGATTTTCGCATCGACCGCGACGATTCGGGCCGACAGCGGACGAGCGTCGTTGGCCGCGAACACGGCGACCGGCTCGCCTGGGTGCAGCTCGGCCGCCACCGCCTGTGCCACCGTGAAGTCCACGTTGACCGCGGCGTCGACCCCCTGCAGCGTAGTGAGCTCTGTGCCTTCGTTCAGGTATTGACCGGGATGCACGTCGGAGATGCCCACGCGGGCGCGGAACGGAGCGCGAATCGTCTTGCGGGCGATGATCGCGCGGGTGCGCGCGAGCTGTGCCAGCGCGACATCGCGCGCCGCGCGCGCCTGATCCACCTCCTCCTGGGACGTGGCCTTGGCCTCCCGCAGCACTTCGAGGCGCGCGAGCGTCGTGGCCGCCAGGTCCGCCTGGGCTTGCTCGGCCTGGAGCTCCGCCTCCTCCACGGAGACGTCGAGAGAGACCAGCACGGCGCCGGTTTCGACGACCTGCCCGGGGACGAGCGCCACCCGGCGCACGGTGCCCGGCAGCTCGTTGCGCAGGGTGATGGAGTTGAGCGCGAGGATGGTTCCGACCGACGTGGTGGTCGGGCGATACTGGCGCTCTTTGGCCACCGCCAGGGTTATCGATTCGACGGGCTCGGGCTGACGCGCGGCAGCCGCATCGGCTCTCCGGGCGGAGGCGCGTTTCCAGGCTACCAGGCTGCCGGCGGTGAGGGCGAGGGTTGCCAACAGCACGGCAGATCCCGTCAAGCCGCGATTGTTCACGAAGAGACGACTGCTCATGGGCGCTGATCTCCTTCTTCTGTGGAAAAGTGAGGCCTGGTCCCCTGGGTATTAGACGATTGGGGGACGCTCAAACAGACATGCCGCAGGGCTGCGGCCACGTGTCGAGACGGTCACGATCGCGCGACGGTTTCAAGCCCATGGTTCATTAATGAATCAGCTGGCCGAAGGGTTCCCCGCAGCCGCTCGCGCCTCCTGATCGCGAGGCGCATCTTCCCATGCATGACCCAAATCCGACCCACGGTGCTACTCGGCGTGCTGGCCATCGCCCTGCAATCCGCGCTCCCTGTCCGAGCCCAGACGATTCCGCCCGGCGCGTACGGCGCGCTGCGCTGGCGCCTCGTCGGCCCGCACCGCGGCGGCCGCGTGCTCGCGGTCGCCGGTGTCCCCGGCGACCCCACGACGTTCTATTTCGGCGCCGTGGACGGGGGCGTGTGGCGCACGCGGAATGCTGGCGTCACCTGGGAGCCGCTGTTCGACGACCAGCCGATCGCCTCGATCGGCGCCCTCGCCCTCGCGCCCTCGGACCCGAACGTGATCTACGTGGGGACGGGCGAGGCATCGATCCGCTCGGACATCACCTATGGTGCCGGGGTCTACAAGTCCACCGACGGCGGCGCGCACTGGCAATCGCTCGGCCTCGCCGACACGCGCCACATCGGGAAAGTGCTCGTAGACCCCCGGAATCCCGCCGTCGTGCTGGTCGCGGCGCTGGGGCACGCGTACGGCCCCAACAGCGAGCGCGGCGTGTTCCGCTCCACCGACGGTGGCCGTACGTGGACCAAGGTGCTCTTCAAGGATCCTGATACCGGCGCCATCGATCTGGCGGCGGATCCCGCCGATCCCCAGGTGGTGTACGCCGCGCTCTATCAGGCGCGCCGCACGCCGTGGGAGCAGTATCCGCCGGACGAAGGACCCGGGAGCGGCCTGTACAAGTCGACGGACGGCGGGGTCACGTGGACGCCGCTCACCGGACACGGTCTTCCGGCGGGCACGGTCGGCCGCATCGGACTGGCGGTCGGCCGCGGGGGCCGGGTGTATGCGCTGATCGGCGCCAAGACGGACGCAGGGCTGTATCGCTCCGACGACGGCGGCGCAACCTGGCGGCTCGCGGGGAGCGATCCGCGGCTCACGAACCGCAACTGGTATTTCTGCCGCGTCACGGTCGATCCCCAGAATCCCGACGTCGTGTACGCGCCCAACGTGGCGCTCCTCAAGTCCACCGACGGCGGCAAGACGTTCGGTGTGCTCAAGGGACAGCCCGGTGGAGATGATTACCATGAGCTGTGGATCGATCCCACGAGCCCGACCCGCATGGTCGTGGGCAGCGACCAGGGCACGGTGATCACGCTCGACGGCGGCCGCACCTGGAGCAGCTGGTACAACCAGCCCACGGCGCAGTTCTACCACGTGGTCACGGACGACGCGTTCCCCTACCGTGTGTACGGCGCACAGCAGGACGCGGGCACCGCCGGCGTGGCCAGCCGGAGCGATTTCGGGGAGATCACGTTCCGAGACTGGGCGCCCGTGGGCGCGGGCGAGAGCGGCTACCTCGCCCCCGAACCGCTGGATCCCGACGTCGTCTACGGCGGAGACACCTACGGCGGCGTGCATCGCTTCGACCGGCGCACCGGCCAGTCGCAGGACATCTCACCCTGGCCAGTGTCCACTTTCGGGCAGCCGCTGCCGGGATGGAAATACCGGTTCACGTGGACGTCGCCGCTGGTGTTCGATCGCGTCGACCGGCACGCCCTGTACCTCGGCGCCCAGATGGTGCTGCGCACCAGAGACGGCGGCCTCCACTGGGAGTCGATCAGCCCCGACTTGACCGGTGCCGACGGCCGGCGGGCAGCGACCGACACGGGCCCGACCACCGTCGCGAACGCCGCCGCGCGGGGCTACGGCGTGGTGTACACCATCGCTCCGTCGCCGCGCGCCGCGGGCCTGCTGTGGGTCGGGACGGACGACGGGTTGATTCACCGCACTCGCGACGCGGGTCGGCACTGGCAGAACGTGACGCCCCAGGGCCTCGAGCCCTGGAGCACCATCAGTTTGCTCGAGGCGTCGCCCTTCGACACGGCCGTCGCGTACGCTGCCGTGGACCGTCACCGGGTGGATGACTTCGCGCCCTACATCTATAGGACCCGCGATGGCGGCACGCATTGGACGCGCGCCGACTCAGGGATAGCGCCGCAGGCGTACGTGCAGGCCGTTCGAGCCGATCCCGAGCGCCGGGGGCTGCTGTACGCCGGCACCGAGACGGGCGTGTACGTCTCGTTCGACGACGGCGACCACTGGCAGTCGTTGCAGCTCAACCTGCCGGTGGCATCGGTGCGCGACCTCGCGGTCCACGGCCGCGACCTGATCGCGGCCACGCATGGCCGCTCGTTCTGGGTGCTCGACGACGTCACGCCCCTGCATCAGCTGGACGACTCCGCCCTCCGCGCTCCCGTCTATCTCTTTGCTCCGGCGCCGGCGGTCCGCCTGCGCCGCAGCGTCAGCAACGACACACCGCTGCCCCCCGAAGAGCCGCATGGGACCAACCCGCCGGCCGGCGCGGTGATCGACTATCTGTTGCGAGCGGCAACCCCGGGTCCCGTGACCGTGGAGGTTCGCGACGCGCGTGGCGGCGTGGTGCGCCGCTTCTCGAGCGACGACCGCGCGACGCCGCCCGCGGAGCCGCCGCAAATCGCCGACGAATGGCTGCCGCGCTTCGAGCCGCCGACGCGGAATGTCGGGCTGAACCGCTTCGTGTGGGACCTGCGCTACCCACCGCCGCCCGCCGCGCGCTACGGCTACAGCATTGCCGCCATCGCCGGTCAGGGAACGGTCGCGGAGCCGCAGGGGCCGCTCGTCTTGCCGGGGCTTTACGAAGTCCGGCTCGGCGTCGGGGAGCGAACGTACACGCGGACCATGCGCGTCGAGCTCGATCCGCGGGTCCACATCGCCGACTCCGCGCTGGTCGCCCAGCTGCGGCTCGGCCTCGACATCTGGAACGCGATGGCGGAGCAGCACGCGCTCGCGGGCAGCCTGCGCAGTGCGCGCGGCCAGGTCCGTGTCCTCGCCGGCCGCTCGGTCGATCGCGCGACGCGGGGCTCGCTCACCGCCCTCGAGCGCCTGACCGACAGCCTTTCGCGCGCGGCGGGTGCCGCAGCCGACGAGCTGGCCGGGCTCGAGACCGCCGTGGAGAGCGCCGATCGCGAGCCGAGCCAGCAGGCGCGGGCCGTGTTTACCGCACAGCGCGAGCGCGTGGCGGGTGCCGTGCGCCGCTGGCGGCAGGTGCTCGCCGCCGAGCTGCCGGCGCTCAATCAGCAACTCGGGCGGCAGGGGGCGCCGGCGCTGCAGCTAGAGGAGCAGGCACCGGATCGGAAGACGGGTCCGTGGTAGCTCCCGACCATGCGCGTCTCGCCGCGGCTCTGGCTGGTCGCTACCGCATCGAGCGGGAGCTGGGTCGGGGCGGCATGGCCACGGTCCATCTGGCCCACGATCTGAAGCATGACCGGCCCGTCGCGCTCAAGGTGCTGCGACCCGAGGTCGCGGCCGCGCTCGGTGCCGAGCGGTTTCTCCGGGAGATCGCCATCACCGCCCGGCTCGACCATCCCCACATCCTCACCCTGATCGACTCGGGCGAAGCCGATGGCTTCCTATTCTACGTCGTCCCGTACGTCCGCGGCGAGTCGCTCAGGACGAAGCTCGAGCGGGAGCAACAGCTCCCGCTCGATGCGGCCCTGCGCATCACCGAGCAGGTAGCGAGCGCGCTCGATTACGCGCACCGCCAGGGGGTGATCCACCGCGACGTGAAGCCCGAGAACATCCTGCTACACGAGGGCGAGGCGATGGTGGCGGACTTCGGGATCGCCCTCGCCGTGCTTCAAGAGGCGGGCGAGCGGCTCACCGCAACGGGACTGTCCGTGGGCACGCCGGCGTACATGAGTCCCGAGCAGGCCGCGGGCGACCGCCAGCTGGATGCGCGCAGTGACGTCTATTCGCTCGGGGCGGTGCTGTACGAGATGCTGGCGGGAGAACCGCCGCACACCGGCCCGACCGCACGCGCCGTGATCGCGAAGATCCTCGCCGAGCCGCCGACCCGGCTCACCGTCGTCCGCAGTGACGTCCCTGCGGCGGTTGAGACGGCGCTCGCCAAGGCGCTGGGAAAGGCGCCGGCCGACCGGTTCGCCTCCGCCGCCGCCTTCGCGGAAGCGCTGTCGGCGACGGCCGCGCAGGTCGCCCCACCCTCGGGTCGTGGTCGGTCACGCAGCCGGCGCGCGCTCACGGCGATCGTCGCCGCCGCTCTCGGCTTCGCCGCTCTCTGGGCATGGCACCCGTGGCGCGCCGCCCATCGTCCGCTCGTCATCATGATGGACTCGACGCACCCCGATCGCGTGTACGATGAGGAGACGATCCGGGCGAGCGGCACGAATGCGGACGTGATCAGCGACATCCTAGCCGACTTGCCGATCGTGCGACAGAAGGAATCAGGAGGTCCGGGGTGGCACCGCTACGACGAGGTCGTGAGCTTCCATCCCGACCTGATCATCATGCACTACTCCACCTTCCGTGGCTCGGACGCCGATGATCCGCGACCGCCGCTGAAGGTGTTCCTCCGCTACTTCGCCGATCTGGATACGCGCTTCGTGATCTACACCCGCTCACCGGAAGCGACGGTGCGACACGAGGTGGATTCCATGCTGGCGGACGTCGAAGCGCGGCACCACGGCCTGCTGGCGCGCATCACGGTCTTCGGGACGCCGGACCACGGCGGGGGCCCCCACTGGCGCGACCCCGTGACGGCAGGAGAGCTGAAGCTGGCGGTGAAGCGGATCCTGGGCCTAGACTAAGGCCGCCCTCGGCTACGGATCAGTATGAGCAGTGCTCCAACCAGCCCCACGGCGCTGGGGTCGATGCCGGCCAGGTAATCGGCCAGCCCCCGGGCTATCAGGCGGAAGTGAGCGCCATACGCGGTCATGCTTCATTAATGAACCTTATCCTGGGGAAGTTCCCGCGACAGGTTCATCTTTTTGAGGAGCGCGACGAATCTCGGGTGCGCGCGAAGTGCCGTGAACAGGAACGACCCCTTGATGCTGTAGACAGGCCCTGATCGCCCCTCGTAGGCTCGCTCGAGCCAATCGATCGCCCGTTCCTGCTCGCCGAGACCGGTATAGACGACCGCCATGTGATACGGTGAGACGAATCTCTGGCGGGACAGCTCTTCGAGCTGCCGCAACACCTCGCGGGCTTTCTCGAGGTTACCCGCGATTCCGTACGCCTGGCCGAGCTGTGCCAGCCACAGCGTATCGCCTGGAGAGAGGGACACGGCGGTCTCCAATTCCGCCAGGCCCGGTGCGACGATCCCCTTCTTCAGATACGCCCACCCGAGCGTCGCATGCCCGCGAGCGTAATGGGGATCGAGCGCGAGCGCGCGGGTGGCCGCTTGCAACGCCTCATCGTACCGTCCCGCCCGGAGCAGCGCCCGCGCGACGTCCGCCCGATGGGCCAGCGGGTCCAGTTCCTGGGCGCGTCGCTCCATCGCGAGTGCGTCGTCGTTCCGCTCCACCGCCAAACACATGCGGCCGTAGAGGTCGTACGTGTCGGCACTGTTGGGCGTCAGCTCCAGCGCCCGCTTGAACTCCTGCTCGGCGCCCACCCAGTCGAAGTCGCACACCGCCTTGATGAAGGCGAGCATGCAATGCGCTTCGCCGAGCTCGGGGTCGAGGGCCAGCGCCGTCGCGCTGGCTGCTTTGGCTCGGGCGTACGCCTCGTCCGGCCGCATCGCCCCGGCCTCCCCGAGCTCCGTATAGACCATGGCCAGGGCCGCGTACGCGAGGGCGTAATCGGGGTCTTTGGCGATCGCCTGCTCGAAGTACTCGATCCCCTTGCGACCGCCTTCCTCGGTATACCTGAAGTAACAATGCCGGCCCTGAAGATAGAGCTGATAGGCCAGCAGATCGCCGGTGGGCTCCTTGTGCAGCCGGGACTTCTCATCGGGAGACAGCTCGGCTTCGAGCGCGGCCGCGATGTGCAACGCCACGTCCGTCTGGATGGCGAACACATCCGTGAGCTGACGGTCATACGTCTCCGCCCAGAGGTGTCGGTCGGCTTGCGCGTCGATGAGCTGCGCCACGATCCGCACCCGATCGCCGACCCGCCGCACGCTGCCTTCGAGCAGTGTCGCGGCCTCGAGTCTCGCCCCGATCTCCTTCAAGCTCTGCTCGCGCTGCTTGAACGCCATCACCGACGTGCGTGAGATCACCTTGAGGGCACGGATCTTCGATAGATGGGCGATGACGTCTTCCGTGATCCCGTCGGCGAAGTACTCGTTCTCCGGGTCCGCGCTGAGATTGAGGAACGGCAGGACCGCGACGGACGGCGCCCGGGCGGAGGCCGGTGCGGTGAGCGCCTCGGCGAACGCGTTCGGCGACGCCCATCGGTCGGCCGGGACCTTGGCGAGCGCCTTCGTCAACGCGTGCTCGACGCCCGGCGGCACGGCGGGGCGCAGCCGTCGCACCGCCGGCACGGGATCGACCAAGCACTTGGTGATCACCGCTTGCGCCGTTGGTCCGGTGAACGGGGGCTCGCCGGCGAGCATCTCATACAACACACAGCCAAGACTGTACACGTCGCTGCGACCATCCAAGCCTCGTTCGCTCGTGGCCTGCTCGGGACTCATGTAGGCCGGCGTCCCCACGGTCATCCCCGTCTGCGTCAGACGTTCATGCGCCGCGGCGCTCACTGCGAGTGCGATTCCGAAGTCGGTGACCATCGCCTCGCCTTCGTGCAGCAGGATGTTCTCGGGCTTTATGTCCCGATGGATCACGTTACGGGCGTGCGCGTAGCCGAGCGCGGAAGCGACCTGCCGCGTGATGCCGAGGGCCTCCTCAACCGAGAGCTGCTTCTCGCGCTCGAGCTTGTCGCGCAGCGACTCGCCCTCGACGTGGGGCATAACGTAAAAGAGGAACCCCTCGGCGCCACCGGAGTCGTACAGCGGGAGGATGTGCGGATGATTCAGACTCGCGGCGATCTCGACTTCTCGCAAGAATCGGTCGGGTCCGAGCTGCGACGCCACCTCAGGGAGGAGCACCTTGATCGCGACCGTGCGGTGGTGCCTCACGTCGCTCGCGCGGTAGACGGTGGCCATGCCCCCGCGGCCCAGCTCGCGCTCGATCGTGTAGCGGTCCGCGAGCGCGAGCCTTAGGCGGGCAACCGAATCGGCCAACGGGGGCTCCGAAGGGAGCGGAGCCTCTATAATGGGCGGGCGCCCGGGAAGGAGCCAGCGCCCACATCAGTCCCGGCTGTCAACCCCATCTCGTCGAGGAACCCGCTGCCCCCCGCCTCCATCCCGAACCGCCGCTCGACCCGGGTGAGCACCAGTCGCTCGCGCGCCCGCGTCATCCCCACGTACAGGAGGCGGCGCGCCTCCTCGATCTCCGCCTGCCGATTCTCCTTCGTCTCGCGCAGCCCGGGAATCTGGTAATCCTCCACTCCCACGATGTACACGCGCGAAAACTCCAACCCCTTGGTCGAATGCAGCGTGAGCAGGTTGATGCGATCGGGCGCGACTTCGATGCCCTCCGACGTGGAGAGCGCGACCCGCTCGAGCAGGCGATCGATGCTGTCGGAGAGAGTCGAGGCAGGGTCGCCATCGATCAATGCGCGCAGGCGGGCGACCGCCGCGGGATAGCGCTGAGCGGGGTCGGGCTCGGCCCGCAGGCGCGTCATGAGCGCGCGCCCGCCGAGCCGCCGGATCACCTCGTCGACGGGAGGCGTGGTGGCTGCCCCGGTGCGCCCGCGCTCCATCTCGTAGAACGCCAGCGCGTCGCTGTATCGACCCAGCGTATAGAACTTCGCGAGCTTGAACAACATGTCCTGCTCCCTGCTCCCCGCTCCCTGCTCCAACGCGAAGGCAAGTCCCAGGTAGTCAAGCAGGTTAACTAGCACCGCCTTGCGCGCCCGGATACCCCGCTGGCGCTCGAGCTCGCGATAGACCCGGGCCAGCGTGACCGCATCGTCCAACGCGTGATGCGCCCGGCCGGCGTCGATGCCGAACCGCAGCGCGAGGTCTTCCAGCTTGGCGCTGTCGCGGGAGAGTGAGCGAACGAGCGGTAGCGTGTCGTAGAGCACGAGGCTGTCCACGCCGTCCCGTCCGGCCGCGAGCCGGCGCAGCACGGGAATGTCGAAATGCTGGCCGTTGTGCGCGATGAGGACGTCGTCGCCGATGAAGGCGCGGAACTCGGGCCACACCTCGGCAAACGATCGCGCATCCCGCACATCCGCATCGGTGTAGCCGTGCACCTTGGTGGCGCCGGGCGTGATCGGGCGGTAGGGCTGCACCAGCGTATGAAACCGGTCCACGATGTCGCCGCCCACCACGCGCACCGCCCCAATCTCCACAACCTCGCAAACCTCCACGTCCTTGTCGGTCGTCTCCAGGTCGAACGTGACGTAGCGGGAGAGGGTATCGAGGATGTCGAGGGAGTGGAGGTTTTGGAGGGCCTTGAACAACGTGAGCGCGAGCCCGTGTGGGCCGCCATCCTGTGCCCCGATCACAACCTCCCCAACCTCCCCAACCTCCCGCCGCGCAGCGGCGGCGGACGGCACATGCCGCACCCCTGCGGCGGCGAGCATCCCGCGCAATGCGATCTCCAACCCCCCCTGCGGCTCGATCACGATGTCCCGCTCGCTCGCGATCGCGCCGGCGAGCCGCGCGGCGAGCCGCACCGCCTCGGGGCTATCGGCGGGATCCGTGAGCTCGTCGTGCCGCTCCTCCAACGCGTTCCGGTAGGGCCCGACGCTCTGCGAGAGGATCTCATCGACGAGCGGCGCCAGCGTGCGATGCGAGCGGGGCAGGGCGCGGAGGTTCTCCACCTGGAACACGAGCCGCCACAGCTTCTTCGTGTCGGGGTCCTGCGCCGGCCGCCGCCGGGCGAGCGTGCGGATGGCCGCGAGGAAATCGGCCTCCAGGGGGAACGGGGGTGAGGCAAGGACCTCCTGAAGGAAGTGCGCCGAGAGCACGCAGCGCGCGAACGCCTCGAGCGCGACGGGATCGCCCGGATCGCGCACGATCCGCAGCGCGGCCATCACGTACTTGATGACGTCGTCCTCGACCAGCGCGCGGCCACGCGCCAGCCGGCAGGGAATCCCCGCTCGGACGAGACGTCCCTCGAGGTACTCGCCGAGCTTGTGCCGTCGGTACAGAATCGCGTAGTCGCCCCACTCCAAGCCGGCCGCCGTGCCGTCCGCGAGGATGTCGTCGAGCAGCCACGAGGCCTCTTCCTCCTCGTCGCGGAAGGCGAATGCGCCCACGTCGTACGCCGACTCCTGATCGGCGCTGA
>Ga0209161_10003567_pt1 | contig 12527 bp, 12 predicted proteins | sample GraSoiAngelo_155_FD_186169 | JGI IMG/M metagenome (GOLD analysis project Ga0209161, IMG submission 186169) | Grasslands soil microbial communities from the Angelo Coastal Reserve, California, USA - 14_1009_13_30cm (SPAdes) (version 2) | ecosystem: Environmental > Terrestrial > Soil > Grasslands...
GCGATTCGAGATTTCCGAAAGTAGCTGGGCTTCGACTGGAGGATTCTCGCATCTTATAATCCTGAAACGAGTGGGTTTCAAATTCAATGTCTGAGACTCTGGACTTGCACCGGCTGAAGGCGGAGCACATGCTACGCAGAGCAAGGTTGGCGGCGCTGGGAGAGTCATTTGTTATTCTAACACTGCTTGTCTGGCTGAGCCTAGAGTACCAGAACAACTTCTACATGCAACAGTGGCTAGCCGCGCATTTCTGGCCCGCCCAATGGCTACTCAACGGAACGTTGGTAGGAGTAGCGACCGGATTGTTAGCAGGCTGGATCCTGGCTACTTGGCAAGGAAAACGATCAAGAGAACAGAAGATCCTGGACGATCTACGGAAGATAGTGTGAAACGAAACAGTAGAACTGAAACCATCGTTCCTGTGGGGGAGTACGACTATTCTCATATGGCATGGCACGGGCGTGCCGGACTTTGCGGGTGAGGGCGGTCGTTCCCTCAGGCATTGATGATCGCACTGGTAGACGCTAGGTGGGAGAGAGCTCCTTGAGGGTCCTCATTACCGGGGGTGCAGGATTTATTGGCAGTCATTTGGCTGATAGGCTCGTATCAGATGGTGAAGAGGTACTAGTTTTCGATGACCTTTCAACAGGCAACGAACATAATTTCTCGAATCTTGTCGAAAAGAACTCGTTGAGGCTCGTTCGAGGTGACATAAGGAATCCGAGAGCTCTCAAAGACTGTCTTAGCGGGATCAATACCGTTGTTCACCTTGCGGGGATTACGAGCGTTTCAAGATCGCTTCAGAATCCGCAGGAATGTGCCGAAATCAATGTAGGTGGAACGTCAAACATTCTGAGAGCGAGTGCCGCTAGTGGCGTGAGCAGGTTTGTGTACGCCTCATCTAGCGCAGTTTACGGCAACACGAATACGATTCCCATAAGTGAAGACCATCCTCTGCAAGCGATGTCCCCATACGCTGCGAGCAAGATCTCAGGAGAAGATCTCTGCAGCGCATATGATGGAACAAACGAACTGGAGACTGTGTGTTTGCGGTTGTTCAATGTTTACGGTCCCAAGCAAGGCAATAATGGATATGCAAACGTGATAGCTAATTTTCTTGAAAAAATTAACCTGTCAAGTCCTCTATTGATCTATGGAGATGGCGAACAGACTAGAGACTTTATTCATGTGAGAGATGTTATCGACGCATTGACCTCTGTCATCCAGGGTCATGAGGCAAGGGGAACTTTCAACGTTGGCACTGGTAGGAGGGTGACAATCAACTATTTGGCGGAAACCATCCTAAAGCTCTCTCATAAGCCTCACCAGAGACTTTCGCATGGACCACCACGACCGGGTGAAGTTAGACATAGTCAAGCCAATATTGGCAGACTGAAAGATCGATTCGCCTTTGCGCCCAAGATACAACTGGAACAGGGATTGCTCGAAATGTTGGAAGACGCTCGTATATTTCGATACTATACTAGCCACGACGTCTAAGCAATATTGCCCCTATTCTCGAAACAGGTCGAAGCCTTTCTCCTTAGGCTTCGCCTTACGTTTTGGAAGGTCCGGTTCGGTCTAGCAATAGCCCTGATCCCATTCATCATCAGGATTATTCCGGAGTTAATCGCCGGACCATACCCAATTGGATACGACGCAATTGGATCCTACGTACCGTTCATGCTTGATTGGTCAGCAGGCAACTTCAAGTTCAATCCGCTTATCGGAGGATGGATACTATATGCTGTTCTTGGAATTGCATACACGTATACTCACATTGACCCTGTAGCAATAACCAAACTCACCTCGGCACTGCTGTACGCAGGTTTAGGCTTCTCGGAATATGGCTTTGCCAGACTCACTCTGAGATGGGGGCAGAAGAAATCAGGATTCTTGATTGTGATCTCTTCGCTCTACTTTGCTTCACTGAGAATATCTTGGGATCTCTTCCGCAACACTCTCGGTCTCATAGTTTTATTTCCTGCATTGATTCTGAACCAGGGATCGCTTACCAGACGCCGAACGGTGCTTCTTGCCGCCATTTCCTGGCTAATAGTTGCAACACATCTCCTCGTTGGGACGTTGTTCTTGGGAATTTCCTTGCTTGGACTTATCCAAGCAAAGGAAGGAAAGATCCCGAGAGTCATGGCTATACTGCCCGGGGTAGCACAATTCGTTTCCTCTCTCGCGAGCTTTCAATTTCAAGGGGTGAGTATTGTCTCGGTTGGCGCCTCGACAGTCCAGCCCATGTATTCCTATGCGTTCGTAGGTTACGTTCTCTTGCCTCTGTTGCCAATGGCCTTCATAGGCTTCGCTAAGACTGCGAACCCGGTCATCCGTTATTGGGTCGGCATATGCCTCCTCGGAATAATACTAGGAACTACCCCCCTGTCAATCAACTCTGAACTCATAACCCCAGACAGATGGACTCTGATGCTGAGCGTTCCAACAGTTATCTTCGCGGTGGAAGGCTACTCACGCTTCGACTTGAAGTCATTGCGAAAATTGTTCCCACTTTCTAAGACTCTCAAGCTGACCTGGCTCAGTTTAATAGTACTTCTAGGAATCACGTTCCTAGCTTTGCCTGCAGGAGAAGCGTTTCCATACTTCACGTACTTCGCGTCAACCTCGCCGACTTCGATGCTTCAGAGCACGGTGCCTTTGGAAGATAGCCAATCGTTAGTTACAGCAATTTCTTGGCTCTCGACAAATGCTTCCCTAGGCGCAGTCATCATGGCGGACCATGCAACGTACGGGTGGCTAAGAGAGTACTATAGAGGAACCGATACCATAGTCGCCTACCCGTCAAGTGTCAACCTACAACAGGAACTAACAATGACGCTTGGCAAAGGATACCAGACTATCTACACTCTCTGGTGGGTTGACCATTTCGGCTGGTATGGCCAACCGACGGTACCTACGGGGTTCGGGCTTACCTATGTCAACGGGCGAATTGGCGTGTTCCTCTACATTGCATAAGGCTCTTACACGATCGGCAGCCTCGGAGCCGACCAAAGGAGAAAAAAATCGATGATCATGGTTGGGATCCCTGCCCATAACGAGGAGAAGACTATTGGCACAGTTGTTGCATCTGCTAGAAACTTCGCAGACCTAGTAGTCGTATGTGATGACGGTTCCACTGACCGAACCGCGACCGTCGCTTCACAATATGGCGCAATGGTCGAGAGACATGGGAGCAATCTAGGCTACGGAAGAGCCATTTCATCTCTCTTCTCGATCGCCCAGAAACTTCATGCCACTGTTCTGGTCACATTAGACGGAGACTCGCAACACGATCCCAGCGCCTTGCCGTTCATGGTCAGACCTATCCTGAACGGCCAAGCAGACATAGTGATCGGATCCCGATTCCTCTTGCCTGGAACTATCGAACAAATACCCCCGGTTCGAATGCTTGCTATTTCGGTTGTATCAAAGCTGGTACGATTGTTATCGGGCACCAAGATTTCCGACGCCCAATGCGGGTACAGATGCTACAACCAATTAGCAATTCGAAACTTGCGTCCCGTGCGTCGAGGCATGGGGGCTAGCACGGAAATAATTTTTGATGCGTTGAGGGCCAAGTTGCGAGTCGTAGAAATTCCAGTCCTCGTTCGATATGAGGGACTGATGACCTCAGAGAAGAACCCGGTGCTTCATCTCTTGGAGGTAATCTTCACAACATTATATTCGTCGCAAACCATGACCAAGAATCCGCAGCCTAGATAGCTTAGTTGTCTGCGAGGGGTGCTCCAGCTGAGAATCGGTCTCGTGACGTCAGAGGCTCTTGGCACGAGCCTAGGCACATCTACCACAGTACTAGGATTGGCGAATAGCCTCTCTAGTCTGGGTCACGACGTGCACATTCTAGCTCCCGGAGAACGAACGAAAAAAACACGGCGAAACCTGACGATTCATGGATATGGTGGACGCCTTACCGGGTACACAGGTTTGCTGACGAGGAAAGCATACGAGTCGCGCCGATTTGCCCGGAAGACCGTTCTAAGACCCAGAATGTTGAAACTCATAATCAACAACTTGGAACGTTACGTGGTGAAGTGGGCAGATCGACTGTCGCTGGATATAATTGAGGGACACCAAGAACTAGCTTCTAGCGCTTGCATTTCTGCTGGATTAAAACTACGTACTCGGTCCGTTTCTCGCTTTCACAATGTTTGGTTTGAGGAATGCCTAGAACTTGGATTGCTTTCCGAGCGAGACACTGAGTTTCAATTCTTGAAAGAACTGACCGCCTCAATAGTCGAAGACTCAGAGAGCGTCATAACTCCTACTCCGTACATGAAACAGTATTTTCTGACCAATCTATACCCATCGGACCATTCGCGCATTGTTCCGGTATGGCCAGGAGCGATTCCTCAGAGGTTCCCGATTATTCCGGATAATGTTCAGAAGCGAATAGTCTACTCGGGAAGTCTGAACCAGCTAGAGGGGTTACCGCTCTACGTTCAGGCTGCCAGTCTCGTCCCAAAGTTGGACATCTCGATTTGTGGAAAAGGCAATGGAACCGTTGTTGCGAAACTTGCAAAATCTCTAAACCGAGACGTTCAGTTCTGCTGGTTTGAGAACAGACGGGATTACATGGATTACTTGGCGCATTGTTGCGCCGGTGTTGTACCGTGGGGTCGAAGCCAATCCAGACTCCTCGGTTTCCCGATGAAGCTTCTCGACTACATTTCAGTAGGCCTGCCAGTAATAGCGTCGAAAATTGGAAGTTGGAGCGATTGCGTTGTAGAACTTGGGTTTGGTATCGTCTCTGAGCCCAACTCTACTGACTGGGCAAAGTCATTGAGCGCAATGTTAGACGATGACTCCTCGCGTCGAACTATGGGGATGAAAGGTTTCGAGGCGAGTAGGACAGTATTTAGCTGGAACAATTCTGTTGCAAAGATCCTCGAAGTCTACGACGGGTTGCTGGACCCATCAGACGGAGCTTGCTGAGTTGTCCACAAGCGTGAATAGCATTGTTGAAGGAGTGAAGAAGGACATTTCGGACGATCAGGAATTGTCGTGGTTTCAGCTTCATCGTAACCGATTTCTTGAAACCCTGAACCTGACCAAGAAGTATGTGGATGAGGGTAGCAATATATTGGAAGTTGGTAGCGCTCCCGGGCACATGAGTGTCATGCTACACACTTTGGGATTCCGCGTCGTGGGATTGGACAGGGAGCCCGAAAGGCATGCATCAAGGTACGATTCGTTGGGGATACGAACCATAAAGAATGATCTGGAGAGTGAAACCATTGCTCTTCCTAGCAGTTGTTTTGATGCAGTCATATTCACTGAAGTCCTAGAGCACCTTAAACCACAACATGTGAACGGCGTGTTCAAAGAAATTAGAAGAGTTCTAAGGCCCCATGGAGTGTTGATCATGAGCACCCCGAATAGCTTCTCATTAGAGAATTACATCCTGGGACTTACGCATAAGAGAGAACTGTTCCACGAGCATGTAAAGGAGTACCGCATGTCCGAATTAGTCCGACTTTTGGCCTATAGCAAGTTCATGATAGTAGAATCTTTCTACTCACAAGTGCGAGACACTGTCACTCATGTCGGGACGAGAGCTGAGGAGCGAATAGGCGCTGAGAATGTCTTGATCGGAGTCCTGAAGCATCCTCATTGGAAGAATTTGGGGAGAGCTCTAACTCTCTTTCCCAAGATGATTTTGCCCCAGCTCCGTTCTTCAATCGTCATCGTTGCAAGAAAAGATTAGAATTCGCCGGCGCAGAGAAGTTATGAAAATCGTCTATTTGGCCGAATGGTACCCTTACATGTCTGCCAAAGTCACTCAATCCATTGCACAACGACTCGCGAAGATGGGCTGTGAAGTCGTAGTACTTACATCAGATATCGATCTAAACGGTCGAAGAGGACTTCTACCACTCGAGCAAACAATCGATGGAGTCGCCATTAAGAGAGTTGATGCAACAAGAGTAACGACGTCCTCGATTCCGTATGTGTTCTACAACCCAATTTCGGTAGTAAGAAGACGGCGGGCTATAGCAAGAGAGATAGACGATGCAGACATCATCCATTCGCAGACTATCCACGGGTTGCTTAACATCGGAATCGATTCACTGCTCATATTACAACGTCATACTTCGAAACTAGTAGTAGGCTCCCACGGCATACCTTCCTACAATTCAATTGGTAGCTGGATAGGATTTGGTCTTTGGAATGTCCTGATGAGGCAGATTGCAACCAAGTCCCGTCTTGTATTCACAGTTTCGAAGTCGAGCGTTCCAACCCTCGTCAAACTCGGAATAGCACCAGACCGCATTCGACACATACCGAACGGAGTAGACTGCTCAACCTTCGTGCCTTCGATCGATAATCGCCAAGGCTTCCGCCGGAGCCTGGGATTGAATGATGATGACGTTCTGGTCATGAGTCTCGGCCAGATCCGTGCTGCAAAAGGGATTGCAGTCCTCCTTGAGTCTATCCCGGAAATACTCACCTCCAATAGACATGTCAAAGTACTGATCGCAGGCTCAGGACCTATGGCTCCACTGGTTCTACGGTGGACGAATCAACAACCGAAATTGATCAAAGACAAGATCATTTTGGTGCCTAGAAACATCACAGAGCCCGAGCTTCCCCGCTTCTTCGCTGCTTGTGACATTTTTGTCCTTCCCTCCTACTGGGAGGGCTCTCCTCTCAGTCTTCTGGAGGCCATGGCTTGCGGCACTTGCCCTGTGGCGTCGCGAGTAGGCGATATTCCTCATACGATCGAAAACGGGGTAAATGGATGTCTAGTGGAACCGGGGAACTCGAAAGAACTGGCGAGAATCATAAGTCATCTTTCCCTAAACTCAGAGCTTAGACAGTCGTTAGGTAAGGCGAGTGCCCAGACAGCGATGTCTTACAGTTGGGACACAATAGCAAAGCAATACTATGATTCATATGCGAGCATAGTGTGCTGAATTGGCCAGCGAAAGCCAGAAGGTTTCATTGAAAAATGCGGCCTTACTGGTCATTCCTTTGATTCTCATTGCCTCTCTTTTCTTAGTCCCGGTACAAATCTGCAAAACCCTTGTTTCAAACGCGAACCTACTCGGCCCACAGTGGGCCTCAGGCTACTGTGTTGCCCTGGGAATGCCAACATTCAGTTGCCCCGTATCTCTATCGGAGGCAAACAATGGCTTTATCCAAATCTCCTCGACGGAAGAATTTTCAACAGTTCTGTTTCAGCTCTCTCCTTCCTACGCTAGCTTATTCTCACACTCGGATTTGACATACAATGTCGCCGCCACGTCTCGGACAATGGAAAACGTCACTTTCAAGTTCTCGCAAGTAGTAAACTCTACATATTATTCTGGTCTGATCGCTATCGTTTCGACGTCACCGTCCGTCGGGTCGAAATCGACGACGGGTTCACTCGGCCTGGGTTCTTTACGTGAATCGTTTTCCGGAGCGCTTAACAGCGCAGCGCGGCTTGAAGTGAACGTTAGCCCATCGACGCATCAACTGTTCATCGGAGTTAGCATGGCATCGGAGATTACGTACTCCATCGGTACCATTATCACGATGAGCGGACTCCGACTGTCGTTGCTAGTTGCAGCGTTAGGAGCCTTCTATGCGATATTCCCTCAAACCAAGGTGGTGAGGCCTATTGGGACGGGACTGATGGGTGGGGCGGCGATAATCATCGGCAATACTGTTGCAGCCGAGACCTTTTCTAGCTGGCCGCCCTTCGACCCATCCTTTACTTGGATCTTTTCCCTGAGTGTCATCACCGGCGTCGCAATACTCGCTCTCTACTTCGTGACTGAGAGGTCAAAGACGTGAGACTGACGCTAATCGATTTTCTCGCGATCGGCTGCTATGCATGCGCTTTCGCTTCACCATATCTTGGACCACTTACCCCACTATCCTACACAATTGTCACGATGTTGCTGGTGTTCGCATTTCCCGGCTGGTACCTGGTCAAGCTATTGACCGGCAAAGGGATTCTCGGTGCACCAACCGACTTAGGTCTTGGGCTTGTGCTTATTCCTTCATTGAGCGTCTCATATACCGTTCTAATCGGGGCCTTGTCAATCATTACTGGAAGCCCAATCAGCGTTTTTGGACTCAGCTTTGGAACAATTGCGCTCCAAGCGCTTTCGATCTTGGCAAACTCGGGTCCGATTCTGTCCCTTCCTAGATTCAGTCGAGTCTCCACGGTCTCATTCTCGGTCATAATCGCCCTACCCGTCTTGCGATTTGTGGCTGTTCCATTGATAATGTACCCGCCGTCTCCGTTTCCGCTTGCAACGGGCTGGGATGTATTCACCTATTTGATGATAGCCGGAAGAGTCCAATCAGGATTCCTGGCTTCTCCATTGACTACCGTCAACCCAATAACTCGGCAACTACCTATTCCAACCGGGCTCCCCATACTTGGGGCATTTCTAATGCCTCCGGGGATCATTCATCCTGAAAGCGTTGTCGCGCTAATCAAGTACGGGGCGATCATACCGAGTCTCTTGAGTCTGGCTTGGATATTCCTGATATGCAGGTTGATTACGAAGAATAGTTACCTTGCTCTCTTGGCTGGGATAGTTGCTTACTCGTTCGCGGGATACAATGTGATAGATACGACGTACTTCCTTCCGGCGAGCTTCGCCTGGACATACTCACTAATGGCAGCATACTTCGCGTTAGTGTCTTCTAGGATTGATCGCAAGCTTATTCTTCTCAGCATAGCTGCCGTTACCGCGATCTCCTTCCACTTCTATTCTGGAGCCGCAGCTACCACAATAACGGCCCTAGGCATGTTCGGCGCGAATATTCCGCGATTGAACTTGCCCAAAATTGCGAATAGATTGGCGGAACTCTACCCGGTGTGGGGGTCAGGTGCCGTCCTTGGGGTCAATCTACTCGGGTTCTCATTCAACATTCCAGGGGCGGGTACCGTGGTTGGCGGTATTGGCCTGCTTAATGAAAGGATGATCCTCATGTTCAGGAGCCTTTCGCCTAGTTTCTGGATCGTGGCCGTGGTGTTCGCGATCTACTCGCTAGTCTATCGCCACAACTTTGGAGCTCCCATCATCCACTTCCTACTACTTGGATTACTGGCCTATTTCCTTCCAATCTCAGGAATGTTCAGACTCCTGATTTGGCCCGCGATTTTTGCTACTGTCGCCGCCAGCAAGGTGCTAGCAGAAATTAGTTCAGGGCCGTGGAAGGGTCTTCATCTTAGACGGCCCACCCTACTAAGAATATCTACGATTTTTCTAGTTACCCTGGCGCTACTGTCCGCAACGTATCCATTGCTTATCCCTGGAAACTATACCCCAAGCGATTACATCAATGCGGGAAGTATGGGAACCGTTCAATCAAGCTATTCGATTTCCGAGTATTCAGCAGCCGTGTTCGTTTCGTCCCACCCTCCGTCGCGGAATTACATCATTCTCTCCGATCCAGGATTCTCACTCGTCTTGGGAGGGCTCACGGGAGGCGACGCGGTCCGGTTGACTCAGCCCTCCAATATGCTACCCTTCCAACGGTTATTGCAAGTTGCTGAAATAGCTCCTATCAACAACACCATTGCAAACGAGCTACAGGGGCTCCTCAGTCAATATTACGCGACTTCAAACTACGGCGGCGTTGTGATCGCGCTGAGTGCACGTACTTATTATTGGATCCATAACAATGGTGTCATCACATGGGAACCGATGAATTCGTCATTCGTCGACGGTAACATTAGGTCTAATTTCCTTGACTCGGCACCTCTGACCCATGTCTACTCCTCGCTGGACGTGGACCTCTTCTATTTCCCATTCCAAACTAATGCGAACGTCAGCTAGAATATCCCATTACTGGAAGCATCGTTCAGTTTCGACGCTCGGCGACATTCGAGCCCACTATGGAGCTTCTCTAGCGTCCTCATATGTGCAAATCGCCGTCTTAGCCATCAGGCGAATCATTTCCGTGAAAGATTTCGGCTGTCTCAAATTGATCCTTCTTACTCCATTAATGTATACCGTTGGATTTCGCGGCATGGTAGAAACGGGTCGTGGTCGAATGAGGTCCCAGAATAGACAAGAGTTGAGAGCAATAATGTATTCTACATTCAAGACTCATTTCTGCTATCTTAGGAGGCTGGCAAAACTGTCAAACGGAAATGGCACGTTCTCGGTAGTTGTCGATGTTGGCGCGAACGCGGGCGACTTCACGATTGGGGTCAGCGATAGGTCGGATAAAGTCATCGCAATAGAACCTGGGCAAGCTAACTTCAGTCGGCTTCAATCCAATATCAAGGAAAATCATCTGAACAATATACGGGTGGAGAAGTGTGCAGCTCACGACCGTGATGAACAAGTCGTCCTTGGAGGCATGAACTCAGATCTACGCGTTACTTCAGGATTTGGTGAGACCGCAGACGGAATTCGCCTAGACGTTCTGCTGAGCAAACATCAGATCGATGAAGTTGACCTCATCAAGATCGATGTGCAGGGCCATGAGGAGCACGTAATATCGGGCTTGAGGAACGCGCTTGAAAACGGACGAATCAAACTAGCCATCGTCGAACTGCACCCGAAAAGAGGGGTCTCTCGAATCGCAGTCATAAACCGCATGAAGTCACTTGGCTACCGACCTGTGCTGGAGGACAAATATCTCTTCGGCCAGACTCAACTCTACTTCGAGCTGAAGCCCCACGGTCATTCTGGGATAGAGGATTCGAACCCGATCTCTCTTGACGCTCAAGGTCTGCCAGACCCAACCTTAGAAAGTCGTCTGAACCCTCCTGTGCCCACCCAGTCATAAGGAGGATCGGATCCCCACTTTGAACTCGATGAACTAACAGCCATACATTCTCGTTTCGTGCAATTTCGTTGATATCAACGAGGCTGTCTGTATATCCGAGCCCATTATTGTTGGTCACATCATCTTGATGAGAGGCCCCGTTTCCCCAGTGCACTAAAGTGTTGCGAGACCGGGGATTGAAAGAGTTTCTCCACCTAAACGGCTCCATCCGACCCTGAAGTCCCAACCAGAGTGTTCGAGTCGATATTGTTGTCCATTCCAATTACTAGAATGTGAACGTCTAACCCTTGGGCAACCACTACAATTGAGTAGATCGTAGCACCACCAGGGCTGTCCCAGCCCGAGGGCCATGTTCCCCCGGAAGGCTTTGCTTTCTGGTATATCCCGTTGTTCATCCCAATCACGAACAGGTGAAGATTTCCTGATGCATCAATTGTGAGGCTCGGGGTTTGTTGAGTGGCGCCATCAAGCATATTCCAACCAGACCATAGGGAGGTTGCAAAGTTAAGAGCGTTGTACCAGATTTCATTATGCGTTCCTCTTACGACTACATGCAGCATCCGGCCATCGCTCACAGCCGCGGGCGGGCTAGGTGTGCCTCCAGACAAGGAATCCCAAGAACTTGACCATTGGTCATTCACGAAGGACTTATGCCATAGACCATAATCTGCTCCCTGAATGAAAGGCCTCCAGATTCAACGGGAAAACCTTACTCTGCCGACGGGTGAGGGTTTGTAGATTTACAAGGGAAGAGACTAGACCATTCGAAGACCTACAGTTTCGCTATTGTTCTCAAGGGGCACAAGAAAGGAGTCTTCGAATTCCGGCCACGAATCGTTACTCTGGAACAGGCAGGGAACACTAGTATTTCCGAGCTTGATCCTGTAACGATCATCGTTGAAGCACCTCGTCTCCCCGAGAACTTTCAAACGAATACTCTAAGAAAGCTGGGTTCCAGAAAACTTGAGGCCCCGCTCGATTGGTTCGAAACTCGCAACGCTAAAGAGGTGTTTCAACACTTGTCCAAGGAGTTCCTGACAGATTACATGGCTAAAGGCCTGAACTTGGATTTGGCGGGCTGGCGCACCCTGATGAGCCTCGTCATGGAACTCAGGATACCCAGATCAGGTTTCTATGGACCGGAAGGGCGAGACGGAGCTGTCCTATCCGAGCTGGACCGAAGAGGACTCGTCGAAAGACGCATCTTTTTGGAACAGAGAGGCAGAGGTGGATCTATCACCAAAGTCAGAGTCGGGTTCGACACTCCAGCGGTAAGAGAGTTCCTCAAACAGAACATAGTCGATAGCTTCTGAGTAGCTTGGAACATGCCAGGGCGCAAAAAAGCTTGGAAAAGCCTTAAGCCCATTTCTGGATCCGGAGCTATAGAACGCTCAGATCATCATGCGACAACCATTCTTCTTCGGGAACCATAATGGAATTGGACCAGAAGAAAGAGAATACATCGCTGATTTCATCATCAACTTCTTGAAGGATCCTCCAATAAATACGTGGTAGAGAATCACTCTAGCTTCTTGAATGTCCGGGCCTTTATCGTCAGTCACGTCATCTTGAAGAGGCGCCCGGTGGCCCCAACAAGCCTACCAAGGCAGAATCTATGAGTCGGATTTGGTGACAACAGCGATAGAGACGTTCGCGGCACTCGCGACATCATAGAACTTGTATTCTGGATTCCGAAGAACGAGCCGGACGCTGGACCGAGGAATCAGCCTGATCCGAATCTTCTCCTCAGCGTGCGC
>Ga0209161_10003569_pt1 | contig 12519 bp, 11 predicted proteins | sample GraSoiAngelo_155_FD_186169 | JGI IMG/M metagenome (GOLD analysis project Ga0209161, IMG submission 186169) | Grasslands soil microbial communities from the Angelo Coastal Reserve, California, USA - 14_1009_13_30cm (SPAdes) (version 2) | ecosystem: Environmental > Terrestrial > Soil > Grasslands...
CGCCCGTGAGGATAAGCGCACGGACTTCCGAGTTTTGCTCCAATTCGTCCGCGAGCGCCGTTAGCTCCGCGACCATCGGCGCGTTCAGCAGGTTGCGCGGAGGGTTCGTCAGTTCGACGACAAGCGCAGCGCCTTCGCTCCGGAGTTTCAGAAAGCGGTATTCGGTCATGGCGGGTCCGTACCTTAAGACGCCCCGGCCTTCGCGAAGCTCCCCACCAGTTCAGCAATGCGATCGAGGTGGGGTATGGCTTCCTCCTCCGGAACGGGCGGCAGCCAGAAAGTGCATCGCTCTATGCCTATGTCCGCGTAGTGCGCGATCACTTCCTCGCGCGGCTGTATGCCGTAGGCTGTCACCGGTAGCCGCCCGCGTCCCGCCTGCTCCGCCATTTCGTTGAGCCGCCGCACCCGATCGGCCATCGGTTCGCGGCTCCGCGCGGCGATGGGCAACCAGCCGTCACCGTATTCGATAACTCGCTGGAACGTGCCTGGGCCGTCGCCGCCGACGTAAATCGGCGGATGCGGCTTCTGCACCGGCTTTGGCCACGACCAGATCGGATCGAAGTCCACATATTTCCCATGGTACTCGGCTTCGTCCTTCGCCCAGATCTCCTTCATCGCCAGGATCCGTTCACGCATGAGCGGGAACCTCGTCCTCGGATCAGTCCCGTGGTTCTCCATCTCCTCGCGATTCCAGCCTCCGCCCACGCCGAAAATTAGCCGTCCACCGGACAAACGGTCGAGGCTCGCCACTTCCTTCGCCAGGATGATCGGGTCACGCTCGACGACCAGGCATATGCCGGTGCCGAGAAGTAGTTTCTCGGTCGTAGCCGCTACGGCTGCCAAAGCAACGAACAGGTCGTGCGTGTGGTAGTACTCCCGCGGCAGCTCGGCACCGCCTGGCCACGGACTCCGTCGGCTGGTCGGGATGTGCGTGTGCTCGGGGAAGAAGAGCGAGTCGAATCCGCGCTCCTCGACCGCTTTTCCGAGAGTGACCGGATCGATGGCGTAGTCTGCGGGGAACATGACGATACCGAACTTCACGAGGCGACCTCCTGTTTGGTTAGACCGAATGCAGGCGGGATTATATCAGGACAGCTCGACACGGCCGCTCGGCGTTTCTAGTGTCGCGATCAGCCTCGGGGCCGCACCTTCGTTCACGTCGAGCTCGACCGCGAGCGCCCGCAGCACGCGGAGCACGCTCTCCGGCTTTGGATGTTCTGCCCTGAGCGCCACGAATTGGCAGCCCTCAGGGGCGGTGCCAGAGGGATGCGGTTCGGACAGCCAGTGTATAAGGAACGGGACGATCCCGTCGCCCGCGGGCTCCGCCCTTACCGCAAGCTGCCAGGTCAGTCGACTGCCGTCAGGAAGGTCGCGACCGCCCGCCATCCTTTCGCCGGGATCGTAGCCAGCCAATCGCGCCGCCTCGATACGCCGCTCGATATCATCCACAGCCACGGCCCACGTTACAAGCCGGGGCTCTGTTAGTGTCTCGAGACCGAAAGGCAGGGCACCCGTCGGCGCTTCGCTACCGGGCACAGGAGCGATGATCTCCAGATAGCTTCCGGCTCCCAGTGAAAGCAAGGCGTTGTGTGTTAGCCCTCCGGCGTGAGTCCCGCCGGAGACCGGTCTCACCCTAACCTGACGCTCGATATCATTCACCCCGCGTTCGAGATCCGGAACTGCGTACACGATATGGTCGAGCATCGGGGCACTGATCATAGCAGAACGCTATTTACCACGCGGCGCCCGCTCACGTTTACCTAGAGTGGCACCATGAGCAGACGAAGGTATACCTATAGCTACTCGCCGTCCCCAAAACGCGACCGCCGCGTTCGGCGAAAGCCATCGGCGCGTCGCGGCTGGCTCCTCGTGTTGGCGGTAGTTGGACTGGTCGGGGCGGTGCTGGCGCGGCAACTGGTCGCGGGCGATGACGGATCGGCGGCGGCGCGCTCAAATTGCTGGACTCAAGTCGCCTGCTCCGCCGAGCGGGTTGAATCCAAATCGGCGGACTCCGCGGGTTCCTCGACTGGCGCCGACTCGCAACGGCAACACGAGGCGCCCCCGAGCGTCTCGGCAGCGGCTGTCGCAGTACTCGAGGAGCCATGCGGCGCCATCGTTCACAGCTTCAATGCGCACGCTCACCTCCCGCCCGCCAGCCTTACGAAAATTGTTACCGCTCTCGTTGCCGACGAACGTGTCGACCTGGCCCAGACCGTCCATGTGACTATCGACGGCGCAGCTCTAACAGCGGCGACCGACGCGACCGTGATGGGTCTCCAGCCCGGCCAGACTCTTGGCATGGTCGACCTCCTCTACGGCCTGCTTCTTCCGTCCGGCAATGATGCCGCGCTCCAGATCGCACAGCAGGTGGCCGGGAACGTGAAGGCATTCGCCGACTTGATGAACGCCCGAGTGGCAGAGGCCGGCCTCAAGGACACGCACTTTGTGAACCCGCACGGACTTGACGCGGCCAACCACTACACATCCGCCTACGACATCGCGGTGCTCGGCAATCTGCTTCTCCAAAAACCGGACCTCGCCTTCATCGTGGGCACTCGCAGCTACCAGCCAAGTTGGGACGGCCCCAGAGTGGACAATCTCAACCAGTTGCTCGGGCAGTATCCCGGAGCGATCGGCGTCAAGACCGGCTACACGCTCACCGCAGGTCACACCATAGTCGCTGCCGCCGAACGTAATGGCCGGCGGTTCATCGTCTCCGTTCTCGGGAGTGCCGATATCTTTGCGGACGCGACCAAACTCCTCGACTGGGCCTTCGCAAGCGCGCCCTCCTCCTGTACTCCTGGTGGCACGAGTCAGGTCGCCGCTCGGTGACGATGACCTGACGCCTCTCGGTCGCGACTTCAAACTTCGGGCACGAACACTGGCAACGCTTGGTCAGGGTAATCTTCCCACTCGAGATTCACCGGCATTTCGATCCTTACCGGCTTCCCGTCCGCCGCACGAAACTGCGCTATGAAGCGCGGACCATCCTCCAGCTCGACCAGAACTATCGTGTACGGGACCGAGAACGCCGGATGGGTTTGGTGATGCACAACTGAATAGCTATACACCGTTCCTCGTCCGGACGAAGCAGTCCAGTGGAAAGCAAAGGACCGGCAAGCTGGGCAGATAGGCGTGATCGGGAACCGAAATTCTCCGCAGTCGCTGCATCGCTGAAACTTCAGCACGTGGCCTCGTTGCGCCTCCCAGAACGGCGCGGAATCGCGGTCGGGACGCGGATAGGGCCGCGCCAACCGCTCCACTAGTAAGCGTCCTTCGAGAGAATCAGCCCGCTCGTGGGCACCCCCGTGCCGCTCGTAACGAGGCAGTTATCCACTCGGGCCACCTGGTTCACCGCCGTTCCCCGAAGCTGCCTCACAGCCTCCACGATATGGCCAAAGCCGTGCAGATATCCTTCGCCCAGGTGCCCGCCGTGTGTGTTCATCGGCATCGCTCCGTCGAGCTCTAGCTTCCCCTCGCGCAGGAGCTCCGGCGCCTTCCCGGGCTTCGCGAATCCGTAGGCCTCCAACGCCATCAGGACGAGCGGCGTGAAGTGATCATAGATCTGCACCATCCGCACGTCGGCCGGCGTCATCTCCGCTGACCGATATAGCTCGCCGGCCACTGCTTCTGCTTCCTCCAGCCTAACGAGACTGGGGCGCTGATAGCTTGTCATCATCTCCGTGCGGCTGCCGGTACCCTGAGCCGCGCCGGTGATATATACGGGCGCTGTCTTCAGCGTCTTCGCTTTCGCCGCGGATACGACGATCGCGGCGCAAGCGCCGTCCGTATCCAGCGTGCAGTCGAGCAGTCGCAGCGGCTCAGATATCCAGCGCGAGGCCTGGTGTTCATCGAGCGTGATCGGCCGACCGTACATCATCGCGTGCGGGTTCGTCGCTGCGTGCTTCCTGCACAAGACTGCAACGCGCCCGAACTCCTCTGTCGAGTACCCGTACTCGTAGAGGTAGCGCTGGGCGAAGATGGCGACCCACTGCGCCGGCGTGACGAGGCCGTGCGGCAGGTAGTACTGCATCCACCCGCCGAGCCCGCCGCCCATGCTCGACAGCCCGAACCGCCGCTCGGAGCGTTCGTTCAAGGAGCGAAAAGTAACAACTACGTCCGCCATCCCTGACGTGATTGCAGCCGCCGCACAGGCGATCGTGCCGCAGGCCGCGCCCCCGCCATGCGGAATTTCGGCGAAGAAACGTAGGTTCCGGAGACCTAGAGAACGCAAGAGGTCGATCTCGAAGACGTCGTCGTTGGCCGCCATCTTGACCACGCCATCGATATCGGCTGGCTTCAGCCCGGCGTCCTCGAGCGCTTCGAGGATCGCCTCGAGCGCCATGTGCAGAGTGCTGCGGCCCGAGTCCTTCGAGAACTCCGTCTGCCCGATCCCGACGATAGCCGTCTTGTTGCGAATCGTCATCAAGCGGCGGAGCGCGCTCCGAAGAGGCCCAGGGAGCCGTTAATGCGGCCCACCATCTCGTTCAAGTCGCCGGCCCGGACAGCCCAGGCGGCTACTCCCTGCGTCAGAAGGTGAAGCGGGTACTCGGTGCCGACGCCGACTCCGCCGTGCAGCAGGTGCGCCAGCTCAAACACAATCTGAGAGGCGCGCGCCGCCCAGTGCTTCGCCAGCCAGATCTCCTGCGTGTCCTTCGGGTCCGCCTCGAACCGTGCCAGCGCGTGGTACGCCGTCCAGCGCGTCGTCTGCGTCTGCATCAGCATGTCGGCCGCGTGGTGCCGCGCCGCCTGGAACTTCGCGATCGGCTGCCCGAACTGCACCCGGTTCGAGATGTACTCCGCCGTCATTTCGGTCACTCGCTGCATCAGCCCCGCCAGCTCGATCGTTCCGAAGGCCGTCGACAGGGCACTGCAGCGCTCGTGCATCGCCTCTGCGGACGCCCCCTCGGCGAGAATGAACGCGCCTTCAGATGGCAAATCTTCGAATTCCACCCAGGCGTAATCCGAGCGATCGAGGACCAGCACCGGTTCCCGGCGCGCGCCCTCGAGCGGGATCACAGCGAACCCATCGGTGCCGTCTGCCGATACCGGCGCGAGCACATAGTCCGCCGCCATCCCGAAAGGGACAAGCGCGAGTTGCCCACTCCACCGCCCGCGCTCTGCCCGCACCGTCGGGTCGCCATTCGTCTCGGCGCCGCGGCTGCAGTCAGCGATCGTGTAGAGCCGCGTCCCGTTGCTCAAGTCGTGGAGATGCTTCCCAGCCTCGGCGCTTTCGGCCGAGGCGAGAACGTAGCCGGCGATAGTGGCGACATTCATGGGCGACGGCACGCCCGCATAGCCCATTTCCTCGATGACAACGGCCGCCTCGAGCAGCGAAGCCCCGGCCCCTCCCGCTGGCTCGGGAGCTGTCAGCCCGAGCCAGCCCAACCCGGCAAACTCGCGAAGGTCGCTTGCCGAAAACTGCGCCCGGCCCCGCTCGAGGTCGTAAAGCCGCTCCCAGGGATAGCGGTCGCGCAGAAATGAACGCGCTGTATCGCGGAGGAGCTTCTGGGTTTCCGAGTCGGCGAACAGCACCCGCTACCTCGCGAGGCCAAGCCCATGCGTCGCGATGATGTCCCGCTGAACGTCATTTGAGCCGCCGCCAAACAGAAGCACCAGCGAGGACTTGAGCGCCCGTTCAACGTCGCCTTGCAGCAGCTCTCCGGCCGACCCCCGCTTGATCAGCCCCGGCTGGCCCAGTGCCTGAAGCGCCTCGTTGTAAAAGCGTGTCTGGAACTCGGTCGAGAGCACTTTCAGGAGAGAAGCTTCGTAGTATGGCACCTCGCCGTTCGCCACCATGCTTGCCATCTTTAGGTCCATCACCTTGAGCGCGTTGATGTCAGCCGCCCAGCGGGCGACGGCGGAAGGCGTCCAATCGCCCGAACCGTTCCCGTTCTCTCGTAAGAACGACGTCACGGAGTCGAAGACGCGCTCGATGCCGGGGATCGGACTGATCGCAATGCGCTCAAAGTCAAGCTGCGTGGTGATATACATCCACCCCCGGTTCTCCTCGCCGACAAGCGCGGAGATCGGCACCCGGACGTTGTCGTAAAACGTGATGTTCGTCCGGTAGCCGCCCATCGTTGGGAACGGCCTCACCTCGATCCCCTCCGAGTCCAGCGGGACGATGAGAAGCGAAATCCCCCGGTGCTTCGGCGCCTCAGGGTCTGTGCGGACGGCGAGCCAGACGTAGTCAGAATGATGCGCGCCCGAAGTGAAGACCTTCTGGCCGTTCACAACATAAGTGTCGCCGTCCCGAACCGCCCGCGTCTCCAGCGAGGCGAGGTCCGTTCCCGCTCCCGGCTCGCTATACCCGATGGCAAACTCGATCTCGCCCCGAAGGATGCGCGGCAGATACTCCCTCTTCTGTTCTTCATTTCCCACGCGCATCAAAGCGGGCGCCACGGTGTTCAGCGTTACGATCGGCACAGGAAGTCGCCGGTACATCATCACGTAGTTGAAGGCGTGCAGGTACAGGACGGACCTACCCCCACCGCCGTACTCCTTCGGCCATCCGAGGCCGAAATGGCCGTCGGCTCCTAGCCTCCTCCAGAAAGCCTTCGTCAGCCGCCCCGCCGTCTCGGCGCCGTTCGTCGAGATCTCATCCAGCAGGTCTGCCGAAACGACCGAATCCAGATATTTCCCGAACTCCGTCCGGAACTCCTCTACCTCCTGCGGATACGTGAAGTCCACCAGCCGCCCCTATGCGAATGCCTTGATCGATCCGCCGATTACGCCGCTGGCCTCGAGGCGCTCCAGTTCTTCGTCCGAAAGGCCGAGCAGCTCTTGTATCACCTCGTGTGTATGCTCCCCCATGATTGGAGCGGGCCGCCGGTGGGAAGCGTCTATCCCAGAGAAGCGGAAAGGCCACTGCTTCTGCCAGTGCGTGCCGGTGATCGGGCGCGTCATCTCCTTAAAGAAGCCCATATGCTGGAGGCCCTCGTCTTCCGGAAGCAGATAAGCCTTCACGACCCGGCACGCCTTGACCCCCCGCGCCTGAAGTTCGCGCTCGAGCTCTGGGCCATCGCGCTCCTTCACCACTTCCGCAATCGCGGCGTCAAGCGCTGCTTCGTTTCTCTTGCGTGCCTCGCTGCCGGCGAACCGGTCGTCGGAGGTGAGCTCCGGCCTGCCAAGGCCGTTCGCAAGCGCTGAAAACTCTTCGTCGGAAGCGACGGCAATCGTGATCCACTGATCGTTGCCCGCCGTCTGATAAGCGTTGTGGGGCGCCATCCAAGGGTGCTTGTTGCCGTGCCGAGTCGGCACCGCCGCGCCGTGCTGCACCGCGATGTGCTCCGGTGCGAAGATACTGTCCAGCGTCTCGCACTGCGGCACTTCTACCGCCATCCCGCGGCCTGTCGCCTCCCGCTGCTGCAGAGCGAGCGAGATCGCCGTCATAGTGTGCAGGCTCACGATCGGATCGCAGAAGCCGCCCATCATCTGCGGCGCTTCGCCTTCGTATCCCGTCATCGATGCGCACACCAGCTGCTCGAACGCCACCCCGTAGCCGACGTACTCCTCCCAAGGTCCGCCCGGGCCGTAGCCCGGCATCGTGACCGCGATAAGGTTGGGGTTAATGCTCAGCAGGTGCTCTCTGGTTAGCCCGAGGTTCGGCATCACGCGATTGGCGTAGTTACTGATGACGACGTCCGCCCCCGCAACCATTCGCTCGAATATCTCCTTCCCTTCCGGCGAGGATAAATCGAGCGCCATGCTGCGTTTGCCGCAGTTCGTGTCCACCCAGAGCGGGCTCCACTCCCACCAGCTCTCTCGCGCCGTCAGCGCCCAGATGTAGCGGTAGGGGTCCGGCCGCTGCGCCGACTCGATCTTGATGACGTCCGCCCCCAGCGCTGCCAGCATGACAGTCGCGTACGGCCCTGACCAGAACCACGTCATGTCCAGCACACGAATCCCCTCGAACGGCTTCGACGAAGGGCGCGCCCCATCACCACCCCTCGCCCCATTCCTGTAAGGGCTACCGGCGGTCGCCCTCACGGCCTCCTCCATCGAACCGCCTTCCCGCAACCGCTCTCGCTCAATCGGCTCCGAACCCTGAATCGAATAGCTGACCCGCGGCACCTTCACCGTGCGCCCGTCGATCTCCGCCTCTTTCCAGAACCCTCTTGCCTCGAGTTGCGGACACTGCACGCGGTCGGCCGCCGTCTGAAAGGGCGCTGCCGGCAGCCGAAAGGCCTGGGCCTGCTCAAAGACTTCCCGTCGTGTCCGCTCCGATAGCCACGGCTGCACCCGCGCCTTCAGTTCCTCTGCATGCGCAGTCCGCCATCCGTAGTCGTGCGCCTGCGGGTCCTCGAAGATCTCCCCGATCCCCATGAGCTGGCACATCATCTCCCAGTGCGTCGGCGTTAGCGGCGGGATGCCCACGTACCCGTCGGCGCACTCCATCGGCCCCATCGGCCACGGATTGCCGCGCCGTTCATATGGGAAGCCGAGCATGCTCTTCACCAACCACGGCGCGATCAACATCGAGGCCGCCACCGCCTGCTGCGACACCTCGATGTACTGCGGCGCGCCGCCTTGCCGGATATGCCGCAGCCCGGTCAGCGCGGCGACAAGCGCAAACAGCCCGCTGATGCGCGGTATCATCTCGCCCCCGGGGCGCAGCGGCTCACGTGACGGTTCTCCGAGCACGCTCATCCAGCCGCCCAGCGCCGTGATCCCAAGATCACTGGCCGCGTAGTCCGCATACGGCCCGTCTGTAGCGAAAGGCGTGATCAGCACGCACGTGGTGCCGCCCTAGCACCGAAGACGCCATCTCGCTCTCGACGAACACCACGTCCGCCCGCGCGCACGCCTCCCACGCGGCGTCATCGGTCAGCCGGACGGCGGTTTTGCCTCGCGAGAGCCACTCCCATGTCGCGCTCCGACGCTTGCCGTCCGTCTCGTAGTACGGCGGAGCGTTGCGCAGGGGCGATCCCTCGGGCGGCTCGAGCAGCGTGACGCTTGCCCCCCAGTCGGCCATGTGCTTAGCCGCCATCGCGGCGGAGCCCTGGCCCGACACCTCGATTACATTAAGCCCCCTGAGAATGGACAAACCCTCACCCCCTCATCCGGGCGACACTTGCGAGAGCGACCCGGTACCGCCGATTATACAGACTCGGACGCAGGCAACAACGCCGACCAAAATTCAATCCCTAACACCTAAGCGCGATGCCGCAACTAACGGACGAACAGACAGCCCTCGTCGGCAAAGAGAGCCCGGCCCGGCCCGCGCCCTACGCCGTCAACCAGGCGATGGCCCGCTTCTGGTGCGAGATGGTGGAAGACCCCAACCCGATCTACTTCGACGAGGACTACGCGCGATCAACATGGCTCGAAGCTCCGTTCGCGCCGCCGGCGATGCTCTTTACCTGGGGAATGCAGCCCGTCTGGCCGGAAGAGGGCCGGCACGAGAGCATGATCTCGCGCCTCGTTCTCCCCGGCTGCACAACCACGCTGGCAGTTAACGCGACGCAGGAGTATCTTGTCCCCCTCCGCTTCGGCGACATCGTCACGATTACTAACCAGATCGTCTCGATCGGCGAAGAGAAGACCACCCGTCTCGGCACCGGCCACTTCGTGACCATCCTCGACACATTCCGCAACCAGCACAACGAAATCGCCGGCACGCACAGATTCACGCTGTTCATGTACACGCCCGCAGATGTAGGGGCGAGGCTTGCTTCGCCCCAGCGCCGCGATCCCGGCACCAACGCCTCGGCATCGGCGGCCGCCGGCGAGCGGCTTGCGATGATCTCCTTGCCCCTAACCCGCCGTCGCGCCATCCAGGCCGTCGCCGGCACGCGCGACTACTACCCCTTTCACCACGACGAGCAGTTTGCCCGCGAAAACGGCGCCGAAGGCATCTTCTTCAACACGATGTTCCTCCAGGCCTTCGCCGGACGCTGCTCCACCGATTGGTTCGGCAACGACTCCTTCCTCCGCCGCCTCGAGATCGCCATGCGTGCCTCGAACTACGTTGGGCGCACGCTCACGGTTGATGCCGCGGTCGCCAATGTCCGGCAAGAGGACGACCGCCGCCTCGTCGATGTCGAAGGCACTCTTCTTACCGAGGACGGGCCGACGACAGGCGTAAAGTGGGTAATAGAAGTCCGGGCGTAGGGGCTACCGGTGGTCGCCTACTCGGGCAACGAGACCAGAAACTCCAGAAGCACCCGGTTGAACGCTTCCGGCTGGTCCATATTCGAGGCGTGGCCGGCATCGGGGATGATCTCCAGGCGCGAGTGAGGAATCTTGTTTCCCATATACTGGCTCCCCGCCATGAACGGCTCGTCCTTCTCGCCGATGATGATCAATCCTGGCACCCGAATCTCCGCGAGCGAGTCGATCACCCTCGAGTCAAACTGGGCCAGCATGCCGCGTCCCGAGTGAGCCAGCCCCATCGCCGAGCGATGGTCCTTCAATGTGGCGCGCACCTCTGCGCTTTGGCTCGCCGCCTCCAACCCGTTCTGCTCGAAGTTCAGCGCTTGCTTCTCCGCCCGCCGGTTCCAGACCGCCCGGCCCTCCGGGTTGCGGTATCCCGGGCCTGTATCGCAAAGCACCAGCGCGCGCACCCGTTCAGGATGAGCAAGGTAGAACGCTAGCGACATATACCCGCCGAGTGAGAGGCCGCCGACAACGGCCCGCTCGACTCCAAGCATGTCGAGGATCGCGGTCATATCCTCCACGGTCAGCGCCTCCGAGTACTGCGCCGGGTCGTCCGGACTGTCCGTGCCTCCGTGTCCGCGCATGTCCCACGTAATCAGGCGATATCCGGCGTCGTTCAACGCCTTTCGCTGCGGTTCCCACATCCGCCCCGTCGCTGCGTAGCCGTGCGTCAGAAAGACGGCCGCGCCACTGCCGCTGTCTTCGTATCGAACATTGATCCCGTTGATCTTCGCTTCTGTCATGTGTTCTTCCTACTGGTAAGGCATCACATAGCCCGCCAAAGGCTGTCGGCCCTCGAAGTGCCCGCAGAGCGTATTCGCCAGTCCCTCCGCCCTCCAGCGGCCCTCTGCCTGGAAGTCCTTCTCGCGATGCGGCCCGGCGAGAAGAGAGACGGTGCCGCCGTAGACGATGAATACCTGCCCCGATATCTGCTCGGCGGCTGGGGACGCGAGGAAGCCCACAAGAGGCGCGACGTTCTCGGGCGCGAAGACGTCGAACCCCTCCTCCGGCTTCGCGTACATGCTCCCTAGGACCTCAGTCATCCGCGTTCGCGCTCGAGGGCAGATGACGTTGGCGCGAACGCCGTACCGCGCGCAGGACTGGGCGATCGACAGCGTCATCGCGGTGATCCCACCCTTCGCCGCAGCGTAATTCGGCTGCGCGGGCGAGCCGACGAGAAAGGCCTCGGAGGCGGTATTGATGATCCGCGCGTAAACGGGACCGCCCTCCTCCTTCGACCTGTCCCGCCAGTAGCTCGTCGCCCATCGCGACGCGCTGAAGTGGCCCTTCAGATGCACCCGGATGACCGAGTCCCAGTCGTCCTCGTCCATGTTGAACACCATCTTGTCCCGCAGGAATCCCGCGTTGTTCACAAGAATGTCTAGCCCGCCGAACGTCTCGACCGCCTGATCGATCAGCCCCTTCGCCTGCCCCCAGTCCGCGACATCGCCGCGATTGGCGATCGCCTTCCCGCCGGCGGCCGCGATCTCCCCCGCGACCCGCTGCGCCGGGCTCGCGTCCGCGCCGGAGCCGTCCGCTGCGCCTCCGAGGTCATTGACCACGACTGCTGCGCCCAGCCGCCCCAGCTCCAGCGCCTCCGCCCGCCCGAGACCTCGGCCGGCGCCGGTGACGATCGCGACCTTCCCCTCGAGCATCACAGCCGCTCGAGGACAGTCCCCGTGGCCAAGGCCCCGCCGCAGCACATCGAGACCAGCGCCGTCCCCTTGCCGGAGCGCTCCAGCTCGTGCAGCGCCGTCGTAATCAGACGGCTCCCCGTGGCCCCGACCGGATGGCCGAGAGCAATCGCGCCGCCGTTCACATTCACCCTGTCCATGTCCGGCTCGTGTACCTTCGCCCACGACAACACTACCGAGGCGAAGGCCTCGTTCACCTCGAACAGATCAATGTCTGCCATCGTCATGTCGGCTTTCCTCAGCACCCGCTCCGTCGCCGCAATCGGCCCGTCCAGGAGGAAGTAAGGATCGGAGCCGACGAGCACCTGCGCGATGATGCGCGCCCGGGGCCGAAGCCCTATGGATCGCGCCTTCTCTTCCGACATCCAGAGCACCGCCGCAGCGCCGTCCGAAATCTGCGAGGAGTTCCCCGCCGTATGTATCCCTTCCGGCACCACCGACTTCAGCTGAGAGAGGGCCTCGATATTCGTATCGCGCACGCCCTGGTCGGCCGTGACGACTGTGGTATCACCCGTCGGCGTGCCGTTTTCGCCCAGGATAGGCGCCTCGATCGGCGACACCTCGCGCTCGAAGCGCCCCTCAGCCCAAGCACGCGCCGCCTTCTGCTGAGAAACGAGCCCGAACGCGTCCACCTCCTCCCGCGTGGTCCCCCGGTTGCGTGCGA
>Ga0209161_10003573_pt1 | contig 12514 bp, 6 predicted proteins | sample GraSoiAngelo_155_FD_186169 | JGI IMG/M metagenome (GOLD analysis project Ga0209161, IMG submission 186169) | Grasslands soil microbial communities from the Angelo Coastal Reserve, California, USA - 14_1009_13_30cm (SPAdes) (version 2) | ecosystem: Environmental > Terrestrial > Soil > Grasslands ...
CGCGTTCACCGCCAGGTTCAGCAGCACCTGCTCTACTTGGCTCGGATCCGCCTTGATGTTCGCGAGCTCCGGATCGGGCTCAAACGAATATTCGATGTGTTCGCCGATCAAGCGCGGCAACATCTTACCCATTTCCACAACAACCGAATTCAAATCCAGAATGCGAGGCTGCAGCACCTGCATCCTACTGAACGCCAGCAACTGCCGAGTCATGCTTACGGCGCGGCCGGTGGCTTTCTGAATCTGCTCTATGTTTCTCTTGCTACCTTCATCGGCGGTCACGCGATCCGTGAGCATGTCCGCGTGCCCTCGAATAATGGTGAGGAGATTATTGAAATCGTGCGCGACCCCTCCCGCAAGCCTGCCAACGGCTTCCATCTTGTGCGCCTGGCGCAAACGCGCCTCGAGTTCTCTCTGCTCGAGTTGGACTTTTTGCAAACTATCACGCATGCGCCCAAAAGCCCCAGTCACTACCGCCACTTCATCCTGGCCGCTGTTCTGCAAAGGGAAGCTGTAATTCCCTCCCTCAAGGGCTCGCACGCCCGCAACGAGATTGCCCAAGGGCCGAGTAAACGTAGCCGAGAGCACGAAACCGAGCAAAGTTCCCACGGCAATCGCGAGAAAACCGAGGCCAAGAAGTATGCGATTCAATTGCGTCAGGAAGAGCGTTGCCTTGTCAAAAGATCGGAGAACACTGAGGCTGGCTCCCGGCCTGGTTCCACTTGAAAGACTAACGGTCGTGACCAGGTACCGCTCGCTTCCCAATTGAATTTCTTGTGGGGCGTCAGGAGCGGTCGCAGGCAGCGCGGCTACTTGGCGGGACAATTCCTGCTGTTGCTCGGGTGCAAGTGTGCTCGACACGATGATTCTAGCCCAGCTGAATGCCACTTCGCTTGCCGCCAGCTCTCCGAACGACTTAGCAACAGCGCTATCAATTTCGTGCCCGACAACGAGTAGACCGATGGTCGTCTTGCTGGATGCTCCCTCGAAATCGATTGGCTGAATCAGAATCTCGTAAAGATGATCGCCCCCGTACCAGAAACCTCGAGCTTCTCCCGCGGCGATGGACTTCTGCAGCAGCTCCTGAGCCATGGGCTTCTGGAATCCCGTTCGCGTGGAACGTACGGCGGTAACGATGCCCGTGCGATCCGCCAAAACCAGGAGATCGCTTCCACTGAGCCGCTGGATATCGTAGGAAGCATCCTGGATGGTCGCCTCGTCGCGCGTGGTCATCAGGGCACGCACGTTAGGCAGATTAGCGATGAGTGAGGCCGAGCGCGTCAGAGCGAGGTCTCTTTGCTGCTCGAAGCTCTTGTAAGTATTGACGGAATTGCGTAGGTCGTCGCGGATCGATTCGCGCACACGGCTTTGCACGCTGTAACGGACAATCAAGAGCGTGGCGGTAGTGAGTCCCGTGGTGATCGCCAGTAGGGAGAGGAGAAACTTCGTTCGCAGCTTGAAATTTCTCAAAAAGAAACCATTTCGGCCGAGGCGGCCCAGCCCGACCGTTTCTCGCGCAGCCACAGTCGGGACGCCTTCGCCCATTCAAAAACGTAGCATTGGACCAGTCCGGGAAGGGTTCTTGCGGCCGATCAGTTGTCCAAAGAAGTAGTCCACTGATTGTTCTGGCAGCGGGGCGGCCCTTCAAACTCGGTTATCTGGAAGCCGTCAAAGAGCTATCGGCTTTTCACGAAATCTGGGTCCACCAATTGCAAGCTCAACTTGCTGAGCTTTCCACTCGCGAGCGACGGGTGAATGTAGAAAACACTAGCCCGGCCATCGACCCGGACGCTGTGCTCGGGGCTGTTCATGAAGTGGGCATGGGATGCGAGAAGTAGAAAAAAGAGCCGATCAGGAGGGAAATTGGAATGTCTTTTGGAATTGGCGAATTACGCTCGGCCAAGCGCGTCTGGGAACCGTAAGTATCTGCAGTCGCCCGGTGTGAGAGCCTGTGTGCGCGCCGGTTCTGTGGCAGAATGCGGTCGTGCTCCAATCATTGACTGAGCGCAAGGAATGGAAGTTCTTTGGCGTCCTGCCGAAGGCCGGCGCTGGCCTCGCCGCCGCTTGGTGGGCGGTCCTCCTGCTGAGAGGGATTCTTCCGGCGGCCTTCGCGATTGCCATGGGCGTGCTCGTCGGCGCCGTGCAGCGCGGCGATCCTCTCACCGGGCCACTCGCGTTGGCCGGTGCGATCTTCGTGCTGCTGCAGGTGCTCAGTCCGATTCATCAGGCGGTCAGCGCCAACCTCGGTGACCGCACTGCGGCATGGCTATACGACCGGCTCACCGAGGCCTGCGTGCGCCCGCCGGGCATGGGGCACCTCGAGGATCCGACACTCACCAGCGACCTCACCGTCGCGCGTGATTTCGACCTCGGTATGACCGGCCCGCCGCTGTCGATCTCCATGGATTTCATCGCGAGTGGCATGGCTGAGATGACCGGCGGTGTCGCGTCCGCGGTGATCCTCGCCAGGTACGCCTGGTGGGCGCCAATCATGCTCGCGGGCGCGTGGCTGGCGACGCACTGGCTTCTACGCGAGAGCGCGATCTGGCGCGACCGCAACACCGAGGAGGTGCGCGGCGCGCAGCGGGATGCCGACTACGCCTATCGGCTGGCGGTGGACCCGCCGGCGAGCAAGGAGCTGCGGCTGTTCGGTCTCGCTGGCTGGACGATCGACCGTTTCATTGCCAGACGCACTCGCCTGCACGAGCTTCAGTATGCAGCCACACGTCTGCGCGAGCGTCCTGTCATCTGGAGCATGCTCCTCGTCGTCTCTGCGAACATCCTGGTGTTCTGGTTATTGGCGAGCGCCGCCGCCGCTGGCCGCATCAGTCTCGGAGAAGTCGTCGTCTACGTGCAAAGTGCCGTTGGCGTGTCGATGATCGCGTTCGGCGGATTCAGTTGGGCGCTCGACGGAGCGGCTGCCCCGGTCGCCGCCGTGCTACGACTCGAGCCGATGATGCGTCCCGCGGGCGGGCTGCGCTCTGGCGATCGCTCCGCACAGGCAACACCCAGGCGTGAGATTCGTCTGCGCGATGTGACGTTCGCATACCCTGCTGTCGCGTCGACACCTCGCAGTGCTGGCACGCCCGTGCTGGAGCACTTCGATCTCACGATTCCCGCCGGCTCTTCGCTCGCCATCGTTGGACAGAACGGCGCCGGCAAGACAACGATCGCAAAGCTGCTGTGTCGGTTGTACGATCCGCAATCCGGTGCGATCGAGATCGATGGCATTGACATTCGCGAGTTCGATCTCCCATCGTGGCGCTCGCGCGTCGCGGCTGTTTTCCAGGACTTCATCCGCCTCGAGCTGCCGCTGCGCGACAATGTGGCGCCGGCAGGCGCGCCAGACGACGTTGTGCGCGCTGCGCTCGGGTCGGCAGGAGCGACAAACTTGGCCGCACTAGACACGGTGCTTGCCCGCGGGTACGACGGCGGCACCGACCTGTCCGGCGGCCAATGGCAGCGCATCGCGCTTGCCCGAGCACTAGCAGCCGTCACACTCGGCGCCGGCGTCGTACTGCTCGACGAGCCGACCGCGCAGCTCGACGTGCGCGGGGAAGCGGAGATCTTCGATCGTCTGCTCACCGCGACACGGCATTGCACGACCATCCTGATTTCGCATCGCTTCTCGACCGTCCGCCATGCCGATCGTATCTGCGTGCTCGAGCGTGGCCGGGTCATTGAGCTCGGCACGCACGACGAGCTGATGAGCCTAGCCGGGCGCTATCGGAAGATGTTCGATCTGCAGGCGCAGCGCTTTAACGTCCCGGAAGACGGGGAGGACACCACCTATGACGTCCTTTCCTGATCGCGCGATCGCGCCGCTGCCTCCCGCACTGTCTTCGATGTGGCGGTTATGTAAGCTCGGGTATCGCCACGAGCCGCGCTTGATGGTCGTGGCATTCGTGCTGTCGCAGCTCGCAGCGCTGCCAGATGCTCTCCTGGCATTGTGGCTGATGCTGCTCGGCAAAGGCCTCCTCGAGCACAGACCTGGCATGGTGCAAGGCGCGGCGATTGGCCTCGGCGCGTCAGCCGCCGCGACCTGGTTTCTCCGCACGGTGAGCACGCGCATGCAACGGCGCTTCCGCGACAAAGTGACGATCGCGCTCGAGTCGCACGTCGCGCAACTGCAAGCATCGGTCGCGACCATCGCGCATCAGGAACGCCCGGAGTATCTCGATCGGCTGTCCATGCTCCGCAATCAGGTGTTCGTGCTCGACCACATGTACATGTCGCTGTTTTCCACACTCGGGTGGATCCTGCGGCTGGGCGTGACGATGACGCTGCTGGCGTCGATTCACCCGGCGCTCATGCTGCTCGCGGTGTTCGCCGTCCCGACCGTGTTGACATCGACGTGGCGGCCTGAGGTCGAGAGATCAGCTCAGGAGCGCGGGGCACAAAGTAGTCGGCTGGCGCGTCACCTGTTCACCATCGCCACGACCGCGCCGCCCGGAAAGGAAGTGCGGGTCACCGGCATCGGAGAGCGCCTCGTGACGGAGCGCCGCGCGGCGTGGGAGCACTGGTACGGACCGGTGGCTACCTCTCGCTGGGGTTCGGCGTTGTGGCACGCGCTGGCATGGGCGATTTTCGGCTTTGCCTATGTCGGCGCGGTCGTGTTCGTGTCATCCGGGCTCGGTGCGCCGGCCAGCCAGGTGCTGCTGGTCCTGGCCGCAGGTGCACGGCTGTCGGCGTATATCGGGGCCACCGTGGGCGAGATTGGCTTCCTGCGTGGATTTTGGATGGACGGCTCGCGGCGGCTCGCGTGGCTCGAGGACTACGCCGCGTCCGTCGCCGCGGCGGGCGATCTGCCGGTTCCCACCGTGTTGCACCGCGGCGTCCGACTCGAACACGTGTCGTTCGCCTACCCCGGCACGTCACGCGTCGTGCTGGACGACGTGTCGGTGACACTGCCCGCCGGTGCTGTCGTCGCGATCGTCGGCGAGAACGGTGCTGGCAAGACGACGCTGGTCAAGCTCCTGGCGAAGATGTACGAACCATCATCTGGCTCGATCCTCGCGGACGACACGCCGCTGGCACGCTTGCCGGCCAGCGAGTGGCGGGAGTGTCTCGCGGGCGCGTTCCAGGATTTTTTCCGCTTCGAATTCCGCGCGGGGCACACGATCGGTTTGGGCGACGTCCCCCGACTAGACGACGAACCCGCCGTGATGACAGCTGTCGACCGTGCCGGCGCCGGCGATGTCGTCGCCCGTCTGGCGTCAGGCCTCGACACGCAACTTGGTCCGACGTGGCCATGCGGAGTCGAGCTATCGTTCGGCCAGTGGCAGAAGCTTGCGCTGGCGCGCGGCTTCATGCGCGATCAGCCGCTGCTGCTGGTCCTCGACGAACCAACCGCTGCGCTGGATGCGGAGACTGAACACGCCTTGTTCGAGCGCTATGCCGCGGCGGCGCGCGACACCGGCGAGAGCGACAGTGGCCGCATCACGATCATCGTCTCCCACCGTTTCTCAACGGTCCGCATGGCCGATCTCATCGTGGTGCTCGATGGAGCCCGGCTCGCGGAGGTCGGCACGCATGATGAGCTGATGGCCAAGGGCGGCCAGTACTCGGAGCTGTACAGTATTCAGGCCGCCGCGTACCGCTGACTACCTGGTCGCGGGTCGTCTGAAGCCCAACGAATTTGGAACGCGCGTAGGTTCCAATCGCTTGCGGCGAATCTCGACCCGACGATGGCCCGGCGCGAAGACCGTTAAGTCCTTCTCCTCGCCTCTGACAACCGCACACTGGATTTAGACGACGTTCTGGGAAGTTCACATTGCACGCCACCGGTAGGTACTGCTGTCCTTAAACTGACCCTACGTACAGATGGCAGTCTACCTTTTGGAGCGTAACCTGCAAGGAAGGCCTGTATCTCTCACGTGCAAATTTCGGAGGCACTATGCGTAGCTTAAAGATCTTGGTTCTGGCGCTAGGTGCGATGCCACTGGCCGCAGCCGCCCAGCAGCAGACGCCCTTGACTGAAGTGGTGGACAAGATTATTGCGCAAGAGCAGGCGGAAGTGCAGGCGCTCCGCCAATATTCACCAATCGTAGAAACGTACATCCAGATGCTCCGCCCGAGCAAGGATCTCGGCACAGTGCCGAACGGCGACAAGTATTTTCTCGGCCGCGCCGACCTCGCAAACGGTGTGGAGCTCGTACCGCTGGTCACTGGCACTCGCACCAAACACAACATGTTCGGCGGCCTGGGGAGCTTTTTCTCGGTTGAATTTCTCCCACGCGGCTTCCTTCAAATGATCTATGTGGACACGAACGGCTTCGACCGCCAGCATTACAAGTTTGAATACGTCGGGCGCGAGTTCTTAGGTGAAGTTCGTTGTCTGGTTTTCGACGTCGATCCATCATCAAAGGGCGACAAAGGGCGCTTCGTCGGCCGCATCTGGGTGGAGGATCAGGAGTATCACATTGTGCGGTTCAACGGTGGCTACAGCAGCCGGTCCAAGACCAGCTACTACTTCAGTTTCGACAGCTGGCGCACGAATGATGGAAACAACGAATGGCTACCGGCTTACATATACAGCGAAGAAGGCGACAACGTGGCAGTAAATACATTCAAGGCGCAAACGCGCCTTTGGGGGTACGCCCCTGGCCGCTCTAGGGAAGAGCAAGAGCTGAGCAAAGTTCTGGTGGAGACGCCGAGGCCAGTTAATGATCAGACTGAAATAGCCAACGACTACTCGCCACTTCAGGCGAAGCGTGCCTGGGCCCGCCAAGCAGAAGACAACATCGCGGCCAAGATGGAGCAGCTGGGCTTGATGGCGCCGTCTGGGGACGTGGACAAGGTGCTGGAGACGGTGATCAACAACCTCGAGGTCACCAATAATCTCGATATCCAGCCGGCGGTCCGCTGCCGCGTTCTGATGACCTCAACGCTTGAGTCCTTCACCATGGGCCACACCATTGTCCTAAGTCGCGGGTTGGTGGATGTGCTTCCTGACGAGGCCAGCCTTGCGGCCATCCTCGCGCACGAACTCGGTCACGTCGTGCTCGGACATCGTATGGGCGCGCAATTTGCGTTCTTCAATCGCCTGCGGTTCGACGAGAAAGAGACGTTGCGCCACTTTGGGTTTACTTTCACACCGGACGAGGAACAGGCAGCAACCCAGGAGGGGATAGAATTACTGAGGAAGTCGCCGTACAAGGATCAGCCCGGTAACTCACAATTCTTCCTCCAAGCACTGCAGGACCGTGCGAAGGAAATCCCCAACCTGGTCAGTCCGCACCTGGGCAACAGCGTCGCGACGACCTGGACGATCGCCTCTGCGGATTCCTCCGCGGAGCCGATCGCAGCAAAACCGGCGGGCAACGTCATTGCTGCGCTGCCGCTCGGCGGTCGCATCAAGGTCGAACCATGGAACAATCAGCTGCGGATGCTCAAGTCCAAGGCAGTGGGTGCGGTGGCCGAAGACGAGAAGATGCCGTTCGAGGTCACTCCGTTCTTCCTCTATCTCACCCGCCAAGGAGTCAACTCATTGACAGAAACTCCTAGCGCAGTATCTGTGAAGTCAGATTCAGATACGAATATACCGGACAGAAAGCCGTAAGTGACTTAAGAACAAGTCCCTGCCGGGTGTGGTTGCTTGAGTCGCCAGTGCAACCAATGGCTCTGTGGGCCGCGGCAGCACGGAAAGCATGTAGTTTCGGCACACGGCGTTAGTTAGTCCTGCTGCACCAACTGAAACGCCATCGAGGCTGATTTTATCCCGACCTTATCGGGATTTCGGCTCTTCAGCCCAGCTCGACTCCCTGCGTCTACAACGTCCGCAGCAATTCATTCTCGCCTTGAATGTCAGCCTTTCAAACTGGGGGAGTGGAACGAATCGATGCCCGAGCCGCAATCCCACGTGCAGCTGGGCGCTTGCGGTGATGTTTCTCTTTCTTAGTGCGGAAATCTTGTAAGCCTCCCAAGACACTTGGATAACCCTCCTGGGGTTTTGCCGAAAGATGTGTTGCCGAAAGATGATGACGAAGTTTTCACATGCTGCTAGACTATCGCCCGTCGAAAAACGAAACCTACGATAGGGCCATCCGTGATTACTCGGGAATGCGCCTTGTGCCTCGTCGGGGAGTTTCCCTTGCACAACCCAGCTGTTCGAAAACGCCGTTCTGTTCGATTCTCTTTTGGTATTTCTTTAATCGTTGTTTTTTTTATTTCGGTTTTCAATGTCCGAGGGCCTACCAATCGTTCTGCATATATACCGTATGACTATTCCTGGTATGCGGCGCCAGACTTCAAATACGTAGCCCTTGACCAGATCCATCAACAGATTTTCCTTGCCTGGAGGGCACTGGATCGCATCGACGTCCTCTCAACACTGGACTATCACACAATTCAGTCCATTGCGGTGCCGTCACCTTCTAGTTTGGATATTTCCCCTGACGGTACGACCTTGGCGGTTGGCACTTCGTCCGCGCACATCCTATTCTTTGATACCGGTACGTTCGTCAAAACCAATGACGTTGTTTTCCCTGATTCGGCGCTTGGGATTACAGCCTTCGTCTATGCAGGCAGCGGCAATGCTTTTGTCCCTGCAGCAGAAGGTCTTTCGACGGGAGGGGGAATAACCGCCTATTGGGACCATGTCACAAATTCCTTCAGCAACCAATCGAACGCGGAAGGTGCAATAGGGGCCTACCGAACCACCGGACCCCTTGCTCGAAGCTGGGACTATTCCAGGATCGTGCTCGGGGATGCCAGCAGCGGCGGTGGCGTCAAATCGTTGACGGAAATACAGGCCAGGTTCTTCAGCAATTGGGCTTTGGGGGCTACATTTTCGGTCTCGCTGCCAACAAAGATGCCAGCAGATATGCGATCTGCGTTGAACCCGCAGGATTCGGAGGCTTTTTAATCATTTTAGATTCGTCTTTCAACGAGATTTACCAAGATCAATCCGGCTGCATTGGGATCGCCTTCAGCACGGACGGAAACACGCTCTATCGCGATGTTGGTGGGAACACGCAAGCGATGGACATGACCACCTTTTCCATAAAAAACACGACGAATTACTTCAGCCAACAATCCAGTGGATACTCCACGCAATGGCAGGTCGCCGACGGCACCGGCATGGTTTATGGACTTAATCCGAATATTCTTAACGCCGCGATATTTGTGGCTGTTGATACCACCGCTACATCGACTCCCCCCATCCCTTCTCTAACTGACCCTGTACGCATTCTCCGCGTAATCGACAATATCGGATCTCCGCAGGGAGGGGACATGATCCGAATCTTGTGCACCGGCGCTGACACGGTTAGCCAAAGCTCCGTTTCCGTCACAATTGGTGGAACCGCTGCCACTGGCGTTACCGTAAGCCAAGTAGGTGCGTTCCCGACTCTTCCAAATCTGCGATGGTCACGGTCAAAACGCCGCCAGGCACGTCAGGTCGAGCGGATGTGACCCTGACCGTGAGCGGAAAGTCTGACACGTTAAGCAAAGTTTTCCAGTATGCTCGTACCGTCAAGCGATTTCCGTTTTCTTCCAGCCCCAACTTCCTTCTCTTCGACTCGGGTCGTCAGAAGTTATATGCGGCTCACAAGGACCAAGTCGAGGTTATTGATCCGATTACCCAGCAAGTCCTGACTCCGATTGTCCCCGCATCTGGAAAGCTGGCGAATTCGCAGTTTGCCGGACTGTCCTTGTCTCCGGATGGAAACCGTCTATATATCGCGGATGCCGGGGCAAATCTCATACATGAACTCGACCTGACTCATCCGGGAACAGGAGCGAGCGTAAATCCAACTACCGCTGTTGGATCCACGGTCAGCGTTACTCCAGGCCGCGTCTTCGAGACTTCCACCGGCACGCTTGTTGGTTCGGACGTCGGTGGAAACTTGTTCACGTTGAATGGTGTGACGGGTAGCGGCAGCTGGCTGACCGATCAATTTGGACGCAGAGTAAATGGAAATCCTTGGAACTCCACGAACAAAGGAAAGTACATTTTTGTTGCGCGTGCCGGGAACGGCTTGATTTCAAGCAACATTGCTCTGTGGAATGCCAGTACATCTGATCTCTTACTCTCCACAAATGAAACTCAATGGATAGTCGAGGCAAGTGCCGATGAAGATGGCACCGTGATTGTAGCGGGAGGGTCCACTCCAGGGATCAGCGACTCGACTGCGTCGGTTTCATTATGCAGCATTTTGATGCGACGATGCCAACCGGCACGCCAAGCTTTTTTCTGCATCCCAGCGGGGCCCTGTTGTACAAGGCGGGGTCGAGTGCCGTTGGTGGTTCTGTCGAGATTGATGATGTCAATCTGGCACAATCTACGGCAAATATTACTTTCCCCGAGCCCTTTGTTACCTCCTATTCGCCATTCACCGACCATATGCTAACCACCGACGACACCGGCCGCTATCTATTCGGCGTCACCAATTCCGGAATTACGATGATGGTGTTGGACACCCTTCCTCTTTCGATCGGAAATGTTCAACCGCCATTCGTTCAATCGTCTGGAGGCCTGACGGTTACTGTGAGGGGAAGCGGCTTTACGTCCGGCGCGGTAGCCAGCTTCGGCGGCCTGCAGGCGGCCACGACATTCGTAGATGAGAATGCCCTGACGGCAGTGCTCCCGGCGCTTCCCCTGGGTTGGCAAGATGCGACGGTTTCAAACTCAAATGGAGACTCATATACGGCTCGAAGCTTTTTTCAGGTCTTGGGAGGACAGCCTACACCAGCGATTACGGGCTTCTCTCCGGCTTCCGGAACTGTGGGTATTAGCGAAAATCCCATAGAAATCACGATTCTTGGCTCCGGATTTGCCGACTACGACGCGGTCGAGATCAACGGGGAGCCGGTCGAGAGCGCCTTTGTCAACTCGACTAGCATTCAGGCGACGATCCCCTACTGGCTGACTGGAAAGACGGGATCCGTACCGTTCACAGTGGTTTCCCCTTATACAGGGTCCTCGAATACCCTCAGCATTCCGCTGATTAATCCTGTTCCCGCAATTGACTTCCTTTCTCCCACGACCCTAGTCACGGGCAGTTCATCTGGGCAATTCAATGTATATGGTAAGAACTTCGCCGCAGGGTCTGTTGTGCAGTGGAATGGGCAGAACCTGCCTACGTATGTGAATGGCGGCACAACAAATAGTGGAGATTCTCTGCTTCTCGCATTGGTACCCGAGGTTTGCTTACAAACTCAGGCGTTGCAGCGATCACGGTGTTCAATCCCCTGCCCGGAGGGGGAGCTTCCAGCGCCTCCAGTATGGATGTATCTCCTGCTCATCCTCAGGTGTCCTATCCAGCCAAAATTGACTTTGGAACTATCTTGCTCGGTACTCCTCCGGCCACGCTAACGGTTCAGCTCGAGAATATCGGGTCCGCGAACTATACGCTAAGCTCCCTGGCGATAGGCTCGTCGGTGCTGCATGATTCAGATGAGCTTTTCGCCGACGGCGGCAGGTACAAGCAATACAACATTAACAGTCACAGATAACACGGTCGGTAGCCCCCATGCTATCCCGGTCACGGGAATTGCGACCCAGACTCTCGCCCCCACCGTGACTCTCTTCTCTATAGATTCCCTTGGCCAGACGGTGTCGGCGACTTTGAATGGAATGGCGACGGTGGGCGGACCCAATATTCCGGCTGTCGCATGGATTGAATATGGGACTGACCCGTTGTTAGCTACGTTTTCCAAATCCTCGCAGTGGTCCTTTACGGGTGACGCTCCTTCGTTGTCCGGGTCTGTAACCGGCCTTTCTCCCGCAACCAGATATGCTGCTCGCCTCGCCGTGCAGACTTCGGGAGGAATTGGAAAATCCAATATCCAGATCTTTGCAACCATGGCCGCTTGGCCCGAGGTGAATTTGACGCTTGCTTCAGGGGCTTCAAACATTGCAACGATCAGTGCTGGCCAAACGGCAACGTACCAGTTGGTCGCTTGGGATGGAGGAAACGGCTACACCGGTACGGCGTCACTTTCTTGTTCGGGTGCACCGCAGGGAAGCACGTGCGTGGTAACTCCGACGACGGTCAGTATTGGGCTGAATGGAGCGCCTTTAACTGTTACGGTCACTACAACCGGGAAATCCTCGGCCTTGCTGAGGATTGGGCTAAAAAGTCCAGTCTGGGCAACCGGGCTCCTGCTCTTCGGCCTCACAATTGTGCCCAGAAAGAAGCTCCTGAGCTTGCGCGTGCTCGTTTGCTTAGGCTTGCTGAGTTTATCCATTTTCGGCTGCGGAGGCGGAGCTTCCGGCTCCGCACCGCCGCCACCACCACCACCGCCGCCCACTCCCTCAGGAGCGTATTACTTAACGGTTTCAGCAGTAGCGGGCGGCGCGCAGACATCTTACCTGTTGACGCTAAATGTAACCTGAATTCGCTTCAATCTAGCCGCGAGGGTGCCTGAAATTTTGGTTAATTCAAAGTTGGTGGAGCCGATGGGATTCGAACCCACGACCTCCTCGATGCCATCGAGGCGCGCTCCCAACTGCGCCACGGCCCCACCGGGTCGCAACTTTCTAATATTAGCACCGGAAGATTGTATGCGT
>Ga0209161_10003577_pt1 | contig 12507 bp, 7 predicted proteins | sample GraSoiAngelo_155_FD_186169 | JGI IMG/M metagenome (GOLD analysis project Ga0209161, IMG submission 186169) | Grasslands soil microbial communities from the Angelo Coastal Reserve, California, USA - 14_1009_13_30cm (SPAdes) (version 2) | ecosystem: Environmental > Terrestrial > Soil > Grasslands ...
TGATCGGTAAGGGACTGAAGGCCGCGGGCGCCAAGCGCATCGACGCGACAGGCAAGTACGTCATCCCCGGCGGTATCGATGTCCACACCCATATGGAGCTCCCCTTCGGGGGCACCTTCGCCTCGGACGACTTCCACACCGGCACGGTCGCGGCGGCCTTCGGCGGCACGACGTCCATCGTCGACTTCGCCGTGCAGGGGATGGGGGAGCCGCTCGAAAAGGCACGCGACGCCTGGCTCAGGAAGGCGCGCGGCAAGGCGGTGGTCGACTACGGGCTGCACATGATCGTCCGCGACGTCACCGACAAGGTGCTGAAAGAGATGGACGTGATGGTCACGGACGGTGTGTCGTCGTTCAAGCTCTTCATGGCCTACCCCGGCGTGTTCATGGTCGACGACGCGTCGATCTTCAAGGCGCTCTCGCGCACTGCCGAGAACGGCGGCCTCATCTGCATGCATGCCGAGAACGGCGGCGTGATCGACGTTCTGGTGAAGCGCGCGCTGGCCGCGAAGAACACCGGGCCGAAGTGGCATGCGCTGACGCGGCCACCCGAGGCCGAGGGTGAGGCGACCTACCGCGCCTTCCGGCTCGCCGAGATGGCCGGCGGCATCCCGCTTTACATCGTCCATCTCTCGTCCTCGCAGGCGCTCGAGCAGGTCCGGCTCTTCCGCGACCGCGGCCTGCCGGCATACGCCGAGACATGCCCCCAGTACCTCTTCCTCTCGATCGACAACTACGACGAGCCGGGCTTCGACGGCGCGAAATACGTCATGAGCCCGCCACTTCGCGAGAAGTGGCATCAGGACGAGCTCTGGAAGGGACTTGCGCGGAACGACCTTCAGGTCGTCTCAACCGACCACTGCCCGTTCTGCATGAACGAGGGTTTTCAGGGCCTCCCCAAACAGAAGCAGCTCGGCATCGGCGACTTCTCGAAGATCCCGAACGGCGCACCGGGTGTCGAGACGCGGATGGTGCTGCTCTACGACGGCGGCGTCGTACAAAAGCGCATCACGCTGAATCGCTGGGTCGAGGTCACCTCGACAACGCCCGCAAAGATCATGGGTATGTTCCCGAAGAAGGGCACGATCGCGGTGGGCAGCGACGCCGACATCGTCATCTGGGATCCGCGCTCGACGTCGACCATCTCCGCGAAGACGCACCACATGCGTGTCGATTACAACCCGTATGAGGGGCGCAAGGTGAAGGGGAAGGCAGCCGTCGTCCTCTCGCGCGGCGAGGTCATCGTCCAGAAGGACAAGTTCGTCGGCAAGAAGGGCCGTGGCCGCTTCATCAAGCGCGGCAGCCCTATCTTGCAAACATAGGCCGGTGGGAACTCCCGCGCTTGATCACGTCCTGCGCCACAACGTCTGGGCGACGACGACGCTCCTCGACTTCTGCCGACGACTGGATCCATCGACGCTCGAGGCCACAGCAGCGGGAACGTACGGGACGCTGGGCGGCACGCTCCAGCATCTGGTCGGCGCCGAGCAGTGGTACGTCAAGCTCCTGACCGGCGAGCTCATCGGCGCTCCCATTCGGCGCACCGAACATCACAGCCTGAACGAACTCTCCACGATCGCGGCCGCCACCGGTTCGCGCATCCTCGCCGTCGCCGCGCGGGATGATGCGGTGCGTGTCATCCAGACGAACGAAAGGCGGAGCTCGACCGTGGGCGTCGTCCTCGCCCAACTCGTGCACCACGGCAACGAGCACCGCACCCAGGTGACCACCATCCTCGGTGCCAACGGCATCGAGCCGCCGCCCGTCAGCGCCTGGGGCTATGGGCGTGCCACGGGGATCTCCGAGACCGAGGAATGACCGCGATGGATCCAAGCGACTACGAGAAGCTCGGCCAGTTCTATCTCGGTCGCGAGTACGACCTCGAGAAGAAGAGCTCGGCCGCCGGAAACCTGGTGCTCTACGACTCGAAGGACCTGGTCACTCACGCGATCGTCGTCGGGATGACCGGAAGCGGGAAGACCGGCCTGTGCATCGACCTCATCGAGGAGGCCGCCATCGACGGCGTGCCGACGATCGCCATAGATCCCAAGGGCGATCTCACGAATCTGATGCTCACGTTCCCTGACCTTCGACCGGAGGACTTCCGACCGTGGATCAATGAAGAAGACGCCGCGCGCAAAGGCGTGACGCCAGACGAGTACGCCAAGCAGCAGGCGGACCTGTGGCGGAAGGGCCTCGAGTCGTGGGGACAGAGCGGCGACCGGATCCGGCGTCTCCGGGACGCGGCCGATTTCGCGATCTACACGCCGGGGTCGACCGCGGGCATCCCGGTGTCGATCCTGCGTTCGTTCGCCGCGCCGTCCGAGCAGCTCCGCGAGGACACCGAGCTCTTCCGTGAGCGGGTGAGCACGACGGCGACAAGCCTGCTCGCGCTCGTCGGCATCGCCGCGGATCCAATCAAAAGTCGCGAGCACATCCTCATCTCGACGCTCTTCTCCGCGGCATGGGCCGAGGGCAAGGATCTGGACCTCGAGGCACTCGTCGGACGGATCCAGAAGCCGCCAATGGCACGAATCGGCGCGCTCGACCTCGAGAAGTTCTACCCGGAGAAGGACCGAGGCGAGCTCGCCATGCGGATCAACGGTCTGCTCGCGTCGCCCGGGTTCGGGGGCTGGCTCGAGGGTGAGGCGCTCGACGTGGGCGCGCTCTATCGGACTCCCGCGGGCAAGCCGCGCGTCTCGATCTTTTCGATCGCGCACCTTTCCGACGCGGAGCGCATGTTCTTCGTCGCGCTCCTCCTCAACGAGATCCTCGGCTGGGTCAGGATGCAGAGCGGCACGACGAGCCTCCGCGCGATCCTGTACATGGACGAGATCCTCGGTTTCTTCCCGCCGGTGGCGGAGCCGCCCGCGAAGCGGCCGCTGCTCACCCTCCTCAAGCAGGCGCGCGCGTTCGGTCTCGGGGTCGTGCTCGCGACCCAGAACCCGGTGGACCTCGACTACAAGGGACTCGCGAATACCGGCACGTGGCTCCTCGGCCGGCTTCAGACGGAACGCGACAAGCAGCGTGTGCTCGAAGGTCTCGAGGGCGCGGCCGCCGCGCAGAGCGCGTCGTTCGACCGTAAGTCGATGGAAGAGCTCCTGGCCGGACTCGGCAACCGCGTGTTCCTCATGAACGATGTCCACGAAGACGGTCCGGTCGTCCTCGAAACGCGGTGGGCGATGTCGTATCTGCGCGGCCCGCTCACGCGGGATCAGATCAAGGTGCTGATGAAGGGGCACCGGCCGCAGGGCGCGGCCGCCCCCGCCGCCCAGACGGACCGTGCGGCTCGCGCCGACGAAGACCAGCAGTCGCGCGAGGAACGCGACGCCGCCATCGACGCACTTCGCAAGGAATACGCGCCGAAGGTCCATCGCGCAGAGGAGAAGGCGCGGCGCGCGGCGCAGATCGTCGAGCGTGAGGAGGGACAGCTTCGCGGCGCGGGCCTGCAAACAGCGGTGTCGGCCGGCGCCACCATCCTCACTGCTATCTTCGGTCGCAAGAAGGTCAGCTACTCCACGATCGACCGAGGCACCACCACCGCGCGGGGCGCGGCGCGGGCGATGGAGCAGCGCGAGGACGTCAAACGGGCGAAGGAGAACCTCGCACAGGCAGAGCAGGAGCTCGAGGAACTGAAAGCCAAGGTCGAAGAAGAAGTCGCCAGGATCCGCGCCGCATGAGCACTCCGCCAGCGCTCCGTCAGATGAGACACGATGTGTGGGCGACGCAGCGGCTGATCGAGCGCTGCCGTGCGCTTCCAGACAGGCAGCTTGACCTGGTGGTCCCGGGCACGTACGGAACGATCCGGCGGATGCTCACGCACATCGTCAGGGCCGACGAGGGCTATCTACAGAGTCTCGACATGCTCACCGAGCCGCGCATCGAAGAGGCGGACACCACGACACTCGACGAGATCGAAAAGCATCTGGCGACGGTGCGCGCCGGGGTCGAGCGGCTGTTCCTCCAGAAGGACTTCGACCCCGACCGGCGCATGCGTCGGCGGGACGTCGAGCTCGAGCCATGGATCCTCATCACCCAGTTCTCGCATCACGGGAGCGATCACCGCTCCCAGGTGTGCACGACGCTGAGTGTCAACGGGCTCGAGGTCCCGGATCTCGACGTGTGGGCATATGGCAACGCCGAAGGGGTCATCGTTCCGGACGCAGGCTAGTCCCACAATGTCTCGGTGATCCTCGACCTCGAGGGCGCCGTTCCCCAGAGGGCGATCTCGCCGCGTCTTTGGTGGATCCTTTCGATCGCGTCCGCCACCGTCGCGGGCGCAGCGCTGCTCGTTGTGAACGCATTGCCGCATGAACAGCTGGACCGTTTCGTCGTCATTGCGAGAAGTCCATCGGTGCTCGAGCAAGCCTTCGCCAAGCCGGGACCGGCGCGCCTTCAACTCGAGCTACCCGCCGACATCGCCGTTCCCGTTCCGCCCGGCCGCGTCGTCGGTGACTACGGTCCCGGCCGACCGGCGCCGACGGTGCGCTCCTACCGGCTCCGCGGATCGAGCGACCTCGTTGTCGTGGCCATGGCGCCGGATGCGCCCAGCGTTGTCGCGCCGCCGACGCGCCCCGCGGATGCGCTGGCTATTCACGGCAGCTACGCGGTCGGCTGGATCGTCGAGCCGACGTCGCTCAGCGTCGTGCGCTGGACCGAGAACGGGATGACCTACGAGGTCTCGTCCCGCAGCCTCGGCGTTCGCGACCTCGCGCGCCTCGCCGAGCAGATCCGCTAGCTTGCCGCGGCGGTGGCTGTGGGTCGCGTCGATCGCGGTCGCAGCGATTGGCCTCGCGTTGGTCCTCGTTATTCGACTCGCGCCGGGGAGCGCACCCGTCGCTACGTCGCCGACGTCATCCAACGAAGCAAGGTCATCGGCCGCGGCCACAGCGAGCACTAGCTCCACGCCGGGGCGTTCCCCGTCCCCGCAAGTCACGGCTCCGGCGACGACCGTGAAGGGAGTCGAAGCGCATGCGCTCCCGCAGCTGACCGATCAATGGGTCTTCCTTTTGACTCGGACCTTCACCTTCAGTCCGAACGATCCCAACCTCGGGCCGCTGCCCGCTCACGACTCGGTCAAGGCCGTTCGGGTGAGCGACCGGAGCGAGGTCACGGTCGCTGCCTTCACGTCGGCGGTCACCACAGTCACTGTCGACAACCTTTTGCGCGAGCAATTCTCACCAGATGGCCGGCAGCTCGTCCTCTCGGTCGTTATCGGCGATACGGGAAGAGAACGGGCGGCGCTTGTCATCGTGGATCTCGCCACCGGTGCGGTGCGGCAGCTAACGATGGATGCCGCCTACAACGATCTTCAGCCGGCCTGGAGCCCGACCGCGAACGGGATCGCGTTCGCGCGGACTCGCATTGGAGCCGGTGATGCGGGCATCTGGGTCGTTGACGCGGGTGGTGCGATCCCGCCTCGTCAGGTTCTAGCCGACGACGCCGCTCCTGGAGTAACAGCGGTATTTAGTTGGACCGGCGACGGGAGCGGGATCGGCTTCAGACGCGGCTTCGAAACCGCGAGGTACAGCGTTCTCGAGGTCGCGACAGGAAGGATCACCCAGGTCGGCGAGCTCTTCGTCAACGGGCGCGACTGCTGCGACTGGCGTCAGGGAGGACCGGCGTTCGTTGGTGCGCTCGAGGTCAGCCCAGACAAAAGCGATCAGTCGATCGTCGTCGCCGACGACGGGCTCGGGCGCACGTCTCGCGTGCTCCTGACGCGCCCGCAGCAGACCGGAAGCGATCTCCTCGTGCGGGCGCGGTGGCGACCGGGAGCAGACGACATTCTCTACGTCTCAGTGACCGGAGATCGGTCAGGGCAGCCTTCGTCGAGCGAGATCGTGGTCACGCCATCGACGCGCGCGGCTCCGCGGTCGGTCATTCGGGCTCCGGAACAGGTGCTCGCGGCCTGGACGCCGGACGGCGCGCGGATCGTGTACTTCCAGGGGCGCGGATTCGGTGGCATCTGGATGGTGCGCCCGGATGGCTCTGATCGGCAGGGTCTCGCGAGCTTCGGCGGAGTCCCCGAAGCGAACATCCGCCAACTCGATCTTGCGGTCGTCGGTTACTAGCTTCTCGGCGCGCAGGCTGTCATCGCGAAGCGCGCGGCGGCGAGATCGTTCCGCCGCGCCGGTACGAGGCGAACAACAGCGGTGTCGAGGCCGGCCGCGAGTTTCTCGAACGCTCCTCGTGCCCCCTTGGGCGGGCCCCAGTAACCGACGCGGCGCAGGAACTTGTCGGGGAAGCGTGCCGCGAGCTCGTCCTCGCTCGCGCCGGCCCCACGGCGCGACTCGAGCTCATCCAGCACCGAGCCGAAGCCCATGCGCGCGAAGTGCCCGCGGTACCCCTTCGTCTTGTCCGCGCCCGGCCGCGCGAGCGCGTATGTCATCACCATCTTCGCGAACGCCGTCCGGGCCGCGGTTTCGTCCTCATCCACGCAGATGCGGATGTATTCATGGATCGCGACGCTCCGCGGGTCGCGATCGGCTTGGCGCGCGCCCTCCGCGACCCGCTCGCGGCTCCACGCGACCTGCTCGGCGCTGCACCAGTTCAGCGCCGCACCGTCGTAGCGCTCACCGGCGAGGTGGAGCATCTGCGGCCCGAGCGCACCTAAGTAAACGCTCCCCGGGAAGCGTGGCCGCAGCGCATCGACGGCGTCACGCATCACACGTATCGGCGAAGCGGTGAGTCGACCGCTGCCGATCCCGAGCGTGAACCGGCCGGCGCAGCGCCGATACGTGTCCTTGGCGATGGATGCGAGGTCCGCAATGGACCACCCGGAGAGCGGCGCGACCGCGATCCCGGTCGCGAGTCGGCTCGACTCGTGCCACAGCGCGCAGATACCGAACGGCTCTGGCGTGCTCCCGATGGGGGTCCAGAGGCTCGCATATCCAAGTGTCGCGGCCTCGCGCGCGAGGAGGCGCTGATCGTCCTCGCTCAGCGCGTATCGGGTATCGACGCCGAGACCGATCTCCATGGCGACGCTCAGCCGGTCCGCGTCAACGCGTGGGCGTGTCGCGGTGCTCCTGGATCGCTGGCGCGCCCGTCTCGTCGAAGGTGCTGAACCCTGCTCAAGGCTCTTGGCCTTTCAAGGCCCCTGTCCTGTTGGACCAGGACGGCTGCCTGTTCCCGGTGACGCTATCAGTGGCCATGTATCCTGCTGAACCGTCAGGCCTACGGGCGCCATCTAGTTCTTCGATCAGCGGCGCGGGGGTCTGTGATTCGGAGGTGGGGTAAAGAGCAAGACGTCGTGCGCGTTTGCTGAGGAGCGCGCGGGTTGACGAACAAAGTGGGGAGATTCGAGGACACCGTCTGCGGCAGTTAGCGCGACGAAAAGCGAATCTCCGCACGCGCGTGGGGGAGGAACTCTATGAGTCGTCGCGTTGCAGCCTTCACCGTCGTCTTGGCTCTATCACTCGTCGGCACACTGGCCGGCCCGGCGCATCCGGCGCGGGCCCTCACGACGAGGAGTCAGAACATCGCGCTGGTCCCGAGCGCCATCGGAAGGATCAACATGGGTGGGACACTTCCCACGAGCATCGTGGGACGGCTGGGCGTCCCCGCGGGGTACAGCCCGAGTTTCACGCAGGTCCTTCCCGAGACGATCGCCACCGGAGGGGCGGGAGTCCTTTCGGGATTCGACACCGCCGCGCTCGTCGGGATCTGCGACATCGGCGATTTTCTCTCGGGCGCGCACGGGCCTAATTTCAAGACGAACATCGAGTCGTTCGTAACGAACGGCGGCAAGCTCATCATCTGGGACTCCGAGTGCACGAGCACGAACTACAGCAACTTCGTGTACCCGTTCACGACGAGCAATCCTGGCGCCGCGGGCGCGATGGGGACGCTGACCGATGTCGAAGAGAATTCACTCTCCAGCAGCATTCCGGCCAACGACTCATTCGTCAACGTCGTCGCGGTCAGCACCCAGGTAGACGCCGTGGGCGACGCCAACGTGTTCGTCACGTTCAATCAGAACTGGTGCACGGATCTTCGCGCGCTGAACACGCTGGGTGTGAACGGACCCGTGCAAACGTACGCGCGCCTCGGATCCGGTCTCATCATCTACAGCGGGCTGGACAAGGACGCGATGAGCAACACGAGCCCGAGCTTCGACAAGGCCAGCCTGTCCGGTCAGGTCCATCTTCAGCGCATCTGGCTGCTGCAGCTCCTGCAACCGTTCAACCCTGACAGCCTGCCCTGCGGTGTGAAGGTCTTCGGACTCTCGCTCATGCCGAAGACCGCCACCAACCCCGGAGGCAGCGCTCACACCGTCACCGCACATGTGACCACGAACGCAAGCCCGACACCCGGTGTCACCGTGACCTTTACCGTGACGCTTGGTCCTAACGTCGGCACCACCGGAACGGGCGTGACCAACGCGAGCGGCGACGCGACATTCACGTATACGAGCAACGGCGCCGCCGGAACCGACACGATCGAGGCGACCGCGACGCTCACGGGTACTGGCGGCGTGCCAACGCCCGTAAAGGACACCGCCACGAAGACGTGGATCGTGACCGATCCGCCGATCACTGCAAGCGGGGTGACATTCAACGCGACCGAGGGCACGGCTTTCACCGGCACGGTCGCGACCTTCACCGATCCGGACCCGCTGTCGACCGCGGCGGAGTACGACGCCACGATCGACTGGGGCGATAGCTCACCCATCGACATGGGCGTGATCAGCGGGCCGACGGGCGGTCCGTTCACCGTCAGCGGCACGCACATGTACGCCGAGGAGGGGACATTCCAGGTCAGCGTCGTGATCACCGACAAGGACAATCTGTCTAACACCGCCACCGCGCACTCGACGGCCAAAGTCGGAGATGCTCCGCTGTCGTCGAAGTGCTTGATGCCACCGTTCGTGCTGCAGACGTACAGCGGACCAACGGCAGGGTTCACCGACCAGAGCTCAACTGGGACGCTGAGTGATTTCACCGCGACGATCAACTGGGGCGACAGCTCCAGCTCATCGGGCACGATCGCTGGCGCCGGTGGTAACTCGCCGTACACGGTCAGCGGCAGCCACACCTACACCACCACTGGGTCTTTCACAGTCACCACGATCATCAACGACACAGGTGGCAGCACCACCACCGCCACGTGCACAGTTACTGTCGTCCCGTTCGCCACGGAAACGGGCGGAGCGTTCGTGATTGGTGACCTGGAAGCCGGGCTCGGCAACCACGTCACGTGGTGGGGCAGTCACTGGGCGAATATCAATCTCACGAGCGGGGGAGCGCCGCCCGACGCGATGAAGGGCTTCGCTGAAGAGGCCACCTTCCTTGGGCCTATGCCGAGCTGCGGTGGAATTTGGGCGACGGACCCCGGCAACTCCACGCCGCCTCCACCCAGCGTCTCCAAGTTCATGGCCGTTATTGTCTCGAGCAACGTCACCAAGTCGGGTTCGGTCATTAGCGGTGACATCAAACAGGTGGTCATCGTCGAAAATGACCCCGGCTACGAACCGAACCCGGGCCGCCCCGGGACCGGGACCGAGCTCGCGATCATCTGCACGTCGCCCTAAGACGCCACATTCGCGAAACGCGAAAGGAAGGGGCCCGCCTCGTGGCGGGCCCTTCCCGTTATCCGCCTAGCATGTTTGGCGTGGGGACCGATCCGCTCGCGGGCTTCAATCCCGCGACCCGGGCCTGGTTCGAGGCGACGTTCCAGGCGCCAACGCGGGCACAGGAGCTCGCCTGGCCGGCCATCGCCCGGGGCGAGAACGCGCTCGTCCTCGCCCCGACGGGATCCGGCAAGACGCTCGCGGCATTCCTTGCCGCGATCGACCGGCTCATGTTCTCCCCCGCACCGACGAAACCGCGGACCCGGATCCTGTACATCTCGCCGCTGAAGGCCCTCGCCGTCGACGTCGAGCGCAACCTGCGCGAGCCGCTCGTCGGGATCATGCGGCAGGCGCAGCGTCTGGGCATCCCGTACCGCGAGCCCACCGTCGCGATACGGACGGGCGATACGCCGTCGCGCGAGCGCGCGCGCTACCAGCGCGAGCCGGCGGACATCCTCATCACTACGCCGGAGTCGCTGTACCTCATCCTCACAAGCCTCGCGCGCGACGCTCTGCGAAGCGTGGAGAGCGTCATCGTCGACGAGATCCACGCGGTGGTCCCGTCCAAGCGGGGATCGCACCTCGCGCTTTCGCTCGAGCGGCTGGAGGAGCTGCGCGGCCGGGGCGCGCCCAAGCTGCAGCGCGTCGGCCTCTCCGCGACGCAGCGTCCGCTCGACGAGATCGCGCGGTTCCTCGGCGGCCTCGACGACGGCATCCCGCGCGCGGTTCGGGTGCTGGACGCCGGGCGGAAGAAGACGCTCGAGCTTCGCGTCGAAGTCCCGGTCGAGGACATGACGCGCCTGGGCGAGCCGGCCGAGATCCCAACCGGGCCCGTGACCGCGGTCCAGCGCTCGTCGATCTGGCCCGCGATCCACCCGCAGATCCTCGAGCTCATCCGCTCGCACCGCTCGACGCTTATCTTCGTGAACTCCCGGCGCCTCGCAGAGCGCCTCGCGGGCGCGCTCAACGAGCTCGCGGGCGAAGAGCTGGTCCACGCGCACCATGGCTCGATCGCGCGAGAGCAGCGGCTCCGCATCGAGGATGACCTCAAGTCCGGTCGTCTCCCCGCGCTCGTCGCGACCAGCTCGCTCGAGCTCGGCATCGACATGGGCGCGATCGATCTGGTCATACAGGTCGAGTCGCCGCCGTCGGTCGCGAGCGGAATGCAGCGGATCGGACGTGCCGGCCACCGCATCGACGAGCCGTCGACCGGCGTGATCATCCCGAAATACCGCGGTGATCTGCTCGCGAGCGCGGCGATCACCGAAGGCATGTTCGCCGGCGCGGTCGAGCCAATGCGCTATCCGAGAAACCCGCTCGACATCGTGGCGCAGCAGATCGTCGCCATGACCGCGATGGACGACTGGGCGGTCGACGACCTCGAGCGCGTCATCCGTCGCGCCGCGCCGTTCGCGGAGCTACCGCGCAGCGCGTTCGAGGGTGTGCTCGACATGCTCTCGGGCCGCTATCCATCGGACGAGTTCGCGGAGCTGCGGCCGCGCGTCGTCTGGGATCGGACCGCGGGCGTCGTCCGCTCGCGGGAGGGCGCGAAGGTCGTGGCGATCTCGAATGGCGGCACGATTCCGGACCGCGGGCTCTACGGTGTCTTCCTCGCGGGCGCGGAGAAGGGCAAGGGCCGCGTCGGCGAGCTCGACGAGGAGATGGTCTTCGAAACGAAGGAGGGCGACGTCTTCCTCCTCGGCGCGTCGAGCTGGCGGGTCGAGGCGATCACGCAGGACCGCGTGCTTGTCTCGCCCGCGCCAGGGGTTCCGGGCCGGATGCCCTTCTGGCACGGTGAGAACGTCGGCCGTCCGCTGGAATTCGGTCGTGCCATCGGCGCGCTTGCCCGCCGCATGCGCTCCCTTCCCGCGGACGAGGCGACGAATGAGCTCGTGACGAAACACGCGCTCGCCGAAGGCGCGGCGCGCAATCTCCTGCAGTACCTGCGCGATCAGGAGGCCGCGACGGGTGCGGTGCCCGACGATCACACGATCGTCATCGAACGCTATCTCGACGACATGGGTGACTGGCGCGTTTGCATCCTGAGCCATTTCGGCGCGCGGGTGCACGCGCCCTGGGCGATGGCGATCGGTGCCATGGTGCGCGAGCGGAACGGCGACGAGCCGGACATCCTCTGGACGAACGACGGCATCGTGGTGCGCTTCCCAGGGACCGCGGAGCCGCCACGGGTCGACCTGCTCCTTCCCGATCCGGACACCGTGAGCGATCTCGTCCAGGCGTCGCTCGCCGTCGGCGGCGGCGGCGCGCGCGCCGCGAACCTTGGCGCGCCGACGACGGCGCTCTTCGCGGCACGCTTCCGCGAGAACGCGGCTCGCGCGTTGCTCCTGCCGAGGCGGCGCCCGGGACAGCGCGCGCCACTCTGGCAGCAGCGCAAGCGCGCCGCCGATCTCCTCGCCGTCGCGAGCCGGTACGAGGCGTTCCCCATGGTCCTCGAGACGTACCGCGAGGTGCTGCAGGACGTCTTCGACATGCCCGGCCTCGCCGAGATCCTCGCGGAGATCCGCGCGCGCAAGCTCCGCGTCGTCACTGTCGACACCCGTGCGCCGTCGCCGTTTGCAGCGTCCCTCCTTTTCAATTACGTCGCCAACTTCATGTACGAGGGCGATGCGCCGCTGGCGGAGCTGCGCGCACAGGCGTTGACGGTCGATCCATCGCAGCTCCGCGCGCTCCTCGGCGAGGTGGAGCTTCGCGAGCTCCTCGACCAGGACGCGGTCATTGATCTCGAGCTCACGCTCCAGCATCTGACGCGCGAGCGCGCGGCCCGTCACGCCGACGGCATCCACGAGCTGCTCCTTCGCCTCGGGGATCTCACGGCCGACGAGATCGCGGCTCGAAGCGCCGAGCCCGCGGCGGTGAACGGCTGGATCTCGACGCTCGTGAGCGAGCGCCGTGTCCTCGACGTTCGCATCGCCGGAGAC
>Ga0209161_10003579_pt1 | contig 12501 bp, 10 predicted proteins | sample GraSoiAngelo_155_FD_186169 | JGI IMG/M metagenome (GOLD analysis project Ga0209161, IMG submission 186169) | Grasslands soil microbial communities from the Angelo Coastal Reserve, California, USA - 14_1009_13_30cm (SPAdes) (version 2) | ecosystem: Environmental > Terrestrial > Soil > Grasslands...
GCAGCGGCGACCTGCCGTTCATCACAGCTGCGTCGAGCAACCCGAAGTTCACCGAGCAGGGCTACGACAACGTCTTCCGCATGGTCAGCCGCGACGACGCGGAGGGCCCGGCGGACGTCAGCTTCATACAGCAGTTTCTGAAAGCCTCGAAGATCGCGATCATGCACGACAACACCACGTACGCCAAGGGCCTCGCCGACTCGGCGAAGCAGGCGGCGCAGGCGGCCGGGATCACGGTCACCTACTTCGACGCCATCACTCCGGGTCAGAAGGACTACACGGCCGCGCTGGTGAGGGTTGGAACTGGTAACCCGGACGTGCTGTTCTACACCGGTTACTACCCGGAGTTCGGACTCCTCGCCAAAGAGTACGTGTCGCTTTCCCCGTCCTTCAAGCTCGACGGTGACTCCGCGGACGTCGACCCGAGCGTGATCAAAGTCGCCGGCGCCGCACTCACCAACCCGGGGATAACGATCACCACGCTGCCGACAACGGAGTTCATCCACAACGCCAAGAACGACAAGTTCACCAGCGAGTACCAGGCCAAGTACGGAGGGGCGCCGGGCGACTACTCGTCATACGAGTACGACGGGATGATGACGCTGGCGCAAGCCTTGAAGAACAATGGCGGCAAGACCGACGCCAAGAGCCTCAACCCTGCCATCCACGCGGTCAAGATCTCCGATGGAATCACAGGAAGCATCGCTTTTGACAGCAAGGGCGACCGGCCGGCGCCGGAGTTCCTGGCTGTGCATGCGGTCGGGAGCCCGCCCGCGTTCCAGCCCATTGCAATTCGTCAGAACGGAAAATGGGTCGCATCCAGCTAGCGATTTAGAGCTCAACGGAGAGGTGGGGCGCCGCGCGACCCCACCTCTTTTTTTGTTGTGTGCGTCAGGCGCTCGAGACTGACTCGAACCCGCCGAGGTAGGCCTTCTGAACCCTCTCGTCCCGAGCGAGCACGGCCGCCTCGCCTTCGAGTGCGATCCGGCCAACCTCGATTACGTATGCGTAGTCGGCGATAGCCAGCGCCTGGCGCGCGTTCTGCTCCACCAGGAGCACCGCCGCCCCCCGGTCCGCGATCCGCCGGACGGTCTTCAAGACGCTCCTGGCGAGGATCGGCGCCAGTCCCAACGAAGGCTCGTCGAGCATGAGCACCTTGGGGTCGGACATCAGAGCTCTTCCGATGGCCAGCATCTGCTGCTCGCCGCCAGACAGCGTGCCGGCCAGCTGCATTCGTCTTTCCGCAAGCCTGGGAAACAGCTCGAAAACGGCGGCCTTGCGGGCCTTCACGAGCTTGCCGTTCGATCGAAGGAGGTAGCCGCCCAGGTTGAGGTTCTCGTCGACATTCAGGATGTTGAAGATCCGCCTGCCCTCAGGCACGTGGCTGAGACCAAGGCCCACGATCACGTGCGCAGCGACGCCGACAAGGCTCTTGCCGTCGCAGGTGATCGATCCGCTGCGCGGACGCAGAAGCCCGGAGATCGTCCGGAGCGTCGTCGTCTTGCCGGCTCCGTTGCCTCCGAGGATTGCGACGATCTGTTTGGGCTGCGCGTCCAGGGAGATGCCCTTGAGGGCTTCGATGTTGCCATAGAAGACGTGGAGATCTCGAACTTCGAGGAGGGCCAAAAGCGCCTACGCTTCCTGCACCGCGCCTAGCTCATCATCTTCCCGTCCGAGATAGGCCTCGATCACGGCCGGGTTCTGCTGGATCGCGGCTGGTTTGTCGAGCGCGATGAGCACGCCGTGATCGAGCACAGCGATCCGGTCCGAGACACGCATCACCAGCGACATGTCGTGCTCGATCAGGACAACGGTGATGCCGAGATCACGAATCTTGCGGATGATGCCCATCAGCTCGAGCTTCTCGGTCGGATTCATGCCCGCGGCGGGCTCGTCGAAGAGCACGAGGTGCGGATGCGCAGCGAGGGCACGCGCGATCTCCACCCTGCGCTGGTCCGCATATGAAAGCTCCGTGGCGAGCCGGCCCGCAAGCGACTCGAGGCCGACGAAGCTCAGCCAGCGGCGTGACTCCTGTAGCGTGCGCAGCTCGTCCTTTCGCTCGCCAGGCGTGTGCAGCATCGCCTGCCAGGTCATGGTGCGGTGGCGCGGATACAGGCCAACCATCACGTTCTCGAACACGGCCATGTTCTTGAAGAGCCGGATCCCCTGGAAGGTTCGGCCGATGCCGCGCGCGACGACCACGTGTGGACGCAGCCCGACCACGGACCGGCCGTCGAACAAGATGCGTCCCCGCCTGGGCCTCTGTACCCCGGTGATGCAGTTGAAAAGCGTCGTCTTGCCGCCGCCGTTGGGACCGATGATGCTGAAGATCTCGCCGCGCCTTACCTGGAACGAGACGTTGTCGACGGCGCGCAAGCCGCCGAACTGCTGCGTCACCCCGTGCACCTCGAGCAGCACGTCGCCGGCGCTCGAGGACTTGTGGCCGGCGGCAGTGTGCCGGAGGTCGCGCTCCACAATCTGGGCCTGGTGCTCGCGGAGGATCCTCGCCGCAACGTCTTCGGGTTCCTCCTCCTGCAAGCCGTAGAAGGGTTTCGGCTTGCGCCTGATCCGCGGCCACAGGCCTTGTGGCCGCAGCAGCATCATCCCGACGAGCAGGACGGCGAAAAAGAGCAGTCGTTGGTCGGCGAACTGGCGGAGGACCTCCGGCAGGCCGACGACGACGAGCGCGCCGAGCAGCACGCCTGGCAGGCTGCCGGTGCCTCCGAGCACGATCACGATCAGGACGAGCACGGAGAGCTGGAACGTGAAGCTGGTGGGGTCGATGGCTCCGATACGGGTGGCGAAGAATGCTCCTGCAAGGCCGCCCCACATGCCGCCCATCACGTAAGCCAGGAGCTTTAACCGCAGCGACGGCACGCCGACGGATTCGGCGGCGAACTCGTCATCTTTGATCGCCACCCATCCTCGGCCGAGCCGCGAGTGGTCGAGGTGGTGGGCGAAGATCATCGCGATCGCGAGCAAGACGAGGCCGACGACGAAAAAATCAGCCTGTGTGCTGAGCTCGTAGCCGAAGAAGTTCGGCCATGGGATGTTGAGGATTCCGTTCGGGCCGCCGGCGTATTCCCAATTGTTGAACGTGATGCGCGTCATCTCGCCGAAGCCCAGGGTCACGATCGCGAGGTAGTCGCTGCGCAGCCGCAGGGTTGGGTAGCCGAGTATGGCTCCAGCCGTGCCGGTGAACAGGACGGCAAACGGCAGCGTCGCGAAAAAGGTCCAGTGAGCCTGGGTCATCAGCAGCGCGCTGGTGTACGCGCCGATGGCGAAGAACGCCGCGTATCCCAGGTCGAGAAGGCCGGCGTATCCGACGACGATGTTCAGACCGAGGCCTAGCATCGCGTAGGTCGCAACCGAAACTGCGACGGACGTGACGTAGTCGTCGCCGTTGAACACGACGGTAGCGCCGATCAGCGCCAGCACGACGATGACACGCGACCAGAAAGGGGTGCGGTTGAACCGATCTCGCATCGGCGCGTACCTGCGTCCAATCGGGTGGTCGGCCAGTCGAGCGATCACATTCGTTCCGCTACACGCTCACCGAAGAGACCTGTGGGCTTGACGATGAGGACTGTGATGAGGACGCCGAACACGACCACGTCCTCCCAGGTGCCGGAAAGGTAACCCGTGGTGTAAGCCTCGAGAAGGCCGATCAACAGACCGCCCGCCATGGCGCCCGGGATGTTGCCGATGCCGCCCAGCACCGCGGCGGTGAAAGCGCGGAGGCCGAGCAGGAATCCCATCGTGAACTGGATCTGGACGTAGTAGATGCCGAGCATCACGCCCGACGCTGCGGCGAGCATCGCCCCGAGCACAAACGCGATGCGGATGACGGCGTCGACGTTGATTCCCATCAACCTGGCGGCGTCGTGATCAACCGCCAGGGCGCGCATGGCGGTGCCCATCGTCGTGCCCTGGATGAAAGCCACGAGGCCACCCATCAAGAGCAGGCTTGCGATTACAAGCGCGATCTGCACATATGTGACGTGGACCGGTCCGACGAAGAATCCGCTGAGCGGAAGCAGGTTCGGCGGGTAGGCCTGGATTGCGGGGCCCCAGATGAGCTCGGATGCGTTCTGGAGGAGAAGCGACATCCCGAGGGCGGTGATCAGGATCGCCAGCAGCGACCGCCGCAGCAGCGGCTTGTAGGCGAACTGGAGAATGCCGATGTTGATCACCGCCGTGCCGATCATCGGGATCACGAACGCGATCACCAGCGCGATGTAGATCGGGAGATGCTCGAACCCGAAAGAGACCAGCAGCGTCCAGCCGAGGAAGGCGCCCACCATCGAAAGGTCTCCCTGGGCGAAGTTGATGAGGCGGATGATGCCGTAGACGATGGTGTAACCAAGGGCTACGAGCGCGTAGAACGACCCGACCGTCAGGCCGATCACGGTGTACTGCAGAAACACGCCCATGTCGCGCCCCACCTCCTGGCACGCCGCTGACTGTCTGCTTCCCCTTGGCTCAAAGACAGCCTCGGTAGCGGGTATGGTACAGGTGGCTTCCACGACCGGACGGCCCCGGTTTTCGAAGCGTGCAGCACGGCGCACGGAGGAGATGCGATGGAGCGGCTCGACCTTGCCGTGTTGGGCGGCGGAGTGGCGGGCCTGACCGCCGCCTACCTTCTGCGCGACGCCAACCTCGAGGTGTTTGACTCCGCCGGCTACATCGGCGGCAGGACGCGGTCGCTCCAGCAGCCGGACGGTATCTGGCTGAACACGGGCGCGCAGTATGTCTCCACCGACAGGATCAAAGTCGTCGAGCTGGCCGATGCGGTGGGGGCAAAGCTGCTTCGGGACGACAACCTGGGGGAGTACTGGCGCGGCCTGTATCCGGGAGACCCAGACACACGCTCGGAAATCGAGAGCTGCATCGAGCGGATCAGCGCCGAGCAAATGCAGCGCCGCCCCGCGACGCTCCCGGAGCTGGACGACGTTGCGTTCGACCAGTGGCTGGGTGAGGTATCGCCGGACACCCATCGGTTCTTCGACCGCTGGTGCCAGATCATGAACTCGGGCTCGTCGGTCGAGATCTCCCTTTACGGCGCCTTGTGGCTCTGGGGCGATCAGCGCAGCACGCCGTGGACTGACCGGCCGGTGCCCCGCCACGACCGCGGTGATTGCGTCTTCGACGGTGGAACCAACGAGCTCACCAAGGCCCTTGCTCGGGCGATCGGCGACCGTGTCTCATTGAGCTCTCGGGTCGCCTCGGTGCGGGAGGCGGATGGCGGATACGCAATCGAGGTGCTCGACGACAGCGGAACGCGTGAGGTCTGGGCCCGCCGCGTCATCTCGGCGCTGCCGGCCTCCGTCGCCGCCGAAGTGATCGATGAGCTGCCGGGCTGGAAGCTGCAGGCCCTCAAGGCAATTCGGTACGGCCGTTTCATGACGACGAACATCGTGGTGAGCGCAAATGACGCGCGCCTCACTCGCTACCCGCTCACCGCCGGGCGGTCGGACGTCGCCTACAACCTGGACGCTTTCGTCATCAGAACGCCCGGCAATTTCGACGAGCACGGAGGTTGCTTCCACAACATCGTCGGCGACCCGACAGCTCGCGTGATCTGGGACGACCCCGACCACACGATCAAGACGGGCACCCTGCGCGAGCTGTTCCGACACCACCCCGAGTACCGCGATCGGGTAGTGAGGGTTGAAGTGCAACGATGGCCCTATGGCATGCCGTTGTACAGCGTCGGCCGCATGAAGACGTACGAGCAGTTGGCCGAGCCGGTGGGGGGCATCCACTTCTGCGGCGACTACACCTGGGCTTCCAACATGGAGGGCGCGGCGCTGAGCGGCGAACGTGCCGCGAGACAGATCCGCGGAACGCCGGCGTGAGCCGCGGCCAGAACGACGCTGAGCAAGAATAGGCCCGTGGAGAGCAGACGCTCAGTTCTGTTGCCGGACGGAACGGTCGCCCCGGGGGCGAAGTCGCGTATGGAGGAGGAATTTCTCCTCGAAGCCCTGCGCTGGATGATGAAATCCCGGCTCTACGACCAGCGGGTGATCGCACTGCAGCGGCAGGGTGAGTTCGGCGTCTACTCGCCCGGCACGGGCCAGGAGGCCTCCATCATGGGCTCGGCGATGGCGGTCGATCCGGCTCGCGACTGGATGGTGCCCCAGTACCGCGAGCTCATGGCAACCGTCCACCATGGACTTCCCCTCGAGGTGATCACCGCCCAGTACCTCGGGAAGATCGGGCCGGCGCGCATCCCCGATGGGGTCAATGTGCTGCCGACGCAGGTTTCTATCGCCGCACAGCTACCTCATGCGACCGGGCTCGCGTGGGGCCTCCGCCTGCGCGGGCAAGACTCCGTCGTGATCGCGTACATCGGCGACGGCGGCTCCTCGGAGGGCGATTTCCACGAGGCGCTGAACCTGGCGGGGGTCGTGAAGGCGCCGATCGTGTTCTTCCTCCAGAACAACCAGTGGGCCATCTCGACGTCGCGGCGGGTCCAGTCGGCGACCCGCAGCTTCGCCCTGCGTGCGGCCGGATATGGGCTGGAGGGCGCCGAGGTGGACGGGAACGACGTCATGGCCGTCTATGACGTCACGTCCGAGGCGGTCGCGCGCGCGCGCGGCGGGGGCGGGCCGAGTCTCATTGAGGCGGTCACGTATCGGATGGGCTTCCACAACACGACCGACAACCCGTCGCGCTACCAGGACCCAAAGGAATACGAGGAAGCGCGCTCGCGCGACCCGATCGAGCGCGTCCAGAAGTACCTGGTCGCCCTTGGGTTGTGGGACGCGAACCGCGAGGCCGCGCTGACCGACGAGCTGCGTGAAGAGAACGACCGTGCGCTTCAGCTCGCACGCTCCGCCGCCGCGCCCCGACCCGAGGACGTCTTCGCGAATGTCTATCAGGACCCGCCTCCGCGACTGGTTCGGCAGAGAGCCGAGCTGCTCGACGGTCACGACGCATGAGATGACGCAGCGCAACATCGTCGAGGCGATCAACAGCGCGCTGGCCGAGGAGATGGAGGCGGATCCTCGAGTCATGGTGCTCGGCCTGGACGTCGGCAAGCTGGGCGGCGTGTTCAGGACGACCAGCGGCCTGGTCGAGCGGTTCGGCGCCGACCGCGTCGTCGACACGCCGCTCGCGGAGGCGAGCATCATCGGAGCCTCGCTTGGACTTGCCATCGCCGGCATGGTTCCGGTGGCCGAGATCCAGTTCCTCGGCTTCACGGCGCAAGGCTTCCACCAGCTCGGTCCGCAGCTGGGCAAGTACCGGCAGCGCTCGCGTGGGCGCTACCACTGCCAGGTCACGATCCGCGCCCCGTTCGGAGGCGGAATTAAGAGCCCGGAGTTCCACTCCGATGCGGTCGAGGCCGAGTTCGTCCAGACCCCGGGAATCAAGATCGTCATGCCGTCGAACCCGTACGACGCCAAGGGCCTGCTGCTCGAGGCGATCCGCGACCCCGACCCGGTCCTCTACTGCGAGCCCGACCGGCTGTACCGGGCCGGCCGGTCCGAAGTCCCTGACGGCGGCTACACCGTGCCGTTCGGAAAGGCGGCGGTGGTTCGGGAGGGAGAACACGTCACGCTGGTGGCCTGGAGCGCCGCCGTCGAGCTGTGCATGAGAGCCGCGGAGAAGCTCGTGGCGGAAGGAGTGTCGGCGACCGTGGTCGACCTGCGGACGCTGGTGCCGCTGGACGTGGAGACGCTTTGCGCACAGGTCGTCAAGACGGGCCGGTGCGTGATCGTCCACGAGGCGCCCCTCTCCGCTGGATTCGGCGCGGAGATTGCCGCCACCCTGATGGAGGAAGTTTTCTACGACCTAGATGCACCCGTGCGGCGCGTCGCTGCGTTCGACGTACCTTTTCCGGCCGCGTCCCTCGAGGACTACTACCTGCCGTCGGTGGACCGCGTGCTCGCGGCGGTGCGCCGGACGCTGGAGAGCTAGGCTCAGAGGTCGACTGTAGTACCGGCTCCTCGCGCGACGGCTTCGCGGTAGACGAGACCCGCGGCGGCGAGGTCCTCGACCGCGTGGCCCATCGACTTGTAGACCGTGATCTCATCGGGTGAGCGGCGGCCGGGCCGTGTGCCGAGGAGCATCTCTCCGACCTCGGTCGCGGTGTTCGGATCCATTCCCGCCAGCTCAAAGCAGCCCGCGGGCGGCGGCAGGAACGCGGCCGCTCGAGACTCGACGAACAGGTGAGCCGCCTCGACCAGTCGTCTATCCAGCTCGCCCGACGGCGCCGCGTACCCGACCGACGTGACGTGGGCGCCGGGCGCAACCCACTCGCGGCGGATTACTGGTTCGCCCGAGTGCGTGCACAGGGCGACGACATCAGCTCCGCGCACGGCTGCCTCGAAGCTTTCGACGGCGCGCGCCCGGGGATCGAGCTTCGCCAGCCGCCGCGCGCTCTCCACTGTCCGCGAGGCGACGCGGATCTCGGCGAATCGCCGCACGCGCGGCATCATCTCCAGATGGGCGTGCCCCTGCACCCCGGCACCCAGGATCGCGAGCACGCCGGCATCCTCTCTTGCGAGATGACGAACCGAGACGGCGGCGCCGCCGGCCGTGCGGATCGCCGTGATTCGCGTGCCGTCCATCACCGCGACCGGAGAACCGGTTTCGGGGTCGAAGAGCGCGATCAGGGCCTGGTGCGACGGCAGGCCTGTCGCGTCGTTGTGCGGGAACACCGTGACGAGCTTCACGCCCAGGCCGAGGCCTTCTCCATAACCCGGCATCGACGCCAGCCAGCCCTCGTTCTCCCCGTCGACGGCGGTGCGGGCGGGAACTTCTACCCGGCCCGAGCTCAGCGCGCGAAATCCTTCTTCCAGCGCTTCGAGAAGGCGATCGAGGTCCAGCAGAGCAGTCACGTCCGCCTGGCTCAATATCAAGAGCTTCACGCGCGGGCCGGATCGTACCCGACCCGAGCCGACGGCTTGTGGCACGCTCAGTGGCGCATGAAACGCTCGGCGCGGGGGATCCTCGAGGACCTCGTCCGGATCCCGTCGGAGACCGGCGGCGAGCAGGCCGCGGCGGGGGCGTTCGCCGGATGGTGCGAAGAGGCGGGCATGGAGGTCGCGAAGGAGGATGTCGAGCCCGGCCGGTGCAACGTCGTCGCCCGCTGGAACGTCGGCCGCCGACCCCACGTGCTTCTGACCGGCCACCTCGACACCGCCCCGGTGGGGGACGGCTGGACGCGCGATCCCTTCGGCGCGGAGGTCAGCGGCGGCCGGCTCTACGGCCGCGGCGCGTGCGACATGAAGGGCGGGCTCGCCGCGATGCTGGGCGCGATCTTCGAGCTGCGCCGGCGAGGCGAGGAGCCGGCCGGCGACGTCACGCTGGCGGCGGTTGCGGGGGAAGAGGAGGATTCAGCAGGCACTCGAGCCCTTGTCGGCCGCGGCATCCGCGCTGACATGGCGGTCCTGTCCGAACCCACGGCGATGCAGCTGGTCATCAGCAACCGGGGCTTGTTGAACTTTCGGGTCGTCGTCAAGGGCGCGTCGGCGCACGCTTCGGCGCCCGAGCTCGGACGCAACGCGATCAACGCGGCCGCCGTGGTCGTGCTCGAGCTGCAAGCCGTCAACGACGAGCTTGCGCGGCGCCCTCATGCAGTGTTTGGCGCGGCGAGCCTGACGGCCGGGACGATCCACGGCGGCACGCGTCCGTACGTCGTGCCGGACCGCTGCGTGGTCGAGATCGACCGCCGCGTCAACCCGGGCGAGACGACCGCCAAGGTCCTCGAGGAGATCGAGTCTGCGCTAGCCCGCGTTCGGCTTCGCGTGCCGTGGCTCGAGGTGGTGGTCGAGTCGGGCCCTGACTACCTCGCGTTCGAGATTCCCGAAGAGCACGACCTGGTACGCGCGCTGAAATCAGCCATGGCCGCCGCGGGCGTCCCGCCTCGGATCTCGTCCTGGCGCGCCGCCAGCGACGCGGGCTTCTTCGTTCACACGGCGGGGATACCATGCGTGCTGTTCGGACCCGGCGACATAGAACAAGCCGCGCATCGGCCGGACGAATGGATCGATCTCGACGAGCTTCAGAAAGCGCAGCGGGTGTTCGAGTGTCTGCTGCTTGGCGGACGACCGTCCAGGCAGGTGCCAAGGAGGTAATCGTGGCGGCTTTTCCCGGCGAGGAGTACGAGCAGAGACTGGCAAGAACGCGCGCCCGGATGGTGGACGCGGAGGTTGACGTGCTGTTAGTCACCGACCCCGCGAACATGAACTACCTCACCGGATACGACGCGTGGTCGTTCTACGTGCCGCAGGCCGTGATCGTGCCCCTGAAGGCCGGAGCTCCGCTGTGGGTCGGGCGAGGCATGGACGCTCAGAGCGCGATTCTGACCACCACGCTCCCTCACGAACACATCCTCAGCTACGCGGACGATTACGTGGAGTCAAGCGTCAAGCATCCGATGCAGCACGTGGCGTCTGTGCTCGCGGACCACGGGTTCGGGAAGGCCCGCATCGGGTACGAGGGAAGCGCGTACTTCTTCACCGCCCGCAACCTGCAGGTCCTCACCCAGTCACTGCCGGATGCCCGTTTCGATGACGTCGACCTTCTTGTCAACTGGGTGCGCACTGTCAAGTCGCCGAGCGAGATCGAGGTCATGCGCCAGGCCGCGCGGATAGTCGAGCGCGTGATGCAGGTCGCGATCGATGCAGTTGCCGTGGGCACGCGGCAGTGCGATGCGGCCGCGCTCATCTCCGAGGCCCAGATCCGGGGCACCGAGGAGTTTGGCGGAGACGCTCCGGCCAACCCGCCCTCGATCCTGAGCGCCGAGAACGCCGCGACGCCGCATGCTTCGTGGTCGGATGGGCCATTCAAGCGGGACACGGCAACGTGCCTCGAGCTGAGCGGCTGCCGGCGTCGCTACCACTGCGCGATGTCAAGGACTGTCTACCTCGGCAAGCCGCCCGACGAGATGCGACGGGTGGCTGACGCGACCGCCGAAGCGATGGCCGCCGCCCTCGCGACCGTGAGGCCGGGTGCGCTTTGCCAGGACGTGGAGTTGGCGTGGCGCGAGACAATAAACCGGGCCGGCTTCAGCAAACCGTCGCGCATCGGGTACTCGATCGGCGTGAACTATCCGCCGAACTGGGCGGACCACACGGCAAGTCTTCGCGAGAACGACACGACCGTGATGGAACCGAACATGACCTTCCATCTCATGCTCGGGATGTGGATGGAAGGCTGGGGCTTCGAGCTCAGCGATACGTTTCGTGTCACCGAGACGGGCCACGAGGTCTTCGCGAACTTTCCCCGGCAGCTCTTCGTCAAAGCGTGAAAGGTCGAAGCATGTGAAGGTGGTGGTTGTCGGCGCCGGTCTGTCGGGGCTCGTCGCCGCGACCGAGGTGCAGGCTGCCGGCCATGACGTGGTTGTGCTCGAGGCTCGAGACCGCGTCGGCGGCCGCGTCTTCACCGTCCGCGAGGGTTTTGCGAGATCATCTATCACGGCCAGCGCAACATCGCCGACCTGTGCGCGAAGCACGGCGTCGAGCTCAGCGATGAGTTCAGCCTCGGGACTGACGTGCCGGACCTCATCTTCGGGGGAGAGCGGCTCGATCGCGCCGCGGCGGCCGAGATCGTCAGCGAGCTTCGCGACGCGATCAGGCGCACGCATCCGAGCGCATATGAGTCGGTTGCCCAGTGGCTGCGCCGGGCGCACGTGTCGGAGCCGGGCGAGCTGCTGCTGGCGGCGATCGCCCAGTCCACGCCGGCGGCGTCGCTTCGGATCGCCGACGCCCAGGAGCTGAACGTGGATCTTTCCTGGGGCGAGGCGTACCGCAAGATCAAAGGCGGCAACGACATCCTGCCGCGCACTATGGCGAAGCAGCTCGACGTGAAGCTCAACCGTCCCGTACGCGTGGTCGGGTGGGGTGCCGGCGGCGTCACCGCCGAGACCGACCACGAGACCTTCCACGCCGACCGCGTCGTCGTCACGGTGCCCGGTCCTCTCGTCTCTGAGCTCGGATTCGAGCCCGCATTGCCCATGGAGAAGGTGAGGGCCCTGCTCCAGCTTCGATATGGGAACGCGACCAGGCTGGTGGTCCAGTACGCGGAGCGCGAGCTCGTCAAGCAAGCGATCGGGTCGGGCTGCTTCACCGACCGGATGCCCGGCTTTGTGATGGAGCAAACTGTGCACCAGGCGGGCGACCCGATCATCGTCGCCGGGTTGGCGGCCGGCGACATCGAGCCCGCCGGGCTCACCGACGGAGAGATCCTCGATGGCGTGGACGAGACGATGAGCTCCGTGGTCGGCCGCCCGCTCAGGCGCATCACCGGTTTCGTCAAGAGCTGGACCCACGATCCTTGGTCGCGGGCCGTGGTGCGTGCGCCGATCGGCGACCAGCGGGACACGGTGCTGCCCTTGATCGCGGCGCCGCTCGACCGGAGGGTGTTCTTCGCGGGCGAGCACACCGATGATCGCGTCGGGCCGGGCGGAATGGAGGGTGCGATCAAGTCCGGCTACCGCGTCGCGCGCGAAGTTCTGGCATGAGGAGGCGAGAGCCATCGAAGACCGCGAAT